>OFET01000666.1_pt1 | contig 16541 bp, 13 predicted proteins | sample 1521211 | NCBI WGS metagenome assembly OFET01 (sample SAMN03766358, study PRJEB24113) | microbial mat metagenome | isolation source: enrichment culture HLUCC-A from microbial mat sample contains cyanobacterium...
CCGCATGCCGCGTTGGGGAAAGGGTCACATGGGTCAAATCTCAGTGGAAATTCCGAACCCTACCGGATCACTTCTCAACGGAAATCAACATCGAACCCGCTGATCGCGGTCGGCCCATCCCCGACATCAGCCGAAAATCGAAATCCCCATAGTCGCAAAATGTGGACCGCGGGTTCCTGCATGAGAGGCTTTCGTACGCCTGCCGGCGCCCGAAACCCTTCACCATCCCGGTCGTTGAGATGAGCAATCCCGTTTCCTAAAAGCTGTCGTTCTGCGGACTGGGGTATATGATGAGACCAGCGGAAACGGGCCGCCGCTGATTGATATACTGCAAAAGTGTAGAAGCCAAATCAAGTGGCGTGTCTGTATTTTAGAACCTATGCACTCAAGCATGTATATCGCCGATTTTCTGTCTTGAAAATTTTCTCGCCAGATTAGAAGCTGCGTGGCGGGCACGCGGTGTTTGCGGCGCGTCGCGGACCGTTCAAGGCTATGGTTAGAACAGGAGTAAAGATCATAAAAAACCGTGTTTTGACAGTACTTACGCCGCAAGCGCGGACGTATTTGATGGAATACGCGCTTACCCGCCCGGTTTCTGCAGGGCAAATGCTTTATCCTGACAATGCGCCGTTGACGCATGCGATTTTTCCGAACCTTGGAATCATTTCATTGATGGGGGAGCGTGCGGATGGCGGTTATGCGGAGCAGGCGTCGATCGGTCGTGAGGGGTTTCTTGGCGTCGCGGTGATGCTGGGCGGAAAATCCACGCTCAGCCGCTCCGTCGTGCGTGTGAGCGGCGACGTCATCTATATTCCGATGTTCGCCATGCGGGAAGCCGGCGAACGCTTCGCGTGTTTTCGCGATGTCATGAACTGCTACGCTCAGGCCTTCATCGCCCAATTGATGGAGACGGTTCTCAGTGCGCGGCTCGATCAGACTCAGGCGCAGGTCGCTGACTGGCTCAGCCTGGCCCAAGTCCGCATGGAGGGGGCATCCTTTGGATTGACCCAGGGTTCACTTGCCGAGGCGCTCGGTGTGCGCCGCATCACGGTCAGCGCGACGTTGTCCATGCTCAAGCGGGAAGGTATCGTGACCTATTCGCGCGGCTTGCTGACGATCAAGGATCCGGCGCGACTCGCCCGCTACGGCAGTGAAAGGCATCTGCGGATACTGGAAGCGTTCGTCTGGCAGGATGAGCTGGTGAAGATGATGAAAACGTCCTGATATTGGATAGTCGGCGACGGGCCGCAGGCTGTGAGACCCTGCGTCAGTTGGACTCCGGATGTATTGGCGTCCGTAATTTCGGGACCGATTGTGCCAATTGTGATAAAGATGAACTTGATCCCTTTCGCTACGCCTATCGACGCCAAATTCCTCTGCCAGTGTCCGCTCGGAGAGAGCACCATACTCCTGAGCTGTCAGGGAGATTGCCGAGCTCTACCTCGATCAGATTGATCTGCTCACGGTGAAGATCGACAAGCTGACCCTCAGGCTGAGAGACGTTATGCAGGAGAATGTCGAGACAGGCGTTTACCGATGCCGTACAGGTAGCCGATCGCTGGCACCTGATGGAGAATTCCAGCGACGCTTTCCTCATGGCCGTGAAACGCCGGATGCGGTCGATCCAGGCAGCCTTCGGTCAAGCCCTTTTCTGCACCTGTCAAGAGCGTTGCAAATGCATCGAAGCGGATTATGCCGCTGTTACGGCTGCGATCACGTCTCCAGAGTCAAACGGGCAGACCGAAGGAACCATCTGTCAGCTGAAATCTATGAAACGACAAATGTATGGTAGCGCGAATATCGACCTGCTCCGCGCCAGATCGATGCCAATCGCAGCATGAACTGCACCAAAATTGCGACAGAGCCATTTTTTGAGGCTTCGAACTGCCAGCTGCGGCTGGGCGGTCCCTGAAGGAGAACCTCTCGCTGCAATGCCGACTGGATTGGGCCGCATCAGCGGCTCGCACCACGCGCCGTGACGTGAAGGATTTCCGTGACGACGTCGCCGCGATAGCCGATGATGTGATCGTGCAGGTTGACGGTGGGGTCGCAATGCCCTGGAATGAGCCTTAGCTTGTTGCCGAGCACGAGCGCCGGCGCATCTGGGCCGAGACGCAGATTGCCGTGCTCGTCGGACGCGGCGACCACCTCGAGCCCGGAAATGCCGTAAATCCAAGGCGGCCCTTTTTCCATCGTATAGGATTTGAGCCCCGCATCGACGATTGCGCGGTCTGGAGCGGGGCGGCTCATCACCGTGGCGAGTACGAAGAGCGCGTGCTCGAAGCGTGCGAAGCGTTCCCCGTCCTCGTCCTCGATGCGGGCGTAGTCGGTGTCCATAAAGACGTAGGAGCCAACCTGCAATTCATTGTAGAGCCCGCTTGCCGCCTCAAGCTGGAAGGTGCCTGTCCCCGCGCCGCCCACTATGTCGCAGGAGAGCCCTGCGCGGCCGAGTGCGTCCAGCGTCTCGCGCACTGCGGCCTGCGCGCCATTGATCGCCGCGCGGCGCTCGCCATATGTCGGCAGGTGCTGCGCGCGCCCTTGATAGGCCTGCAAACCCTTGAAGTGAAGTCCCTCAGTGTCTGCGATGCGCTGCGCCAGTTCCGCCGCCGCCTTGCCGGGGGACACGCCGCAGCGGCTCGAGCCGACCTCAATCTCGACGAGGCCGCCCACTGTGACGCCAGCCTGCGCGAAGATCAGCCCGGCGATCGCGATTTGATCCGCATCGTCAAAGCATAGGGCGATGGTCGCCTCGCGCGCGATCTCCGCGATCCGCCGCAGCTTGCTCTCGCCGACGATCTCGTTGGAGATCAGGATGTCTGCGATTCCTGCGGCTACAAGCGCTTCCGCCTCGCCGACCTTCTGCACGCATTGCCCCACTGCACCTGCCGCGATCTGGCGTCTAGCGATGGCGGGGCATTTGTGGGTCTTGGTGTGCGGGCGAAGCTGCACCCCCGCCTTTGCGGCGAAGGCCGCCATCTTCGAGATATTGCGATCGAGCGCGTCGAGATCGAGGATGAGGGCGGGGGTATCGACGTCGTCGAGGGGAGTTCCGGGTTCAGGTAGCGTCAGATGCACGGCGTTTCCTTCAGATGGTCAAGAGGTGCGAAGCGGCGCGGCTTCGGGTATGTCGTCGAGGGGCCAGATCGGGCGGCGCAGCTTCTTGTACGAGAAGCGCGTCAGGTCGTGCGAGCACAGCGAGCCGGAATCGACAACGACCACCTTGCAGCAGATCGGCTCGAAGGCGGCGCGGAAATGGTGGGAGCTCTTCACAACGAGGACGGCGCGCTCGCGCGGGTCGACCCCCTGGCTCAGGAACGCCTGCAGGTCTGTGGTCTGCATGCGGTTGCTGCACACGATCACATCGATGCCGCCGATCCGCAGCACCATGGTCGGCCCCATGGAGATGGCCACGCCCTTCCACATAGGCCCGTCATGCACAAAATCGCCGTCACTGAGATGGCGAACGATGCCCTCGACGGCGATTGGCGGTCCGTATTGAGGATCGGTGTGGCCACCGAGCTCGACCCGGATCGACGCGCCCACCCCCGCCTCGCGGCCTTTCATCACGGCGGGGTTGTCCAGGATCGACGAGAAGGCCGCGTTCTCGATCCCCGCGTCGATCATCGCACGCAGGAGATTCGTCGTGTCCGCATAGCCGCCGGCACCGGGATTGTCGGTGGCGTCGGCAACGACGAGAGGCTTGTCGCCGACCGTTCCGCGCTTCATCTCGGCAATAGCCTCGTCGAGCGGGACGTGTCGAACGCTCGCCTCCCGCCGCGTCTTCCAGATATAGACCAGCATTTCGTCAAGGATTTCGGTAGCCCGCGAAGCCAGCTCCGGGTCGTGACTCACGACGACGGAGGGGCCGGTGAAGGCGACGTCGGACCAGCCGAAGCCCGCCTGCACGCTCACCACATGGATGCCTGGCTCCGTCTCGTATTGCCGCGCCCACCGCCCCAGCTCCACCATCGGCCCCGATTGTGTGCGCCCGTGGTCGCAGCCGTCCAGCGTCGGCGCGCGCCCAACCGTGCAGATGGAGGAGATCTCGCTCTTCATCGCCGCATTGACAAACCATGCCGCCTCGCGCCCACGCTCATAATGGTCGATATGCGGGTAGGTGTGGAAGGCGATGATGAAATCGGCGTGCTCGGCCATCGCGTCGCCTACATTGGCATGTAGGTCAAGGGTCAGCGCAATCGGAACGTTGCGCCCAAGCCGCTTGCGCAGCCGTCCGAGTAGCGCTCCCTCCGCGTCGTCGTCCGTCTCGGTCACCATTGCCCCGTGCATGGCGAGGCAGATCCCGTCGATCGGGCCGTTCTTCTCGATCGCCTTGAAGACTGCATCCTGGAGCATCATCCATGTCGGCGCCGTGACCTTCCCGGAGGGCGTCGCGTTCGCCGCGATAGCGGGAACCGGTGTCCAGCCGTATTCCTCGGCCGCGTCAATGAACCCGCCGAACTCCGTGCTCGTGCCCTTGAACTGCGACAGGATCCTCTCGCCCGTGACCAGATAGCGCCTGCGATAGGCCTCCGCGTCAGTGGAAAGGATCGAGAAGGTGTTGGTTTCGTGCATGATCTGGGCAAGGAGGACACGTTTCATGTGTTTTCTTTCAGGCTTTGAGTTAGGTCAACTTGCGCCGTTCGGTGTCATTCCGTTCCTATCCGCCGCTGCGCGGCTCCATCTGGAGAGGACACGGGAGTGGGATGCAACTGCATCCCCTTGAGCTAATCGTGCACCCTCACGATCGCCTCGATCTCCACAGTGATGTTATTCGGCAGCGAGCCCATGCCCACCGCCGAGCGGGCGTGACGGCCGCGGTCGCCCATGAGCTCTACCAAGAGGTCCGAACAACCATTGATGACCTTGGGCTGGTCGCGAAAATCGTGGACGGCATTGATCATGCCAAGCAGCTTCACGAACTCGATCTTTTCGAGATCGCCCACCGCCGCGTCGCATACCGCGAGGAGCTGGAGCCCAACGATCCGGGCGTGGCCGTAGGCTTCCTCGACACCCAGATCCGCGCCTACCTTGCCCGTGTGGGATGTACCGTCGGGCTTGCGCGGACCCTGGCCAGAGAGATAGAGCATCTCGCCAACGCGCTTGTACGGGACGTAATTACCCGCGGCCTTGGGCAGCGCGGGGAGCTCGTAGCCCATTGCCTTCAGCTTCTTCTCGACAGCGCTCATGCCACCACTGCCTTCGATTTGAAGGCGTCCGCAGCCTGCGGATGCCACCATTTACCCGCCACGACGACGCCGTCTGAGACGATCTTCTTGTCGCCGATCAGGTGCTCGCCCTTGACGTCAACATAGTCGAATTCGCCCTCGCGCACGGAGAGGATCGTCACGTCGCCTATGCTCCCGACCTTCAAGCTCCCGAGTTCTTCGCGTTGTAGCGCCTTGGCGGCGTTCACCGTGGATGCCGCGATGACGCGGTCCAGCGGCATCCCCAGGCAGAGGAACTTGGAGAGGGTGGTCACCTGGTCGAAGGCGGGCCCCTCGATGCAGAGCGTGTGCACGTCGGACGAGATAACGTCCGGCTCGAAGCCCTGCTCCAGCATCAGCCGCGCAGTCTTGAAGGCGAAAGAGCCCTTGCCGTGGCCGATATCGAAGACCACCCCGCGCTCGCGGGCGCGGTGTACGGCGTCCTTTATTTTGCCGCGCCCGTCGACGGGGGCGTTGGGGAAGGGACGGAAGCAATGGGTGAGGACGTCTCCGGGGCGCAGCAGGTCGAGCACATCCTCGTAATTCGGCGGCGGATGGTCGATATGCGCCATGAGCGGCATGTTCACGGCGTCGGCAACCTGCAAGGCCATGTGCAGCGGCGCGATCCCCGACGTGCCAGAGGCGTGGCGGCCCACGCGCACCTTGATGCCAACAACAACATCGCGGTTGGCGTCGGCCACCTCTGCCGCGTCGATCGGGGCCATGAGGCGCATCTCTTCGCTCTCGCCGACCATAACGTTCTTGCCGAAGGCGTAGATGCCGGCGAAGGAGACGTGTAGATAGGCGAGGATGCGCACCTGGCAGGGCTCGATCACGTGCTTGCGAAAGCCAATGAAGTTGCCGGGCCCGGCACTGCCCGTGTCGATGGCGGTGGTCACGCCGCTCGTGCGGCAGAACTCTTCCGCGTCGATCCCTAGCGAGGAGCCGCCCCAATATACGTGGGTGTGCAGGTCGATCAGGCCGGGGGAGACGATATTCCCTGAGACGTCGCGGACGTCTGCAGCCTTTGAGGCATCAGCTTCGTCGCCGATCGCAGCGACGCGGCCGTTGGCGAATGCGACGTTCGTAACCTGATCGATCCCCTGCGAGGGGTCGATCACGCGGCCGCCGGTGAGGACGAGATCGAAGCTCATGAATTCTTTCCTTGTTCGTTAATGGCCGGACAGGACGGGCGCCGCCGTCACGATGGATTTCAGATCGGGTCGCGGTTCAGCGAGCTTACCCAAGTCGGGAAGCGGGCGCGTGAGGCCCTCGATGCCGCTGAACGCCTTTTCGAGTGATTGCGAGGCGTTGAGCAGCGCGATGTCGCCCTGGAAGCGCCCGACGATCTGGAGCCCGAAGGGCATGCCTTTTTCGTCGCGGCCGCAGGGGAGCGAGATCGAGGCGTTGGTGACGAGGGTAACGAAATAGGTCAACGCCAGCCAGTGATAGTAGTTGCGCAACCGCACCCCCTCAAGCTCCTCCAGATAGAGCTGCGTCCAGGGAAAGGGCGAAACCGGAGTCGTGGGGGACATGACGAGATCGTAGTCGCGGTAGACCTCCTGGAATCGCCGGAAGATCCGTGTCTGCTCCGCATGGCCCCAGGCCGCGTCGGCGAGGGACATGGCCGCGCCCATCTCGTAGTTCGCACGCACGTTTGGCCCGAGGCTCGAAGGGTCCTCGTCATAAGCCGCCTTGTGCTTCGCCACGAAATTGAGGGCGCGGATCGCGTCGAAGCAATCATCGGCGCGGCCGAACTCGAAGGTGATCTTGTCGCATTTCGCGAAGAGGTGCTTCATCACGCCCATCTTCGCGCGCATGCTCGCGGCGATGTCCGAGCCCACTGGGCATTGCCCGAAATCCGTGGTCCAGGCGACGCGAAGACGCCCGAGATCGACGGGGCGGTGGATGTTCACGCCCTGCAGATCGAGGCTTTGCGAGAGCGGGTCGCGGTCGTCGAGGCCAATCTGCGCTGCGAAAAGGAGGCGGGTGTCAGCCACATCGCGACCCATGGGTCCGACGACGGAGATCGGCGTCCAGCCGAGTCCGCGGGAATCCATTGGAACGAGCCCCGGCGAGGGGCGGTAGCCGACGACGCCGCAGATTGCGGCGGGTATGCGCAGCGAGCCACCCGTGTCCGAGCCGGTGCAAATCGGCAGCATGTCGGTGGCCAGTGCCGCCGCCGAGCCGCCCGACGAACCTCCGGCGTTGAGTGAAGGGTCGAACGGGTTACCAGTCGTGCCCCAGACGGGGTTGGACGAATTCGCTCCCGCGCCGAATTCCGGCACATTCGTCTTCGCCGTGACGATGGCCCCCGCCTTACGGATTAGTGCGACGGAGGCGGAGTCCACCGTCGGGACGTGGTCACGGTAGAGGGGAGAGCCATGGGTGGTGAGCAGCCCCTCGGTGTCCTGGAGATCTTTGATGCCGACGGGGAGCCCGTGCAGCGGACCGAGCTCGTCGCCTCGCAGAACGGCGGCCTCGGCTTCCTTTGCGGCGGTGCGGGCGCGGGCGTAGTCCTTGGCCGCGACGGCGTTGACGGCGGGATTGAGCGCCTCGATGCGCGCGATGCAGGCCTCGAGCAGCTCGACAGGCGAGATGTTCTTGTTGCCGATCTGTCGGCGCAATTCGACGGCGGATAACGCGGTGAGCGCGGTCATGGTCGTTCTTTCTTCGTCATATCGTCTTGGACAGCGGCTCGGGGCGCGCTCCCACCGGACGGCGGATGCAGGCGACGTGGTGGCCCGGTGCAATTTCGAGGAGCGGCGGGTCGATTTCCCGGCACGCGCCGATGGCGAAGGGGCAGCGCGTGTGAAAGTGGCAGCCGGGCGGTGGTTTCGAGGGGCTCGGGACATCCCCCTGGATGATCAGTCGCGCGCGCTTCTTCTTCGGATCGGGAATCGGCGCTGCCGAGAGCAGCGCCTCCGTGTAGGGATGCATCGGATTGGTGAAGAGCGTGCGCTTGTCGGTGATCTCGACGATGCGCCCGAGATACATCACGGCGATGCGGTGGCTGATATGACGCATCACCGCAAGATCGTGGCTGATGAAGAGATAGGCGAGCTTGTACTCCTCCTGCAGGTCGATCATCAGGTTGAGTACCTGCGCCTGCACCGAGACGTCGAGCGCGGAGACGGGCTCGTCGGCGACGATCACGTCGGGGTTGACGCTCAGCGCCTTGGCGATTCCGAGGCGCTGGCGCTGGCCACCGGAGAACTCGTGAGTGAACTTCTTCATGTTTTCCGGGCGCAGCCCCACCCGCCGGAACAATTGCGCTACCCGGTCCTCCAGATCGGCACCCTTCGCGATACCGAAATTCGACAGCGGTTCGCCCACAATCGCGCCGGCTGTTAGGCGCGGATTCATCGAGGAATAGGGATCCTGAAACACAGTCTGGATGCGCCGCCGCTTCGCCCACATCCGTCCGGGGGTGAGTGTCGTCACATCCTTGCCACCGAGACTGATCCGGCCGGAAGTCGGCTCAAGCAGCTTCAGTACCGTTTTGCCGACGGTGGACTTACCGCAGCCAGATTCGCCGACGACGCCGAGCGTCTCGCCGCGTCGGACCGAGAAGCTTACGCCGTCGACGGCGCGCACGGTGCCAACTTGGCGCTGGAGAAAACCGCCGAGGATGGGGAAATGCTTGACGAGGTTGGAGACCTCGAGGCTCGCAGGGGCGTCGTTCTCGTTCATGCTGTTGCCATCTCGCGTACGCGTTCGACTTCCCAGCACGCGGCGACGTGGCCGGGCGTGCTCTCGACGAAGGGAGGCATCTGCGTGCGGCAGCGCTCCGTAGCAAAGGGGCAACGCGGCGCGAAGGCGCAGCCCGGGATCGGATCGATCAATACCGGCACCATGCCGGGAATTTCCTGGAGGCGCGTTCGCCGGTCGGCGGCCTCGGCATCGAGATCGAGGCGCGGGATCGCCTTCATCAGGCCGCGCGTATAGGGATGCATCGGATTAGCGAATAGATGCTCGACGGGCGCCTCCTCGACCTTGCGCCCGGCATACATGACGACGACCCGCTGCGCCGTCTCGGCCACGACCCCCAGATCGTGCGTGATCATCACGATCGCCGCGTCGATCTTTTCCTTCAGCTCGATCATGAGATCGAGGATCTGCGCCTGGATCGTCACGTCGAGTGCCGTTGTCGGCTCGTCGGCGATGAGGACCTTAGGATCGCAGGAGAGGGCGATCGCGATCATGACGCGCTGACGCATGCCTCCCGACATCTGGTGCGGATACTCGTCAAGCCGCCGCTCCGGATCTGCAATCTTCACCAGCGCAAGCATTTCCCGCGCCCGTTCTCGCGCCTCCCTCCAGGAGACGCCCTTGTGGCGCACCACGTTCTCCGCGATCTGGGTCCCGATGGTGAGAACTGGATTGAGGCTCGTCATCGGCTCCTGGAAGATCATGGAGATCTCGTGCCCGCGGATTGCGCGCATCCTCTCCTCGGAGAGCTGCGTGAGATCGCGCCCCCCGAAGAGCACGGAGCCGCCGACGATGCGACCGGTCTCCTTCTGGATAAGGCGCAGGATCGACAGGGCGGTCACGGATTTACCGCAGCCGGATTCGCCCACAACCGCGAGGGTCTCACCGATGCCGACGTCGAAGGAAACGCCGTCCACTGCTCGGACGATACCGTCATGCGTGAAGAACTGTGTCTTCAGGTCTTTGATTTGGAGAATGCTCACATGCGCCTCGACAAACGTGGATCCAAACGGTCGCGAAGGCCGTCGCCGAGCAGGTTCACCGCCAAGATCGTGATAGTGAGGAATGCACCCGGAAGCAGGATGCTCCACGGGGCGATCTGGAAGAACGAGCGACCCTGCGAGATGATGTTGCCCCAGGTAGGTATCTCCGGCGGCACGCCGGCGCCTAGGAAGCTCAGACTCGCCTCCACCAGCATAGCTGAAGCGCAGACATAGGTCGCCTGGACGATAAGCGGGGCCATGGTGTTGGGCAGGATGTGGCGGGCCAGCAGCATGAAGCCCCGGGTTCCACCCGCGATCGCGCTCTCGACATAGGGCTGCTCCCGAACCGAGAGAACGACCGAGCGCACGAGGCGCACGATGCGCGGCACCTCCGGAATCACGATCGCCACCAGCACGACGCCTAGGCCCGGGCGAGTGAGCGTGATCAGCGCAATGGCGAGCAGAATCGCGGGGATCGCCATTATGCCGTCCATGATGCGCATCACGATCGCGTCGACGCGCCGGAAGTAACCGCAGACGAGACCGAGCGCAAGACCGATGAAGCTCGCAAACAGCGCGACGGCGATGCCGACGGTGAGCGAGACCCGCGCGCCGTAGATAGTGCGTGCGAAGATGTCGCGTCCGTACTGATCCGTCCCGAACCACCATTCGGCGGAGGGCGGACGCAGGCGTTCTGCTGAGGTCATGCGCAGCGGGTCCCCTGCGATCAGCGGTGCCCCGATTGCCATGAGGGTGAGGATCGCGAGAATAAGGCCGCCGATGAAGATCGTCGGATTGCGCCGGATCGACGTCCAGAGCGATGGAGGCTTGCGCATCGGCGCTATAGCGATGGGCTGTACGATATCGGTCAAGACATGCTGCTCCGGATTTCCGCTCGCGTTTTCAGAAGATCAGGTCGGGTTGTGTATCTTCGTCGAGCGGCCAGATCGGTCGCTGGACCTTCGTGTAGACCATTTTGCGATAGTCGCGCGGGAGCGGGCCGTCGGATTCGACGTAGATCACTCGCTTCGAGATCGGGCCGAAGGCAGCCGCGAAATGGTTGGTAGACTTGCAGACGAGGATCTTGCGCTGCGTCGGCTCGATCCCGACGTTGCGGAAGAGGTCGAGCCCGAGCGCCTGGGTGCGGTTTGAGATCAAAACGGCCTCGACGCCGCCCAACCTGATCGCGGCACAATCACCCAGCGGCACCCGGGTCGGGCCGAAATCCTGCCAGCAATCACGGGCGAGTGCGGTGACCTCGACGGTCGCGTCGATCGGATCGCCCGAGGTCGGCCCGGTCTTTCCGCCGAAGCGCAGGGGGAAATGCGCGCCCTTGCCCGCATCGAAGCACAATGCCACGGCCACCGGATCCCAAATCGGGCCAACCGCCGCGCCCTGCGCGTCGCGCGCCATCAATTCCCGGATGATCGAGGTGTTGTCGGAGGGCGCGCCGCCGCCGGCATTGTCGGTGGGCTCGGCGATGGTGATTGGGCCTTCCGGCGTCTCCATTGCAATGCGCACCCCCTCCGCGGCCTCGAAGAATTCCGGCATCGTTTTGCCGCGCATCGAGACGAATTCTTCGCCCAGCCGCGTCGAGAGCGCGTCCGCCTTCGCTTTGTCGCCGTCGGCGACAACGAGGATGCGGCCCGTCATTTCGGGAACATCTGCATAGGGGAAGCAATGTGAGGCGGAGACGGAGAGGATGTCGTCCTTGCCTTCGAGCGAGAACATCTTGTCGACGAAGGCGCGCATCAGCGGGAACTGCGTTGGATAGGACTGTATCTGCCGGCAATCGTAGAGCGACATCACCGGCTTGATCTCGCCGCGCACGGTGCGCAGTACGAGGTCGAGCAAGTCCTCGGCACGCTCGGTCACGTCCGTGTGGGGGAATTCCTTGTATAGCACGATGATATCGGAATGCTTCACCCGCTTTATGGTAAGATGGCAATGTGGGTCGAGTTCGACACCGATGATGCAGTCCGGCCCGACGATCTCGCGCGCGCAAGCGATAATGTCGCCCTCGACGTCGTCGTACCCATAGGCGACCATCGCCCCGTGCAGGCCGAGCAGCACCGCGTCGAGCGGCATCGCCGCCTTCAACTGGCCTAGAACCTCGTCGCGCATGAACTCGTAATCCGCCTGGTTTACCGTGCCCGAAGGGGACGCCGCGAAGCAGCTTCCCTCGATCAGGGTGAAGCCGTCCTTCGCCGCGCGGTCGCGGGCCACGAAGAGTGGCGCGGTGCACATGCGCGGCGCGTCGGTCGGATGCTCCCCCGGTCCCAGGAAGACGCTTTCCTTGAAGGCTCGCAGGCTCGTGGGGAGGGGCGAGAAGGTGTTTGTTTCCGTTGCAATTGTGGCCGAGAAGATACGCATCTTGGTGCTCCGTTCAGAGGCTCTTGCGCGAGATTTCGCTGATCGCCGCTGCGATCAGCGCGTCGTCTTCGGGGCGCAGGGCTTGGGGGTCGAGGAGTAGGATGCCGCGCGCGGTGTGGCGCTCCGAGAGATGGATCGGCGGATCGCCGCGCTGCAGCTCGCGAGAGAAGGCGAGGACGTCACCGTCGAGCATTAATTCGAGCACCGGAACTCGCCCAGTCTCTGCGGCGGGCTTCAGCTGCGCCACAACGCCCGGGCAGTTTTGGATCGCCTCTGCGATGGCCCGCAGCCGATCGCTGAGAGACGCGTTCGCCGCGCCGTCATCCGCCTTGCAGAAGCGCTCCAGCGCGACGAGGAGTCCAACGATCTCCTCCTTGCCGACCTTGAAGCCGCGCCCGATCCCGTGATGCGGCACGCCGCCCATTGCCACCCGGTCGATGAGCCCCGGCGGCTCCCAACTTTCTGGAGTGACGTCCATGTCGATCTGCTGCACGAGCGCCGCTCCCACGAGATCGGCCCGCCCCGCGAGGATCCCCGATGCCTGCGGCCCACCGATCGCCTTGCCGCCGGAGAAGGCAACGAGGTCAGCCCCTAGCTCCACAAAACGGCGCAGGTTCGTCTTCGGCGGCAATTGTGCGGCGGCGTCGACGATGACGGGGATACCCCGCTCGCGGCAGACTCGGGCGGCGAGTGCCAGATCGTTGCTGTTGTCGGGTGTGGCGGAGAAGGCGAGGGCGGCGGTGTGATTCGTAATCGCCGCCTCGATTTCCCAAGGTTCGATCCCGCGGACACCCGCGCCCGCCGTACGGTCATTGTGGCCGAAATCGACGAGCCTAGCCCCCGCCGCCTCGAAGGCGCGAGAATAGCCCGTGCGCTGGGAGCGGTGCAGCAGGATCTCATGCGGGAAGGCCTCGGCGTGGGGAAGCGCGCTTATGCGCGCCACGTCCCAGCGGGTCATGCTGGCGGCTGCGGCAAGTGTGAGGGCGGCTGCCGCGCCGCTCGTCACAAGCCCGGCCTGCGCTCCCGTCGCCATTGCGATCCGTGTGCTCGCGGCGGCCTGGAGTTCGGCGACGTCGACGCTCGCCCCCGCTGCCTGCGCCATCGCCTCCACCACGTCGGAGGCCATCAGCGCCCCACCGAGGCGGGTCAGCGTGCCAGCGGCGTTGATCCGCCGCTCGACGCCCAGTTCCGTATAGATGTCACGCGCCGCCATCACCACGTCCTCAATGCCTGATGCGGGGATCGAGGAAGGCGTAGGAGAGATCGATCAGGAGATTGATGATTACCTTCGTCGCCGCAAAGACGAGGATCAGCCCCTGAACAATCGGATAGTCGCGCTTGAGCACCCCATCCACAGTCAGCCGTCCTAGGCCCGGAATATTGAACACCGTCTCGGTGATCACGACCCCGGAGATCAGGAGGGCGATGCCGATTCCAATCACTGTGACGATCGGCACCGAAGCGTTCTTGAGGGCATGCAGGAGGAGTACGCGGGTCGTTGCAAGCCCCTTCGCGTTGGCAGTCCGTATATAGTCCTGAGAAAGCACTTCCAGCATCGAGGCGCGTGTGATCCGCGCAATCAGCGCGATATAGGTCGTCCCCAGGGCTACCGCCGGGAGGATCAGACTCTGGATGCTCGGCCACAATCCTTGCGAGAGCGGGCGGTACCCCTGCACCGGAAGCCAACGCAGCTGGATCGAAAAAACATAGATCAGGACGTAGCCCGCGACGAATACTGGAATGGCGAAGCCGAGCACCGAGAACAACATCACTCCGCGATCTATGATTGTGCGCGCCTTCCATGCCGCGATGACCCCGAGCGGTATGGCGAAGGACACTGCGACGACAAGCGTCGCTAGCATCAGCATGAGCGTGGGTTCGAGACGCTGCGCGATTAGCGTGGTGACCGGCATGTTCGAAGAGACTGAGGTCCCGAGATCACCACGCAGGATGCCCCCGACCCACATGAAGAACTGTTGCCAGATCGGCAGGTCGAGGCCTAGCTGCTGGCGGATGTTGGCGATCTGCGCCGAAGTGGCGTCCTCGCCCGCGATCAGCGCGGCGGGATCGCCGGGAGAGAGGCGCAGCAGCAGGAAGACGAAGATTGCGACGAAGGACATGACTGGAATCGTGGCCAGCAGCCGGCGGATGATATAGGCGGTCATGCAAAATCCCCGATCGCGCCGGCGGCCGATTGATCGGTCGCCGGGCGTTTCGATTGTCATGTGCGAGATGCTGCGATCAGTCGACGCGCTCGATGTTCCACAGAACCGTCAGACCTGTGACAGGGACGATCCCGTCGATCATGTCGGAGCGATACGCCATCGGCTGGGTCCACTGACCGAAGCTGATATAGGGCACCACGTACATGGCCCGCTCCTGGATCTGCCGGGCGACATCCCGGCGCTCTTCCTCCGACTGCGCGAAGGCGAATTCGCCACGAAGCGTCTCCAGCTCCTCGTCGCAGGGCCAGCCGACATTGGCATCGTCGCAGGTCGCGCCAAGCCACGTGTTCAGTGCCGGGTTAATCGCCGTCGTACCCGAGGAGGTCGTCACGAAGATGTGCCAGCCGCCATCTTCGGGGAGTTCCCGGTTCGAGCGGCGGGAAACCACCGACCCCCAGTCGATGGAGACCGCGTTCACGTTTAGGCCCGCCTCGCGCATCGAATTGAGGAGGACCTGGGCCGCCGGGGTGATGGTGTGGTGGTCGGTGGCGGCGAGAACGTAGATCGGCTCCCCGTCATATCCGGCCTCGCGCATCATCTCATAAGCCTTTTGCGGATCGAAATCCGACATGATCTGCTTGCCGGTCTCATCCTCATAGGCTGTGCCGCAGGTGATATAGCTGTAGCAGGTACGATAATATTCTGGATTACCGACGACGGTCTGAAGATAGTCTTCCTGGTTGACGAGGTGATACAGCGCTTGGCGCATCTGCGGGTTATCGAAGGGCGGGTGCAGATGGTTGATGCGGATCGTGCCCCAGTGGCTGTCGACCGCACCGGTGCGGATCACATTTATGTTGGGATCGCTCTCAAGGATCGGCAGAAAATCGACGGCGGGTTGTTCGAGGAGATCGATCTCGCCGGCGATGAGCGCCTGCATGCGCGTTTGGGAATCGTCGATCCAGACCAGTTCGATACGATCAACCTTTGGGATCTTTGCGCCCGAGAAGGCAGAAGAGTCGCCATCACGTGGCACGTAGTCCGGGTTCTTGCGGTAGACGGTGCGGCTGCCGGGAACCCATTCTTCCCTGACCATCATGAATGGACCAGAGCCGATCGCCTCCTGCACCTGCTCGTCGCTGCCGAGCGAAGCGTCCTGCTCGCGCATGATAATGGGGACCATCGTTCCGGTTTTTCCCAGCGTATCTAGCACGAGCCCGTAGGGCGCGTTGAATGTCATGGTGAAGGTTTTGTCGTCGACGGCCTCCATTGAATCGAGATGGGCGAACATGGCGCGAGCGGCCTGGTCGCGCGCACCCCAACGATTGAGCGAGGCGATCACATCCGCCGTTGTAACGGGCGAGCCGTCATGGAACATCAAACCATCGCGCAGGGTGAACGAATATTCTAGGCGATCGTCACTGATCGTGTATTCCTCGACCATTTGAGGGTGTGGAACGCCGTCATCGTCGACGCCAAATAGCGTGTCGTAGATGAGCATGCCGTGAATTCCGGCGATGGTTTGGGTGGTCCAGTGTGGATCGAGGGTGCGCACATCGGCGTGCATCGTGGCGCGGAGGACGGTTTCCGCAGAGGCGGGTGTTAGCGCAGTGGCGGCGAGAAGCGCCGCCGAGGCCAGCCCCAGCATTGGTTTCTTCATCGATTTGCCGAGGATCGAATTGAATTTCCCCATCATGGTTCCCCTTCGTTGCAGCTGAATTGGTGCGAATTTTTTTATTAGGAACCGACGATAAACGCGTGGAGGTACCGCGCAAGACTTATTGGACTGGCATTGTCGTAGGGTCTGATTGGCAATTAACAGACTTGGCATGATCATTTTTTGAAATTATAATTTACTGTCGCTGGGGATTTATCTCCGGGCGTGTAGTCTCATGACTTTTTGACAGGCAGTGATGTTTTAATTTGCGCATTGCCATCTTAATTAGCCGCCTTTATGCATCGCAGCCTGATCATGGGCGCGTGTCGCCGGGTGGTTGGATTTTTCGAGAAGCCGGCGCAGGGTGACCCGCCCCGCCGCTTTTCGGTGGCGGAGATGGTGTAAGGGGCGGGGTTTGCAGGTTGCGGTCGCGGGGTTCAAAAGGGGC
>OFET01000671.1_pt1 | contig 16391 bp, 14 predicted proteins | sample 1521211 | NCBI WGS metagenome assembly OFET01 (sample SAMN03766358, study PRJEB24113) | microbial mat metagenome | isolation source: enrichment culture HLUCC-A from microbial mat sample contains cyanobacterium...
GACGGGCTCCGCCAACGTCAAGCTGCCGCCTGATCAGGCGTCACCAACTTCTGCGCATATCTCGATACTGTCCGAAATTCGGGTGTTCAACCCACGGAAAAATCCGGAATCTTGGCCCAATGATGGCAAGCTACGCGATGACGCCTTGAAACTTCGAGTATTTCCGGTTCTTGATTTCGGCACAGATCATCAGCATGCGGGCATGAACCCTGGAACCTGCACCCAACTGTAACAGAGGTCAGGTTATGTGCCTCCACTCGGATCTGCATTTTTCGCTTAAAGCGCTGTGTTGCGGGATTAGGAACAGGCACGGCGGACAACAGTGAATGCGTGTATGGATGTTTCGGATTTCGAAAAACAGATTCCGTCTCCCCTTCTTCCATCAGACATCCGCGATACATCACGACCACCCTATGTGAGACATACCTGACAACACTCAAATCATGTGTAATGAATAAAAAGCTGAGCTTCTGGGTTTTCTGAAGATCCATCAGCAGATTCAGGATCTGACCTTGGATACTGACATCAAGCGCCGACACCACCTCATCCAGAATCATGATCCGAGGTTCGACCGCAAGCGCGCGGGCAATTGCTACGCGCTGCCTTTGCCCGCCGGAAAGAGCGACAGGGTAGCGCGTGGCGGTTTCCGGGCGCAAACCCACCTGATCAAGAAGTTCGAACATCCGTTCATGCCTGGCAGACTTATCCTTCATTCCATGTACGTACAGCGCCTCCGATATTGCCGCACCGATCGCAAGACGAGGATTCAAACTGGCGAACGGGTCCTGAAAAACCAGTTGCCCTATTTTTTGCAGATCGTGCCGCGAATTCATCAGTTCTTCCAGTGACCGGCCAAACAGCCGGACTGAGCCAGGAATGGCCGGTGCGAGACCAAGCAAGGAGCGTCCGGTGGTGGTCTTTCCGCTTCCGCTCTCTCCGACCAGCCCGACAGTTTCTCCTTCGACAACATCAAAGGTCACACCGTCGACTGCCCGCACAACAGCCGTCTCGCGCCGGAACAAACCACTGCGAACTGGAAAGCGTACCTCAAGATTCTTGACCTCAATGGCTTTCCCTTTTCCAGCGATCTGCTCTTTTTCAGTACATTGCAGTTTCATCCCCGTCCTCCACTTCTGGAAAGGTTCTCTGCATCAGATTCAGGGCGCGCGCCAAAGGGATCTACCGGGCAACGGAACTGGTGAACCCCATCGGCAGCCGCAAACAAAAGTGCGGGCCGCGACCGCGTGCAGGAGTCTTTGGTGTATTCACAACGGGCGCTGAATGAACACCCCGGCAGAGGAGCCCGGGGATCCACAGGTAAGCCCGGTATGGGAGATAGTCTTTCGGATTTTGACTGATCAATTTTCGGAATCGATTTCAGCAATGCAACGGTATAAGGGTGTCGCGGAGCATCAAATATCTGTTCAGTTCTTCCTGTTTCGACGATCCTTCCTCCATACATGACGGAAACACGATCGGCGATGCCGGCGACCACACCCAGATCATGGGTGATAAGAACCAGTCCCATGCCGAGATCTTTGCGCAGATCGTCAATCAGATCCAGAATCTGCGCCTGAATGGTAACATCAAGAGCCGTCGTCGGTTCATCCGCAATCAGAACCTTGGGATTGCGGCTGATCGCCATTGCGATCAACACCCGTTGCCGCATGCCACCGGACAGTTCATGGGGATAGCATTCCAGCCTGCTGACTGCGCCATGAATACCAACCCGATCGAGCAAATCGATACATTTGCGGCGCGACGCATCATTCGACATGCCATCGCAAACGACAAGCGGCTCCGCCATCTGGCGGCCGACTTTCATGGCCGGGTTCAAAGCGGACAGGGCATCTTGCGAAATCAGGGCAATGCCATTTCCCCGAACGCGTTTCATTGCGTGGTTGCTCAGGCTTCGGATATCTCTTCCGTCAAAGACGATATTTCCGGAGGTGATTTCACCGCCCTCTCCAAGCAGCCTCAGGACCGCAAGCATTGTCTGGCTTTTCCCGCTCCCCGATTCCCCGACAATTCCCAAAGATTCGCCGGCAGAAACGTCAAAGGACACGTCCTCGACCACCTTAATAGGTTTCTTACGTGAACCATAGCACACGCTCAGGCTGTCGACCGAGAGAATAGAGGAGGTAATTTTATCTTGTTCAATGTTCTGCATGATTCTGTTCAATTCAGTTTTATCTTGGGATTGAAATAGACATACAGCACGTCAACAATCAGGTTTATCAGGACAAAGATGAGCGCGAGCATCAGTATTCCACCCTGAATAAGCGGGATGTCACGAATGGCGATCGCTTGAAACATCGCCAGTCCGACTCCCGGCCAGGAGAACACCGTTTCTGTCAGTACCGCACCGCTGAAAAGAAAACCCATCTGCATACCGATCACCGTCAGCACTGCCGGAATAGCGTTGGGCAGCACGTGAAATAGAACGATGCGCCATTCGCTCAGGCCGCGGCTGCGGGCGGTTCTAATAAAATCGTTGTTGATCACCTCAAGCACGGCGGCTCTGGTCATACGAGCAATCGAAGCAAGCGACCAGGCCGCGAGGGTGATCGTGGGCAGTATCATATGCGCGGCAAGTGACAGAAGGCCCGCGCCGGAAGGCGCCATGCCGCTGACCGGCAACAACCGCAGCTGCAGTCCAAAGATCAGGATGAGAACGAGACCCAGCCAGAACGACGGCATGCTGTTGAGAAACAGAACCACGATCGTCAACCCCCGGTCATGCAGCGAACCAGGGCGCAGTGCCGCCCATGTGCCCGCGGCAACCCCTGCCACAGAGGCAAGGACGATGGCCGCGAAAGCCAGAAGAGCAGTGTTCGCCATGCGACTGACAAGCACGTCGGCCACGGGTCTGGAGAACGACAGCGATTGCCCAAGATCACCGGACAGAAGGTTGGACATGTAAATCAGATATTGCGCTGCCATCGAACGGTCCAGGCCCAGCGACCGGCGCAAACGCTCGCGCGCCTCTTCTGACGCATCCGGCCCAAGCAGAACGTTTGTCGGATCGCCCGGAATCAGCCAAGTCAACAGGAATGTCGCCAGCGTGACGCCTATGATCACCGGGATAATCTGAATCAAGCGTCTCAGGATAAAGGGAATCATGGTCAGCTCTCTTTACTTTGCGGACTGGCGTGAACGGGGGTCCAGCAGATCGCGGATCCCATCGCCCAGCAGATTGAAGCCAACCGCCAGAAACACGATGGCCAGGCCGGGAATGGTGGCCACATGGGGCGCCATCACCATTGACGTCCTGCCGCCACTCAGCATCTGCCCCCAGTCTGGGGTCGGCGGTTGGATTCCAAGCCCCAGAAAGCTCAGACTCGCCGCCAGAATGACATTCCGCCCCGTCTGCAGTGTTCCATAGATCAGCGCGGGGGCGACAACATTCGGTAGAATATGGAACAGAATGATACGCGCGTGGCTGTAGCCAAGAACCCTGGCGGCCTCGACATACAATTCTTCGCGTACACCCAGCACGACACCGCGGATGATGCGGCCAAACTCCGGGATCGTGACGACAACCATTGCGATGATCATCGAATTAAGGCCCGGTCCGATCGCCGCGGAAATACCCAGCGCCAGCAGGATGCCGGGGAATGCAAACATGATGTCGAAATAGCGCATGACGAAGGTATCGATAAACGAACCTACGTAACCCGCAATCAACCCCAGAATGCCGCCGATCAAAAGCGATATCACGGTGGGAATGATAGCTACGAAAAGAGCGATCCGGGCACCGTAAATCAGGCGGCTCAGTATGTCGCGCCCCAGTTCATCGGTGCCCAGAATATACCCTTCGCTCAGCGGCGGAAGATATCGGATGATCGGGTTTGCAAAATTCGGATCATGAGGGGTTATAAAATCTGCCAGAACAGCCGAAATAACCACCAATGAAACCAGGCCCAGACCAATCAGCAGGCTAGTGTTCGTGCCAATGTTCCGGAGATTTGACACAAAGACGCCCCTTCCTGTTTCTGGTGATGTCGCAAACTGTGACATTTATTCATCCATCCGCTGAAAGCTTCTTCAGGCTACGCGCCAGAGTTTTCCGAGATCCGGAATCTCATCCGGCAGACCCAGCGACCGCAACGCATGCCAGAGCGTCGCCTGGTTGCTCGAAACCACGGGGACGCCCGTATCCATTTCCAGATACGGAATGATTGGAAAGGAGCGGTACGTGCCGCAAGAGATCAGGATCGCATCGGCCTTCCCGGCCTTGCGGAATGCCTCACGTCCCAGCCGATAGGCGCTGTCGGCATCGTGGAGACTGGCCTCGAACGGGTCGGTGATCTGAAGCCCTTCCATGGCGACGATCTCGAAGCCCAGCGCCTCCATATACGAGGTCATCTGCTTGTTGACCTCGTCAGAATAGATCGTCGCCACTGCGATCTTCCTGGCGTCAAGCGCCTTGAGGCCCTCCATCATCCCCTGCATCATGGTGATTGACTTGATGCCGGTTTCGTTCTCGATCTCCTTCGCCACCTGCTCGTCATGGCCGGGGCCGCGCAGAAAGGTTCCGGGTGCGCCGCATTGCACGATCAGATCGACCTTGGCGGTTGCCAGCTGACGCGAAGCCTCAAGAACCTGAGACATCATTTCCTTCAGCCCGTCGTTGTCAACGCGCCGGACAATCGTCCGGGCATCAGCAAATGCCACACCGACCGGGGCGACAGAGCGCCATTCCTCGGCGCCCTCGATTGCTGTTGCCGGCCGCATCTGGCCGATCCGTGCTCGCCATCCTTGCATCATGTCTTTGATCCTTCTCTTTCGGACTGGGGTAGTGGCCGTGAACTGAGCGCTGCGGCTCAGTCCACCGTGATGTTCGCATAGTTGAAATACACCGACCCGGCAGGCTCGATGCCACTGATAGAGGCGCGAATGACGCGCGGCAGCCTGTCCTGATAGAGAAAGATCCATGGCGCATCTTCGGCAATCATTCCAGAAGCTTCGGCATATGTCGTCAGGATCTCCTCGGGCACGACGGCGGCACGCCCCTGCGTGAACAGCTCATCCACCTGAGCGTTCTCGTACCAGCCACGGTTCACGCCGTTCGGGGGTTGATGGTTGCCACCGAACATCCGCTCCAGCCAGTACCCTGCGTCCGCACCGGTCGTCCAGCCGTTGTAATCGCCGTGCACGTCATCGGCGAGTCCTGCCCGCGTCGCCGACAACAAGGCGGAAAACTCCATGTACTGAACCTGAAGGTCGACACCAATATTCGATAGATCCTGTTGAACCAACGTCATGAGCTGGGTCGCCAGACCAAAGCCCGGGCCGCTGTTGGGCGAAAGAATGTTCAGAGTGACCGGAAGCGACACGCCGCTTTGCGACAGCAGCTCCTGCGCCTTTTCGAGGTCATAAGCATATTCTGTGACGTAGTTCTCTGAGCCCGCGCGCACTTCGTTGGCAATCGGCACCGGAGAGCCAAGCGGCGAGGCCTGGCCACCGAACAGCGCACCGATTGCCTCTCTGTTGACGGCATAGTTCAGGGCCTGGCGGAACTCTGGGTTGTCGGTGTAGTCTGCCCGCGTATTCAGGCGAATAAAGTACGAATTCGCCGGATCCGTATACTGGATTTCAAGATTGTCCTCACTGCTCAGCTGGGCGACCTGCTCGGCACTGGCGCTCGGGATCACGTCGATCTGGTCGGTGATCATGGCAAATGCCATCGCGCTGGGGTCCGATATCGGGCGGAATTCGATCGACTCCAGACCGGGCATCCCTCCCCAGTAGTCTGCGTTTCTTTGCAGGGAAACCGACTGCCCCTGCTCGAACACGTCCAGCATGAACGGGCCGGTACCAGCGGGCGCAAAGCCAAGTTCATCGCCCGGGTTGGCGTCCATCGCGGCGGGGCTGATAATGGCCATGCGCCGGTCTGTCAGCAGCCTTGTCATGCCCGAGAAGGGCCGCTTGAGGACCATGACGAAACGGCCATCGGAATCCACCTCGGTATGGTCGATCCAGTTGGTAATGAAGGCAAGGTTACCGCTGGCACGCTCATCGAAAAACGACGATTCACGGTCCATGAGACGATCAAAATTTGCTTGGACAGCGTCGGCCGACAACTCGGAGCCGTCATGAAAGCTCACGCCCTCGCGGATCTGAAAGCGATAGGTCAGACCGTCATCCGATATCGAGAAATCTTCCGCCAGAGCCGGAACGATCTCGGGGGCGGTACCGGTTGCCTCGGACAGATCTTCGCGGACAAGGGGTTCGTAGATCGCGTCGATGACACGCAGCGCCACCGTTCCGCTGACCCGGTGCGGATCAAGGGGCGGGATCGCGCCTTCCGAACCGATGGTGATCGACTGCGCGAATGCCGCACCCGAAGTCACCGAGGCCGTTGCGGCAATGAACGCAGCCGCGGCGACGGTGCGATAAAGAGTACCTTTGAGTAGTGTTGATGTCATGTCGTGCTCTCCCGCTTGTTTGATGTTGATTGCTTCTGCGGATGGCATTTCTGTCGGTGCCTTTCCGCAAAGTAAGGCTGAGGCTATCTGAGAACCAAAAATTAACAATTCTGATAATTTGTTCTATTGATAACTTTCACGTATATAATGTCCTGGCTTTCGCCCGGACCGCCGGACTGGCTCAACCGTTCGCCGGTGTGACCGGATCTACCGGATGGCACGCCAACGGCAGAACCGTGATGTCGTACATCCACGGGTTCGCAGGCAGGCCGGTGATGATCTGGTGCAGTTCGGTGGCATCGCCAGCGCGCCACACGCCCCAGTTCTCAAACCGGCAGGGAACACGCCACATACGGACAAGCGTTCCGCTTTTGACCAGTTCCGCCGCATGCTCGCGCTCTTCCCGTATGATCTTTTCCTTGAGGTCAGTGGCCATGTCGTCAGACCATTTGAGCTTGATGTTGACCAGAAATTCCATTTTCTTTCCTTCAGCGAGATTTATTGAAGTCGTTGATGACGACATTGGCGGCGTTGAAGCCGGGCAACCCGGTTACATATCCGCCGGGCCAGGTGCCGGCGCCGGAAAGGTAAAGCCCGGGCACTGGCGACCTGTAGTCATTCGTGTTGCGGCCAGGGCGAGCACCGAACAGTGCGCCGGGCATCATTTCGCCATGCGTGATGTTGGAACCGAGCAGCCCGAACTCGGCCTCCAGTTGCCGGGGGTTTAGGTAAGACCGCGCAACAATCCGGTCCCCGATGTCGGGCAAGAAGTCCGACAACGCTTTGACGCAGCGATCCGCAAAGACCTCACCCTGTTCGGGCCACTGCCCTTCCGACAAGGCATAGGGTGCGTGCCAAGCGTTGACGCTCAAAAGCTTCCGACCCTCGGGCGCCAGCGCGGGAGAGCTTTCCGAGACGATAAGCCCCCACATGATCGGTGCCTGCGCCAACTGGCCCGCCAGCCCTTCCGACACCGCCTTTTCGATATAGTCGAGCGACGGCGCGACCCTGAACTGAACCTGCGCGGCTTGCTGCGCCGACAGATCAGCGGGAAGGCCCCGGTAGCCTGGCAGGCCATCAAGTGCCAGCACCAGCTTGAAGGCCGACCCGCGCATCGGCAACGCCTGCATTTCCGCCACGAGACCCGCTTCCTCTGCCCCGGCTTCCAGCAGGTCGCAAAATACCGTCTTGGGGTTGATCGCCGTCAGCACCGCCCGAGCGTGCAAGATGCGGCCATCTTTCAGCTCAACACCGCTGATTCGCCCATTCTGACGAAGCAGCCGAGACACAGGGGCGCTGGCCTCGACCGTTCCGCCGTGGGCTCGAACGCTTTCGACCAGCGCATCAATTATCGCGCCCATGCCGCCGACCGGTAGCCCGGTCGATCCGCGCAGCGGAACCGAGCGCGGGTCATCGGGGTCGGTCGGCGGATTTGAAGCCAGCGAGATTGGACGCAACATTAGGCCGATTGCCGAGCCCGGCGCCGAAGGCGGCACCAGCGACGCATTCAGCGCCAGCATGCCCAGCAGCGCCTTTGCCCGATCAGACCGCAGGCGTTCATCCAGCAACTGACGCAGACTTCCAAAGAAGACGCGGTCGAACAAACCGGCCAATTTGGCCGGAACCTGATGCGCCAGTTCGCTGATCGGCGGCGCTGGCTTGAAAACCGACACATTCATATGACGTGCCAGATTTTCAAGATCAGCGATCAACCCGAAATAGCGTTTCGCTTCGCCGTCGGCATAGCTGTCAAGCTGCGCAGCAATGCGGTCCCTGTCCCGCCAGCCGACAAAGGCGCCCTCCGGAAAGGCATGCAGCACCGTCGGATCCGTGCGCAGGAACCTGAGACCGTATCTGTCCAGCTCCAGTTCGCGAATGAACCTGAACTCAAGGCTGCCCGGCGAGTTCGTAATCGCGGTCTTGTAGCCCGGCATGAATTCATAGGTGCCACAAAGACCGCCAAAACCCGGGCGCGCCTCAAGCACATTGACGCGCAACCCCGCCCTTGCAAGATAACCTGCGGCGATTAGCCCGTTGTGCCCTCCGCCCACTACAATAACATCGTGGTCTGCAGCGCCTGTTGCCGACATGTCAGATCTCCCGGTTCAGGGGGCTACGCAAGTACCCGGTGACCATGTCAGCTTCCTGTCGTTGGCTTGAAGCTTTCGCTGAAAAGACTGAGCCAGTTGCCGCCCGCGATCTTCGCGACCTCGTCTGCCGAGAACCCGCGCTTCTTCATGCCGTCAAGCACTTGCGGAAAGTCCTTCGAGGACTGGAACCAGCTTGGCCAGTCAGAAAAACCGGTGATCGGAACGGCGCTCTCGCGGGCCCAGCGCCCTGCGCGCCACCATTTGATCTGCGAGACCGGCCAGCCATCGTAGAAATCGGTGCCCAGGCCCACGGCATCCGCACCGACCAGATCGACGGTCCAGGCGACCATATCCAGGAAGGTCTCAAGCGTGCAATCCGAACCACCCTTCATGATCTTCGGATAGTTGCTCAGACCGATCACGCCGCCGGCTTCGGCAAGCGCGCGGATCAGGTCAGTAGACATGTTGCGCCGGTTCAGCTCGATATCCGTGCCGACAAATTCCTGCGGGTTGGCATGAGTGATGGCAATGGGGCGTGCGGAATGCTCGATCGCGTCAAAGCAGGTGCGCTCGGTGCAGTGCGACACATCGACAAGCATTCCCACTCGGTTCATCTCGGCAATTACATTGCGGCCGAAGAATTTTGAAACGCCAAGCGAGTCATCTTCCCAGCACCCGGCGCCCACGCGGTTCTGCACGTTGTATGTCAGCTGGGCGATCCGCACCCCCAACTGGTGGAAAACCTCGACAAGCTCGATATCGTCTTCAAACGGTGACGTGTCCTGGAAACCGAACACCACGGCCGTCCGCCCCGATGCAGCAATCGCCTCGATATCCTGCCCCGTCCTTGCGAGTGCAATCAGGTCGGCGTTCTGTTCGAGCAGCCGGTTCCATTGCCCGATCACGGAAAGCGTTTCGCGGGCGTTCTCCCAGATCGCCAGGGTCACATGAACGCAGCCTAGGCCCCCCGCCAGCCATTCCTCGAAGCGGTCACGATGGGGGTTGTTGTACTGCAGAGCATCAATGATCAGCATAGTGTCTCCCTTGTTTTCTACCGGGGCGGTCTAACGTTTAGTTTGCAAAAGGGTCGGCAGGGGGGCCGTACTCCTGAACGATCGTCTTGATTTGCGAGAATTCATCCAGGGCTTCGACGCCGTTTTCCCGGCCCAGCCCGGACTGCTTGTAACCGCCGAACGGCGCGCGCAGGTTGATAGCCCGGTAGGTGTTGACCCAGACGCTTCCAGCCTGCAACTTGCGCGACACCCTGCGAATGCGCATCGGGTCCTGTGACCAGAAACCAGCCGCCAGCCCATATTCAAGGCTGTTGGCCATGTTGATCGCCTCTTCCTCAGTATCGAAGGGCTGAAGGGTGACGACAGGCCCGAAGATCTCTTCGCGGCACACCAGCATATCGAGGTTGACGTCAGAAATGACCGTCGGGCTGATCCAGAAACCACCGGCAAGATCGCCCTCCATTTCCGGAACGTCCCCACCGGCAAGGATGGTAGCGCCTGCATCCCGCGCGTCCTGAATATAAGACAGCACTTTGCGGAACTGCCGCTCGCTCGCTAGCGGGCCCAGATGAGCGCCCGGCGACGCAGGGGCACCAAGACGAATCCGCGCAACCGAAGCCAGGTATTTTTCGACAAACCGATCAAAGACGCTGCGTTGGATCAGCAACCTTGATCCAGCGACGCAGGTTTGGCCTGTCCCCGAAAACGCCCCATGCGTGGCAGCAATCGCCGCCGCCTCGACATTGCCATCCTCGAAAACGATATGGGCCGATTTCCCCCCTCCTTCGCAGACGAACCTCTTCAAACTAGCGGTGACCTTGCCGCCAAGGTGCCGCGCAACCTGAGTGCTGCCTGTGAAGGAAACCATATTGACGCCGGGATGTGTTGCAAGCCGCTCGCCGTCGGAACTGTCGGCAACAACCGTGTTCACGATGCCCTTGGGAATACCGGCCTCAATTGCCAGCTGTCCCAGCCGAATGCTGGACCCTGCGGCATCAACCGGCGGCTTGAGAATGACGGCATTACCCATGGCCAAAGCGGGTGCCAGCTTCCATGATCCAAGCGACAGCGCGCCGTTGAAAGGGGTGATGGCAACGACCACGCCGATCGGCTCGCGGGTGATCATCGCTTCGGAATTCGAGGTCAACACGCGCCGCTTGTCGTCAATCGTTTCCAGCGCGCTGGCGTAATAGTAATACCAGTCAGCGGCGACAGTCATTTCAGCGCGTGTTGCTGCATGAACTTTACCGCTCGCCAAGCTCTCCAGCTCCGAAAGCGCACCGGCGTTTTCCCGTATCAGGTCACCAAACCTGCGAAGGAAACCCGCGCGCTGATACGGCGTCAGATCAGACCAGACGCCGGAATCGAACGCAGCGCGGGCCGATCCGACCGCCGCATCGATGGCAGCCGGGTCTGTATCAGCAATCCCCCATGGCTGACCGTTGGCGGGATTGACAAGTGTCAAGCAACGCCGGGATTCGGGCCAGTTCTCGCCGTCAATAAATGACGCAAACCTGCAATCAGCTGAAATTTCCTCTGCGGCGTTCACAATCATATCCTCTTCTCATTCCTCGTTTCCTGAACAGCCAGACCCGGTCCGCTTATCGTTCCCGACCACATCCCGGCCCCTTGCAACCCGGCATCAGAAAGGCGCATTCTCTCGGACTAGTCGTTGCCTGTGGTCTTGCGCCATCAAAACGACAGGAGTTTAATAGTTCAAATAAAAATATTTTTGCCATACATAGGCAAATCACATAAATATGGATACACGATGTCCCAAAGTCCGTCAGGCGCTTCAAACGCCGCCCACACCAACCCCTCTTACAACGCAACAATCCGTCACCTGCGTGCGTTCATTGCGGTTTGCCAGCATGAGAACTTTACGCGCGCGGCGATGGAGTTGCACCTTTCACAGCCATCCCTGACGATGACGATCAAGCAGCTTGAGGATATTGTGGGTGCCTCATTGTTTGACCGGACAACGCGCAGGGTGGTCCTGACACCAGAGGGCGCTGATCTCCTCCCTGTCGCGCAGCGGCTCGTCTCAGATTTTGACTTTGCAATCAGTGACATCCGGCTAACCGCAGCCAGCCGGAACAGCTGCGTTCGCCTTGCTGCGGTTAGCTCAGTTGCGACGCAGATCGTGCCGCGCATATTGCAGCGATTGGGCGAAACGCATCCTGGGATCCGTGTGCAGATCCGGGAAGGAAATTCCAATCAGGTCCGGCGGCTTGTGCGCCGGAACGAGGTCGACATCGGTTTCGCAAGTAAAAGCGAAGACGAAGCGGAGCTGAATTTCGAACCCCTCTTTCGTGACAGGCTTGGGGTCATCATGCAATCAAGCGATGAACTTCTGTCAGAGGCTCGGAACGGCGCGTTGCGCTGGGAACAGCTGAACGACCGCAGATTTGTTGGGCTGACAGACAACACAGCAACCGCGCCGATCCTGTCGTCACTGCCCTATCTGCCGGACACGGTTTCCCTGCCCAGATACGAGGTCGATTCGTACCATATGATGTGGGCGCTCGTTGAAAAGGGCTTTGCTGTTTCAACAGCGCCCGCACTTGCCGCGCGAAATTCTGAAAGCAAAGGCATCGCTTTCGCAGTTCTTGTTGAACCTGCAGCCTGGCGCCATGTATGGAAGATCACGCGGGTCGGCAGATCTTTGCCACCTGTGACCCAACTAGTTGTGCGTTCAATCGAAGAACTTCTTCAGAAAGTCTCAGAAGAAACGGAACATATTGAAATTTAGAGAAAACAATCAGATCGTGTTGTGGTCTCGGCAACAACCATCCTGTCGCAATGAGCGCGGACACATCATCAGCGCCGCGTTTGACGACCTTCACTTCAGTGGGACATGGTCGTGATAATAGCCTTCTCGGATGTCGAAATCGAACCTTTTCGCTATTTCAAAATGAGCCCGAAAGTGCACGCCTTGCTTTGCCGTGCGACATCAGGTGCCCGCATTTTTCCCCTAACCTCGCACCGCACCGGGCAGATGCCCTTCATGCTTGCATCGTCTTCTTTCCGGACGGCAAAGAAAGCTCCCTCATGAGCAGCAGAGACGGTCTGCCAGTTCCCAGGCGCCACTGGGCTGTACTCGCAATAACCGTTGGCATCTTTATGGCGGTAATCGACGGTGTCGGCATCAACGTCGCACTGCCTGCAATTGCAAGCAATCTCGACGTGCCCGAGTCGTCGGCGATCTGGGTGGTAACGGCTTACCAGCTTGTCGTCACCGTTTCGCTTTTTCCGTTGGCAGCGTTAGGCGATAAGCTTGGCTATCGCGAGGTCTATTGCGGCGGCCTTGTCGTTTTCATTGCTGCATCGGTGGTTTGCGCGTTTGCCGAGCGTCTGGACGTAATGATCGCCGCGCGCGCTGTTCAGGGGCTGGGCGGCTCTGCAGTGATGACCGTAAACCTCGCGCTCATACGCTTCATTTTTCCCAAAACCAGGCTCGGGAGCGGCATCGCATACAACACGCTCGTCGTCGCGGTGTCGGCTGCTGCAGGCCCGGTGCTGGCGGGTGCGATCCTGTCTGTCGCCGACTGGCAATGGCTGTTTCTCGTGAACCTGCCGATCGGAATGTTGATCCTGCCGGTGTCAATACTCGCCCTGCCACGGGTGCCCCCCACCGACCTTCGGTTCGACTTTGCAGGCGCGACGCTGATCGCGCTGTCCGTCGGCGCGGCGATCTTGACCATCGACTGGCTCGGGCGCGGCTATCCGCGCGGTCAACTCGCGATTGGCGCGCTGGCGGCCGCGGTGCTGGGTTGGATCATGATCAGACATCAGCTCCGCAGCCCAGTGCCCGTTCTGGCGGTTGATCTTCTGCGCATTTCGGTTATCCGGCTTTCGGCTTTGACAGCCGTGTGCGCCTATGTGGTGCAGGGGCTGAGCTATGTTTCATTGCCGTTCCACCTGCACGACACAATGAGCTTGCCAGCATCGGTGGTGGGTCTTTCGATGGCAGCTTGGCCAATCGGGATAATGCTCGCCTCGGTGCTCGCGGGACGGCTGATCGGGCGTTATTCGGCCGGCCTGCTCGGCACGCAGGGTCTTTTGCTACTGGTCAGCGGAACAGGCTGCATTCTATGGTCGATCATGCTGCACTCGCTCCCGGTTCTCGTGGCGAGCATGTTCATCTGCGGATTTGGGTTCGGGTTGTTTCAAAGCCCCAACACCATGGCGATTATTTCTGGATCACCACCCGCCCGCAGCGCTGCGGCAAGTGCATTGCAGTCGTCTTCGCGTTTGCTGGGTCAGACCGCCGGAGCAGCAGGTGCGGCGGCGATCTTCGGGTTGGCGTCTGGCCCAAGCACAATGTTCGCCATCGCCGTGGCGGTTCTATTTGCTTTCTTCGGCATGGTGTTCAGTTCGCTGCGCTTGCTGCGAGCCTGACTGAAGGGGCATATGCTGGTGACCAGAGACAGAGAGTAGCCGACTCTCCTCAAACAGTAGCGCTATGGTCAACGCTTGTGGTTTCTAAACATAAGTCGGATGAAACGGAAACTATGGAAGGTTTCCGTCATCTATAAAGACAGGGGACGAGCATGCTCCAATTACACGAAGTTATGGCGGACGGATCTGTCGTCACAACAGGTCGGCACAATTGTGTGGCATGTGGAAACCAGTACCGTGAATTAATTCCTAGTGGAGAAGCTTCGACGATAGGCCCATCCCCTCCGCCACATTCAGATACTGAATCCGTCCAGGGGCCCCGATTGGGGCCTTTTTTCTTTTTGTTTCAAAGGGCGTTGGCCGTGCTATCCGCCCTTCGGAGACTGGACGCTTGACGCAGAACGGGTCTCCGAATGCCCCGTGTCTCTATTCGAGCGCCCCTCGAAGGTCATGGGGCGGAGCAAAACATCCTCGCATTTCCAATGGGTTGCGGCGCTCATGGGGTCGTCCCGTTCGCGAGTTAATCCGGTGACGGAGACGGACACGAAGGCGCAGGGCGGCTAGAAGGACGGCTCCGTGGCGGCCGATCCCCAAGTCCGGCGGAAGCGTCCGAAGCGAGCCAAGGCCCTGCCGGAAGTCTCTGATGACAAACAGACTTCGCGCCCATAGCCTGGCGCAATGTCGAACGGGCCTTGGACGGATGAAGAGAACGACCTAATCGTCGCGGATTACTTCGCGATGCTGGCCGACGACGTCTCCGGGCGGCCCTACAAGAAGGCCGAGCATCGCCGCGCACTCCTGCCTTTGCTGAACGACCGGTCCGAGGGGTCCGTCGAGTTCAAGCACCAGAACATCAGCGCGGTGCTGAAGGGGCTCGGCGAGGATTGGATCCCCGGCTACAAGCCCGCGTTCAACTTCCAGATGACCTTGGTGGATGCGGTGGCGCGGTGGCTGGCGCTGAACCCAGCCTGGCTCGGGCTTCGACCGGGGCTGCAACCCGCCGCTGGCCTGCGCGAGACGGCGCAGATCTGGGTCGGGCCATCGCCGACGCTGTCGAACCAGCCGCCGCCGCAGGAACTGGAGCAGATGCTGCACATCGCCCGCAAGTTCGACGTGGCGGGCCGGGACGAGCGCAACCGGGCTCTCGGACGCGCGGGCGAAGAGCGCGTGCTGGCGCATGAGCGCGCCGCCTTGCGGACCGCGGGACGGGACGACCTGGCGCGCAAGGTGCGCTGGGTGTCGGACGAGGATGGCGACGGCGCGGGCTACGACATCGCGAGTTTCGCCCCGGACGGGCTACCGCGGCTGATCGAGGTCAAGACGACGAACGGCTGGGAGCGCACGCCCTTCCACATCACCCGCAACGAGCTGGCCGTGGCCGAGGAGCGCCGTTCGGAATGGCGTCTGTTCCGGCTGTGGAATTTCTCACGCGAGCCGAAGGCGTTCGAACTGCACCCGCCACTGGACGCGCATGTCTCGCTGACGGCTACGACGTTTCAGGCGAGCTTTCACTGAGGCTCAGTCGAACACCCGCTCCGGCTGTTCGTGCCATGGCAGGGCCGCGACATCGGTCAGTTTCAACAGGGTCACGGCGGGCACCTCGCGCTTGTAGACCAAGCGCTTGAGAACCCCCGGCGCGAGATAGGCGAGCCGCAGCTGTCGGCTGACATGGCGTTCGGCAAGCCCCACGGCTTTCGCCAGATCGGTGACCGTGTTGAATTCGCCAGTCTCCATGCGCCGCCGCCAGCCCCACGCCCGGCCGATGGCGCGCAGGATATGCGGATCCTGCGTGCGGTCTTCGCTGGGCAGATAGGTGGAGGGCGGCATGATCTTCGGACGCCCGTTCTGCTTGCGGACCTTGAGCGGCACAAAGATCTGGATGGACTCGTCGGGTTTCATCATTCCGCCGCCACCTTCTTTCGTGGGGCCATCATGTCGCGCATGACGCCCGAGACGCCGTCAGTCCGGACATCGATCACCAGCCCCTCGGACGTCACGGTGACCCGGCGCACCAGCAACTGCACGATCCGGGTCTGCTCCGCCGGGAACAGCTGGCCCCAGACGTCGTCGAACGTCTGCAGCGCGGAGATCACGTCGGCCTCGGCGAAGGCGTGACCCTCGCGCGCCAAATGGGCGATGACCTGCGCCGTGATCGAGGGCGCGCGCATCACCCGCCGCAACTCGGTCACCACGGCCGCTTCCACGAGGTCGGCAGGAAGGCGGCGCGGGATGCCCTCATCGCTGGGTTCGCGATTCTTGATGACGTCCATCGAGACGTAGTACCGGTATCGCCGCGCGCCCTTCTTCGTGCTGCTCGGGGTCATGGCGGCGCCCGTGGCCGTAAAGATCAGCCCCTTGAGCAAGGCAGGCGCTTGCGCGCGGGTGTTGTTGGCGCGCTTTCGCGGGTTCTGCCGCAAGATGGCATGGACCTGATCCCACAGCTGCTCGTCGATGAT
>OFET01000674.1_pt1 | contig 16334 bp, 12 predicted proteins | sample 1521211 | NCBI WGS metagenome assembly OFET01 (sample SAMN03766358, study PRJEB24113) | microbial mat metagenome | isolation source: enrichment culture HLUCC-A from microbial mat sample contains cyanobacterium...
CGGCCGGACCGGCCCGAAGCGCGTTCAGCACCGCGACCGGGGCGCTGGCGGGATCGATCCGCACCCGCCCGTCCAGCCGCTCCAGCGCCGGGATGAACGCATCGGGCGCGGCCACGCGCACCCCGTCGCCCAGATGGTCGCGCACGACTGAGAGCTTTTCCTCCGCCATGAAGAGGTCCACGGCGCCGTCCGCGTGCAGCACGGCGAAGCCGTGCGCCACCGGATTGCGCGGCACGTCCGCGCCGCGGATGTTCAGCAGCCAGCAGATCGAATCGGGAAGGGTGAGGACCGCCGCCGCCTCGCCCGCATCGTGCAGCGCGCGGCCCAGCCGCGCGCGCTTTTCCCCCGCGGCCTCTCCTGCGAACTCCAGCGGATGCGCCACGACCGGACCGGCGGGCGGCTCGGGCTGATCCTGCCAGATCCGGTCGATGAGGTTGGAGACCGGCAGCAGATGGATGCCGCTGCGGTCAAGCGCCTGTTCAAGCTTCTCGATCTCGTCGACGCCGTGCAGCCAGGGGTCGAAGCCCACCGCGCCCCCGTTGGGCAGTTGTTCGCGCAGCCAGGGCCCTAGCTTGACCTCGGGCCAGTCGACGGGCGTGAACGCTTCCGCCACCTGCGCCCATACCTGCACCCGGTAGCGCCCGTCGACGAAGACGCCGGCGACCCGCTGCAGCGCCGCGCAGAAGCCCGCCGAGCCGGTGAAGCCCGTGAGCCACGCCAGCCGCTCGTCGCGCGGCGCGACGTATTCGCCCTGATGCGCGTCCGCGCGCGGCACGAGGAAGCCGTCCAGCCCCTCGCGCGCCATCTCCTCGCGCAGCAGGCGCAGGCGCGGCGGCCCCTGTTCGGGCCGGCTGGTGGCCTTGAAGGACTGAAACATGCGCCGCTCCCCGAACTCGCCCACCGGCAAAGAACAGGCTGCCGCGGCGGGATGCAAGCCCGCGCGGCGTTTCTCCCACGGCCGTATTGTGCCGCGCGCTCCGTAGGGTGCGTGCTTTGCACGCACCCATCTGACGCAATCCTCGGGTCACGGTGCGTGCCAGCACGCACCCGACGGTCAGATCGCCTTGCGGATCCCGACCATCCGGGCGCGGGCGCGCGGATCGCTGTCGAAGAGGCTGGCCAGCTGCTCGGTCATCGCGCCGGCCAGCTGTTCGACGTCGGTGATCGTGACGGCGCGCTTGTAGTAGCGCGTCACGTCGTGGCCGATGCCGATGGCGATGAGTTCCACCTGTTTCCTGCGCTCGACCATCGCGATCACGTCGCGCAGGTGCTTTTCGAGGTAGTTGGCCGGGTTCACGCTGAGCGTCGAGTCGTCCACTGGCGCGCCGTCGGAGATCACCATCAGGATCTTGCGCGCCTCGGGCCGCACGACCATGCGGCGGTGCGCCCATTCCAGCGCCTCGCCGTCGATGTTCTCCTTCAGCAGGCCCTCCTTCATCATCAGGCCCAGGTTGTCGCGCGCCCGGCGCCAGGGCGCATCGGCGGGCTTGTAGACGATGTGGCGCAGGTCGTTCAGCCGCCCGGGTGCCAGTGGCCGGCCCTGGCCCAGCCAGGCCTCGCGGCTCTGCCCGCCCTTCCACGCGCGCGTGGTGAAGCCCAGGATCTCGACCTTGACGCTGCACCGCTCCAGCGTGCGCGCCAGCACGTCGGCGCAGATCGCGGCAATCGAGATCGGGCGGCCCCGCATCGAGCCCGAGTTGTCCAGCAGCAGCGTGACCACCGTGTCGCGGAACTCGGTGTCCTTCTCGACCTTGAAGGACAGCGGCGTGGTCGGGTTGGCCACCACGCGGGCAAGGCGGCCCGCGTCGAGGATGCCTTCCTCGCGGTCGAACTCCCAGCTGCGGTTCTGCTGCGCCTGTAGCCGGCGCTGCAGCTTGTTGGCCAGCCGGCCGACCGCGCCCTTCAGCGGTTCGAGCTGCTGGTCGAGATAGGCGCGCAGGCGCTCCAGCTCGATCGGTTCGGCCAGGTCCTGCGCGCCGATCTCCTCGTCGAAGCTGCGGTCGAAGACCTTGTAATCCGGATCGGCCTCGGAGACCGGGGCGGGGGGCGGCGGCTCGAGCGGGGCCTCGCCCTCGGGCAGTTCGGCCTCTTCGCCCTGTTCCTGGTCGGCCAGATCCTCCATGCTGACCTGCGCCTGGCTTTGGTCCTGCGTCTCGTCCTGGCTCTGCTCGGGCGAGGCGTCTGCCTCGTCGCTGCTGTCCTCCTCGCCGGTGCTGTCGGGCTCTTCCTCTTCCTCGGCGCCCTCTTCGGCCTCGTCCTGCCGGTCCTCTTCCAGGTCCGGGTCGTCGCCCAGCTGGTCGCCGTAGCCCAGGTCCTCGATCACCCGGCGCGCGAAGCGGGCGAAGGCCGTCTGGTCGGCCAGCGTGTTCTCCAGCCCGTCCAGCGTCTCGCCCGCCTGTTCCTCGATGAAGCCGCGCCAGAGGTCCATGACATTGCGCGCGCCCTCGGGCAGGTCGCGGCCGGTGGCGAGGTGCCGGATCAGGTAGCCCGCCGCCGCCGGCAGCGGCGCCTCGGAAGGATCGGTGATGCCGGCATAGCCGCGTCGCGCGGCGTCCGCGCCGATCTTGGCGTCGATGTTTCCGGCCGTGCCCGGCATGTCGCGTGCGCCTATCGCCTCGCACCGCGCGACCTCCATCGCCTCGTAGAGGTCGCGCGCCATGTCGCCGCGCGGCGCGTAGCGCGTGTGCGTCCCGGCGTCGTGGTAGCGGCGGTGCAGCGCCAGCGCATCGGCCGTTCCGCGCGCGATCAGCACCTCCTCGCGCGTCATGCGGCGGCTGATCTGCGGCAGGCGCATGGTGTCGCCCGATATCCCCGAGGGATCGACGGAATAGCTGACCGTCAGATCGGGATCGTGCGCCATGACCCTGGTGGCCTCGGCGAGCGCCTTCTTGAAGGGATCGGCTGGGTTGTCGGAGCTTTTCGTCATGCGGGCGTCCCGGCGCTGGGCTTCGCGCGAAAGCTAGTGCCTCGGCCGGCAAATGGCCAGTGGGTCAGCCGGTCCCCGGCGGGATCGGCGCGCGGCAGGCGTCGATCCGAGCGGCCAGCGCCGTCTCGGCCCGCGTCGCGCGGCGCCGGTCGAAGCTGTGCCGCACCTCTGCCAGCGGATGCGCGGCCTCGCCCCGGCCCGGGGGCGATGTTTCAACGATCCGGAGAGCTTTCGCGCGCGCCGCTTGCGCCGGCGCGGCATCGGGCACGGCGCGAGGCACTCTTGCCGGAACATCCGCCGGCTGCCGCGTCTTTTGCTCCGGACGGGCGGGTAATGTTCCCGGCCGCGAGAGGAAAGGAGGACGTCATGCGATTTTCCACGATGTCAGGGGCGGGCAGGGCGAGCGGTGCAGCCCTGGCCATCGTTGCGGCCGATCCGCTTGCCGCAGAGACCATCGCCGGCGCTTTCGAGCCGATGAACGGCTTTGGCGACAGCGCGTTCACCGGACAGGACGAAGAGTTCACCGCACAGGTTGCGATCACCCGCTCGGACGGGGCGCTGACGATCGCCGTGTCGGCGCGCGGGATGACGCCGGGGGTGCACCTGATGCATCTGCACGGCTTCGAGGGCGAGGATCCCGAAGAGGCGGTGTGCCCGGGCATGGAGGCCGACGCCAACGGCGACGGCTACGTCGACCTGATCGAGACGCGCGAGGCCGCGGGTGTCACCATGATCCCTCTGACAGACGATCCCGCGAGCCTCGCGATCCAGACAGACAGCTATCCGGTCGCGCGCGAGAACGGCAGCCTCGACTACGCGCAAGAGGTCGATGTCGAGATGCTTGAAGAGGCCGTGCAGGAGGATTTCGGCGGCCCCGTCGCCCTGGAGCGACGCGTGGTCTTCATCCACGGTGTGCCGGACGGCACCGAGCTGCCCGACAGCGTGGAATCGCTCGAAGGGGTGCCCGCGCAGACGACGATCCCGATCGCCTGCGCCGAGCTCGACGAGAGCTGAGCCGCGCCGCGCGCGACGACCCATACAGGCAATCCCCGGCGCCTCTGGCAGCCGGCGCCTTGCCTGTCCGTTCGCGCAGTCAGCCCAGGCTGACGGAGGCCGCGCTTTCGGGCAGTTCCTCGTTGAAGCAGCGCTGGTAGAACTCGGCCACGGTCTGGCGTTCCAGCTCGTCGCACTTGTTGAGAAAGCTCACGCGGAAGGCATAGCCGAGGTTGCGGAAGATCTCCGCGTTCTGCGCCCAGGCGATCACCGTGCGCGGGCTCATCACCGTGGACAGATCGCCGTTCATGAAGGCGGTGCGCGTCAGGTCGGCCACGGTCACCATCTGCTTGACCGTTCTGCGCCCCTTCTCGGTGTTGTAGTGCGGCGCCTTCGACAGCACGATCGACACCTCCGCGTCGATCGAGAGATAGTTGAGCGTCGCCACCAGGCTCCAGCGGTCCATCTGGCCCTGGTTGATCTGCTGCGTACCGTGATAGAGGCCGGTCGTGTCGCCCAGGCCCACGGTGTTCGCGGTGGCGAAGATCCGGAAGAACCTGTGCGGCGTGATCACCTCGTTCTGGTCGAGAAGCGTGAGCTTGCCGTCGGTTTCCAGCACCCGCTGGATCACGAACATCACGTCGGCGCGGCCGGCGTCGTATTCGTCGAAGACAATGGCGGCGGGGTTCCTGAGCGCCCAGGGCAGGATGCCTTCCTGGAACTCGGTGACCTGCTTGCCGTCGCGCAGCTTGATCGCGTCCTTGCCGATCAGGTCGATCCGGCTGATGTGACTGTCGAGGTTGACACGCACGGTGGGCCAGTTGAGCCGCGCGGCCACCTGTTCGATATGCGTGGACTTGCCGGTGCCGTGGTAGCCCTGGATCATCACGCGGCGGTTGTGCGCGAAGCCCGCGAGGATCGCGAGCGTGGTGTCGGGGTCGAACTTGTAGGTGGAATCCTCGTCCGGCACGCGATCCGTCCGGTCGGAAAAGCCGCGCACGACCATGTCCGTGTCGATGCCGAAGACCTCGCGGACCGAGATCTCTTCGGTGGGCTTCGCATTGATGTCGATACCGCCGTCCGCCATGTCCGTCCGTCTTTCCTGACTGCCCGCGCCGCAGCGCGCGCCCGTGCTGCAACATATTCCGCCCATGCGCAAGGGGAAGGGCGGCGCCAGGCCGCGGTGTCGTCGGGGGGCTGTCTGCCCCCCTCGGCGGCTTCGCCGCCTCACCCCCCGAGGGTATTTCGGGCAAGAGGAAGGGCATGAGATGGCTCAGGCGGCTGTCATCGCCTTCTGCGCGCAGAAGCAGGAAGCGGCGACGGCCCGGTCGGCGCGCGCGGCGGCGATGTCGAGCGCCTGGGCCACCGGCGCGATCTCGGCCCGGGGGGCGCCGCGGGCCACGAGGCAGTCGTGCAGGCCCCTGAGGGACCAGACATTGTTGGGATGCACCTGCGCGCGCGGCAGTTTCGCGCCAAGGCCCAGATCCTCGCGATAGACGGCTTCCGCCTCGTCGATGCGGCCCTGTTCCAGCAGCAGCGCGCCGAGGGCGTGGCGCGAGGGCTGCATCCAGCCCCAGGGCTCGTCGTAGGGCAGCGCGTCCTCGGTCGCGACCGCCTGCCGCAGCGTGGCGAAGGCCGCGTCGTGTGCGCCCTGACGATAGAGGATCTCGCCCCGGAGCATGGCTTTCGCGATCTGCAGCAGGTCGACGACGCGGTTGTTGTGCAGCAGGCGCGTCACGGGGAGGCGCGCGAGGGCCTCGAGGAAGCGGGCCTCTTCGGCTTCCGCCTCGTCGGGGCGGCCGAGGGCGGCCAGCGCCACGCCGCGGGCGTAGAGCCGTGTGGCCTCGTGGGTGCACCAGAGCGCGGTATCTGTGCGCGCGGGCAGTGCGAGGATGTCCTGCCAATGGCCGAAGCGGATCAGCACATGCGGTTCCATCGCGAGGTAGCTTTCGAAGTAGTCTGCCATCGGCGGCGACTCGATGCGCAGTATGTCCTCGGGGATCGTCTCTTCCATCCCGCGCAGGGCGGCCAGCGCGGGCGCCAGTTGGCCGAGAAAGAGCGCGCCGTAGATCACGAAATGGTAGTCGTGCAGGCGGTAGCCCGAGTAGATGTTCATCGCGCCCTCGCGCGCGTAATATCTCAGGTCGGCCGCCACGGCGCGTTCGTTCCAGTGGACCACGTCGTGATACTGGCCGCAGAGCACGTCGATATGGGTGGGCATGTGCACGAGGTGACCGGCGTCCGGAACCAGCGTGCGCAGCACGTCGGCCTGCGGCAGCGCGCGTTCGGGGTGCGGCGACATCTCCATCAGGTGCACCCAGAGGTGCAGCAGGCCCGGATGCGCCATGCCGCCTGGGCGCGCCATCGCGGCCTCGAGCACCTGCATCGCCTCTTCCGTCGCCGCGCCCTCTGCCGGGCGCTCGGTGCCCAGGTCCCACATCCGCCATGGCGTGCAGGTCATCAGCGCCTCGGCGAAGAGCGCGGCCAGGTCGAGGTCGTCGGGATAGGCCGCGTGCACGGTGCGCATGGCATCCGCATAGGTGCGGTCCCAGGCCGACTGGTCGGGCAGGGGCCTGCGCTGCGGATAGCGCACGGTCAGCGCGGAGATCAGCGCCGCCTCTGCCGGCGTCACGCGGTCCCGCAGCGCGAGGGCCGCCTGCGTGGCGTCGTAAGCCGCCGCGAGCGCCTGCGCCTTGCCGGCCTCGTCCATGATCTCCCACGGCAGGTTGTAGTTTGGGCCTGCCGCATGGGCCTGACCCCAATGCGCCATGGCGCAGTCCGGGTCAGCCTCTGCCGCGCGGCGGAAACAGGCGATCGCCTCCTCGTGGTTGAAGCCGTAGGTCCAGACGAGCCCGCGGTCGAACCAGCGCTGCGCCGTCTCCGAGCGCGTCGTCACGCGCCGCCCGTGCGTGCCCAGATCGTAGGGGTATCCATCGTCCATCTGTCCCTCCCGTGGTGCGGTGGCAAGCCTAGCACGACGGACCGCCGTGCGCATCGTGTGGCGCAGCGGCCGGCGGCCTCACGCGATCTTGCATGGGTGCGCGGTTGAACCGCCGCGGGGGCGGTCACACTGTCGGGCGGAAAGGGAGACGATCCATGCGACGCAGAGAATTCATGGGCACCGCGGCGGCCGGCCTCGCGCTGGGCGCGCAGCCCGCGACGGCACGGGAGAGCTTCGAGGTGACGCGGACGGAACAGGAATGGAAGGCGCGGCTTTCCGATCTCGAGTACAAGGTGATGCGAAAGGAAGGGACCGAGCCCGCCTTCTCCTCGTCGCTGCACGACCTCAAGGCGGAGGGAACCTATCTCTGCCGCGGCTGCGAGCAGCCGCTCTATTCGTCGGAGCACAAGTTCGACAGCGGCACCGGCTGGCCGAGCTTCTTCAGGCCTGTCTCGGAGGACGCCGTCGCCACCAAGCGCGACTGGAAACTCGTCATCCCGCGGACCGAGGTGCACTGCGCGCGCTGCGGCAGCCATCTTGGCCACATCTTCGACGACGGCCCGCCGCCCACGGGAAAGCGGCATTGCATCAACGGCGTTTCGCTGGTCTTTCGCCGGGCGTGATCCGGGTCGGCCACGCCGGCCGCGGATCGCACCGGGGGCAGGGTGCAAAGACCGACAGCCGGACGGCCGGGCATCGGGCAGTCGCCGGCGTGAAGGGTCGCCTGGCCGACCGCCGTAAAGGGTCCTGCCGGCCTTGCCGCGCACGCGCGACCGCTCATCGCGGCACGCGCCCGGCACGGCTGCCGCCGACGAGTCGGTCGTGCTGCTGCAGGGCGAAGCGGTCGGTCATGCCCGCGATGTAGTCCGCGACGAGGCGGGCGAGCGCGGTTTCGCCCGGTGCGGCCGCCACCTCCGTCTGCCAGCGGTCGGGCAGGAGCGCGGGATCGCTCATGTAGAGGGGAAAGAGATCCTCGATCACGCCCGTCACCGCCTCGCGCATCTCGACCACGCGGGGTGCGCGATACATCCGCTCGAAGAGGAAGCGCCGGATCGTCTGGATGTCGCGTCGGACGGGATCGGAAAAGCGCACCATCATGCGGCCCGCGTGCCGGATGTCCTCCACCCGGTCGGGCGCGAGCGCCGCGAGCCGCGCGCGCGTCTCGGCCACCACGTCCTCGACCAGCAGGCCGAAGAAGCGGCGCAGCGCCTCGTGCCGGCGGCGGTGGCAGTCGAGTCCGGGCCAGAGGCGGTCCACCTCGGCCACGCAGCCCGCGATCAGGGGCAGTGCGGCGATCTCGTCGAGCGTGAACAGCTCGGCGCGCAGCCCGTCGTGCAGGTCGTGGTGGTTGTAGGCGATGTCGTCCGACAGCGCCGCCACCTGCGCCTCCAGCCCCGCGTGGCTACGCAGCTCCAGATCGTGCTCCGCGTCGTAGTCGGCCAGCGCGTAGGGAAGGGGCGGCTTGTCCGGCCCGAGGACCGGCCCGTTGTGCTTGGCGATCCCCTCCAGTGTCTCCCAGCTCAGGTTGAGGCCGTCGAAGCCCGCGTAATGCCGCTCCAGCCTCGTGACGATGCGCACCGCCTGCGCGTTGTGGTCGAAGCCGCCATGGGGCGCCATCAGCGCGTCGAGCGCATCCTCGCCGGTGTGGCCGAAGGGCGTGTGGCCAAGATCATGCGCCAGCGCCACTGCCTCGGCGAGGTCGAAGTCGAGGCCGAGCGCGCGCGCGATGGTGCGCGCGACCTGCGCCACCTCCAGCGTGTGGGTCAGCCGGGTGCGGAAATAGTCGCCCTCGTGCTCGACGAAGACCTGCGTCTTGTGCTTGAGCCGCCGGAAGGCCGAGGCGTGGATGATCCGGTCGCGGTCGCGCTGGAAGGCCGAGCGCAGCGCGCTTTCCGGCTCGGGCGTGCGGCGGCCGCGGCTTTTCGCGGGATCGGATGCGTAGGGCGCACGCATGTGGCGGTGTCTCCTGCTTGCGCGAAAGCGGCGTCAGCGCCGCTATACAGCGAATTCGCGCGGGGTGCAGGGGGTGCGCCGGCTTGTCCCGTGGCGCCGGGGCGCCTATTTTCAATGGGCAGGGATCAGAGACGGACAAGGACGGATCACGATGCAGCTTCCTCCGAAGGTGACAGAACGCGCCTTCGCGCGTCTTGCGGAAATCGGCGCCGCCGACCAGGGGCAGGCGCTTCGCGTGGCCGTCGAGGGCGGCGGGTGTTCGGGCTTTCAATACGACATCCGCCTCGACGCGCCGGCCGAGGACGACATGGTGCTGGAGGGGCAGGGCCAGAAGGTCATCATCGACACCGTCTCGCTGCCCTTTCTCGAGAACGCGGTGATCGACTTCACCGAGGAACTGATCGGCGCGCGGTTCACCATCGAGAACCCCAACGCCACCAGTTCCTGCGGCTGCGGAACCTCGTTCTCGATCTGAGCGGTCCTGTCCGCCACGCACGCGCCGCTCCGGCTGAGCCAAGCAACCCGGGCCGGGGAACCCGCGCCGAAGAAGACGGCCGGCCTCATGCGCGAGGCCGGATGCGCGGAACGGCTGTTGCGCGGGTTCACCGGCGCGTCCTTTCCGTATCCATGACCCGGCATCCTTCGGCCATACGGCGAAACTGCTGCGGCGCATGACGCGCCACCGGTACGGTCGGTTCGCCGACATCCTGCCGGCGCCGTGGCTGTTGCAGAAGGGCTGCGGCCCGCGACCGGTCTGGCCGAATTGCGGCGCGGCGCGTTGCCGCGCCCTGCGGGGCCTGCCTATCGTCGGCGCATGCTGCCGTTTTCCTGTCCGCGCGCGCCCCTCGTTCCGCGGTCCTGTCGGGCGTCCGCGTGATGCCTGCGGGGGGCGGGCTGTCCGTAATGTTCGTGGTGCCACGGTTTCATGCCAACCTGTGGTTTGCCACACGCGTGCTGATCGATGCGGGACACCGTGTCACCGTGCTGTCCGAGACACAGGGCGCAGCGGAGGATCGCCGCACCGTGGCGCCGAGGTTCGTGGGGCCGGCACCCGGTTCCGCCATATTGTCGGGCGTCTTCCAGGATGCGCAGCCCGATCTCGTCCTGCTTCGAAACACCTCCGCGCTGAAGCGTCCGGTGGCGGCGCTGGCCCGGCAGGCGGGGACGGCGTGCCGGCTTTGCGACCAGCGGCCCTTGACGGAACGGCGCGGCTGGCGCCATCGGCTGGCGCTTCGGCTTTCCGGCCTGCCCCTGCGGCGGGTCACACCGGTCCCCGGCCTCGATCCCGAGGCGCCGCGCGACCGCGACGCCACCTATCTGCCCTGGCCGGTGGAGCGCGATCCGAACGTGCCCCTGGTGCGCGGGACCGGACCGGTCACCGTGCTCTGCGTCGGAAAGCTGGGCGAGAGGCGCAAGAACCAGCACCTGGTGGTCGAGGCGCTGCGCGAGCACGGGCGGGCCGGGCGGGTCCGCCTGCAGATCGTGGGCGCAAGCGGGACCGGCGCAGGCGGCACGGGCGCAAGTGGGTTCGACGCGGCGTATCTCGCCTATCTCGAAGCCGCCGCGGCCGAATCCTGGATCGATCTGCGCCGGGATGTCTCCTTCGCCGAAATGCCTGCGCTTTATGCCGGTGCGGACATCTGTGTGCTGCCATCCGTGCATGAACCGCTGGGCACCGCGCCGGTCGAGGCGATGGCCTATGGTGCCGTCCCGGTCATTTCGACGGGCGCGGGGTCGGCAGGATACCTGACCGAGGGGCGCGACGGCCTGCGCGTGGACGTGAACGAGCCAGGCGCGCTCGCCACCGCGCTGCAGCAGGTCGTCAACGACGCCCCCTACCGCGCCCGGCTCGCTGCGGGCGCCCGCGCGACGGCTGAAAGCGAACTGGGACCGGCCCGCTTTCTCGAACGGATCGAGGCGCTGGCGGCCGAAGGTTGAGCGGCGCGCCCCGTCGTCCGGCAGCGCCCGAGCTTCCAGTCGGGCGAAAGGCTTCTGCGGCACCGCCGGGGCGGTCCAGCCGGGCTCACTCCCACCAGCGGTCGATGGCGGCGATGTCGTCGTCCGACCAGCCGAAATGGTGCGCCAGCTCGTGGATCAGCACATGCCGCACCAGTTCCTCCAGCGAGACGTTTCCGCGGTCCGCCCATTCGTCGAGGATCGGGCGCCGGAAGAGCCAGATGGTGTCGGGGCCCTGCGGCTGGTCCAGCACGGACTTCTGCGTCATCGGGATGCCGTCGTAGAGGCCCGTGAGCTCGAAGGGGTCCGTTATCCCCATCTCGTCCAGCATCCAGTCGGGCGCGAAATCCTCGACCCGCAGCGCCACCTCGCGCGCCGCCGGCCTGAACGCCAGGGGCAAATCGGCGAGCGCGCGGCGCGCAAGGCGTTCGATTTCCGACTGGGACGGGGCGTGGGCCATGGGCGGAGCCTTGCCCGATGCGCCGGCATTGGCAAGCCGCCGGTGCAGCGCCGCACAGGACCCTTGCGGCCCTGCGCGTGGTTGTCCCTGCGCAAGCCGCTTAGCTGAGACCGCATATCAACCCGGAAAAGGAGCCCGCGATGGCGACCCCGAAAATCTCCGTGATCTTCTACTCCACTTACGGCACCAACCACCAGGTGGCAGAGGCGGCCGCCGAGGCCGCCCGTGCGGCCGGCGCCGAGGTTCGACTGCGCCGCGCCGCCGAAACCGCCCCCAGGGACGTGGTCGAGGGCCAGGACGCCTGGAAGGCGCAACTGGACAGCATGGCCGATATCCCGGAGGCGACCCCGGACGACATGGACTGGGCCGACGGCTATTTCATTGCCGCGCCCACGCGCTACGGTGTCCCGGCCAGCCAGATGCGCGCCTTCATCGACACGCTGGGCCCGCTCTGGATGGAGGGCAAGCTGGCGAACAAGACCTTCACCGCCACGACCAGCGCGCAGAACCCGCACGGCGGGCAGGAGACGACGCTGCTGTCGCTCTATACCACCGCGATGCACTGGGGGGCGATCGTGGTTCCGCCGGGCTACACCGACCAGAGCATCTTCGCCGCCGGCGGCAACCCCTACGGCACCTCCGTGAAGGCCGGCGAGTTCGACGACCACGCGCGCGCGGCCGTGCAGCATCAGGCGACGCGGCTGGTGGAGATGACGGCGAAGCTGGTGGGCTGAGGACGGCTCCGCCCTGAAGGTGCGAGATTTTTCGATCGAAAAATCTCGCACCGCGCTCCTTCGGTCTTGCGCCGAGTTACCAGCCGGCACGAAGATTTTTCGATCGAAAAATCTTCGCGTTCGGCGCGGTGACGATCAGCCTTCCATCGCTTCCAGTTCCTCGATGAAGCCCTCGATCATCGACAGCCCCTTGTCCCAGAACGCGGGGTCCGAGGCGTCGAGCCCGAAGGGCGCCAGCAACTCGCTATGATGCTTCGAGCCGCCCGCGCGCAGCATCTCGAAATACCTGTCCTGGAAGCCTTCCGGCGCTTCCTCGTAGGCCGCGTAGAGCGCGTTCACCAGCCCGTCGCCGAAGGCGTATGCATAGACGTAGAAGGGCGAGTGCACGAAATGCGGGATGTAGGCCCAGAAGGTCTCGTAGCCGTCCATGAACTCGAAGGCGGGCCCGAGGCTTTCGGCCTGCACGCTCATCCACAGCGCGTTGATGTCGTCGGGCGTGAGCTCGCCGCCGCGCCGCGCCTCGTGCAGCTTGCACTCGAAATCGTAGAAGGCGATCTGCCGGACGACCGTGTTGATCATGTCCTCGACCTTGCCGGCCAGCAGCACGCGGCGCTCGTTGTCGTCGCGGGCACTCGCCAGCATCCGCCGGAAGGTCAGCATCTCGCCGAAGACGCTTGCCGTCTCGGCCAGCGTCAGCGGGGTGCGCGACAGCATCTCGCCCTGGCCCGCCGCGAGGCGCTGGTGCACCCCGTGCCCCAGTTCATGCGCCAGAGTCATCACGTCGCGCGGCTTGCCCAGGTAATTGAGCAGAACGTAGGGGTGCGCGTCCGTCACCGTGGGATGGGCGAAGGCGCCTGGCGCCTTGCCGGGCTTCACGCCCGCGTCGATCCAGCCCTTGTCGAAGAAGGGCTCCGCCAGTTCGGCCAGCTGGGGCGAGAAGCCCTCGTAGGCGCGCAACACGGTCTCGCGTGCCTCGTCCCAGGCCACGGTGCGCGTCTCTTCCATCGGCAGCGGCGCGTTGCGGTCCCAGACCTGCAGCTTGTCCAGGCCCAGCCAGCGGCGCTTCAGCTCGTAGTAGCGGTGGCTGAGGCGCGGGTAGGCGCGCACCACCGCGTCGCGCAGCGCCTCGACCACCTCGGGCTCCACGTCGTTCGACAGGTGCCGTGCGGTCTGCGGCGTGGGCATCTTGCGCCAGCGGTCGATCACCTCCTTCTCCTTGGCCTGCGTGTTATGCACGCGGGCGAAGAGGCGAACGTTCTCGCCGAAGACGCGGGCCAGCGCCCGCGCGCCCGCCTCGCGCCGCTCGCGCTCCTGCTCGGTCAGCAGGTTGAGCGTGCTCTCCAGGCCCAGCTCTTCGCCGTCCACCTCGAAGGTGAGGCCCGCGATGGTCTCGTCGAAGAGCCGCTCCCAGGCGTCGCCCACGGCGCCCATGTCGTGCAGGAACTTTTCCAGCTCGTCGGAGAGCTGGTAGGGCTTCATCTTGCGAATGCGGTCGAAGACCGGCTTGTAGCGCGCAAGATCGGCGTTCCGCGCAAACAGACCGTCGAGGTGATCGTCGGGCAGGCGGTTGATCTCGAGCGTGAAGAAGACCAGCGGCGTGGTGTAGTCGGTGATCCTTTCCTGGCAGTCGGAGAGGAACTTGGCGCGGTCCGCATCGGTCGTCTGCTGGTAGTAGCGCAGGCCCGCGTAGGACATCAGCCGCCCCGCAACCGTCTCGATCCGCTCGTCGCGCCGGACGCAGCGCAGCAGCCCCTCGGCATCGAGCTCCGCCAGCTTGCCCTCGTAGTCGGCGGCGAAGGCCGCGCATTCCTCCCTGAGCCAGTCGAGATCGCGCTGCACCTCCGGCGCGTCCGGCGCGGCGTAGAGATCGGTCAGGTCCCATTCGGGCAGATCGCCCAGCGGCGCGGCCCCCTTCTCGGTCGCGGCGTCGCGGGCGGGGCGGGGGGTGTCCAGCATGGGAAGCTCCTGTTGTCTCTGCCTGTCGTCCACATAAGGGCGCGGGCGCAAGGCGCGCAAGGCGCTCAGCCGTGGGTCGCCAGCATTGCCTTCAGTTCCTCCAGCGTGCCGGCCTCCTCGGGCGGCTTGTCCTCGCGCCAGCGGCTCATGCGCGGAAAGCGCAGCGCGATGCCGGACTTGTGGCGCGGGCTTTCGTGGATGCCCTCGAAGGCGATCTCGAAGACCTGTCGGGGCTTCACCTGCCGGACCGGGCCGAAGCGCTGCAGGGTGTTCTTGCGCACCCAGGCGGTGATGCGGCGGAACTCGGCGTCGGTGAGGCCCGAATAGGCCTTGGTGAAGGGAACGAGCGCCGCCCCGTCCCAGACCGCGAAGGTGAAATCGGTGAAGAGGTTGGCCCGCCGCCCGTGGCCCGCCTGCGCGTAGATCATCACCGCGTCGATCACCAGCGGATCGAGCTTCCACTTCCACCAGTCGCCGCGCTTGCGGCCGGCGTGATAGGGGCTGTCCGCGTGCTTGAGCATGACGCCCTCGGCGGCGTGGTCGCGGGCGGTGGCGCGCGTGGCAGCAAGCGCGGCCCAGTCGTCGAAGGCGATGAGCGGGGGAAGGACCACCGGCGCCTCCCCCGGCAGGTCGGCGGTCAGCCGCTCCAGCCGCGCACGGCGCTCGGAGAAGGGGCGCGCGCGGATGTCCCGGCCTTCGTCCTCCAGCAGGTCGTAGGCGGCGAGCGCCACGGGCGCTTCGCTGAGCAGCTTCGCCGGCACCGTCTTGCGCCCGATCCGCTTCTGCAGGTCGTTGAAGGGGCGCGGTCCGTCCTGCCAGGCCAGGATCTCGCCGTCGATCACCGTGCCCGGCGGCAGGAAATCGCGTGTCCGTGCAAGCTCGGGGAAGCGGTCCGTCATCAGCTCCTCGCCGCGCGACCAGACGAAATGCTGCCCCTCGCGCAGGATGAGCTGGCCGCGGATGCCGTCCCATTTCCATTCCGCGCGCCAGTCGGACGGATCGCCAAGCCCCTCCGGTCCCGCATCGAGCTGATGGGCGAGGCAGAAGGGGTAGGGCCGCGAGAGGTCCGCCGCCGCGTCCTCTGCCTCGATCAGCGCGTGCCAGGTTGTGGTCGCCGGGTCCCAGGCGCCCATCAGGCGATGCGCCATCTCGGCCTCGTCGCGGCCCGTGGCGCGGGCCAGCGCGCGGGTCATCAGCTTCTGGCTCACGCCGATGCGCCAGCCGCCGGTGAGCAGCTTGTTGAAGATGAAGCGTTCGGCGGCGTCGAGCGCGTCCCAGGCGGCAAGCACCTCGTCCCGGCGGCGGTCGAGCGGCATGTCGGAGAGCGATCGCAGGAGGTTGATCCAGTCCGCGAGGCTGCGGTTCGAGCCGCGCGAGGGCGGGGGCAGGATCAGCGCGATGGTTTCGGCCAGATCGCCCACGACCGGATAGCTTTCCTCCACCAGCCAGAGCGGCAGGCCCGCCCGCTCGGCCGCCCATTCGCGCATCTGGGTGGTGGTGATCGCCCGGCGCGGCCGGCGCCCGGAAAAGAGCGCGACGGTCCAGAGCCGGTCGGCATCGGAGGCCTGCGCGAAATACTCGGCAAGGGCCGCGGTCTTGGCAGAGGTGCGCGTCGTCTGGTCGATGCGCGCGACGAGGGCAGCGAAATCCTTCATGCCGTGCCGCGGGTGCAGGGCGTTCGTCCCGAAACAGCTGGATGTTTCACGGAACTCCACCGGCTTGCCCACAGGTTGCGGCGATATCGCAGCCTTGCCGCGCAACTCTTTGGAAACTCAGGCTGCATCGCCGTCATCCTCCGCCTCACCGCCGAACTCGGTGGGCACGATGGCGGCATTCCAGCCCTGCGCGGTCAGCCAGCGGCTGAAGATCTCGGTGTAACCGTGCGTGACGAATATGCGTTCCGCGCCCGTTGCCGTGATCGCCTCGATCAGCGCGGGCCAGTCGGCATGGTCCGAGATGACGAAGCCGCGGTCCGCGGCCCGCCGCCGCCGCCGCACGCCCCGGAGCCGCATCCAGCCGCTCGCGAACCCGGTCGAGGTGACGCCGAACCGCCGCGCCCAGGCGCTGCCCAGCGCGGAGGGCGGCGCCAGCACCAGCGCCTTCGGGTGGTCCCTGGGGTCGAGGTCTGGGGTGACGCGGACAGTCTCGGGCAGCGCATAGCCCTGGTCGCGCAGCACGCGCGTCACCTCCTCGACCGCGCCGTGAGTCAGGACCGGCCCGATGGCCGTGTCGAGCAGGGCCAGAAGCCGCTGCGCCTTGCCCAGCGCATAGGCGCCCAGCATCGGCGTGCGCCCCTCGGCGACGCTGGCGGCCCACCAGCCGTTGATCTCTGCCGCGACCTCCGCCTGCGGCGCCCACTTGAAGACCGGCAGGCCGAAAGTGCATTCGCTGACGAAGGCGTGGCAGGCCACCGGC
>OFET01000675.1_pt1 | contig 16321 bp, 13 predicted proteins | sample 1521211 | NCBI WGS metagenome assembly OFET01 (sample SAMN03766358, study PRJEB24113) | microbial mat metagenome | isolation source: enrichment culture HLUCC-A from microbial mat sample contains cyanobacterium...
CGGCGCACTGCCGCTGATCAGACTCAGGATTCAATGCATTCAGCGACAGGCTCTATACCTCCGCAAAAACCAACTGCTAGCGTAATCGATAATCTCAGCATTTCAAAATCTCCAACAGAAGAACAGTGCAAGTTTTGAAAAGCCAAGCGCCACCTTCATTGCAAACTTCACTGCTTGGATGCACGAACAAACGAATCGCGCCAGCAAAATTTGATATCGACTTCTATTCGAGATTCCGGCTTTCGCCCCGCTAGAGAATCCAGGAGATATGTAGCCGCCGCTTCTCCAATTTCAGCTTTTGGGGTCCGAACGGTGCTGAGCGGCGGGTCTAGTTGAGCGGCGATATCGAGATCGCCGAAACCCATAACCGATAGTTCCTCCGGCACTTTTATGTTCCGCTTGCGTGCTTCCGTCAGAACTCCACCGGCCAAAATGTCATTCCCGCATAAAATCGCAGTTGGTCGCTCCCCCTTTTCCAAAAGGCGCGCGAGTGCTTCGCCCCCGGCGTCAAAGGTATATTCACTATACGCAATCCTATCTTGCTGTAGTTCGAGGCCATGTTCTTTAAGAGCTTTTCGAATTCCCTTTAAACGAGCAGCTACGCGGTCGTTTACATTTGCAAAACCGGTAACAACACAAATATTTCTATGCCCTAATTCTAACACATAGTCTACAACACGCTTCATCGCGGTTTCATGGCTAAATCCGCAGCAAGGATAAATTGAGTGTTTATTATATATCCATGTTGTAATAAACGGTATGGTGGCTCGTTCTAGCATCTCATAGAACTCACTTCCGCGCTTTTGCCCAACAAGCATTAACGCGTCTACACCATGTTCGAGCATCACTCGGGCTTGCCGAAATTCGAGCTCCGGATTGTACTCCGAAGTAGCAAGCAATAATGTATATCCTGCATCGCGAAGATTCTGTTGGAAGGCCATCACTTGGCGTGAAAAAATTGCGTTATCGAGGGTGGGAACAATTGCGCCAACGATGAGGCTCTGACGCGAAGCCAGGGCTCGTCCTGCCCGATGTGGAATGTAATTCAATTCCTTGATCGCGGCCTCTACACGGTCACGTAGTTTGGGGCTGACTCGCATCGGGTTGTGCATGAATCGCGACACCGATGCCGTCGAAACGCCGGCAGCCGCCGCTACATCGGAAATGCCAACGCTGCGAGAGCGCGAACGACGCGATACTTTGTGCTTGACTGCCACTCGAATCTCCAATTCTCACACCCCGGCCGATTGTTCAGTAGCTCCAACCGGCGGAGGGGCAGGGAAGTCGCTCAACTAACCCCCCTCGTTCTGCCAAAACAGCCTGTATCCGGCTGAGCATCCTCTGGCACGCTCCGAGAGCCCGAGCGCCCGGAGTAGCAGCGTACCCTCATTGTGCCCAGCAAATTATTGCAAGAATGAACTATTGACAATGAGAAATGTAAGCGCTTACCGTGTAAGCGTTTACACAACTATAGCCCCGGGAAACGGGGCAGGTCCTGGAAACGCTGTAACCAAGGAGGAAGCAAATGAGGCTTCTCACAGGCGTACTATGCCTTTCGTTAGGGGCTTCGATTGCCGCCGGCACGGCCGGCGAGTCGAAAGCCGACGAAAAGCCCGATAACTATCTGTCTCGTCAGTTCACCTTTGTTGTGCCTTATGGCCCGGGCGGATTGACGGATGCCAGAGGACGCGCTTTTCAACCCGTTCTAGAGGAAATTCTCGGCGTGCCCGTCGTAGTGCAGAACGTCTCTGGCGCCGGGGCCCTTGTCGGAATCAACTACACCTTCTCGCGCCCATCAGACGGGACACATATCGTCACCGCAAGCGGTTCCGACGGACCGCACGCCCATTCCGTCCTTTCAGATTCCAATCTCGCATGGGAGTGGGAGGATTGGACGCCGATCGGCGAGTATGCTCGTTCTGTTCTGGGATTTGTCGCGCAGCGGGGCGGAGAATGGGATTCGCTCGAAGAAATGATCGAGCATGTACGGGAGAACCCCGGAGAGGTAACCCTTGCCTCGATTGGTCCCGGACGTGCTGACGACCTTTACATGCTTGAATTCATGGAAGCCTCCGATACACTTGGAAAGTGGAACTGGGTAACCTATTCAGGCTCAGGCGCAATTCAAACAGATCTTCTCTCCGGTGACATTGACGTCGGGTATCTGGGAGTCTCACGCGCCGACATGTTGGATCACCCCAATTTTGTCGTTCTTGCACAGGGTATAAAAGAATCTGAGATTCCTGATGATTGGGAATTCCCCTGGCCGACCGTCGAAGCTGTTGTTGGCCAAGAGCTCGGTCTAATCGGCGCCAGCTATGCAGCAATATTCGTCAAGGCCGATACAGATCCCGATAGAGTTGATTTCTTGAGGTGGGCATTCGAGGAGGCGGCAACTCATCCAGATTTCATTCGTATCCGAAGCGAATTTGGCGAGCCTGCTTTGTGGAACGATGGCGAGACGGCGCGGGAACGCCTCACTGCAATGCATGAGCTTTTAAAAGAATACAAGCCGTTGCTTGAAGAGCACGGACAACAATAAAAATCTTGTAACATGGTCGCTGCAATATAGCAGCGACCATGCAAATATATGTATAAAACAGGGGAAGAAAATGTACCAGGGGATCGGGGACGCATTCTTATTTCTGCTCGATGTATCCAATTTATCATGGATCGCACTTGGAACAGTTTTGGGGCTTGTCGCCGGAACGCTTCCTGGTGTCAGCGGCGTCGCAATGATGGCGCTCATCCTGCCATTTACATTCGGAATGGCACCCGAAATTTCAGTCCTGATGTTGATCGGTGTTTATGCCGCGTCGACCTACTCGAGCAGTACGGGCGGCATTCTCTATAATATCCCAGGCGGGGCGGCAGGCATCCCAACGACGATCGAGGGCTACAAGATTGCGATGCGTGGCGAGGGTGGGAAAGTTCTGAGCACCGACATCTACGCCTCATTTATTGGCTCGGTAATCGGATTTATCGGTGCATTGATACTTACACCACTATTCATTCAAATTGCCAGCAATCTTGGAACCGCAGAACGGGGTTTATTCGCACTCCTCGCCCTCGTGCTAGTTGGAACCGGTGCATTGTCGCGTGCCGACCCCGCACGCGGACTTCTCGCCGTGGGCATTGGGCTCATCGTGGGAACGGTAGGAATGCAGTCGACAACGGGATACGTGCGGTTCGTCGGCGACTTCCCGCAGCTCTGGGATGGATTCCACCTGGTTTGGATAATCGTCGGTCTGTATGCGATACCCCAGATATTCAGGCTTGCCTCGATTGAAAAATACTTCAATAAAACACGAAACATGAACCTCGATTACAGTATGTGGCATGAATTTAGACAATTTGTGCTTTATTTCCGTGAAAAGAAATATCTTTTCCTGCGTGTTGGTGTGCTCGGTACAATTGTTGGTGCGTTGCCTGGATTAGGCACCGTCGCGGCGTCCTGGCTCGGCTATCAGGAAGCTTACCGTAGCTCCAACAAAAAGGAAGAGTTTGGCAACGGCTCACTTGACGGCGTTGCCGGTTCAGAAACTGCAAACAACGCAGCGGTGCCCACAACGCTTGTCCCTCTTCTGGCGCTTGGTATTCCGGGAAGTGCGGCAGCTGCACTTATTCTGGGAGCGTTTCTCCTAGCAGGTGTACATCCTGGCCCCCAAATGATGGATGTAAATCCGACACAAATCTGGGTAATTTTGCTTGGTCTGTTTGTAACCGGCGCATTTTTTGTAATATTCGGTTTGCCATTTCATAAAGTGGTAATCTATGTAACAAAGGTCCGACCAACTTATCTTATTCCCGCTATCGTGGCGTTTTCGGCCATTGGAACTTATCTTGCTACTGGATTTGTTGAGGGATTATATATTGCACTCGCAATCGGAATTGCTTCGATGTTGGTAGAGCGACTCTATCTACCAATTGCAAATGTATTGTTAGGCGCGATTCTTGGTCCAACAATCGAGCATGAATTATTGACTGCGTATAATATCGGCGGCATTGAAAGATTTTTTTCACCTGGTGCTGGATTATTACTTTCTATCATTGTGCTGATTATAATCGCAGGGTTCTACAAGAATTTTATTCCAAGTTTCGTAGAACTTTTTAAGGGCAATTCCATTGACGATCTGATTCGCTCCAACCGACCCACCCCACTGCATGACATTTTTCTTGGTGCTAGTGCACTGGTAGCGGGCGGTGTCGTCGCGTGGATTGCGTCTGGATACCCAGCTGCGCCCGCTGCGGTCCCTTATGCGGTGGCGGTTTATCTGGTTCTGCCCATGGCTGTCTTGATATTGCTCAAGGGTGTTATCGGGGCAGCTCGCATTGGATTATACCGCGCGCCTTCTGAAGAGGAGCTTGCTGCTTCGCAACACGTACAATTCAATTCGGTTACGTTAGTTGTGATTTTGGCAGTGTGCGCGGCGATGCTCTCTGTCGAATTCGTCGGATTTATTCCCGCGATTGTTGCTCTGATATTTGTTGTCGGTGTAACTCTTCGGTCCCGTATTACGAATCTTTTTATTTACGCTGCTTTTCTATCGGGAGCGTTATACCTTTTTCTTTCTTTCTTCCGAATTCAAATGCCGGCGGGCTTGTTCCTGCCATGAGAAGGAACACTAGAAAGAATTCTTCCGTATCGTGTCAAAAGGAGATCGGATCATGATCGACAGAAATATATCAGGAAAGTACGCAGTTGTTGGTGTAGGCACCAGTGAATATGGCAATTTTCCGGATAAGGATGATTTTCACCTGGCTGCAGACGCCTTTTCACAGGCAATCGCCGATTCAGGTCTCGACAAGAGCAAGGTGGATGGTCTTGGGATTTGCCGCGTTCCGCATTATGCTCGAATGGCGGAGATCATCGGTATCCAGCCTCGCTGGACGATTCAGATGCCGCCGCATGGTCGTATGTCCGGGATCTCGATTCTCGAAGCACTTGCCGCTCTTGATGCTGGATACGCCGATTACGTAACGCTTCTGTATGCAAATATTGGCCGCTCAAGGCGTGTGCAATATGGTGGTGAGGAATCGCCGAGCTTCTGGGATCCGTGGGGATTTACCTCGATGGGAGCTCTTCATGCTCTTCTGTTTCGTGAGCATATGGAAAAATATGGAACAACAACCAGGCAGTTGGCCGAAGTTTCCGTGGCCTTCCGAAAACATGCGCTGCTGAATCCTTCTGCGGTCATGCATAAGGAAATGTCTATCGAGGATCATGAGTCGTCAAGAATGATTTGTGAGCCGCTTAGATTGTTGGATTACTGTCAAATAAACGATGGTGCTGTTTGTATAATTCTTACGTCTGCTGAGCGTGCGAAAGATCTGCGCAAAAAGCCAGTTTATATTACTGGCGTTGGTGCTCAAGACTCGCTTATCAATGGGTCTCTGCCCCAAGATGATTTTTGGTATGACGCTTTAACTAAAGCTGGAAGTCAGTCATATAACATGGCCGGTGTTAAACCAAAAGATATAGATGCACTTATGGCATATGATAATTTTAGTCCGACCGTATTGTTTACGCTAGAGGGACTTGGTTTTTGCAAGCCGGGCGAGTCAGGTGCGTTCGTCGAAGGGGGAACACTTTCACTCGGTGGAGCACTGCCCACGAATACCGATGGTGGCCATCTTTCGAACTCATACATGCAGGGCTGGGCCCTTAATGTAGAGGCCGTACGGCAAATCCGCGGCGAGTGCGGAGCCCGTCAAGTCCCCGACTGTGAGATCGTCCAATATGCGGCGGCGACACCATGCACGCGCTCGATCATCTATCAGGCCATGTGAAACGCTTCCGCAAGTCCAAATCAAGGGGTTACGATATGACAACGTCCATTTCTCGTCCGCTCCCAGCCAGAACGGCTGTCAGCACTCCGTTCTGGGAGGCCGCCGATCGTCGAGAGTTTCGACTGCCCTATTGCGACAGTTGCGGGGAAACGCACTTTCCGCCCTCACCCCGGTGTCCACACTGTCTTGCAGACAGCTTTACGTGGCGGCAGGCAAGCGGAAAGGCGACTCTGATATCGTGGATTGTTTTTCACCGCGCCTATTGGGACGGAGTGAAGGGTGATCTCCCGTACAACGTTTGTATCGTCCGGCTTGCTGAAGGGCCACGAATGCTCAGCAATCTCGTGGGTGAAGCGGAGAAAAACCCACGTTACGGAATGGAGCTGGCGGTTACATTCAGTGATCGCTTTCCGGATCTAATGCTTCCGGTTTTTGATACTGAGTGATCATGATATCTACAACAAAACTTCTTGGTAGCTGTAAATTCTTCTTGGTTTATCATAGCGGTGTCGTTTCTGACCAAGTTGGAATCTCGCTACTCGCGAAAAAAAGGGGCGTCATGGTATGGAACCTGTGACTGAGAATCTCGATACGAAGCCGGGAATGCTTGATGGCCTAGTAGTCGTCGAAGTCGCTGACGAAATCGGTGAATATGCCGGATTGATCCTTCGAGGTCTTGGCGCGCGCGTCATTAAAGTCGAGCCACCCGGCGGCAGTCCCACCCGCAAGATAGGGCCGTTTGTCGATGACGAGGATGACCCGGAAAAGTCTCTCTACTTTTGGGGATATAATCGGGGCAAGGAGTCTGTTGCCCTCGATCTTCAGAATGTCGGGGATCGGAAGAAACTGGATGCGCTGATTGCGCGTGCAGACATTTTCCTCGACGCAGAGGCAGGGACGCGGCGCCGGGAGCCGACGCTCCGCAGCGAAGCCCTGCGTTTGCAGCACCCTTCCTTGATTGTCGCGCGCGTCACTCCATTTGGTGATGCGGGTCCATGGAAGGATTTTGAGGCCAGCGACCTTGTCCATCTTGCTCTCGGCGGGGTCATGATGAATTGTGGCTATGATCGTGGCCTTGACGGTTCGTACGATCTTCCGCCGATTGCGCCGCAAGTCTGGCATGCCTACCACATTACCGGCGAACAGATCGTACTCGGTATCATTGCTGCTTTGATTCACCGGCAGAAGACCGGCGAAGGGCAAGATGTATCATGTGCTGTGCACGAGGCGGTTTCAAAGAATACCGAACTTGATCTGATGTCTTGGGTCATGCGCCGTGCGCCGCTCTACAGGCAGACCTGCCGCCATGCTTCAGAAAGTCCCACCCGCGTTCCCAATATCAGTCATACGAAAGACGGAAGATGGTGTATTACTTGGGGAGTCTCTGCACGTGACAAAGCCGCGCTCGTTCCGTTTCTCGAGCGCTGGGACATGCAGGGCGATCTGAGCCCGCCAGATGACGACGCGGATCTCAAGGCGCGCAATATTCCCGGGACAGCGAGTTCGACTGAGACAGATGCACATGTCCTGGAGGTCGTCCAGCGTTTTGTACGATCAGCAACATATGAAAATCTTCCATGGGAGGAGGCCCAGAAAGCGGGTTTGTTCTGGGCTCCGATTAGAAAGCCTCATGAGAATGCACTTGATCCGCACTGGCGGGCACGAAAGACGTTCGCCGAGGTTGAGCACCCTGAACTGGACCGATCGTTTGTCTACCCGGTCAGCAAGTGGATAAGCTCGCAGACACAATGGCAGACCGGGCGTCGCGCGCCACTCATGAATGAGGACGCGGATGTGCTCGACAGCTGGATTGCGGCGACAGGAGAGAAGAAGACGCTCCCTGCGCAGGCGAAGAGCGAACCGGTGCGATCCGAACTCGGGCAACCGTTTCCCTTGCAGGGTGTTCGTATTTTCGATTTTTCGTGGTTCCTCGCATCAGCGGGTGGGACGCGTATCGCCGCTTCGCTGGGCGCTGAGTGCATCAAAGTCGAATGGAAGGATAATCCTGATACTCGGCTGGCAGCAATGGCGCCGATCGGTGGTCGAGAGGCGCGCGAGCGTGCAACGGCGCCCCTTGAAGGTGTACGGGATTCAGATATGGGCGGACAATTCAACAACAAGAATCCCGGGAAGCGAGGCATGTCGCTCAATATCCGGCATCCGAAGGGGCTCGATATCGCGAAGCGGTTGATTAGTATTTCGGATGTGGTTGCAGAAGGCTTCTCGCCCGGGGTCCTCGACCGCCTCGGACTCGGCTATGACGTACTTCGGGAACTGAAGCCCGACATAATCTATACTCAACAGTCCGGAATGGGCTCGCAGGGGAAGTATGGGCGTTTCCGCACAGTCGGTCCGGTGGCCGCTGCGTTTGCAGGTACATCTGACATGTCCGGAATTCCTGAGCCTGCAATGCCTGCCGGGTGGGGTTATTCGTATTTGGATTGGATCGGAGCCTATGGTTTCGCAATGGCGATAATGGGTGCTTTGTACCACAGAGATCGTACAGGTGAGGGGCAGTGGATCGATTCCTCTCAATGCGAAGCGGGCATATTCCTTACCAGCACCTCCGTTCTCGACTGGTCGGCCAATCAACGGATCTGGCGACGCTACGGAAACCGATCACCCTATAAGCCAGCCGCCCCGCATGGCGCATTCCGATGCCGCGGGGATGATCGCTGGATCGCGCTTGCGTGTTTCGAGGAGCCTCAGTGGCAGGCTGTCGCGCAGATCGCAGGACGGGAAGACTGGCTTTCCGATCCGCGCTTCGCCAGTCTTCAGGCGCGCCTTGCAAACCAGGATGAGCTGGAGGCTGCTATGGGAAACTGGACGAAAGACGAAGATGCCTACGAGATTATGTTCAAGCTCCAGGCGGCCGGTGTACCGGCCGGCGTCTGCCAGACTGCCGAAGACCGCTGTGACCATGACCCGCAATTGGCGGAATTGAACTGGCTGACGGAGGTGACCGGGACGAAGATCGGTCGGTGGCCCGTTGCGGAATTGCCGATCAAGATGTCGGCAACCCCTCCCCATGCTGGTGGCATTACCGGACGTGGTGCGCCATGCTATGGTGAGGACAACGAGTATCTGCTTGGCCATCTTCTTGGTTTCGGGAAAAAAGAAATTGAGAATCTCGTTGACGAAGGCGTGATTTGAAGCAACCCCCGCTCATTTTTAAATAAAAGAGCGGGGGCATATCAATCTTGAGTGCGGATTAGAGCAGATATATTATATTTGATAAAATCATTCTTTGAAATTTTTTTGATGCGATCCCCCATTCGTATTCTGACTTTTATTAATTAATTTGTATTATATATATAGATATTTGTTATGCGGTTAGAGATCTGCAGGCGAATTTGAAACATGGAGAGAATGATGCATCCGACACGGCAAATTCCGCACTGCCGCCTGGGCCGTTCGGGCCTGTCAGTCTCGCGCCTTGGGCTCGGTACGATGATGTTCGGCGGACGTACGTCTTTCGACGAGGCTGACCGTATACTGTCGGATGCGTCCGATATCGGCGTGAATTTCATCGACACCGCGGACTCGTACAATAGCGGCGCATCTGAAGAGGTTGTCGGGCGCCTGCTTGCGGGAAAGCGGTTCGATTGGATTGTCGCGACGAAGCTGGGCAATGCGATGGGCAACGGATCACATTATCGCGGCTTGTCGAGACGTTGGATCATTGAAGAGACGGAGCGGTCGCTGAAGCGCCTCGGCGTCGAGGTGATCGACATCCTCTACCTCCACAAGGAAGACAACGATACCCCTCTTGAGGAGACGATACGCGCGATCGCGGACCTCGTCAGATCCGGAAAAATCAGATATTTCGGAGTTTCGAACCACCGCGCATGGCGTGTCGCAAGGATTTGTGCGCTTTGCGACGAAATCGGGCTCGATCGGCCGGTAGTCTGTCAGCTCTACTACCATGCTTTGAACAGAACTGCCGAGATGGAATTGCTGCCGGCATGTAACGCCCTCGGTGTTGGAGCCGTGGCTTATAGCCCGCTCGCGCGCGGCGTCCTGACAGGCAAATATCAGCAGGGCCGGGACGCACCGCCCGACAGCCGCGTCGGCAGTGGTGACAAGCGGATTGCCGAAACGGAATATCACCCTGCCAACCTGGAAGCGGCTGCAGCCCTGAAGAAATATTGCGATATGGCAGGACATAACCTGGCAGCCTTTGCCGGCGCCTGGGTCCTCGCGAACCCGCTCCTGCACGGAATCGTCGCCGGACCGCGGACCCTTGTGCAATGGCGCGGATACGCAGACGCGTTTTCCATCCAGATCGGGAGGCAGGATGAGCGTGCTGTCGAGCAGATCATACCGGCGGGTACCTGCGCTATCCCGCATTATGTAGACCCGGCATATCCCCCCGAGGGGCGACCGGGGAATTGAGGAATACGCTTAGCATCGGTCGTTTGCGGGCCGTCGGCGGGAGCACGCCACCTCAATGCGCCATTCAACGCTGCGATGGAGATCGAGGTGACAAAGCGTTTCGCCAAAGAAATCGAAGAGGCGCTCGGGGCGGATATGACGCCTGCGGTCGATGTGAATGAATCATCGCCCGCCGAATTGCCTTCCTGCTTTTCAACGTCGGATCTTGCAGTCTCGTCGATCCGCTCGGCCGCTGCGGAACTGGCCGAACTTGTCGGAGCGCAGACCGTCGCCCTAGACTGCCGGATGGCGCTTCGGTGGTTTGGCATGACGCTACGTCCCATCAATTGGGAGTTGCCTTCGACCTGGGATCCGGTCGCGGGAGACTACAAGACAGCAGATGGCTGGATTCGGCTACATACGAACGCACCGCATCACCGCCATGCGGCGCTCCGTGTTCTCGGGTGCAAGGCAGACAAACGCATCGTTGTCGAGGCGACGCAGCGCTGGAAAAGAACGGAACTCGAACAAGCAGTCGTGACCGAGGGAGGCGCGGCTGTGGCGATACATGAATTGGCGGAATGGGCCGAGCATCCGCAAGGTCGAGCTGTCGCTGCCGAGCCTTTGATCGCATGGCGGGAGGTTGGAGTGGCCACAGGATCGGTCTGTTTGGCGGGCCTGCGCGTTCTGGACATGACGCGTGTCCTGGCCGGGCCGGTGTCAACCCGCTTCCTTGGAGGCTTCGGGGCGAAAGTTCTGCGAATCGACCCCCCGTGGTGGAACGAGCCCGGCATCGAGCCGGAGGTAACCGTCGGTAAACGACGCGCCGGGCTCAACCTAAAAATTAAAGCGGATCGCCAAGTCTTCGATGCATTGCTCGCTCGGGCTGATATTCTGGTACATGGATACCGGCCCGGCGCGTTGGAAAGATTGGGTTATGGCGAAGATCAACTCCGGCGGCTAGCGCCCACGCTGATCGACGTTAGCCTCAGCGCGTATGGCTGGACCGGTCCCTGGGCAGGACGGCGCGGCTTTGACAGCTTGGTGCAGATGAGCTGTGGCATCGCCGACGAGGGAATGCGTCGCATTGGGGGCGAGCGGCCGGTACCGTTGCCGGTGCAGGCACTCGATCATGCGACAGGCTACCTGATGGCTGCGACTGTGCTGCGTGCATTGCGAATCCGCCGGGCAACGGGTCGGATTTTTTCAGGACGACTTTCCCTCGCAAGGACGGCGGCACTTCTGATCCGGCAGGGTGCGCGCGACTTCATGGGTGAAGAGCTCGAACAACGTGCAGAGGATCTTGTGCCGGAAATCGAAGGAACCGATTGGGGGCCTGCGCAAAGACTACGGTTCCCTGTTTTCATCGACGGGCGGGGACCCAATTGGCAATCGCCGGCAGGGGTGTTACGTAGTGGTCGACCAAAGTGGGAAAGATGATCACCGCTCCAGCCGCAACGTGGGTCGATCAATCTTGTAAAAATTCTGTTCTTAATAATTAACATTTTTTCGAACCACATTGCATGCGCGGTAAGGTGACCTTCAATCCTCAATGTGGGAGAGCCTAAGCCTAATGAATGACGATTTTTAGGATACCGGTAAGAGCGATCTACCACGCCCGGAATGGGGCGCGTTGCAGGCATTCACGCTTGGATTTTTTTGAGAAACGGCCAATCGATTCGATTCACGTAATCGCTCAGTTCTCTAATCGGGACCGGTGCTGCATCGCGTTTCTCGCCATAACGGCTTCCAGTGCCAGTTTCTGCGTGCCCCATTAATAAGTCGCGCATTTCCTTGTTGCAGCCTACGGCCTTCAGTTTTTTCTTGAAAGTGTGTCGAAACGAGTAGAGGGCGAGGCGCTTGTCGTGGATGGAAAATTCCTTCCGACTAATGTCGGACCAGAACGATGAAAAATAGTTCGATGCGCGTGTTACATCTTCGACACTCTCAATCACGCTGAATATAAACTTCCTTTTATTCTGAAAAGATTCCTGAACAAGATTAATAAATCCGAATTCAATTAATTCTTTGCGAATCGGAACGTACCGTCTTCGGGCATTTTCTTTGATGCGGCGTGAATTTGCGTTCGTGATATTAAAACACAGGATCTCTGGGTTGTCGGGATTTGGCCCGACTGTGTCGGGGCCGAGCTGCAGGATCTCAGACGAGCTCATCCCGTGGAGACAGGCGATCAGCGGAAGCCAGAACTGAACCTCCGCGCAGGCTTTTGCACGCTTGTGTCGGAAACCCGCCGTAAAAATCCGATTGCCGAAAATTCTGTTGAGAATTTCGTCGGGGTAGGGGTCTCGCTCGCCTTGGGTATCAGGGACGGTCAGGTAGATGTTGTCGGCAAAACGATGCTCGATCCAGCCAACATGGTTTGCCGTGTTCACAAGCGTTGTTATAAATCCAACTTTTTTGTTAACTGTTGCGACTGCCAGCTTGCCGAAATTCATAGTGTCACGAAAATCAATAATATTACGCCGCGTTACATCTGCAATATCGGTAATTTTGTATTGTCGTGAGAAAGTTTGTGCGGTCTTACGCATTTCGTCGACATACCGCGGATTTTCCCGTTTTCCTGCTGATTTGCGCAACGTGCGCCACTTTTCGATACAGTCATCGAATGTGTAACCCGACGCGGCGAGGGAACGTGCCGCGGCGGCCGTCACCAGCGCAGTTTGATCGGTGGTCTGGTCGGGTTGCCCAGCAACTCGCCAGGGCCCGTGAATGGTGTCGGGATGAGGATTCCCGATGCCGCCTCCTTGTTGGTTGCGCAGCAGATAAGTCTCGAAAAATCTCAGTTCGGCCCTGTGGCATTCAAGCATAAAATGGCCGTAAAGGCCGCTCTTCGGATCGAGCTGCACGCCCAATGGTCTGACCAGTCTTGCGATGAATGCGTGCCGCTCCGCGATGTACGTCTCAGCCGTAAATTCCTTCAACGCTCGAAGGCGTTTGAGATTCCTCGAAAAGGTCTCGTCATCATCGACGGGAATGTCTCTTGGGTCAGGGTCGGAAACGAGCAGGGCACCCGGTGCCTTTCCAACGCGGGCAATCCAGTCTTCCTCAGTGAGTGTCAGCTCGATCCATTTCGCGAGCTTCGCCCAATCCTCGCGGCTCCACTTTACCGTCGAGAGCCATGTCCCGGTATCGCCGTCCCTCGACACATTGCCGATCGCGAGGCGGGCTTCATCGAAGCGGCGGTCCCATGCCTGGTCGAGTTCGAATGCCCGCTCCCGGGCGATACGCATGTCATGCGTCTTCAGGGATGTCTGAATGCGTGTGCGCCCGATATGACCGGCCACATCGTCAGGGACGCGACGCACGTATTGGTAGATGCCGTTGCGTTTCGTGACGTGGGTAGGGAGTGCCATGTTATGCGCCATGTTATGCAGAATGTTATGCATTTCGCGGCGTTTCAAGCCGCAGACATGGCGAAAAGCGTTTATTCTTAACGGTTTCTTGGAAAGATGGCGCGCCAATCTGAATAAAGATGCGAACCAGTATCTTATTGAAATTGCAATATAAATTAGGAGTCGACATCAGCCTCGTTCGTGGCTTTCGCAAATCGGAGCCGGAAGGTGGGCTGGTTTGAGGTAAGCTGACCGCCTTGGACGAGGAATGGATAATGCCGACATCCGGCTTGATTTTGGTTCATATTTTGAATGCAACTTTCGCACGTCTGTCAATTAAGGTACCTCAGTGAAGGCGGTTTTGCGCCCCATTGCACGAACCCGCTTCGAAGGAGGGCCGCCTGGTTTTGCGGTTGCGCGATATTCATAGAGCTTGAGTGGATGGTGGTAGCGGTCTGACCATCAAGTTCCCTTCAACAAGAGGAACTTGCCATGACTACTCTGTCGACTGACGCACCAATCTCATCGCTCCGCGAGCGCATGCAGAACGACATGCTCATGCGGGGTTTGCGCTCTTATAGCCTATGTGAAGGCACCCGTCATTTGTGTAGCGTGGTGGTCGTCTTCGCTGGCGACAAGAGGCGGTCGGAACACCCTGAAGTTGCCTTTGAGCACCTTGCTCTCCCAAAAAACACCACCAAAAATTTGCGGAATAATTCAATAATTCCATATACTTATAGCGGTGTCGATTTGAGTTGGTCCGCCCAAAAATGCTATAGTTCTTTGTATGCCAGATGGCCCTCATTTCGGCATCATCCTGACTTTGATGGAGGGGTTTGCGAATGGTTGAAGATTACATGGTCAGAAGCATCAGGCCGTGGATAACGCCTGACCACCCGACGCGCCTCGCCCTCCTGCTGGCATATCGCGATGGGCTCCGGATCAGCCCTCAGGTTGCATGGGATGCCGCACTGCGGATCGCCAGAGAGCGGTTTCCAACGGTGGAGGAGCGGAACCTCCGCCGCATGCTTCTCTATGCACTCGGGCTTTTCGGCGCCAAGGATCGAGAACGTGTTGACTCGACAAAAGCGCCGAACTTGGAGGGTCGCATGCCTTGCTGGATCGAGCCTCGTGTTTCCCTCCGCCTCGGATCCGCCGCTCGCCATTACGGACTGACCATTGACGAACTCGTGTCGCGTGTTCTGGGAGGATGGATCGAGGCAGCGTGTGATTTCGACGGTGTTCCCATCGCGGAGACGCCCGAACCGCCGCCCATCTGACAAAGCATGAATGGGATAGGGAGAGCCCGATGTTCCACACCTATGTCGTGACTCGGTCAGGCAACTCGGTCGATATCGACCGCGCGTCGTTTCTGATGGATAAGCAAATGTTCCTGCAAGTGCTCAAGGACCTGAAGAACGGAGACACGGCGCCTTCTTCCAGAGAGCCTTCATCTGTCCCGCAGGATGTCTGGGACACCTACTGCGCAATGCACCGCGCAAAATACGGAACGGACTTCGAGCCGGACGTGGACCCAGACTGGGATCACTCGCATCGCATAAGCCGGGGCCTTTTCGCTGCAATAGTGCTGCTGCCACTCAGAAAATCCTCGAAGGTCGCTTGGCGGAACGGGTAGACCATCGTCGATAAGCGGATCCCCTGACCGGGCACGACCGGACTGCAAACGGCCAAGATTCTGTGGCCTGATCGGGTCATCCCATTGGATGGTTTCCTCCCAATGACCTCGGGCGCCGAACGGGCGCCCTTTTTTCTCCAAACGCTTGAGTTCATCAAGGAAATAGACCCATGTGTCCTATCTGCAACACTCGTTGGTGTTATTATGGATCGGTGTTTATCCGGCGGTTGATGTAGAGCGGCTCATATACGAGGTGACCGATGGGTGAGCAGCGAAAGTTTGCGTGTAAGTGACCGTTTGAGAATGGTTTTGCAAATCAGTGCGTTTGTGATTCACGATGTCCATGTGGACACGACACCCGTCCCCTGCCAACTCAGAGAGGATCGCCTACGTCATGGGCGAAAAGCCGAAGGAGGCTCTTTCCAACAAGACGAGTCCCGGCATCCTCGATGCTCGGGCAGATATGGTGAGGCAGACGGTGAAGACCCTGCTCGGGAGCCATCCTGCACTCGCATTAGAGACAGCGGGGTAGTCGATGAGCATCCCTGACTTCCAGACCCTCATGCTCCCCGTCCTGCGGGCGTCCGCCGACGGCGAAGTCCGCATTGGCGACGTGGTCCAGCATCTCGCTGACGAGTTTGACCTGACCGAGGAGGAGCGGGCGGACCTGCTTCCTTCGGGTAAGCAGACGACGTTCGCCAACCGCGTCCACTGGGCGAAGAGCTACCTCGGCAAGGCGGGCTTGGTCGAACTGACCCGCCGTGCCCACTTTCGGATCACGGAGGACGGCAACCATGTCCTCCAAAATCCGCCGGGCCGCATCACGATCAAGTTCCTTGAGCGGTTCGACGCCTTCAAGGGCTTCCGTGACGCCAACGGGTCGGACGAGAAGGCGGAAAAGGCCGCCGCGGATGACCTGCTGACCCCCGACGAGGTCATGCGGACCGCCCACCGCTGTTGATTTCCGTCGAGAAGTGACCCGGTTTTTCCATCGAGAATTGACCCGCTTGAAGGTTATGTTCTGATGGTCAGACGGGCGTCAAGTTATGGTTCGGCTCCTTCCCGTTTCGGGCTGCGGCGGCTGAGCTTGTTTTGAAGCGGAAGCTGTCGTTACCGGTTTCGAGGATGTGGCAGCGGTGTGTCAGGCGATCGAGCAGGGCGGTCGTCA
>OFET01000676.1_pt1 | contig 16305 bp, 11 predicted proteins | sample 1521211 | NCBI WGS metagenome assembly OFET01 (sample SAMN03766358, study PRJEB24113) | microbial mat metagenome | isolation source: enrichment culture HLUCC-A from microbial mat sample contains cyanobacterium...
ACAAGTGGACCAACATCAAGGAACAGGTGGACATGATCGAGATGCCCTCGGGCAATCGCATCATCCTGCTGTCCGAAGGGCGCCTGCTGAACCTGGGCAACGCGACCGGGCACCCGTCCTTCGTGATGTCGGCCTCCTTCACCAACCAGGTGCTGGCGCAGATCGAGCTCTTCACCAAGGGCGAGCAGTACGAGAACAAGGTCTACGTCCTGCCGAAGCGCCTCGACGAGAAGGTGGCGATGCTGCATCTGGAAAAGATCGGCGCGCGGCTGACGAAGCTCGATGAGGATCAGGCCGATTACATCGGTGTGAGCCCTGACGGGCCGTTCAAGCCCGAGCACTATCGCTACTAGACGGACAGGCGCGCCGGCGCCGCCGGACAAGACGCCAGCCATAACGAAAGACGGATCGAAGCGCGTCGCCTCCTGCGGCGCGCTTTTTCGCGGCCGGATCGCAGGCGCCCAGCGGGGCACATTTCACTTTATGTCGCTCCAAAACCCGTCTAGCTTCGCGAAGCAGTCGCCACGGACAACTGCCGCGGCGAGAGACGGGAGTGACACGATGAGCAAGCGAGACGAGTTGATCCGGAAATACGCCGAGGACCTGCGCACCAAGTGCGGGATGGAGCCGGACATGGACCTGCTGACCAAGGTCACCATCGGCTGCGGCCCCTCGATCTACGATGCGGACGCGGAAACGGTAGCGTCGAGTCAGCCGGGCGAACTGGAGACCGTCAGGAACAACTTCCTGATCAGGAAGCTGGGTCTGACGGACGGCCCCGAGCTGACGGAAGCGATCGACGCGGTCATCGAGACCTACGGCAAGTCGGAACGCAACAAGTATCGCCCCGTCGTCTACTACATGCTCACGAAGCACTTCGGGAAAGAGGCGGTCTACGGCTGACCGCCTTCCCTGTCGACCGACGCGGGCAGTTGCCCTCAATTTGCGTTATTGTGTTTTTGCCGGGGCACGCGCCGTTTGCTACAATCGGGATGGAAAGGCCAGGACGGCCGGACACTTCCATGAAGCGTCGGTGTGTGGGAGCGCCGGGGTGACGGAGGGTTCCGGCAGCGCCGGGCCCTCCGTTTTCGGTGCCGGACTGTGGGTGCTCCGTCCCCCATAGGATCGGGGCCGGGACCAGCCCGACCAGCGTGCACCCTGCCGCGGATGCCTCGCCCGAAAAAGCGCGACGCCGCGCAATGCCGGTCGCGACGGACACGGAGCCCGGCGGCGCGCCCTGCGCCCCTTCAGCGCGGCTCGCCCATCAGTCCCTTCAGTTGATAGAGCACCTCCAGCGCCTCGCGCGGCGTCATCTCGTCGGGGTGCAGCGCGGCGAGCCGCTCTTCCAGGGGCGAGGGACCCTGCGCCGGCGCAGGCGGCGGGCGGGCCGCAGCGAAGAGCGGCAGATCGTCGATCAGTGCGCGGGGGCGCGCGCCGGTGTCGCGCTCTCCCGCCTCCAGCGCCTCGAGCACGCCGCGCGCACGCTCCACCACCGAGGCCGGCAGCCCGGCAAGCTGCGCCACCTGCACCCCGTAGGAGCGATCGGCGGCGCCCGGTCTCACCTCGTGCAGGAAGATCACCTCGCCCTGCCATTCCTTGACCGCAACCGTCGAATTGCGCACCCCGTCAAGCCGGGAGGCCAGCGCGGTCAGCTCGTGATAATGCGTGGCAAAGAGTGCCCGGCAGCGGTTCACCTCGTGCAGATGCTCCATCACCGCCCAGGCGATGGAGAGGCCGTCATAGGTGGCCGTGCCGCGCCCGATCTCGTCCAGGATCACCAGCGCGCGGTCGTCGGCCTGATTGAGGATCGCCGCCGTCTCGACCATCTCGACCATGAAGGTGGAGCGCCCGCGCGCCAGATCGTCCGAGGCGCCGACGCGGCTGAAGAGCTGGCTGACAACGCCGATGTGCGCGGACTCGGCCGGGACGAAGGCCCCGGTCTGCGCCAGCAGCGCGATCAGCGCGTTCTGCCGCAGCCATGTGGACTTGCCCGCCATGTTCGGCCCGGTGAGCAGCGTGATCGCTGCCGCGCCGCCCTCGGCCGTCAGGTCGCAGTCGTTGGCGACAAAGGGCGTGCCTTCTGCCCGCAGCGCCGCCTCCACCACCGGATGCCGGCCGCCGGTCACGTCGAAGGCGCGGCTGTCGTCCACTTTCGGGCGCACCCAGTCCGCCCCGCGGGCGAGATCGGCAAAGGCAGCCGCGAGGTCGATCTCGGCCAGCGCCGCGGCCACCTGTCCCAGCGGGCCTGCCGCCTCCAGCACGGCCGCGCGCAGCCGGGCGAAGATGTCCTTTTCCAGCTCCAGCGCGCGGCTGCCGGCGTTGTGGATCCGCGTTTCCAGCTCCGACAGCTCCACCGTGGTGAAGCGCAGCTGGTTCGCCGTGGTCTGCCGGTGGATGAAGGTGTGCGACAGCGGCGGCGCCATCATGCGCTCGGCGTGGGTTGCCGTCGTCTCGATGAAATAGCCCAGCACATTGTTGTGCTTTATCTTCAGCGAGGCGATGCCCGTTTCCTCGGCATAGCGGGCCTGCAGCCCGGCGATCACGCCGCGCCCCTCGTCGCGCAACGCGCGGGTCTCGTCGAGGTCGGCGTCGAAGCCCTCGGCCACGAAGCCGCCGTCGCGCGCCAGCAGCGGCGGCTCGGCCACCAGCGCGTCGGCCAGCAGGTCGCGCAACTCGTCGTGGCCGGTGAGTGCCGCGAGCGCCTCGCGCAGAAGCTGCGGCAGGTCGGCGCCGTCGCAGCGCCGCGCCAGCGCGTCGGCCTGTTCCAGCGCGCCGCGCACGGCGGCAAGGTCGCGCGGCCCGCCGCGGTCGAGCGACAGGCGCGACAGCGCGCGGTCGAGGTCCGGCACCCGGCGCAGCACCTCGCGAAGTTCGGTGGCGAGGGCGGCGTCTTCGACCAGCGCGGCGACGGCCGCCTGCCGCGCATGGATCGTGTCGAGCGAGAGCGAGGGCGCCCCGATCCGCGCCTCGAGCAGCCGGGCGCCGCCTGCGGTGGCGGTCCGGTCGATCGCCGCCAGAAGCGAGCCGGCGCGCCCGCCCGAGAGCGACCGGGTGAGTTCCAGGTTGCGCCGGGTCGCCGCGTCGATCTGCATCGCCCGCGCCGCCGCTTCGCGCACCGGCGGGCGCAGAAGCGGCAGCCGGCCCCTCTGCGTGAGGTCGAGGTAATCCACCAGCCCGCCCATTGCCGCCAGTTCCGGCCGCGTGAAGGCGCCGAAGCCGTCCAGCGTCCCGACCCCGAAAAGCCGTGTCAGACGTGTCGTCGCTCCGGTGCTGTCGAAGACCGAGCGCGCGAGCGGGGTCATCGCGGCACCGGACTCGGTGACGAGTCCGGCGCAATCGGCCTCGAGTGCCTCCGAGAGCAAGACCTCCGCCGGTGCCAGCCGCGCAAGCTCCGGCCCCAGCCGCACCCGCGATATCTGCATGACGTGGAAAGCCCCGGTCGAGATGTCCGCCCAGGCGAGCGCCCCCTGCCCCTGCGCCTCGGCGTAAGCTGCGAGGTAGTTGTGCCGCCGCGCCTCGAGCAGCGCGTCCTCCGTCAGGGTGCCGGGGGTGACAAGGCGGATGACCTCGCGTTTCACCACCGCCTTGGCGCCGCGCTTCCTCGCCTCCTCCGGGCGTTCCATCTGTTCGCAGACCGCGACGCGAAAGCCCTTGCGGATGAGCGTGAGCAGGTAGCTTTCGGCCGAATGCACCGGCACGCCGCACATCGGGATGTCGTCGCCGCCGTGCTTGCCGCGTCTGGTCAGCGCGATGTCCAGCGCCTCGGCCGCCGCCACGGCATCGTCGAAGAACATCTCGTAGAAGTCGCCCATCCGGTAGAACAGCAGCGCGTCCGGATGCTGCGCCTTGATCTCCAGATACTGCGCCATCATCGGCGTCGCGGCGGTCATGCGGTCCCCCTCTCGCAACCGGCGCCGCGCAGACTAGGCGCTGGGGCGGGCAGGTGAAAGGCGCAAGTGGCGCGCCGCCGGTCCGGCTTCGCGCGGGGCAAGGCCGCGCGCGCGGCCTTGCTCCAGCGAAGGGTGTCCAGGCGGGCGTCCCGCATTCCCCCGCGGGACGCACCGATCCACCCGCTGCTGGACGGCCGGGTCCGGCTGTGCTCCAAACCGTGTGGTCGACGCTCCGCCCCGGCGGTGTGCCGGACCTGAAGACCGGGCGGAACGCCTCTGCGGGGCGTGCGCGCCGTGGGGCGCATCCGGAGCAAGAGGAAGGACCGGGCACGATGACGATCTGGAACCTGGGCTCGATCAACGCCGATTTCGCCTATGGCGTGCCGCGCCTGCCCGGTCCGGGAGAGACGCTGGCGGCCGGGAGCCTGACCCGCGGGCTGGGCGGCAAGGGGGCGAACCTGTCGGTCGCGGCGGCGCGCGCGGCGGCGCGGGTGGTGCATGTGGGCGCCGTGGGCCCGGACGGGCGCTGGGCGGTCGAGCGGCTTCTGGAATACGGGGTGGACACGCGCCACATCGCGGAGGTGGGCGAAGTCACGGGCCACGCGGTCATCGCGGTGGATCCGGACGGCGAGAACTGCATCCTGATCTGGCCGGGCGCCAATGCCGCGATTCCGGAGACTGCGCGGGACGCGGCGCTGTCCGAGGCGCGGGTGGGCGACCGGGCGGTCGCGCAGAACGAGACGAACGGGCAGGCTGCCTGGCTCGGCACCGCCAAGCGGCTGGGGCTTTCCACGGCCTATGTCGCGGCCCCCTTCGATCCGCAGGCGGTGGGCGCGGTGCTGGAGGACGTGGACCTGCTGATCCTGAACGAGGTGGAGGCCGCACAGCTCGAGGCCGCGCTGGGGCGGCGGGTCTCGGACCTTGGCGTGCCCGACGTGCTGGTGACGATGGGCGCGGCGGGCGTCCGCTGGCATGGCGGGGGCGGCGCGCGGGACTTCGCCGCGCCGCGGGTCGAGGCGGTGGATACCACCGGCGCGGGCGATACCTTTGCCGGGTATGTCCTTGCGGGGCTCGACCGGGGGATGCCGATGGCGCAGGCGATCGGACAGGCGCAGGTGGCGGCCGCGCTCATGGTGGCCCGTCCCGGAACCGCCGACGCGATCCCCGACCTGAAGGAGGTGCAGGACGCGCGCCTCGGCCCCTAGGCCGGCCGCGGCGGCAACGAAGGCGCGGCGCGCATCACGCCGTAGGCCATCAGCGCGCTGGCCACCAGGAAATAGCCCGCGATGCCCACGAACTGCGCCTCGATGCCGATGCCCGCGTCGATCAGCGTGCCCGTCACGCCCGGCCCGATGGCCGAGCCCAGCACCATGACGGCCGCCGCCATCGCCTTGATCGCGCCCAGGTGGCGGGTGCCGTAGAACTCGGCCCAGAAGGCGTTGGGCAGGGTCGCGTTTGCCCCTGTCGTGAGCGCCAGGAAGACCAGGCCCGGCAGCGCCAGCGCAGGCGTGGGCGCGGCGGCGAGCAGCAGGAAGGCCGCCACCATCGGCAGTTGGAACCACGGCATCAGCCGCGCGGTGCCGAAGCGGTCGAGCGCCCAGCCCGACAGCAGCATCGCCGCCACCGAGGTGCCGGTGTAGACCGGAAAGAGCGCGACCAGTTCCAGATGGCGCCATCCCTTCACCTCGGCAAGATGCACCTGCTGGAAGAAGAAGGCGGTGTTGAAGGCGGCCGGGCCAAGCAGCGCAGGCACCATGCACCAGAAGAGCCAGTGGCGGAACGCGCCCACCCGCGTCCAATGTGCGGCGCTCATCCCAAGGCTCATGCTGCTTTCGGCCATCGCGGCGGGCAGCCGTTCGCGCCGCAGAAATGCCAGCAGCAGCGGGATGCCGGCGAGCGCCACCGCCGCGGCGACCACCCAGAGCGTGCGCCAGTCGGCCACCACCAGCAGCGACACGAAGATCAGCGGCAGGAAGGCCTCGCCCGCCGCGAAGCCCATCGTCGCGGTCGACAGCGCGCGGCCGCGGGTGGCCACGAACCAGCGCGCCATGGCGACAAGGGCGATGTGGCTCGTCATGCCCTGTCCGGCGAAGCGCAGCAGGAAGATCGCCACCGGCAGCGCCCAGAGCGCCGGCACCACGGCCATGAAGAGACAGGCGGCCGCCAGCAACACCAGCACTGCGGCGCCCAGCGCCCGGGCGCGGAACCGGTCGGTGAGGACCCCGGCGAACAGCATCGCCAGCGCAGAGACGCCGGTTCCGGCCGTGTAGATCAGCCCCCAGGCCCCGTGCGACAGGCCGAACTCCGCCCGGATCTCGCCTGCGAAGACGGCGATGAAGAAGGTCTGTCCGAAGCTCGACAGGAAGGCCAGCAGGACGCCCGCGGCGAGCCAGGGCGCGTTGTCGCGCAGAAAGCGGAGATAGCCCATATGGCCTCCCTTGCGCTGCCGCCTTGGAAGGTGCAAGGCCCGGAATGGTACCTACGCGCACCGGGCGTGTTGACTTCGCGCGGCGAGCGCTAAACTGTGCCGCCGATCCAACCCGGAGGAGAGAGCCATGACTCTGAGAGCCACGACCCTTCTGTTCGCCGCATCCTTCGCGGCGCCCGTGTTCGCGCAGGATGCCGGCGATCCCGAAGCGGGCGAAAACCTGTACAACCGCTGCGCCGCCTGCCACATGATCCAGAGCCCCGACGGTGACATGATCCAGCGCGGCGGGCGCGTCGGTCCGAACCTGTGGGGCGTTGCCGGCGGCCCGGCGGCACAGGTCGAGGATTTCCGCTATGGCGATGGCATCCTCGAGGCCGCTGAAATGGGGCTGGAGTGGACCGAGGAGAACTTCGTCGCCTACACGGAAGACCCTCAGGCCTTCCTGCGCGAATACACCGACAACAGCGGTGCGCGGTCGAAGATGGCGTTCAAGCTGCGCGAAGGCGGCGCGGACCTCTACGCCTACCTGCTGGAAGTTGCCCCGCACGAGGACGCCGGCGGAAGCTGACCCGCCGCGATCCTTTTCCGCGAAGGCGCCGCCGCCCCCGTGGCTGGCGGCGCTTCTGTTCGTGGCCCCGCGTTCAGTTCGCGAGGACCGTTGCCTGGCGGGTCAGGCCGAACACGGAACCGAACAGGGCGAAGATCGTCTGTGCCCTGGTGATCGGCGACTCCGTCGCCAGCACCGTGTCGCCCGGGTTGACGTTGAAGTTGCGCGCGGCAAAGAGGCCGTCGGCGCTGGTCAGGTCGAAGGTGAAGATCACCTGCGGGTGCGTGGGGCCCGGCGTGCGCCCGACCGCCGAGGCCGGAAACTCGCGCAGGATGAGCACGCCCTGAGGGTCGGCGCGGGAATCGGAGAGTCCCCCCATCAGCGAAACGGCCTCGAGCGCGGTCACCTCCTCGGAGGGGAAGGGAATCAGATCCTCGGTCCCCGCGGCGCCCAGCGCGGTGAAATGGCGGTCGTCCTCCTGCACCACGATCTTGTCCCCGCCGCGGAGCAGCATGTTGTGCGATGCATCGGCGAACAGTTCGTCGGCGCGGATCTCGTAGGTCTCGGAGCCGCGTATCAGCCGCACAAGGGGATTCTGCAGGCTTTCCCTGATGCCCCCGCCGGCGGCCAGCGCGCTGAGGATGGTGTAGTCGCGCGACGGAAGCGGGTAGCTGCCCGGCGCCGCGACGCCTGACACCAGATCGAACGAATTCTCGGCGCCCTGCTCGATCGAGAGCTGGACCTGCGCGGACGGCACGATGTCGATCAGCGTGTCCTCGACGCGTTCGCGCGCCTGCTGCGGCGTAACCCCCGTGACGACGACCTCACCCACATAGGGCACGAAGATCGTGCCCGATGCAGAGACTTCCATGGCCTCGAGCACGATGTTCTTCTGTCCCGGCGCCGTCAGCAGAGAGTTCTCCTGACTGTCCCAGATCACGAGGTTCACCCTGTCTGCGGGCCGGATGATCGGAGAAGCTGGGCCCCGCCCGGCCGTGAGCCAGCGATAGCTGCCGCTCCAGCCCGTGACGGGCCAGTCGGCGAGCAGCGGCACCACGGCGCGCGTGACCGGAACCACCTCGAAGCTTGGGGTCTCGGCGTTTTCCTCCTGCAGGATCTCCGACTGCAGCGCGGCACCCCTCGGCAGGCTGCAGGCCGACAGCGCGCTTGCCAGAACCAGAACCAGTACTGCCCGACGACGATTGCGCACCCTGATCCTCCCGGTTCGACGCAGCTGCGCGGGGCCTTGCGGCCGTGTCCGCGGGCCGGCGGGTTTCGGCTTGCCGGCGCCGTCACTCACGCCCATTACTTGCCCCGAGAAGCGGGCGACACACAAGGGAAAGCGACGCCGACGGCGCGGCGTGCAGTCCCCGGGGGTGCCCCAGGTGCAACAGGACTGCGCGGAATGACGCCGGCGAAACGCATCTTCGACATCGCCGCGGCCCTGGGTCTGGGCCTGCTCCTGGCGCCCCTGATCCTCGGCGTGGCGCTCGCGGTCTGGCTGCGCGACGGGCGGCCGGTGTTCTACCTGTCGGAGCGGATGCAGACGCCGGGCCGCGCTTTCCGCCTGTGGAAGTTCAGGACGATGACGGTGGTCGAGCGCGACTCGGGCGTCTCGGGCGGCGACAAGGCGGCGCGCATCACGCCCACCGGCCGCCTCCTGCGCCGGTGGCGGCTCGACGAACTGCCGCAACTATGGAACGTGCTGTGCGGCGACATGAGCTTCGTTGGCCCGCGCCCGCCCCTGCGCCGTTATGTCGAGGCTTTCCCGGCTCTCTACGAAGAGGTCCTGCAGGCGAAGCCGGGTATCACGGGCCTTGCAACCCTGGTTTACCATGCCGAGGAAGAGCGCCTGCTCGCGCCCTGCCGCTCCGCTGCCGAAACGGAAGCGGTTTATGTCCGGCGCTGCGTTCCGCGCAAGGCCCGCCTGGATCGCATCTATGCCGCGCGCCGGTCGCTTTGTCTGGACCTGTGGCTGATGTTCGCGACGGTCTTGCGCCGGATGCCCGTGCTGCCCGGCCATCCGCGCCGGGCGGCAGTGCCCAGAGAATAGGCGAAATGTCGCCCCTGGTTTGCAGTTGCAGAAATTTTGCCTTGCCGCGGTCGCCCGTGAAAACCTAAGGTTGCCAATCAAGGGGTCACGAAATTTTGACAGGTCTTTTCGGTTTTTTAGGGTCCGGCCTGGTCCGGACATGTTGTGCCATAACCGAAAGTCCTGAGCGATTGAACCAGGCGCATGGAATGGCGGTCGGTTCATCGGGGGGCAGATGCTGTATCAACTCTGCACGACGCTGAGCCGGGGACAGAAAAGCTCGATCCTGCTTGCGATCGACATCGTGACCATCGCCGTGTCGCTGCTGCTGGCCCAGACGCTTCTGCTTGGCCACGTGCCCGGGCGCGAGCAAGTCGTCGCAAGCTTGCCGTTTCTCGCGGTGACGGTCGCAGTGGGCGGGGCGCTGACAGTCTTTCTCGGACTGCACCGCGTCAAGCTCAACGCCTACGAGATGCAGGGCGTGCGCGGAACCGCCGGCACGGCTGCAGCGATAGGCATCGCCGGCCTCCTGACCAACGTGCTGATCGCGCGGGACATGCCCGAGCAGCTGTTCATCCTGCACGCGATGAACTTTCTCATCCTTTCGGTCGCGGGACGGATCGGCCTGCGGTCTTTCGTCCTGTGGATCTACGTGAACGGCAAGGCGCGCAAACGGGTCCTGATCTATGGCGCAGGACAGACCGGGCAGCAGCTGGCAACCGCGCTGCGCACGGACGACGCGCTGCTGCCGGTCGCCTTCGTGGACGACAATCCCACGCTTCAGAGCCTGACCATCGCGGGTCTCAAGGTGCATTCACCGCTCCAGCTTCCGGAACTGGTCCGACGGCAGGAGATCGACAGGGTGGTCCTGGCCATGCCCTCGGCCGGCAGGCCGGCACAGGCCCGGATTGCCCGCAGGCTGCGCAATCTGGGCTGCGAGGTTCAGACGCTGCCCTCCTTCGCGCAACTCGTGCTCGACAAGGCGCAGCACAGGCCCGGCACCGCGGCCGAACTCAGCGAGCTTCTCGGCCGCAGCCGGATCGAGGAGGGGCTTCCGGAGGTCACACACACCTACCGCGGTCGCTCGGTGCTGATCACCGGCGCGGGCGGTTCGATCGGCTCGGAACTGTGCCGCCAGATCGTGGCGGCAGGGCCCAGGCGCGTCGTCCTTCTCGATCACAGCGAGCCGTCCCTGTTCAATGTCGAGCGAGAGCTGGTCGACATGGACTCCGGGATCGAGGTCGTGCCGATCCTCGGGTCGGTCTGCGAGCGGTCGCTCGTGTCGCGGGTCATTCTGGACAACGAGGTGGACGTCGTGCTGCACGCCGCCGCCTACAAGCATGTGGTCCTTGTCGAGAAGAACTGTATCGAGGGCCTGCGCAACAACGTGATGGCCACGAAGGCGGTCGCCGAGGCCGCCCGCGAGGCGGGTGTGGAACGCTTCATCCTGATTTCCTCCGACAAGGCGGTGCGTCCCAAGGGGATGATGGGCGCCTCGAAACGTCTCGCAGAGCTTGTGGTGCAGGATCTTGCGACGCGCTCCAGCGGCACCCGCTTCTCGATCGTGCGATTTGGCAACGTGCTGGGCTCTTCGGGATCGGTCATTCCGATATTCGAGGAACAGATCGCCCGCGGCGGACCGGTGACCGTCACGCATGCGGACGTCACACGCTATTTCATGACCGTGGCCGAGGCGGTGCGCCTGGTGCTTCTGGCGGGCTCCTATGCGCGGGGGGGCGATGTCTTCGTCCTCGACATGGGCTCGCCCGTGGCGATCCAGCAGGTCGCTCGACAGATGATCGAGGGGGCGGGCTACACCGTGCGGGGGCCTGACAATCCGGATGGCGACATTTCCATAGAGTTCATCGGGTTGCGGCCCGGCGAAAAGCTGAGCGAAGAGCTTCTCATCGGCAGCGACATGCTGACGACGCCACACCCCAAGATTCTCCGGGCCCAGGAAAACAACCTGTCCGAACTGGAAATCGCGAGCGCGATGCAGGATCTGCGCAAGGCGATCGAGGCGCAGGATGCAGGGACGGCGGAGACGCTGGTGCGGCGCTGGATCGAGAAATGCGACTTCGCCCCGCGGTCCACCACCATCAACGAATGACGCCTGTCAGCGCAGGGCCGGGCGGGCCTTCGCCGATGCAACGACGCGTCGTTGCACCTCAGAAGCGCAGGATGCGCAGGTCGACCGCGCTGAGCGCATCGCCGCCCCACTGGGTCGAGGCGATTGCCCGGCCCTGGGCGTCGATCGTGTAGGTGTTGGTGAACTGGCGCCCGCGTCGGTCCTTGCAGCTTTCGGTCACTTCCGTCGCCCTGGCAGCGCTCGTGCCCGCGGCAAGGGTCCGGGTCTCGCCCGGCGTCACGCGGCAGTCCAGCACCACCTCGTAGGTGATGTCTTCGGCGTTGAGAAAACGCATGATCCTTGTCGCGCGTCCCGCCCGCCGGGCGGAAATCAGCGCCTGAACCTTGTCGATGTCCGCGGACATGAGATCGCCGCCCATCCCGCGCGTCGCTGTCAGGAAGCCGTCGCGCAGGGTGATCGTCTGACGGGCGCCGGTGGCATAGGTTCTGTAGCGGCCATTGTCCTCGATCCCGATCATGATGACCGAGTTGCCGGTCACGCTGAAGCGCGCATAGAGCAGCGGCTCTTCCGTGCCCTGCAGCGCGGCCTGGATCTGCTCCGGGCCGACCGTCGACGCGGAGACGCCCGCCTGAGTCTCGAAAAGGCCCTGCGCGATCTGACGCAACACGGTCGCCCGGTCTGCCGAGTCGGTGCCTGTGCCGCAGCCGGAGAGGGTGAGTGCCGCGAAAGCGACCGCGCCGAGACATGCCAACCTCCGCCGCCTGCTCATCGCCAGAACCTCCCCCAGCTCTTGGCCATATCCGGGCCGTGGTGGTCACGCACCGTGCCGTAGAGCCTGTCGCGCACGTTCAGCCGGGCGCCGCCGTCGCGGGTCAGCGACTGGATGTTGATCGTGTTCGCGGCGCGCGACGGCGTGTTCGAGATGCTGCCGAGCGGGATCGTTATGCGGATGCCCTTGTCGAACGAGCCTTCGCCGAAGTCTTCGAAGGGCACATCCGTGACCGTGGCGTAGGCACCCACCTTCCAGCCGTTTGCAAACTCGCGGTCGAGCGACACGGTGGCGCCCCAGTCTCCGGCGAGATAGCGGCCCACGTCCAGTTGGCCGTGAAATCCGTTGCCGAAGTCGTAGTAGGCGGAAAGGTGGCCGTTCACGGTCGGGATCGTGCCGCCGGGCGTCTCGCGGCTGCGCAGGCCGAAGAGCTGGTCGAAGTCGCGCGGCTGGACATAGTTGACCTCCGCCCCGAGCGCGAGGCGGCTCTCGACAGGCTTCCACAAGACCTCGCCAGAGACGCCTGCATACATCTTTTCGAGATAGCCCAGCGTCAGCCGGCTGTAGAGGTCGGCGCCGGGCCGGCCGTAGTGCGCAAGGGTCAGATACTCGATCGCCGGGTCGCCCTCGACGGTGTAGCGGCGCAGGTTCGTGCGGACGTAGGGCAGGTCCGAGGTGCCCTGCCGCGTGACCGAATCGAGGTTTCCGCCCGCCTTCTTGGTGACCGAGCCCGACAGGATCAGGCCGGGCGCAATCCGGTAGTCGGCCTGCAGCCGTGCGCCCACGTCCGCGCGCACGGGATTGTCGGGATCGAACACGCTGAGCTGGAAATAGGGGCCGACGGACCAGGCGAAGCGTGGATAGAGACCGGCCTCCGGCGGCGGCGCCGCGCGCCAGGCGTCCGTGAGGCGCGTGCGCGCCAGCATCTCGACGGCTGCCTCGTTCTCGAGCTGTTCGAGGTCGGTGCGGCGCAGGGTGACCTTGCTGAGCGGCATCCCCTTCTCGACCGGGATGATGACGAATTCCTCGACCGAGGCGGGCAGCGCCCGGGTCATCGCCCGCGCGGTTCGTCCAATGGCCTGCGACACGGCGCCATAGGTCGGATTGCGCATCCGAACCGTGGCACGCTGCGGCTCGAGGTGCATGCCCTCGAAGACGAGACTGTCGCGCGCCATCGCCTGCGCGAGCGCGTTGCGCGCCTGCGTGGCCGTTCCGGTGTCGCTGGTCCAGCCAAGGTCGGCCGCCTGGCCGGGAGGGCGCACGGCCACCGGCACGGGCCCCGGTTCCAGTCCGCCGGGCGTTCCCGCGGTGCGCGGGTTGAAGTGGAAGGTGACCTGCGCGCCGATCTCTTCGCCGTAGAGGTGATAGAGCGACAGCTGGATGCCGTTGTCGAAACGGTAGTCGAGTCCGAAGTTCCACGGGGAGGAACCGCGGAAGGTGCCGTCGCGCCGTTCCTGCCGGTAGTCGTCCGAAGAATACTCGGCGGTGAAGGTCAGCCGGCGGGTCGGCGACCATTCGACGCCGCCGAAGGCCGCGACATCGCCGCGGAACCACCGGTCGTAGGTGGGCAGGCCGCCCTGACCCAGAAGCTCCTGCGGACGGTCGCCCAGCGACCCGAAGGGACTGCGGCTGCCCAGCCTGCCCCAGCCGAGGCCGCCCGTCACGCGGACCGCGGGCGTGACCGCCTTGGTTGCCACGATGTATTCGCCGCCATAGAGCCCGGTGCCGATGAAGTCCTGCAGGCCGACCACCACCGAGGGCCGGTAGCGCCCTTCGGTCAGGATCTGGTAGCGCAGATCGAAGCTGCGGTCGTAATAGCGCGGATCGGTCCAGGCGGGCGGCCCCGGCGGATAGAAATCGGCTATGGAAGAATACCGGAACGCGCCCGACAGCCGGGGCGTGATCTGGAACCGCAAGGTGTTTCGAAAGGTGCCTTCGAAATACCCCAGCGTCGTCGAAAGCGTTCCGTCCGGCATCACGCCCGCGCTGGGCATGTCCACCAGGCCGGGAACCCCATAGAGGTTGAAGCTCTCGCGTCCGGCATCCTGCGCGACGGCCCCCGTTGCCGCAGCCAGAGCGAACAGGGCGCCCGCCATGGCCGGACGAAGCGACGAAGCGTTGCGGCGCACCCGGTTGATCATCGAGAAGCTCTCCTGCCCACGTCATCAGGTGCTACGGCAGAAGCGCGCCCAAGTCCATCTTGGCAGGGTGCTGCGGGATGGGGCGTTGCACGCCAAACACGTCTGCCGCAACGCGCCCGCGCGCGTGTTAACGGGTCCGCAACCCGGCGGGTCTATCACGGACACGGGTGAGAAAACGGTGGTGAGCGATGGGTGCCGACAGCAATGTCGCGCCGGTCATCATCAGGAAGAAGCGGCGTCAGAAGGACGCGCACGGTCATCACGGCGGCGCGTGGAAGGTCGCCTATGCAGATTTCGTGACGGCCATGATGGCCTTCTTCATGCTGATGTGGCTGCTGAACGCGACGACGGAGCAACAGCGCAGGGGCATCGCGGACTACTTCAGTCCGACGATTCCGATCGTGCGCGATTCGGGCGGCGGGGACGGCGCGCTCAGCGGGGAGAGCGTGTTCGTCGAGGTAACCCGTCCCCAGACGGAAAGAGGCGGTGTGTGGGTCGAAGCCGCGGACCCGCCGGCCGCAACGGAAACGGCCATGCCCGAGGCGCCCGGCGATGCGCCGCCGGACGACGCCGGTCTGCGTGCGCTCGAGGACGCGCTGCGCGGGCGCACCGGCGAAAGCCTGGCCGACGATGCGCAGATGCGCCACATCGTCACCCGGGTCACCGACGAGGGCCTCGTCGTCGAACTGTTCTCGCTGCCCGGTTCGCCGCTCTGGCACGACGGCGAGGCCACGGAGATGCTGCGCGGCCTTGCCGGCGTCGTTGCCCGGGCGGCGGCCCTGGTCGAGAACGGTGTCTCGGTCGAGGCGCATGTGCGCGCGCAACCCGTCGTGCTGGCGGTCAATCCCTCCTGGGATGACAGCGCGGCACGGGCGCAAGGCCTGCGCCGGCTGCTCGAGGCGTCGGGGATGGACTCCCGGCGAATCCGGCGGGTCACCGGCCACGCCGACCGGCGCCCCGCCGTGGCGGACCCGATGGCCACGCGCAACGATCGTTTCGAGGTGATCTTCCTGAGGGATTCCGGCTGATCGGGCGGGCCTTGCCGGATTGGTGCGCATTTTATCCGTTAGGGCGGAGTTAAGGGCGCGGACGCTATCGCTGCGGGCGTCCCCTCGCTCCCTGACGCAGAAAGGCGTGTCCATGACGATTTCCTCCTCTCTCAACGCCGGGATTGCGGCGCTGATGGCCTATGGCGGCCGTCTGGCCAGCATCTCCGACAACATCGCCAACGCCTCGACCTACGGCTACAAGCGCTCGCAAACGGATTTCCAGTCGCTGGTGATGTCGAACTCCGGGCGCGGTTACGCCGCGGGCGGCGTGCGCGCCACGAACATGCGCCTGATCGACGAGCGCGGCGCGCTGGTCAGCACCAACAATTCCACCGATCTGGTCGTGCGGGGCAGGGGTTTCCTGCCGATGGCGCGTGGATCGGACATCGCGTCGGGCGGGCAGCCGCCGATGCTGCTTGGCACCACCGGATCGTTCCGCACCGACGCGGAGGGCTATCTGCGGAACTCGACGGGCCATGTGCTGATGGGCTGGCCTGCAAACGCGAACGGCACCATTCCCAGCTTTCCCCGCGACACGGCCGACGGGCTGAAGCCGGTTCAGATCAATGCGAACCAGTTCGTCGGCGAACCCACGACGCAGATGCAGCTCGGTCTCAACCTGCCCGCGGCAGAGACGCGGGCGGGCGCCCCCGGCTCCGCGCAGGCCCTGTCGGTCGAGTATTTCGACAACCTCGGCGCGTCGGAGAACCTCGAGTTCGACTTCACGCCCAGCGTCCCCGGCACCGGCCAGTCCAACGAGTGGACGATGACGATCACGGACGGGGCGACCGATACGGTCGTGGGCGAGTACACGATGACCTTCGACGACAGTCGGTCGGATGGCGGCACGCTCAGCGCGGTGACGACCGTATCCGGGGGCGCCTATGACCCTGCCACGGGACGGCTCGGCATCGATGTCGCCGGCGGCCCGATCGAGATCGACATCGGCAGGCCCGGCGATCGCGGCGGCATGACCCAGCTCGACAGTGCCTTCGCACCCCTCGCGATCGAGAAGGACGGCTTTCCCGTCGGCAAAATGACCGAGATCGAGGTGGACGAGAGCGGCTATGTCTCCGCCGTCTTCGACACCGGCTATTCGCGCCGGCTCTACCAGATCCCGCTGGCCGACCTGCCCAACCCGAACGGGCTGACCTCGCTCGACGAGCAGACCTATCTGCCCTCGACCGACAGCGGCGCGTATTTCCTGTGGAATGCAGGCGACGGGCCGACCGGCGACATCGTGTCCTACGCGCTTGAGGAATCCGCGACCGACGTGGCGCGCGAACTCACCGACATGATCCGCACGCAGCGCGCCTATTCGTCGAACGCCAAGGTCATCCAGACCGTCGACGAGATGCTG
>OFET01000677.1_pt1 | contig 16292 bp, 12 predicted proteins | sample 1521211 | NCBI WGS metagenome assembly OFET01 (sample SAMN03766358, study PRJEB24113) | microbial mat metagenome | isolation source: enrichment culture HLUCC-A from microbial mat sample contains cyanobacterium...
GAAAGTAAGCCGAGGTTATGTTCACTGTGACGACGGGCTGCCCGAATATTGCCTAAAGTGCCGGCCACCAGCGCCGTCGCGCGCCATGGGGTACGGGCACGCCGTAGCGCGGCAAACGCCTGAGGTGGGCGCGGGTCAGGACGACGCCGAAGACGCTCTGGCGCAGGTCGGGGTCGTTTTCGAGGCAAGTCCGCGTCAACTTGCGCGGGGTCCGGCCCCAGGCCGTGGCCAGCAGGAGCGCATCGGTCCTGCGGAGGATCGACTTCGCCTCGGGCGTCTCGGCCAGCGGCGGAAGGTCGACGAAAACGTAGTCGTAGCTTTCCCGCAGGTCGACGAACATCTCCCCCAGCTCCGCCATGTAGGAAAACCACGCGTCCCGCTCCTGCCCCGCACCCACCGGGAGCACGTCGAGATCGCTGGCCGGTCTCCGGGCCAGCACCGCGCCAAGATCGGCCGTGCCGTCGAGCACGTCGAGGATGCCGGGAGCGCCCGCGAGGCCCGCCTTCCGCGACAAGGCCCCCGTCGCGAGATCGCCGTCGGCCAGCAGGCAGCGCCGCCCGGCCTGCGCGGCCACGACGCCGAGATGGGCGGCGAGATGCGTGGCGCCCTCGCCGGCCCCCAGCGCCCCCACCGCGACGAGCCGCCCGGTGCGGTCGTCGTGGTCCGCGTCCAGATTTGCGAAGACGCTGCGGATCGCTCGCGCTCTCACCGGGTCATCGAGATCGCGCGCGAACGTCCAGTTTCCGGCGGTGTCGGGAGACGTTTTGCCCGACGCATCCTCGTGGCCCGGTTCCGCGAGGTGGCGGGGCGGCAGCGCGCCGCGCGCAGGCCGTTTGCGCGCGGCGACCGTCGACCGTGAGCGCGCGCCCCGGCCGACGATCGCTGCGAGGATGCGGTTGCGCGGGCGAGGAACGTAGCCCACGAAGGGCAGGCCGAGCGTGCGGGTGACATCCCCGGACGTGCGGAAGCCCTTTTCCCGCGCCTCGCGCAAGACAGCCGCGGCCGTGCCCATCATCAGCCCCACAAGCAGCCCCGCCGCGAGGTATTGCCAGGCGCGGGGTGCGGCGGCATCGCGCGGTGGAACGGCCCGCGAGAGGACGCGCCCTGCCGATACCGGATAGGTGCTTTCCAGCGTCAGTTCGCGATATCGCGACTGGAACCGCAGCACGAGGTCGTTCAGCGCCTCGGCGCGCTGCTCGAGGTCGCGCAGGCCCTGCTGGTCGGCGGCGCCGACGGCCAGCCGGAAGCGCTCGGCCTCCTCCGCGGCGACCAGCGCGTCGCGCCGCAATTCCTCCAGACGCGCCTCCATCCAGTCAGCGGTGCGCTCGGAGGCGGCGAGGTTGGCGGTGATTCCATCGGCGATATAGGCGTCTGCATAAGCGTTCACGATGTCCGCGGCGAGCGAGCGATCGTGAGAGGTGAACCAGATCTCGACCACGAAGCTGCGGTCGACACGGTGGAAACCGGTGCGGTTGCGCAGCGACTGCGCGGTCTGAAGGAGGCGCGCCCGAGCGACGGCCGCTTCATCCACGGGGCCCGCAACTGGTGCCTCGGTCGTCGGAATGAGCGACCGCACGGCGGATTTGGCGTCGCTGATCCATATCGACAGCAGGCTCGACGGCGGCATCAGGAAGTCGGGGTTGTTCTGAAGGCCCAGCGTCTGGACGACATCGGTCGCGACCTCCAGCGACCGCAAGACCTGCATCTCGTTGCGCATGCTCGTGTCGCTGCGGGACGCCGGCAGGATCGCGGCCAGTTCCTGTTCGAGGTCGGTCTGTTTCTCCTCGATCAGAAGCGTCGCGGCGGCCACGAAGGTCCGGGGCGTCGTGGCGTAATGCAGAACGCCCAGCAGCAGGCCGAAAACCGCACCAAGGCCCAGCGTCCACGCCTGACGGCGCAGCGCGAGGAGTAGCTCGGCCAGCGCTTCCTCCGAGCCCGGGCGGGCGGGCGCCTCACCGTAGAAATCGGCGCCGAAGCCGCGCCTGGGGCCGAGGTCTCGGTTCATGGGGTCGACCCTTGCCGCTCATGTGGTGTGGCACCGTAGAGGACGGGCGGTGCGGCCCCCGACAGGCCGGCAACCACGCCGGCATGGAGAAACCCGCGCAGCACGGCGGCGTTGCGCCGCCCGCGATGGGCCGTGAAAGCCACAGCCATCAGGGCGCAGGCCAGCATCTTGGCCGCCGCCACGGGAACGGCGCGCCAGGGCCGGGCCGCGTGGCAGCGAAGAAGTACGCGTGCATGGGTCAGGCCCATCCTGTAGCGGCGTTGGGCGAGCCACGAAAAGCTCAGGCGCTCGGGCACGACAGGTTCCTCGACCACGGCCTTTGGCGCGTAGGCGAAGCTGGCACCCAACCGCGCCATGCGGGCGAAGTAGTCGGTATCCTCGCCGCCGCTGCGCCCCAGCTCGGGATCGAACCGCAGGGCACGTATCTCGGGCCGGGCTCGGTCGATCAGGACGTTGCAGGTGTAGCCTGTGCGGATCGCACCGCCGACCCGGACGGGCCGCGTGCCGTGGACGACCGTATCCCGCATCCATGTGGGCGATCCCGCCGGATAGACCGGCTCCACCGGGCCGAGGATCACCTCGGTCTCCCCCGTGCGCGCTTGCGCGAGCGCCATGAGCCAGCCGGGCCGCGCGACCTCGTCATCGTCGAGGAAGGCCGTGTAACGCGCGGTCGCCGCGTCGAGGGCCGCGTTGCGGGCCACCGATATGTTGCGGCCGGGGTAATGGATGTAGAGCAGGCGCAGGGGCGTCTCGCGCGCCATTTCCACCACGAGAGGCCGGGCCGTCGGCTCGTCGTCGTTATCCACAACGATGACGCGCAGGGCGAGGTCGTCCGGGACCTCCTGCGCCAGAACGGACCGGATCGTGTCCGCGACACCGGGCCGGCGGAAGGTGCAGATGCAGATGTCGAGATCGGTCATGCCGTCGTCCTTGAGCCAAGGCCCGTGACGCGCATCCAGAACCCCATGGACCAGCACAGATGCATCACCAGCGCGACAGGGCCCGACAGTGCAAGCAGCGCGGACCCGCGCTTGACGGCCAGCGCCACGCCCCCCGCAAGCGTCACGGCACCCCACGCGATCGCGGGCAGCGACAGGACGAAGGCCAGCGGCGCGAGGTACGCGCAAAGCAGCATCGGCGCGACCGCGATCACCGCCGCCTGGCGAAGCCTGGGCCTTGCCCGGTGCTTGAGCAGGTTGGCCGCGCGGCCCCGCCCGAAATTGAAATACTGCCGCGCCAGCGGCGCGAGGCCCGCGCGAGGGAAATAGGTGATCTCGGTGCGCCCGGTCAGCCAGATGCGGTGCCCCGCGCCGCGCAGGCGATGGTCGAGCTCCGCGTCCTCGTTATGGGTGAAATCGGGATCGTATCCGCCCAGCGCGCGGAATGCGGCGATCTCCATAAGGGCGTGGTGGCCATGATCCACGAACTCGCCCGCGCCGCGCCTGCGATGCTTCGAGCCGCCATTGCCGATGCGGGAATTCTGCGTCGCGGCGTTGAGCCTCTGGAATATCCCGGCCCCCGCCGAGACCATGCCGACGACGACCGAGGCCGCCCCCGTCTCGGCCGCATCCTCCAGAAGCACGTCGAGGAAGTCGTGGGCATAGCGGCTGTGCGCATCGACGCGGATCAGGTGCGTGTGGCCGGGCCAGAAGGCGGCGACCGCGGCATTGACCGCGGCACCCTGACGGCGCGCGGGATTGTCCAGAAGCTGCACTTTATCCAGCGTCTCGGCGAGGCGGGCGGCGATGGCGCGCGCACCGTCCGTGCTGCCGCCGTCGACGATGACGACCGTTCCGCCGAAACGCAGCGCGGCGTCATGCATCTGACGTGTCACGGCCTCGATATGGCGGGCTTCGTCGAGGCAGGGGATGACAACGAGGGGCACAGCGCACTCGCGCCGGTCAGGGGGTATCGCCACGCACATCGCTCCGTTGGCAATGCCGGCGCTCGCGCTTCGCACGTGGCGTCGGACACCGCCCCCACGCCTTGTTGAAAAGCATGAAGGCGGCGTTCGGACAACGTTTCGCTGCACAGCAGCGTCAAACGGCGATTTGCCGCTCAAAACCGGCTGCAGCCAAGGTGCGAACGCTGAAAAAACGTGCAGCCAAGGGCCGGCCCTGCGCCGTGCCCCCGCCTGACGGCAGACTATGCGGCCCCGTAGCCGCCGGCTGTGGGGGTGATGACGGTGACGGCCTCGCCCGGCTCCAGCACGGTCTGGTCGCAGGCATTCAGCACCTCGACGGTGCCGTCCTTGCGGCGCACCGAGGTCTGGCCGACCTGCCCGTCGCCGCCGCCCGCAAGCCCGCGCGGCGGGCTCGCCCGGTGCGAGGACAGGATGGCGCAATCCATCCGTTCGAGGAAGCGGATGCGCCGTTCGGTGCCGTCGCCGGCGGGATGCGCGCCACTGCCGCCGGAACCGGGGCGCAGGCCGAAATGTTCGAGCATCACGGGGAACCGCATCTCCAGCACCTCGGGGTCGGTCAGGCGCGAGTTGGTCATGTGGACATGCACGCCCGAGGTGCCGGCGAACCCGCGTCCGGAATTCATCACGCCCGCGGGGCTGCCGGAACAGATCGTCTCGTAATACTGGTGAGTGTCGTTCCCGAAGGTCAGGTTGTTCATCGTCCCCTGGCTGTTGGCGATGGCGCCGAGCGCGCCGAAGATCGCGTTCGTCACATGCTGGCTGGTTTCCACGTTGCCCGCGACGACGGCGCGCGGATAGGCCGGCTTCAGCATCGAGCCCTCGGGAATGATGATGCGGATCGGCCGCAGGCAGCCTGCGTTCATCGGGATCGGGGCTTCGACCATGACGCGGAAACAGTAGAGCACGGCGGCCCGCGTCACCGGCTCGGGCGCGTTGAAGTTGTTGTCGGTCGCGGGGCTGGTGCCGGTGAAATCGACCGTCGCCTGACGGGCGGTGCGATCTACCGTGATCCTGACCCGGATCACCTGCCCGGTGTCGGTGGGATACTCGTAGGAACAATCCTCCAACCGCCCGAGCAGGCGCGCGACCTCCTCCGCCGCATTGTCCTGCACATGGCCCATGTAGGCCTGCACGGTCGGCAGGCCGAATTCGGCCACCATGCGCCTGAGTTCCGCCGTGCCGCGTTCATTGGCCGCGATCTGCGCCTTGAGGTCGGCGATGTTCTGGTCGGGGTTGCGGGCGGGATATGGGTGGTCGGTCAGCAGGTGGCGCAAGGCCTCCTCGCGGAATGTCCCTTCACGCGCCAGCAGGAAGTTGTCGAACAGCACGCCCTCCTCGTCCACCGTTTTCGCCAGGGGCGTCATGGACCCCGGCGCGGTGCCGCCCACATCGGCATGATGCCCGCGCGAGGCCGCCCAGAAAAGGATCGTCTCACCGTCATCGTCGAAGACCGGCGAGACGACGGTGATGTCGGGCAGATGCGTGCCGCCATTGTAGGGCGCGTTCAGCGCATAGACATCACCGGGGCGGATATGTCCCTCGTTCAGCCGGATGACGGTCTCCACGCTGCGGTCCATCGAGCCCAGGTGAACCGGCATATGCGGGGCATTGGCCACCAGCGCGCCGGTTGCGTCGAAGACGGCGCAAGAGAAATCCAGTCTTTCCTTTATGTTGACGGAATGGGCGGTGTTCTGCAGCGCGACGCCCATCTGCTCGGCGATGTTCATGAAGAGGTTGTTGAACACCTCGAGCAGGATCGGATCGGCCTGCGTCGTGCCTGCCGCACTGGTGCGCGCCATGCGTTCATGCCGCTGCATCACGATGTCGTCGCGCCCGGTCAGTTCCGCCGTCCAGCCGGGTTCGACCACGACGGTCTGGTTCGGCTCGATGATGAGCGCGGGGCCGCGTACCCGGTCGCCGGGAACCAGCGCCTCGCGCGGGAAGACGGCGGCCTGAACGGTCCGGCCGCCGCAGAAGATCGGCACCTGCCGGTCCGTGGCCGCATCGCGCGCGGTGGCGGCAGTGGTCTGGGCTGCACCCGTCGCGCTTGCCTCCTCGGTCATTTCGACCTCGACGGTCTCGACCGTCACCGTCTTGTCCGGACTGACGAAACCGAACTGCGCCTTGTGAGCGGTCTCGAACTCGGCCCGCGTGGCGCGGACATCGCCGTTCCATGCAACGGGCAGGGTGGTGTCGGTTCCGGCATAGCGCAGGTGGAGGCGGGTGACGGCGGCGGCCGCATCCGGGTCGACCCCCTGTTCGGACAGGTCAGCCGCCGCGGCGGCGCGCAGGTCTGCGGCCAGCCTGTCGATGGCAGCAAGGCTTTCGGGCCCCAGCGGTTCGACCAGCGCCTGCTGGCGACTGGCCGAGACCCTGGCCCGCCCGATACCATAGGCTGACAGAAGCCCCGACAGCGGATGGATCAGCACCGCCTCCATCCCGAGCGCGTCCGCCACCAGACAGGCGTGTTGCCCGGCCGCACCGCCGAAGGCGTTGAGAAGGTACTTCGTCACGTCATAGCCGCGCTGGACGCTGATCTTCTTGATGGCGTTGGCCATGTTCTCGATCGCGATGGTGAGAAAACCCTCGGCCACCTCCTCGGGCGATTTGCCCTCGGCCGCGGCGATTTCGGCGAATTTCGTGCGCACGACCTCGGCGTCGAGGGCGGCGTCCTGATCCGGGCCGAAGACGCGCGGGAAGAATTCGGGGCGCAGCTTGCCCAGCATGACGTTCGCATCCGTCACCGTAAGCGGCCCGCCGCGGCGGTAGCAGGCGGGACCGGGGTTGGCGCCCGCAGAATCGGGGCCGACGCGGAAGCGGCCCGGATCGGCATGCAGGATCGAGCCGCCGCCCGCCGCGACCGTGTGGATGCGCATCATCGGCGCGCGGATGCGCACGCCCGCGACCTCGGTGTCGAAGGCCCGTTCGTAGTCGCCCGCGAAATGCGCCACATCGGTCGAGGTGCCGCCCATGTCGAAGCCAATGACCTTTTCGAACCCGGCATCGCCCGCCGTCTCGACCATGCCGACGACACCGCCCGCGGGCCCCGACAGGATCGCGTCCTTGCCCTGGAATTTCTCGGCCGCCGTCATCCCGCCCGAGGACATCATGAATTGCAGCGTCGGCCCCGCCTCGCCCGCGGGCGTGGCCCCGAGCGCATCGGCGACCCGGGCGACGTAGCGGCGCAGAATCGGAGAGAGATAGGCATCGACGACCGTGGTATCGCCGCGACCCACGAGTTTCACCAAGGGCGAAACCTCGTGGCTGACCGAGACCTGTGCAAAGCCCATGCCGCGCACGAGGTCGGCCAGCGCGATTTCATGCGCGGGGTTCTTCCAGGCGTGCATCAGAACGATGGCGACGGCCTCGATCCCGTCGGCCTTGGCCTTGGCCAGCGGGTCGCGCAGCGGATCGGCGTTCAAACCCAGTTCCACGCTGCCATCGGCGCGCAGGCGTTCCTCGACCTCGATCACCTGGTCGTACAGCTGTTCGGGCAGGACGATATCCTTGGCGAAGATGTCGGGGCGGGCCTGGTAGGCGATGCGCAGCGCATCGCGAAACCCTTTCGTTGTCAGAAGGATGGTTCTGTCGCCCTTGCGCTCCAGCAGCGCATTGGTGGCGACCGTGGTGCCCATCTTGACCGTGCCGATGCGAGCCGGATCGATCGTGCCGCCCAGCAGGCGGCGGATGCCCTCGATCGCGGCATCGTCATAAGCCTCCGGGTTTTCGGACAGGAGTTTCAGCGGCGTCAACGCACCGTCCGGAGCGCGAGCCACCACGTCGGTGAAGGTGCCGCCGCGGTCGATCCAGAAATCCCAAAGCTCGGGCGCATGTGCCATGATGGTCTCTCCGCTGTCCGCGCCGCCCGTTTTTCGGACGATCCGTGTGGTCGGGGAGGATGCTCCCCGACGTTTCGATGACATTTTGTTGACAAATTGTCGATCAGTGGTCAACCTCATTGTTACGCAGGGTCACCAATGAGCCCTGGACCAAAGTTTCCGGCGCCCTGACCGCGCCGGGCCAACCAACATGGGAGTTGCCCGATGACCTTTTCCTTCCGTTCCCTGGCACTTGCCACCGCGCTGTCCGCGCTGACCCTTCCCGCCGCGGCGCAGACCGCCTGGGACATGCCCACGCCTTATGGAGACACGGTGTTCCACACGATGAACATCATGGAATTCGCAGATGACGTGCGCGAGGCCACGGGCGGCGAGCTCGATATCACCGTCCACTCCGCGGGCTCGCTCTTCGGCCACCCCGAGATCAAGGATTCCGTCCGCCGCGGCCTCGCGCCAATCGGGGAAATCCTGCTGTCGCGGCTGGCCAATGAGAACCCGGTGTTCGAGGCCGATTCGATTCCCTTCCTCGCAGACAGCTACGCCGACGCCCGCGCGCTGTGGAGCGCCTCGCGCCCCGCGGTCGAGGCGCTCCTGGCGGAACAGGGGCTGACGCTGCTCTATGCCGTGCCATGGCCGGGCCAGTCGCTTTACCTGACCGAGGAAGTGACCGACCCCGCGGCGCTTCAGGGCGTCACCTTCCGGGCCTACAACACGGCGACCGAGGAACTGGCCAATATCCTTGGCATGGTGCCGACGCAGGTCGAGGCCGGTGATATCCCGACCGCGTTCGCCACGGGACGGGTGGCGGCGATGATGACCTCGCCCTCCACCGGCGTGTCCTCGCAGGCATGGGATTACACATCGGTCTATGTCGACGTGAACGCGTGGCTGCCCAAGAACGTGGTCTTCGTGAACACCGAGGCGATGAACGCCCTGCCTGAAGATCAGCGCACCGCCCTTCTCGCCGCCGCCGCCGAGGCCGAAACCCGCGGCTGGGAGATGTCCGAGGCCGAGACCGCGACGCAGATCGCGACTCTGGAAAGCAACGGCATGACGGTGATCCAGCCCTCCGAGGCGCTTTCGGCGGCGCTGGCCGCCGCGGGCGAGCAGATGACCGCGGAATGGCTTGCGCGGGCCGGGGACGGCGGCGCCGCCATCGTCGCGGCGTTCGAGGCTGCGCAGTAACGCCCGAACCGGGGCCGGGCAGCATCGCCCGGCCCTTTTTCCATCCGGCAAACCGAAAAACGGGAGGCGGCTCATGCGACGCGCGCTCGACCTTGTCTATGCTGCGGCCCTTGTCGCTTCGGCGCTGGCCCTTGTGACCATCGCGGTGCTGGTCCTTGCCCAGATCGGGGGGCGTATCCTTGACCGGGTGCTGCTGTCCACCGGGGGGGCTGCCATCGGATTTCAGGTGCCGTCCCTGTCCGAGATCGGCGGCTTCCTGTTCGTCGGCGCGGCCTTCCTGGCGCTGCCGGCGACCCTGAAGACGGCGGGCCATGTGCGGGTCACCATGCTGGCGCAATCCCTGCCGCCGAGCGTGGCGAGGGCGGTCACGATCATCGTTCTGGCGGCCGCGCTGGCGCTGGCGCTTTTCGCGGCGTGGCACAGCGGGGTGCAGGCGCAGGACAGCTGGGCCTTCGATTCGGTCTCCTTCGGGATGGTGCGGGTGCCGCTCTGGATACCCCAAGGGGTCATGACGCTGGGTCTGGGGCTGTTCGCGCTGGCGCTGGCCGATGAGTTGGTGACGGCGCTGTCGGGTCGCACACCCTCCTTTGTCGCCGCCGAAACCGCACGCGGCATCGACGGCGGCATCGACGGGGGAGGGCACTGAGATGGACCTGTTCACCCTGTCGCTGATCCTTGTCGGCGTGCTGTTTCTTTGCCTGGCGCTGGGTCTCTGGGTCGGCTTCTCGCTGATCGCCGTGGGGCTGGTCGCGATGATGCTCGCCACCCCCGCGCCGGTCGGCGCGGTCTTCGGCACCAAGGCCTGGGCGGCGCTCAATATCTGGGATCTGACGGCGCTGCCGATGTTCATATGGATGGGCGAGATCCTGTTCCGATCGCGTCTGTCCTCCGACCTCTTCACCGGGCTCGCCCCCTTCACCCGCCGCCTGCCCGGTGGGCTGTTGCACGTCAACATCATGGGCTGTGCGCTTTTCGCGGCCGTGTCGGGTTCTTCGGCGGCCACGACCGCCACCGTGGGGCGCATGTCGCTGCCGGAACTGAAGGCGCGCGGCTATGACGACCGCATGGCCATCGGCACGCTGGCGGGCTCGGGCACCTTCGGCTTTCTGATCCCGCCTTCGATCATCCTGATCGTCTATGGCGCCGCGACCGAGCAATCCATCGCGCGGCTGTTTCTGGCGGGCGTGCTGCCGGGCCTCATGCTGGCGGCCATGTTCGGCGGCTACACGATGTTCTGGGCGTGGCGGAATCGTCACCTGATGCCCCCGCCGGAGCCGCCCGCGCCCTTTCTTGAGAAGCTGAAGGCGGCCGCGTTGCTGTTGCCGACCGTCGGGCTGATCGTGGCGGTGATCGGGTCGATCTACGGCGGGCTCGCCTCTCCCACCGAGGCGGCTGTCGTGGGCGTCGTGGGCGCATTGGCCATCGCGGGCCTGTCCGGCGGGCTTGACCGCAAGGGCGCCTGGGACAGCCTGCGGGGCGCAGTCATCACATCTTGCATGATCGCCTTCATCCTCGTCGGCGCGGCCTTCCTGACGGGCGCGATGGGCTACACCGGCATCCCGCGCAGCCTGGCGGCCTGGATCGGCGAACAGGGCCTGTCGCAATATGCGCTGCTGGCGGCGCTGCTCGTGTTCTTCATCGTGCTGGGTTTCTTCCTCGACGGGATTTCCATCGTCGTGCTGACGGTCTCGATCATCCTGCCCATGGTGCTGGCCGCCGGGATCGACCCGATCTGGTTCGGCGTGTTCCTGGTGCTGGTCGTGGAGATGAGCCAGATCACGCCGCCCGTGGGGTTCAACCTGTTCGTGCTGCAATCCATCACCGGAAAGGGGATCTTCACCATCGCACGTTACGCCGCGCCCTTCTTCTTCCTGCTGGTCGCGGCCACCGTGATCCTTACCGTCTTTCCGCAGATCGCGCTCTGGCTGCCCTCGACGATGTCCGCACGATGACGGACCGTCGTCCCCCCCCGCCCGACATCGGCCCCGTCGTCTCTTCGGCGCATCTGGCCGACAGCGCGTTGCCCGCCTTGTCCGAGGTGGAATTCGCGCTGACCATGATGAACAACGCGTACCAGCGCTGGATGGTGCGCTGCATGACGGCGGCGGGCGGGCCCACCATGTCGCCGCTCGAGGTGCTGATCCTGCATCTTGTCCACCACCGCGGACGGCCCAAGACGCTGGCAGAGGTCTGCCTGATCCTCAACATCGAGGACACGCACCTGGCCAATTACGCGATCAGGAAGCTGACACAGTCGAAGCTGCTCAAGGCCGGGCGCAAGGGCAAGGAAAAGACGGTCGAAATCACCCCGGCGGGGGCCGCGCTCTGCGCCCGCTACAAGGAGGTGCGCGAGGCGCTTCTGGTGCGCGCGGCGCGGCAACTGGGCCATGACCCCGCGGACATGAGCCGGGTCGCCGCGCTGCTGCGGGCGCTGTCTGGAAGCTACGATCAGGCCGCGCGGGGTGCGGCGGCGCTGTGATCGCGGCGCTGGCCCGAAGCGGGCGCTGGATGTTGCCGGGGGGGCTGGCGATCGGTCTTGCCTCGCCCGCGCTGGCCGAGGCGATGCGGCCGACCATCGGCCCGGTCGTGGTCATCTTGCTGTTTCTCGCCGTGCTGCGGATCGGTCCCGAGGGGTTGCGGATCGGGCGGGCGGGGCTGATGCGCGCGGGCCTTCGGGCGCTGGTGCTGCAACTGGCCCTGCCGCTCGTCGTGGCGCTGCCGCTTGCGGCGCTGGGGCTGCTTCAAGGCAGTTTCGCGTTGGGGGCGGTCCTGTTCCTGTGTGCAGCGCCCCTGACGGGTGCGGCCCATTTCGCGATCATGGCGGGCGGCGATCCTGCGCCCGCGCTGCGCCAGACGGTGATCGGCACGGCGCTTCTGCCCGTCACGGTGGTGCCGGTCTTTGCGCTGGCCCCTGCTTTTGGCGGCGCGTCCGAGGTCATCTCCGCCGTCCTGCGGCTGCTTGCGGTGATCGCCGTGGCGGGCGGTCTGGCACTGTTGCTCAGGTCGCGCGGGATCGTGCGGGGCACACCGCGGGTGATGACCGTGATCGACGCCATCGCGGCGGTCCTGCTGGCGGCAGTGGTGATCGGCATCATGAGCGCGGTCGGCCAGACCCTGCGCGACGATCCCGCCATGTTCTGGCGCGCGATGATCCTTGTCTGCGCGATCGGCTTCGGGCTGCAGGCACTGGCAGTGCTGGTGTTGCGCGCTGGTCCCGAAAGGCCCGCGCTGGCCGTCGTCGCGGGCAACCGCAACGTGGCGCTGTTTCTGGGCGTGCTGCCGACGGCGGTGACCGATGACCTGCTCTTGCTGATCGGCTGTTTCCAGGTGCCGATGTACCTGACGCCCCTTGTCCTGCCCCGGTTGATCGCGTTCAGGGATCGCAGGTTGTGCTGAAGGCGCGACCTTTCAGCCCGTCAAGCGCGGTTCGGCACGAAGTCGAATTCCGATCGGCACGTCGTGTCGCTGTCCGCCCTCTCCTGATACTCCACCATCAATGACGTCTTCACGCCAAGGACTGGCTCTGTCGCACAAATCTTGGGAGGGGGTCATCTCGTGACTCCAGCGTGGTAGCCGGGATGCATGAGCAGATCCCGATCACGGACCGACATGACCAGGACCTGGCCGGCCTGTAACGAAGCGCTCAAGCGCCGGGGCGCGCTGGCGATCTGGTTCGACCTCGAGTTGACCTGGGAGGCCGCGCCGACAGGCAGGCGTGGCCGCCAGCAGACCTGCAGCGATGCCGCCATTCAGACGTGCCGGACGGTGAAGGTCCTGTTCGGCATGGCGTTGCGCCAGACGACCGGCTTCGTCGAAAACCTTTTGCGGCTGCCGGGCAGTGGATGGAGCGGATACCACCGCCGGAGACGCGTCGAGACGAGACTGCACGGCGCGAAACTGCTGGGACGTCGACCGCCAGGACGCGGAGCTTCAGGTCCGTATCGCCGTCCTGAACGGATCACCGCGCTCCGCATACCCATCACGGACCCCTTGGGATGAGTCCGTCCGGGGAAAGAGGAACCTCGGCCATCGCCCGATTTGTGCAACAGGGCTAGGTGCAGAATGCGGAGATACGCCCCTGCGCTTGCAATCATATGTGAGAGGTTCTAACTTGATTGGAAAGAAAGTGAACATCACTCACTTTACAGAAAGGCCCAATCGCAATGTCGACCGATCCGTCCGCACCACAGGTCACGCCGACCGTGACGCCCAAGGCCGCCTATCACCACGGGGACCTTCGCGCGCAGCTGATCGCGGCTGTCCGGGACCTCGTCGAGACGCACGGCCCGGACGGGTTCTCCGTGTCCGAGGCCGCACGCCGCGCCGGTGTCAGCTCTGCGGCGCCCTACAAGCATTTCAAGGATCGTCACGAGATCCTGCGGGGGGTCGTGAGTGAAGCGATGGACCGATTGCGCGCCGCGATGGAGGCTGGTGCCGCGGCCCATCCCCACGGCTCGCTCGAAGCCGTCGCTGCCGTGGGTCAGGCCTATGTCGATTTCGCCCGGGCCGAGCCGGGGGTTTTCCGCCTCGTGTTCGGTCTGACGGAAGGGCACGAAAACGCCCCCGACCTTTTGGCCAAGGGCGAAGGCTGTTTCGGCGTGGTCGTGAAGGCCGTCGCCGCGTGCCTCGGCCTGCCCACCAGCGATCCGGATGTCCAGCGCCGCGCCTATATGCTGTGGTCGTTCGTCCATGGCCACGCGTTCCTGACAATCGACATGAAACACAAGGTCGCCGCCGCCCGGATCGGCGATTGGGACTATCTTGTGACCACAAGCCGCGCAATCCTTGCATTGGCGGCGCGGGCATGACGCCGGGCCAGGGCTTGCTGCGTGGCGGACCTGATCCCGGCCCGCTGTTGATGGGGCACGCTCAACACCCTTCACTCCCGAGGGTCATCGAGGGACCACGGCCGATCGGGTGCATCCGAACCCGGCGCGTCGCTTGCAGGTCTGCTTCGATCCGACCCATCCGGTACGCGACCATTCGAGTCCTCAAGGAACCGCCACGGGAGGTTCCCGACATTCGTAGCGCCATCACCGCCCTGTTCCGCTCGTCAGGCCCGCCAATCGTGGCGCCGCGCGGAAGAGAAATCGGACATTAAGCCCGGACCCTGTCCAGTATCGTCCGTCCGGGGAAAGGGGAAGCTCGGCCATCAGCCGATTTACGCAACAGGGCCCTGCTGGCCCCATGATTTCGCGTGTCCTGGCATCGTTCGCCGCACATCGAACCGAAGAATGACACGACGTAGTCCAGCAAGTTCAGCTTGTTGCTGGAAGCGGCGGGACCGGTCCCGCCCTACGAGTCCATCTTCAACGCGTTGATGAATGCCGATTGCGGGATTTCCACCTTCCCGAACTGGCGCATCTTCTTCTTGCCCGCTTTCTGCTTGTCGAGCAGTTTCCGCTTCCGCGTGGCGTCCCCGCCATAGCATTTGGCCGTCACGTCCTTGCGCAGCGCCGCGATGGTCTCGCGCGCGATGACCCGCCCGCCGATGGCCGCCTGGATCGGGATCTTGAACATGTGGCGCGGGATCAGCTCCTTCAGCTTCTCGCACATGGCGCGGCCGCGCGTCTCGGCCCGGTCGCGGTGGACCATGATCGACAGCGCGTCCACCGGCTCGTCGTTCACGAGGATCTGCATCTTCACCAGATGGTCCTGCCGGTAGCCGATCATCTGGTAGTCGAAGCTGGCATAACCCTTGGTGACCGATTTCAGCCGGTCGTAGAAGTCGAAGACCACCTCGTTCAGCGGCAGATCGTAGACCACCATCGCGCGGGAGCCCGCATAGGTGAGGTCCAGCTGCTCCCCCCGCCGGTCGTGGCACAGCGCAAGCACGTCACCCAGGTACTCGTCCGGCACGAGGATGGTCGCCTTGATCCGCGGCTCCTCGATATGGTCGATGGTGGCCGCGTCTGGCATGTCGGCGGGGTTGTGCAGCGCGATCATCGAGCCGTCGCGCAGGTGGATGTGGTAGATCACGCTGGGCGCGGTGGTGATCAGGTCGATATCGTATTCGCGTTCCAGCCGGTCGCGGATGACCTCCAGATGCAGGAGCCCGAGGAACCCGCAGCGGAAGCCGAAGCCGAGCGCGGCGGAGGTCTCCATCTCGAAGGTGAACGAGGCGTCGTTCAGTGCCAGCTTCTCCATCGCGTCGCGCAGGTCCTCGAAATCGTTGGCGTCCACGGGGAAGAGGCCGCAGAAAACCACGGGGATCGACGGCTTGAAGCCCGGCAGCGCGGTGGCGCACTGTTTCTTCTCGTGGGTGACGGTGTCGCCCACGCGGGTGTCGCGGACCTGCTTGATCTGCGCGGTGAAAAAGCCGATCTCGCCCGGCCCGAGCTCCGCGATGTCCTGCATGGCGGGTTTGAAGACGCCCAGCCGGTCGATCTGGTAGGTGCCCCCCGTTTTCATCATGCGGATGCGGTCGCCCTTCCGGATGACCCCGTCGATGACGCGGATCAGGACGACGACGCCGAGATAGGGGTCGTAATAGCTGTCGACCAGCATGGCCTTGAGGGGCGCGTCGCGGGTGCCCTTGGGCGCGGGCAGGCGGGTGACGATGGCCTCCAGCACATCGGGAATGCCGAGGCCGGTCTTGGCCGAGATCTCGACGGCCTCCGAGGCGTCGATGCCGATGACGTCCTCGATCTGCTCCTTGACGCGGTCGGGTTCGGCGGCGGGCAGGTCGATCTTGTTGAGGACCGGCACGATCTCGTGGTCGGCGTCGATGGCCTGGTAGACATTGGCCAGCGTCTGCGCCTCGACCCCCTGGGAGGCGTCGACCACCAGAAGCGAGCCCTCCACCGCCTGCATGGACCGCGAGACCTCGTAGGCGAAGTCCACATGGCCGGGCGTGTCGATGAGGTTGAGGACATAGGTGTGCCCATCGCGCGCGGGATAGTCGATGCGCACGGTATTGGCCTTGATGGTGATCCCGCGCTCGCGCTCGATATCCATGGCGTCGAGAAGCTGCTCCTTCATGTCGCGCTCGGCCACGGTCCCGGTCAGCTGGATCAGCCGGTCGGCGAGCGTGGATTTCCCGTGGTCGATATGGGCGACGATGGAGAAGTTGCGGATGCGGGAGAGGTCGGTCATGCGCGGCCTGCAAGGGATGGGTTGCAGGGGGAGATAGCGCGTGTGCGGGGGAGGGGGAAGGGCCTCAGAGGTCGAGCCTGCCCTGTTGGGATGCGTCGTCTTCGCGCGCGGCGCGTTTGAACGCGTCGTCGCGGCGGGCGGGCAGGCGCACGGCGCGGTCGCGAAGCTGCAAAGCCTCCTCGATGGTGATGCTCTGACCCCCGATAGTTCCTCCATCTGATACTGGAGTCCGGCCCAATGAGAG
>OFET01000679.1_pt1 | contig 16275 bp, 14 predicted proteins | sample 1521211 | NCBI WGS metagenome assembly OFET01 (sample SAMN03766358, study PRJEB24113) | microbial mat metagenome | isolation source: enrichment culture HLUCC-A from microbial mat sample contains cyanobacterium...
CATCGTCTACATGCCGATGCCCGAACGCTTCACGCCACCCCGGAAGGCGCCCGCACCGGAGGCGCCGGAGGCGGAACTGACCCTGCCGATGCCCGAGACGCGGCTTTTCCGATTCTCGGCCGCGACCTTCAACGCGCACCGCATCCACTACGACCTGCCTTACGCCCGCGAGGTGGAGAAATACCCGGGCCTCGTCGTGCACGGGCCGATGCAGGCGATGTGCCTGATGGCGCTGGCCACGGCACGGGGCGGCCGGCCCCCTGTCCGCTTCGCCTTTCGCGGGGTGCACCCGCTTTTCGCCGGTGCGCCGATGCGCGCGCTGGCCTGGCGCGAGCCGGACGCGCCGGGGCTGAAACTCTGCGCCGCGGCGGCGGAGGGACACATGACGATGACGGCCACCGCGGAATGGGAGGCGTGAGATGGGCATCCTGACAGGCATGCGCGTGGTCGAGGGCTCGGCCTTCGTCGCCGTGCCGCTGGCCGGCATGACGCTGGCGCAGATGGGCGCGGACGTGATCCGCTTCGACCGGCTGGAAGGCGGGCTCGACGCGCACCGCTGGCCGGTGGCGCCGAACGGGCGTTCGCTGTTCTGGGCGGGGCTCAACAAGGGCAAGCGCTCGATCGCGGTGAACATGAAATCGCCCGAGGGGCAGGAGCTGATCACCCGGATCGTCACCGCGCCGGGCGAGGAGGCGGGCCTGTTCCTGACCAACCTGCGCGTGCGCGGCTGGATGGACTACGAGACGCTCAGCCAATACCGCCGCGACCTGGTGATGCTGACGCTGACCGGCGATCGGCACGGGCGGCCGGCGGTGGACTACACGGTGAACCCCTCGCTGGGCTTTCCCGACGCCACCGGCCCCGAGGGATCGACCGAGCCGGTGGCCCATGTCCTGCCCGCCTGGGACTGCATCGCCGGCAACCTCGCGGTGGCGGGGCTGCTCGCGGCAGAGCGGCATCGCCTGAAGACGGGGCGCGGCCAGCAGGTCGAGGTCGCGCTCAAGGATGTCGCCGCGGCGATGCTGGGGCATCTGGGGATCATCGGCGAGACCACGCTGTCGGGCGAGAGCCGGCCCAAGGCCGGCAATGCGCTTTACGGCGCCTACGGGCAGGACTTCCTCTGCGCGGACGGGCGGCGGGTGATGGTCGTTGGCCTGACCCGCCGGCAGTGGCTGGGGCTTCTGAAAGCCACCGGAACGGCAGAGGCGATGGCGCAGCTTGGGCAGAGGCTGGGCCTGGACCTGGGCGAGGAAGGCAACCGCTTTCGCGCGCGCCAGGAGATCACTCGGATCCTTGCGCCCTGGTTCGCGGCGCGCGCCGTGTCCGATTTCGCCGAAAGCTTCGACGTGCAAGGGGTGACATGGTCGATCTTCCGCGACTTCCGCACCGCGCTGGACGAGGATCCGGACCTGTCGCCCGAAAACCCGATGTTCTCGATGCTGACGCAGCCGGGGATCGGCGACTATCTGGTGCCGGCAAGCCCGCTGGACTTCTCGACCGCCGGCCGCGACCCGGCCCGGACTGCGCCGCTGCTGGGCGAGCACACCGAACAGGTGCTGGCGGATGTCGCGGGCCTCGATTCGGGCGAGATCGGGCGCCTCTTCGACCGGGGGATCGTGGGCGGCCCCGCGCCGGTGCACTAGACGCCCAGGTAACGGTCCGTCACCTCGCGCTCCAGCGCGCCCATGCTGCCGGCCCAGACGGTCGCGCCGCGTTCGAGGATCACCGCCCGGTCCGCGACCCTGGCAAGTTCCCTCAGCGACTTGTCCACGACCAGAATGGCAAGCCCCGTCTCGGCCCTGAGCGTGCCGATGGCGGCCCAGATCTCGCGCCGCACGACGGGTGCCAGGCCCTCGGTCGCCTCGTCCAGGATCAGCAGCCGCGGGTTGGTCATCAGCGCGCGGCCGATCGCCAGCATCTGCTGTTCGCCGCCGGACAGCGAGACGGCGCGCTGGTCGCGTCGCTCCTTCAGGCGGGGAAAGAGCCGGGACACCGCGTCGAAATCCCAGGGACCGGGCCGCGCGGCGGCGACGAGGTTCTCCTCGACCGTCAGCGGCGCGAAACAGCGCCGCCCCTCGGGCACGAGGCCGACGCCCATCCGCGCCACCTTGTGCGAGGGCAACCGCGTGATGTCCTGCCCGTCGAACTCGATGCGGCCTGCACGCGCCGGCAGCATCCCGCAGGTCACGCGGATCGTCGTGGTCTTGCCCATCCCGTTGCGGCCCATGAGCGCGACGACCTCGCCCTCTGCCAGTTCCAGGTCGACGCCGAAGAGCGCCTGGCTTGCGCCATAGGCGGCCTCGATCCCCGACAGCTTCAGGAATGCCATCAGACCGCCTCCTCGTCCTCGCCCAGATAGGCGCGGCGCACCTCGGGGTTGGCGCGTATCTCCGCGACCGTGCCGCTGGCGATGATCTGCCCGTAGTCCAGCACGCTGATCCGGTCCGCGAGCGAAAACACCGCGTCCATGTCGTGCTCGACCAGCAGGATCGGCGCCTCGTGGCGCAGCTTGTCGAGAAAGCGCGTCATCTCCGACGCGCCCTCGGTGCCCATCCCGGCCATCGGTTCGTCCAGCAGGAAGGCGCGCGGCTCCAGCGCCAGGGCCATCGCGATCTCCAGCTTGCGCCGCTCGCCGTGGCTGAGGTCCTGCGCCCAGACGGTCAGCCGGTCGCCAAGGCCAACGCGCCCGGCTGCCGCACGCGCCCTGGCGGTGATCTCGCGGTCCTTCAGCACGGCGCGGAAGAAACTGTAGGAGCTGCCCTGCGCGCCCTGAAGCGCCAGCACCACGTTCTGCAGCACCGTGAATTCCGGGATCACCGAAGAGATCTGGAAACTGCGGCCCAGCCCCATGCGGGCGCGCGACACGGTATCGAGTTCCGTCACATCCTGTCCCAGAAAGCGGATCTGCCCTGCGTCCGGCTGAAGATTGCCCGCGATCTGCTTGATGAGGGTGGATTTTCCGGCACCGTTCGGCCCGATGAGGGCATGGATCTCGCCCGGATAAAGGGCAAGGTTGATATCGTGGCTCGCCCGCAACGCGCCGAAGTTCTTGTGGACATGGCGGATTTCGAGAACCGGCTCAGTCATGCGCCACCTCCCGGCCCGCCAGCGATCCGACGATGCCGCCGCGGGCGAAGAGCACGACCAGCAGCAGCAGCACGCCCACGAAGCCCAGCCAGTAGTCGCTGACGCCGCCCAGCCAGTGCTCGAGCAGGATGAAGAGCGCAGCACCCGCAACGGGGCCGTAAAGCCGCGCGACGCCGCCGAGGATGACGAGGATCATGATCTCCCCGCTCGTCTCCCAGCTGAACATCGTGGGACCGACGAACCGGTTGAGATCGGCCATCAGCGCCCCCGCAAGCCCGGTGATCATGCCGGAGATGACGAAGGCGGTCAGACGGATGCGGAAGGGGGTAATGCCCACCGTCTCCACCCGCTCGGCGTTCTGGCGCGACGCCTGCAGCGCCAGTCCGAAGGGCGAGCGCGCGATGCGCCAGCTCAGGAAGATGGCGAACATCAGCAGGACGTAGCAGATCAGGAAGAACTGGATCGGGTCGAGCGTGTCGAGGCCGGGAAAGTCGTTGCGGACGTAGATCGACATGCCGTCCTCGCCGCCGTATTTCGGCCAGCTGATGAAGAGGTAGTAGAACATCTGCGCGAAGGCGAGCGTGGCCATGATGAAATAGGCCCCCGAGGTGCGCAGCGTGAGAAGGCCGATGACGAAGGCGGCAAGGCCCGAGACGATCAGCGCCACGACCCAGATCACCAGCATCTGCCTGGTGCCCTCGAAGACGAAGGGCCAGGTGAACATCGGATCGAAGCTCTGCGCGTGGAAGGCGAGGATCCCCATCGTGTAGCCGCCCAGCCCGAAATAGGCGGCGTGGCCGAAGGAGATCAGCCCGCCAAGGCCAAGCGCAAGGTTCAGCCCCACTGCCGCCAGCGCCAGGATCGCGACGCGGGTGGACAGGGTGATGGTGAAGATCTCGCCCGTGACATGCGCCCAGAGCGGGATCGCGAGCAGCCCGATGGCGAGTACCGCGTTGATGAGGGTTTCGCGCCGCATGTCAGGCCGCCGCTCCGAACAGTCCCTGCGGCCGGACGATCAGCACGCCCGCCATCAGGATGTAGATCAGCATCGAGGCCAGCGCCGAGCCGACCGTGGTCGCCGCCGACGCCTCCATCACCGTGCCGAAGGCGACGGGCAGCATCGTGCGCCCCAGCGTGTCGATCAGCCCCACCAGCAGCGCACCCACGAAGGCGCCCTTGATCGAGCCGATGCCGCCGACGATGATCGTGACGAAGGCCAGGATCAGCACGGGCTCGCCCATCCCCACCTCGACCGACTGGATCGCGCCCACCAGCGCGCCCGCCATCCCGGCCAGCGCCGCGCCCAGCGCGAAGACCACGGTGTAGAGCTTCGAGATGTCGATGCCGAGCGCGGCGATCATCTCGCGGTCGGCCTCGCCCGCGCGGATCTGGATGCCCAGGCGTGTGCGTGCGATCAGCCAGAACAGCATCGCCGCAACGCCAAGGCCCATCGCAATGATGAAAAGCCGGTAGAGCGGATACCGGATCCCGCCCGGCAGGGTCACGGAACCCGACAGCATCTCGGGAATGTCGAGATAGAGCGGGAAGGAGCCGAAGAGCCAGCGCGTGCCCTCCGAAAAGACCAGGATCAGCGCGAAGGTGGCCAGCACCTGATCAAGATGGTTGCGTCGGTAGAGCCGCCGGATCACCGTGATCTCGACGATGGCCCCTGCCATGGCGGCGGCGGCAATGCTGGCGACCAGACCAAGCAGGAAGTTGCCCGTTGCGGCCGAGACGGCGGCCGCCGCGAAGGCGCCGATCATGTAGAGCGAGCCGTGCGCCAGGTTGATCAGCCCCATCACCCCGAAGACGAGCGTCAGCCCCGCCGCCATCAGGAACAGCATCACCCCGAACTGCAATCCGTTAAGGGCCTGCTCGATGAATAGGAGTGTCGTCATCGCTCCCCTGCCCCTGCGCCGCGCGCAGGCCATGCCGCGGCGGCTCTGCCGGCGCGCGCCCCGGGACGGACCGCGCGCCGGGGCAAGTCCACCCCGGCGCGCCGTCGCCTACATCTGACAGTCTTCGCCGTAGACGTCCGAGTGGTTCTGCAGGCTTGGCGCCACCACGCGATTGGTCCAGGTGCCGTCCACCTGCACCACTTCGCGGACGTAGATATCCTGGATCGGGTGCTGGTTGGCCGCGAACTCGAAATCGCCCCGCACGCTCTCGAAATCGGCCTCGCGCAGCGCGGCGCGGAAGGCGTCGGCATCGGACACATCGGCCTTTTCGAGCGCCGAGAGGATCAGCTGGGCGGCGTCATAGGCCTGGCTCGCGTACATCGACGGGGTGCGCCCATAGGCCTCCTCGAAGCCTTCGACGAAGGCGGCGTTGGCCGCGTTGTCGAGATCGGGCGCCCATTGCGAGGTATTGCGCACGCCGGCGGCGGCATCGCCCACGGCCGGCAGGATCGTCTGGTCGAAGCTGAAGCCCGGCCCGATCAGCGGGATATCGACGCCCGCATCGGCATACTGCTTGATGAAGGAGATCCCCATGCCACCCGGCAGGAAGAAATAGGCGACATCGGCGCCGCTGGCACGAATCTGCGCGATCTCGGCGGCGTAATCGGTCTGGCCGAAGCGGGTATAGACCTCGTTGGCGACCTCGCCCTCGTAGAATCGCTTGAAGCCGGTGAGTCCGTCCTGACCCGCGGGATAGTTCGGCGCCATGATGAAGGCGCTCTCATACCCCTCCTGCGTGGCGAAGGCGCCCGCGGCCTCGTGCATGGCATCGTTCTGCCACGAGACGTTGAAGTAGTTCGGATGGCAGCCCCGCCCGGCCAGCTGCGAGGGACCGGCATTGTTGGAGACGTAGAACTTGCCCTGGTTGACCGCAGAGGGCACCACGGCCAGCGCGAGGTTGGAGAAGATGATGCCCGTCAGGATATCCACGTTCTCGCGCTGGATCAGCTCGTCGGCCATCTGCACCGCGATCTCGGGCTTCTGCTGATCGTCCTCGACGACCACCTCGACGTTGTCCGCGCCCGCCTGCTCGATGGCGAGCAGGAAACCGTCGCGGCTGTCCTGTCCAAGGCCTGCGCCGCCGCCCGACAGCGTGGTGATCAGGCCGATCTTCACGTCGGCCGCCTGCGCCCCGGTGGACAGCGCGAACGCGCAGGCCCCGGCCAGCAAGGTCTTTCCGAATTTCATGGTCTCACTCCCTGTATTGATTTGCCGCGCCCGTTCCGGCGCACTGCCCGCAAGCTTCTGCCCGCGTCCTTGCCCCGTCAAGGCAGAACGGCGGTGGCCTCGATCTCGACCATCGCCTCGTCCTCCACGAGCGCGGCGACCACGACCATCGTCATTGCCGGAAAGTGGTAGCCCATGACCGAGCGATAGACCTGCCCCATCTCGCGCTGCTTGGCGAGGTATTCGGACTTGTCGGTGACATACCAGGTCAGGCGCGCGATGTCCTCGACGCGCCCGCCCGCGGCCTCGACCACGTCGCGGATGTTCTTCAGAGCCTGTTCGCACTGACCAAGGAAATCCTTCGCCTCGAAGACCTGATCGGCGGTCCAGCCGATCTGCCCGCCCACGAAGAGCACCCGGCCCTCTGCCACCATGCCGTTCGCGTAGCCCTTGGCGGGCTTCCAGCCCTCGGGGTGCACCGTGATCGTGGGCATAGCCGCCTCCTGTCGCCTGTCAATGTTCGTTCAGCCTGCCTCTTGCCGCCACGTATTTCAAGTCTAAAACTTTATGCTTGAAATACGTGGTGCGGGCTGGCAGGCTCCTCCACGATCCAGCCAGAGGAGAGGCGGCCATGAAGATCATCTGTCTGGGCGGCGGGCCCGCGGGGCTCTACTTCGCGATCAGCATGAAGCTGCGCGACCCCTCGCACGAGGTCACCGTGCTGGAGCGCAACCGCGCCAACGATACCTTCGGCTGGGGCGTGGTGCTTTCGGACGACGCGCTGGCGCGGCTCGAAAAGAACGACCCCAAGAGCGCCGAGGCGATCCGGTCGCATTTCGCCTACTGGGACGACATCGCCGTCATCAAGGGCGACACGCGCATCGTCTCGGGCGGGCACGGTTTTGCCGGGATCGGGCGCAAGCAGTTGCTGATCCTGCTGCAGGAGCGGGCGCGCGAGCTGGGCGTGGACCTGAAGTTCGAGACCGAGTTCGACACCGCCGAGAACTACCGCAAGCACTACGACCTCGTCGTCGCGGCGGATGGCCTGAACTCGAAGGTGCGGGAGGAATACGAGGACGTCTTCAAGCCCGACATCGACGTGCGGCTGTGCAAGTTCATCTGGCTGGGCACCCACCAGAAGTTCGACGACGCCTTCACCTTCATCTTCGAAAAGACCCCGCACGGCTGGATGTGGGCGCACGCCTACCAGTTCGACGAGAACACGGCGACCTTCATCGTCGAGACCGACCAGAAGACCTGGGACAACTTCGGTTTCGAGCACATGACGAAGGAGCAGATCGTCGACACCTGCACCGAGGTCTTCAAGGATCACCTGGGCGGGCACGAGCTGATGTCCAACGCCGCGCACCTGCGCGGCTCGGCGGTCTGGATGAACTTCCCGCGCGTGATCTGCGAGAAGTGGTATCACGAGAACGTCGTGCTGATGGGCGACGCGGCCGCCACCGGGCATTTCTCGATCGGCTCGGGCTCGCGCCTCGCGATGGACAGCGCCATCGCGCTCGCGGAATACCTGCATTCCGAGCCCACGATGGAAGCCGCCTTCGAGCGCTATCAGGAAGAGCGCCGGCTCGAGGTCATGCGCCTGCAGTCCGCCGCGCGCAACAGCCTCGAATGGTTCGAGGAGGTCGAGCGCTACCTCGATTTCGACCCGATCCAGTTCAACTATTCGCTGCTCACCCGAAGCCAGCGGATCAGCCACGAGAACCTGCGCCTGCGCGATCCCGACTGGCTGCGCGAGGCGGAGGAGTGGTTCCAGGCGCAGGCCGGCAACAACGGAAGCCACCGCGCGCCGATGTTCGCCCCCTTCCGCCTGCGCGAGATGCGGCTGAAGAACCGCGTCGTCGTCTCACCCATGGCACAGTACAAGGCCGTGGACGGCTGCCCGACCGACTGGCATTTCGTCCACTATGCCGAGCGCGCCAAGGGCGGGGCGGGCCTCGTCTATACCGAGATGGCCTGCGTCTCGGCCGAGGGACGGATCAGCCCCGGATGCCCCGGCCTCTACGCGCCCGAACACGAGGCCGCGTGGACGCGGCTGGCGGATTTCGTGCACGCCGAGACCGACGCCAAGCTCTGCATGCAGATCGGCCATTCGGGCCGCAAGGGCTCGACCCAGCTGGGCTGGGAGCGGATGCACCACCCCCTGAAGGAGGGCAACTGGCCGGTCATGGGCCCCTCTCCCATCCCCTGGACCGAAGGCAGCCAGATCCCGCGCGAGATGGACCGCGCCGACATGGACCGCGTGCTGGGCGAATTCGTCGCCGCCACCGAGATGGCGAACCGGGCGGGCTACGACATGGCGGAGTTGCACGCCGGCCACGGCTACCTGATCTCGTCCTTCATCTCGCCGCTGTCGAACCAGCGGAGCGACGAGTATGGCGGCAGCCTGGAAAACCGGATGCGCTATCCGCTCGAGGTGTTCCGCGCGATGCGCGCGGTCTGGCCCGAGGACAAGCCGATGTCGGTGCGCATCTCGGCCACCGACTGGGTCGCGGACGGCGGCGTGGACGCGGCAGAGGCGGTCGAGATCGCGCGCATGTTCCGCGAGGCGGGCGCCGACATGATCGATGTCTCCTCGGGGCAGACCTCGACCTATGGCGAGCCGCTCTTCGGGCGCATGTTCCAGACGCCGTTCTCCGACCGGATCCGCAACGAGCTGAAGATGCCCACCATGGCGGTCGGCAACATCTACGAACCCGACCACGTCAACTCGATCCTGATGGCGGGGCGCGCGGACCTCGTGGCGCTGGCGCGGCCGCATCTGGCCGATCCTTACTGGACGCTGCACGCGGCCGCCGCGCTGGGCGACACCGAAGAGGAATGGCCGCTGCCCTACCTTGAAGGGCGCAACCAGCTCATGCGTCTGGCCGAGCGCGGCGAGGGGATGGGCGTCCGGGTATGACGCTGACGGGTCGCACCGCGCTGGTCACTGGCGGGGGATCGGGGCTTGGCGCCGACCTCGCCCGCGGGCTGGCCGATGCCGGCGCGACCGTCTGGATCGCCGGGCGCCGAATGGAGGCGCTGGAACGGGTGGCCGAGCGCCACCCGTCGCTGCACGCGGTGCAGTGCGACGTGACCGATCCGGCGGCCGTCCGCGCGATGTTCGAGACCGCGGGCAGCCCCGGGATCGTGATCGCCAACGCTGGTGCTGCCGAAAGCGCGCCGCTCCACCGCACCGACGACGCGCTCTGGGACAAGATGCTGGCAGTCAACCTCACGGGGGCCTTCTATACCCTGCGCGAGGGCTGGACGCGCCTGCGGAAGGCCGAATGGGGCCGGCTGATCGCCGTTGCCTCGACCTCGGGGCTCAAGGGCTATCCCTACGTCACCGCCTACACGGCCGCGAAACACGGGGTCGTGGGGCTGGTGCGGGCCGCGGCGCTGGAAGCGGCGCGCTCCAACGTCACCGTCAACGCCCTCTGCCCCGGCTTCCTCGACACCGAGATGACGGACCGCAGCGTCGCGAACATCGTCGACAAGACCGGCATGAGCCCGGACGACGCCCGCGCCGAACTGGCGAAGAACAGCCCGCAGAAGCGGTTGATCCGCCCCGAGGAGGTGACCGCCGCGGCGCTCTGGCTGTGTGGGCCAGGGTCCGAGGGGATCACCGGGCAGGCGATCTCGATCTCCGGGGGCGAGACATGAGCGCGCCAGAGGCGAGACGGCCCGAAAGGACCGAACAGGCGCCGCCGGCATCGCCGTCCAAGCAGAGGCTCAGGCTGTGGCTGCGGATGCTCGAGGCCACGCGCCACATCGAGGCGCGGCTGCGCGACGAACTCAGGACCGAGCACGACAGCACCCTGCCCCGCTTCGACGTGCTGGCAGCCCTCTACCGCCGGCCCGACGGGCTTCGGATGAGCGAGCTGTCGGCCATGCTGAAGGTCTCGAACGGCAACGTCACCGGCATCGTCGAGCGGCTGGTGAGCGACGGGCACGTCGAGCGCCTGCGCGTCGAGGGCGACCGCCGCGCGATGCGCGTGCGGCTGACCGGGGCCGGGCGCGCGCGCTTCGCCGAGATGGCGGCCTGGCACGAGGCGCGGGTGAACGACCTGCTCCGCGATTTCGACGCAGAAGAGCTGGCGCCCATGATTGCACTGCTGGCACGGATCGGGAGGGAGACGAATGACCAAGATGGCAGGGCTTGAGCCCAGGCATTTCCAGTGGCGCTGCGAGGACGGGATCGCGTTGATCCGCCTCGACCGCCCCGACCGCAAGAACCCGCTGACCTTCGACAGCTACGCCGAGCTGCGCGACACCTTCCGCGCGCTCGTCTACGCCGAGGACGTGGATGTGGTGGTCTTTGCCTCCAACGAGGGCAACTTCTCCTCGGGCGGCGACGTGCACGACATCATCGGCCCGCTCACGAAGATGGACATGAAGGGGCTGCTGGACTTCACCCGCATGACCGGCGACCTGGTCAAGGCGATGATCCATTGCGGCAAGCCGATCGTCGCGGCGGTGGACGGCATCTGCGTGGGCGCGGGCGCGATCGTGGCGATGGCCTCGGACCTGCGGCTGGGCACGCCCGAGGCGAAGACGGCCTTCCTGTTCACGAAGGTGGGCCTTGCCGGCTGCGACATGGGCGCCTGCGCGATCCTGCCGCGCATCATCGGACAGGGGCGCGCGGCCGAACTGCTCTACACGGGGCGGTCGATGTCGGCCGAGGAGGGGCTGAACTGGGGCTTCTTCAACGCGCTCCACCCCACCGACAGGGTCGAGGAGGAGGCCCTGGCGCTGGCGAGGAAGATCGCGGCGGGGCCGAACTTTGCGCACATGATGACCAAGACGCAGCTCAATCATGAATGGAACCTCGGCCTCGACCAGGCCATCGAGGCCGAGGCGCAGGCGCAGGCGATCTGCATGCAGACCGAGGACTTCAAGCGCGCCTACCGGGCCTTCGTGGCCAGGGAGAAGCCGGTCTTCGAAGGCGACTGAAGAAGAATTTTCGATCGAAAATTCTTCGGAAGGCAGCGAACCGACGCGCCGATTTTTCGATCGAAAAATCGGCGCTGGCCCGAACGGCAGGAGAGGCACATGGCGGACGAGAGCTTTCTTCACTGGCCCTTCTTCGAGGCGCGGCACCGCGAGCTGCGCAACGCGCTGGAAAGCTGGTGCACGGCCAACCTGCCGGCCGATCATTCGGACGTGGACGCAGCCTGCCGCAAGCTGGTGGCCGACCTGGGCGCGGCGGGCTTCCTGCGCCACTCCGGTGCCGCAGAGGGCGAGGCGCTGGACGTCCGCGCGCTCTGCCTGATCCGCGAGACGCTGGCGCGGCACGACGGGCTTGCCGATTTCGCCTTCGCCATGCAGGGGCTGGGCATGGGCGCGGTGTCTCTCTTCGGCTCGCCCGAACAGCGCGAATGGCTGGAAAAGACCCGCGAGGGCCGCGCGATCTCCGCCTTCGCACTGACCGAGCCCGCCTCGGGGTCCGACGTCGCCAACACCGCCATGACCGCCACCCGCGAGGGCAACGGCTGGCGCCTCGACGGCGAGAAGACCTGGATCTCGAACGGGGGCATCGCAGACGTCTATACCGTCTTCGCCCGCACCGGCGAGGCGCCGGGCGCGAAGGGGCTGTCGGCCTTCCTCGTCCCCGCCGACACGCCGGGGCTGCGCGTCGCCGAGCGGCTGGAGGTGATCGCGCCGCATCCGTTGGCGCGTCTCTCCTTCGACGGCGTGAAACTGCCGGCCGAGGCGCAGATCGGCGAGGGCGGGCGCGGCTTCGCCATCGCCATGTCGGTGCTCGATGTCTTCCGCTCGACGGTCGGCGCGGCGGCGCTGGGCTTCGCGCGGCGCGCGCTCGACGAAACCGTCAAGCGCGTGACCACGCGCGAGGTGGGCGGCGCGAAGCTGGCAGACCTGCAGATGGTGCAGGGCCACATCGCCGACATGGCGCTGGGCATCGACGCCTCGGCGCTGCTGATCTACCGCGCGGCCTGGACCAAGGACATGGGCGCCGCCCGCGTCAGCCGGGAGGCGGCGATGGCCAAGCTGCACGCCACCGAAACGGCGCAAAAGGTGATCGACGCGGCGGTGCAGTTGCACGGCGGCGACGGCGTGAAGACGGGCGAGATCGTCGAAAGCCTTTACCGCGAGATCCGCGCGCTCCGGATTTACGAGGGCGCGAGCGACGTGCAGAAGATCATCATCGCGCGCCAGACGCTGGGCTAGGGCCGGCGGACCTAGACGCGCGGGACAAGCAGGGAGCGTGACATGAGCATCCAACTGGGCCCCAGCGGGCATGAGGACACCTTTGCGCGGGACAACCTGCCGCCCTTCGATCAATGGCCGGAGTTGCGGCTCGAGGGCTTCGACTATCCCGAGTGGCTGAACGTCGGCGTGGAACTCACCGACCGGATGGTCGAGAAGGGCTTCGGCGACCACACCGCGCTGATCGGAAACGGGCGGCGGCGGACCTACAAGGAACTGACCGACTGGACCAATCGCCTCGCCCGCGCGCTGGTCGAGGATTATGGCGTAAGGCCCGGAAATCGCGTGCTGATCCGCTCGGCCAACAACCCGGCGATGGTGGCCTGCTGGCTGGCGGCGAGCAAGGCCGGCGCGGTGGTGGTCAATACCATGCCGATGCTGCGCGCGGGCGAGTTGGGCAAGATCGTGGACAAGGCCGAGATCGGCCTCGCGCTCTGCGACACGCGGCTGATGGACGACCTCGTGACCTGCGCCAAGGACTCCCGCACGCTCGAGACGGTGGTGGGCTTCGACGGCACCGCGAACCACGACGCCGAGCTCGACCGCGCCGCACTGACCAAGCCCGTGACCTTCGAGGCGGTAAGGACCGGGCGCGACGACGTGGCACTTCTGGGCTTCACCTCCGGCACCACGGGGCAGCCCAAGGCCACGATGCATTTCCACCGCGACATCCTGATCATCGCGGACGGCTACGCGCGCGAGGTGCTGAAGGTCACGCCGGACGACATCTTCGTCGGATCCCCGCCCCTGGCCTTCACCTTCGGGCTTGGGGGCCTTGCGGTCTTCCCCCTGCGCTTCGGCGCGGCGGCGGCGCTCTTGGAGACCGCCTCGCCGCCGAACCTCATCGAGATCATCGAGCGCTACCGCGCCACGATCTGCTTCACCGCGCCCACGGCCTATCTGGCGATGCTGCGCGCGATGGCCGAGGGGGCGGATCTGTCGTCGCTGCGCTGCGCCGTCTCGGCGGGAGAGACGCTGCCCGGTCCGGTCTACGAGGACTGGCTGCGGCGCACCGGCAAGCCGCTGCTGGACGGGATCGGCGCGACCGAGATGCTGCACATCTTCATCTCGAACCGGCTGGGCGATGCCAGGCCTGCCTGCACCGGCTTCCCGGTCACCGGCTACGAGGCCAGAATCGTCGACGACGAGATGAACGAGGTGGCGCGCGGCACGCCCGGCCGGCTGGCCGTGAAGGGACCGACCGGCTGCCGCTACCTCGCCGACCCGCGGCAGAAGAACTACGTCCAGGACGGCTGGAACATTACCGGCGACACCTTCTATCAGGACGAGGAAGGGTATTTCCACTTCGCCGCGCGCAGCGACGACATGATCATCTCGTCGGGCTACAACATCGCGGGTCCGGAGGTGGAGGCGGCGCTTCTGAAGCACGAGGCCGTCGCCGAATGTGCCGTCGTCGGCGCGCCCGACCCCGACCGTGGCGCCATCGTCGAGGCGCATGTGGTCCTGGCCGAGGGCGCGGCGGGCGACGCGGCGATGGTGAAGGCCCTTCAGGACTTCGTGAAGGCCACCATCGCGCCCTACAAGTATCCGCGCCGCGTGGTCTTCTGCGACGCGCTGCCCAAGACCCAGACAGGCAAGGTGCAGCGCTTCCGCCTGCGCGAGGGGCGCTGAGCCGGCTCGGCGTTTCGGGGGTGGGGGGTGGGGGCTGCCGCCGGCTCCGCCGGGGTATTTGCGGACCATTGAAACCGCCGGGGCCGAAGCGGGTGAGGTTCGCCGGCGACACATCAGCGCGCGAGGCGAAGCTCCGCCCGAAGTCCGCCCAGTCGCGCGCTCTCGCCCAGCGTCAGGACGCCGCCATGCGCGCGCGCCACATCCGCCGCGATCGCGAGGCCCAGGCCCACGCCGGTGCCGCGGTCCTGGTTGCGGGCGGGATCGAGCCGCACGAAGGGCTTGAGCGCGTCGGCGCGCCGTTCGGCGGGAATGCCGGGCCCGTCGTCCTCGACCGCGATGGTCAGCGCGTCGCTTGACAGGGTCATCGAAACCTCGGCGCGGCGCCCGTAGCGGATGGCATTGCCGATAAGGTTGTCCAGCGCGCGTCGAACGGCCAGCGGCCGCAGCGCAATCTCTCCGCGCCCCTCTGCAGCGGTCAGCGTCACGGTGGCACCGCCGCGGGCGGCATCCTCCACAGCGGACTGCACGAGCGTTACCGGATCCACCCGGACACTCTCGCCTTCACCGGCCTCCCCCTGAGCGAAGCTCAGGAACTCGTCCACAAGCCGCTCCATGTCCTCGACATCGCGTTCCAGCGGCGCGCGCTCCTCGGGATCGAGCATCGACAGGCCCAGCTTGAGCCGCGTGAGCGGGGTCCGAAGGTCGTGGCTGACCCCCGACAACATCATCGTGCGCTGTTCGATATGCCGCTCGATCCGCGCGCGCATGTCCAGAAAGGCGCGCCCTGCGGCGCGCACCTCGACCGCGCCGGCGGGTTTGTAGGGTACCGTCCGGCCCCGGCCGAAGGCCTCTGCCGCCTCGGCCAGACGGGTGATGGGCCGAAGCTGATTGCGCAGGTAAAGGAAGGCGACGACCGTGAAGAAGATCCCGAAGACGACCATGTTCACGAAAAGCTGGTGCGGATTCGACGCCGAAACCCGATCCCGGTCGAATTCGAGCGCCACCGGACCGACGGCGCTGTCGGCATAAAGCGTCACGTCGGAGTCTTCCGGCAGCACCAGCGCGCGAAAGCCGCCAAGGCGCTCGCCCAGTTCGCGGATCACGATCCGGCCGGAGAAGTCGTAGAACCGCAGCCGGTGGTCCTGCGGCACCTGTTCGGGCGGCACGCTCCGCAGGTCGTAGCCCAGCGCGCCTGCCATCTCGCGCGCGGCCTCGGGGCCTTCCGCGGCGAGCCGGTCGAGCACAAGCGCCAACTCCAGCGCGACGCCTTCGGTCAACTGCTCGGTCACGCCTTCGAAGTGGCGCTGCACGAAGACGACCGAGACGACGAGCTGCAGCGTGACCACCGGCAGAACCAGGATCAGCGCGGCGCGCCCGTAGAGCCCGCGCGGCACGTAGCGTTTGAGCCAGCCGAAGAACATGCCTAAACCTAGATGCCGCAACATCGGAGCGGAAGTCGCCATGACAGCACCCGACCACCTTGCCGAAGCCCCCACGCCCGGAGAGGCCGTCGGACTGACCCGGGGACTGCGCCGCATCGTGGCGCCCAACCCCTCGCCGATGACCTTCTGGGGAACCAACACCTATCTGCTGGGCGACCGCGGCATCGCGGTGATCGACCCCGGCCCGGACAGGCCGGAACACCTGCAGGCGATCCTCGCGGCGCTGACCCCTGGCCAGCGGATCACGCATATCCTGGTCACCCACGCCCATCTCGACCACTCGCCGCTCGCCCGGCCCCTTGCCAGGGCGACCGGCGCGCCGGTGCTGGCCTATGGCGATGCGCGCGCCGGCCGCAGCGCGGTCATGGAGCGCCTGGCGGCACAGGGCCTCGCCGGAGGCGGCGAAGGGGTGGACGCGGCGTTCGTTCCCGACCTGACGCTTGGGGACGGCGCGGTGCTGGAGGGCGACGGCTGGCGCCTCGAGGCGCTGCACACACCTGGACATTTCGGCAACCATCTTTGCTTCGCCTGGGGCGAGACGCTCTTCACCGGCGATCTGGTAATGGGGTGGGCAAGCTCGCTTGTTTCGCCGCCCGACGGCGACCTGACCGATTTCATGGCCTCCTGCGACCGTCTCGCGGGCCGCGACTGGGCCGTGCTGCATCCCGGCCACGGCGCGCCCGTCATGGCCCCGCGCGCGCGCATCGACTGGCTGCTCGCGCACCGCCGAAGCCGCGAGTCCCAGATCCTCGCCGCCC
>OFET01000684.1_pt1 | contig 16077 bp, 16 predicted proteins | sample 1521211 | NCBI WGS metagenome assembly OFET01 (sample SAMN03766358, study PRJEB24113) | microbial mat metagenome | isolation source: enrichment culture HLUCC-A from microbial mat sample contains cyanobacterium...
ACATCGTGAATCACAAACGCACTGATTTGCAAACCCATTCTCAAACGGTCACTCAGGCATGAAACTCTGGTGCTGCTCTTGGAGTAGCGCTTGGGATTCTACCTCTCTCCATCCGGAAAACAACCGTGGGTTGAGAGATAATCGAGGAGCCCACCATGTCGGATCATGTCGATCACGAATGGCGGTATCGGTTCACATCTCACGGAGACGCCCGATTGGCTCGCGATCAGGATCTCTCCCCGATCCTCGTAGATCGTTGCCGGCACATTGACGGCGAGGGCCGAGGCATCCGCCTTCAGCGCAAGCAGTCCGTTGTTGATTGCGTTTCGCTGGTAAGTACGGGCAAAGCTTTTCGCAACGATGGCGCGAATCCCTGCGCTGACGGGGACGGTAACCGCCACTTCCATCGCGGAGCCACAGCCGAAATTCTTTCCGGCACACAGGATGGTGTTGGGTTGAAGACTGCTGAAGAAACCCGGCTCGATATCCTCGAACATGTATTCACGCAGGATTTCAGGCTCGATCGTCTCCTTCTTCCTGCGTGAGGGCACGATATAATCGGTATTGATGTCGTCACCGAACGATCTGATGACGCCTTCGGCCAGAATCGTCGTCATTGCTTGCGCCTCACTGCACGCCCGATAGCACCTTCAACGGCGGCCTTGGCGCAGGAATAGGGAGAACCCAGAAATATGCGTGCCGTCGAATCGCCCATGCGACCCTTGAAGTTTCGGTTCGCGCTCGACATCACGATCTGCCCCGGCGCAACTGTTCCGCAAGTCCCGCAGCATGCACCGCAACCGGGTCTCTCCAGCCGCGCCCCATATCGGCAAAACTCTTCCAGCATGCCCCTTTCCCGAAGCTCCCGGTTGATCCGCCGGGTCGCCGGCGTTACCACGACCTCGACGTTCCTTGCCACTCGACCAGCGTGGCGGAGCACTTCAAGCGCCTCTTCGTAATCCCTGACGCGACCGCCCGTACAGGTACCGAGATATACCATGTCGACCGGGGTAAATTCCGCCTCGTCGAGATCCACCACATTGTCGACGCGGTGGGGCAGCGCGATCTGAGGCCGCAGCGTAGTCAGGTCGATGATCAGTTCATCGATATATTCGCAGCCCCGGTCAGGGAATACGGCGTCGGCTGGCATCCATCGGTCGGACAGAAATCGTGTGAGTGTCTCGTCGGCGGGGAATATCCCGGCCTTCGCACCGAGCTCGACGGCCATATTGGACAAGACGATTCGTTCGTCCATGTCCAGGCTCGCGATGCCGTCTCCGGCGAACTCGATGGCGCGGTAGTTGGCGCCGTCGGCCCTAAGCATGCGCGCAAGATACAGCGCGATGTCCTTGGCCGAGACCCGTGGCTGCAACCGTCCGCGCAACTCGACCCTGATCGAGCGCGGCGCCTCCAGCCAGAGCTGCCCCGTTAGCATGATGCCCGCCAGATCGGAGGAGCCAATTCCCGTCCCGAAGCAATTCATCGCACCATAGGCAGTCGCGTGCGAATCGGCACCGACAACGAGACGCCCCGGCGCCGCATAGCCCTCATCGATCATGATCTGATGCCCAATGCCTTCACCCACATCGAACAGCGTGATGCCGAAAGTCTTCGCAAATTCCCGGGCCTTCTCCTGAAGTCTGAGCGCTCCCGGCCCCGAAGGCAGCCCGTAATGATCGAAGGCAAAGACGAGCTGATCCGGGTTGACCGGCCCGTGCGAAGGAGCCGAAATCCGACGCAGATAATCGATCGCCATTGGAATGGAGCCGTCTGTCCCCATGGCGTAGTCCGGACGGGCTATCACGATGTCGCCGGCCTCTACGTCACGCCCGCTGGCACGGGAGAGCAACTTCTCCGCCATGGTTTTCTTAGGCATTTGTGTTTCCTCCTGGCGAATGGCCTTGCAGATGACTCGCGCACGAACGCGATTTCCACACTGTTCTCGCAATTTGCCACCGAAACCCGTAGCAACGACCGGGCTTTGACACGTAGATCAGACTTTCAAGAAACTGACAGGAATCATCGGCATGCGAAATACATCGACCGAAAACCCAGGAGAGAAAAAGGGAGGTGTGGAGCGCCCTGTTGCCGCTGCAGAACGAACGCTTCAGATACTCGACGCGTTCGCGACGCATCAGCAACCCCTCTCGCTCGGAGAACTGTCTGAGGCCACCGGACTGTTCAAGAGTGTCATTGTCAGGTACATGATCTCGTTCGAAAAGCTGTCCTATGCGCGCAAGCTCCCGGACGGTCGCTATCAGATGGGCACGAAGGCGGTGCAACTCGCATCGGCTTTCGAGAAATCGCTTGACGAGCGCGTGGCAATAGAGAACTGCCTGTGGCATCTGGTCGCCGCAACGGGCGAAAGCGCATTCTTCTACATCTGCGACAATGGTCATCGTTTATGCCTTTTTGGCGCCGATTCGCCACAATCACTGCGCGTGAGCCAGAAAATCGGGGTTTCCATTCCGCTCGACGAAACCTCGATCAGTCGTGTCCTGAAGGCGTTCGATCGCACGCTCGACCCGGGCGAGGGCTACAATGACGACATGGTTCATTATTCGATCGGCGTGTTCGACCCGCTGACGGCTTCGATCTCGGCGCCGGTCTTCGGTCGCCGCGGACGCTTCGTCGGCGCGCTCTCGGTCTCGGGCCCGATCCAGAGGTTCGATGCCCAGAAGCCCGGAAATCTTGAGATCCTCGCGGAGGCCGCGCGCCGGCTCTCCGTCGAACTCGGTTTCGCCGCCTAGAGCGGGTCGTGCTGCAACCGTCTCCCTGACCATGATTCCGGATTTCATCAGATTGCCTTCTTGCGTTGCCCCGGGAATTGCGCTCGCAGGAAGCGCACGAGCGGGATCAGGAGCACCAATGCGATCAGGCCAATGATGACGTGCGAGACCGTGCTGCTTGCCAGGGCAAAGAGGTCACCACGGGCGATGATCAGCGCCAGCCGCAATTGCTGCTCCGCCATCGGTCCAAGAATCAAACCCAGAACAACTGGCGCCAAAGGAAAGCCGGTCGCCTGCAGGAGATAGCCGATCAGCCCGAAGCCAAGAAGTGCGAAAATATCAAAAATACTGTTTTGAATTGTGTAGACCCCGATCACGGACAAACAGATCACGATCGGAGCGATAAGTGCGGGCGGCAGACGCAGTACCGGCGCAAAGACGCGCAACGCAATCATCCCACCGAGGAAAAACAGCATCGCTGCGGTAGCGATCATCTGGAGAATGAAGGCGTAGACGAGAACGGGCTCGGAGCGGAACAGCCCCGGACCAGGCTGCAAGCCCTGAACCAGGAATGCGCCCATGATGACGGCGGCCACGGCATTGCCCGGGACACCAAGGGTCAAGGTCGGGATCAAAGCCGAGGCGTTGTCTGCATTGTTACCGCACTCGGATGCAGCGATCCCCTTGTAGTTCCCCTTGCCGAAGGATTCAGGATCTGCGTCCGCGCGCCTCGCCTCGTTGTAGCTCAGGAATGCCGCCATGGTGCCCCCGACCCCCGGGAGCACGCCGACGATGATACCGATCGTGGAGGATCGAACCCATGTCGGCACAAGACTTTTCCAGTTTCGGAACCGATGCTTCGCGCGCGTGACCGTGAGCCCGGTCGAGGCCAGTGAAGACGAGGCGGCGGTTTGCGCAAGGGTTATGGCAGGAGGAATGCCGTAGAGCCCGGCCAGCAGGACGATGAAGTTGAACCCGCCAGTAAGATAGAATATGTCGAAGGTAAACCGCTCGTGGCCCGAGACACTGTCAATACCTATTGTTCCGATCAAAAGTCCAATAGCGGCAGAAATCAGACCTTTCAGAGCATCATCTCCGAGCAGAACAGCGATGCTGCACATTCCGAATGCGGCGACCCAGAAGTATTCGGCAGGCCCAAAGAGGAGCGTAATCGTTGCTAGCGGTGGAGCCAGAATCAGGAGAGCGGCCCCACTCGCAATACCACCAATGGCGGAGGAATACGCGGATATACGCAGCGCGTTCTCTGCTTCCCCGCGACGCGCCAGTGGTACGCCGTCGAAGGTCGTTGGGATCGAGGACGAAGTTCCCGGGATACCAAGAAGAATTGCAGGAATGGCGCCCCCGTAGATGCCGCCATTATAGATGCCGGCAACCATCCCCAGCGCAACAAGAGGCTCCATCGTGAAAGTCAACGGGATGAGTATGGCGATCCCCATTGTCGCTGTTAAGCCCGGCAGCGCCCCCACGACGATTCCGCCGATGACGCCGACGACCATCGCGAGTAGGTTTTGCCACGCAAATATTTCGACCAGTGCGCCAAGGAACGCCTCCTGCATCGGCATCATAGGCCCCAGAGCAATTCCGGCGGCAAAGGCCGGGAAAAGAGAACGACGAAGATGGCATAGGCAGCCACCAGGAAGATAACTGTAACCGCGAGGTTGAAGACATGCCTACGCAAGCCGAGCAAGTAAGCCACAATTGGCATATAGATGAAACTTGCACTAAAGAACCCTACGTTGGACACGCTTGCAACGTATATAATTGAAGTCACTATGAATAATGCGAAAGCCGGAAATGAAATGAAAATTGCAGATGCTCTTTGTGCCTTCCGCGCGGATAACGTGCGCAGCGCCAGCAACGCGGCGAGAACATAGACAAGGACCAGCACCGCACGGGGAAACATTTGAGCCTCATGGGCTCTTATCTTTCCTGCCTCTATCCAGAAGAAGGTCGCAACAATAATGATCAGAATCGCAAGGATGCGATCCTGGATCACTGCACGGACCCCGGGCTTATCGCCCGGGGCAAGCGATTTTTCAGAATCGGGCTGCGTCATCGTATCAGCGCCAAGGATTCGTTTCCCAGAGTTCACCAATCTGCTGGTTGAGGTTGCTGAGGTAAGACTTGTAGTCTTCCGGAGCCATATAGTTCAGCGGCAGAAACTGGGCCTGCGCGGCTTCGAGGAATTCCGGATCCTCAAGTGTGCGCTCGATGGCCGTCGAAAGCGCGTTGATGATCTCAGCCGACGTACCGGCTGGCGCAGCGAAGCCACGGTCCGAACCGCTGAACAGGTCGTATCCCTGCTCGGCGAAGGTTGGCGCGTCAGGATACAGATCCACGCGATCTCGCGCCATCACACCGAGAACGCGGATGGATTCCTCCCTCGCAAGAGGCGCCGCCTCGCCGAGTCCCCACACGTTTGCCGCGATATGTCCGCCAAGCAGTGCCGTACTCGCAGGTGGGATGCCGGGAAACGGAACCTGGGTGACTTCGATCTCGGCGGCACGCAGCATCGCCTCGAGACTGAGATGCATCGATCCGCCATAACCCTGTTGCCCCACGGTCAGCGCATTCGGGTTCTCTCGTGCGTATTCAATGAAGTCAGCGAGCGTCTCGATATCGCTGTCTGCGCGGACGATGAGAGAGGCCGGATCCGTCACCAGATTGGCGATCGGTTCGAAACTCTCAAAAGTGTAACGCGTTTCGCGCTCATAGGGGAGCGTCAGGAAGGCCGGAGCGTTGACGAAACCGATCGTGTAGCCGTCCGGCTCGGCATTGGCAGATTCGGTAAAGCCGAACTCACCACCGGCTCCCGGCCGATTCACCACGACGAAGCTTGCGCCATCAATGTAGCGTTCGAGAAACGGTACCATGGTACGTGCCAGGATGTCGGTCCCGCCGCCGGCGGAATAAGAGACGATCAGATTGATAGGCCGCTCTGTCGGCCAGTCAGCCATCGCAGCGCCCGGCAGCATCATCGCTGCCGCCACGCTCAAGCCAAGGAGTGTTTTCATTGACATGGTTCCACCTCTATCTTGTTTGGGGTTCATTCGTAACCACGCAGTTGCGCCGGGCGAGCTCCGTGTCGATCCAGCTGCGGTCGATGGTTCCGTCCAGAATGCTCTCCATCTGTCGCTTTTCCGCCTTTGCCTTTGCGAAAGCGGCGCTACAGATCTGAACAGCATCATCCCTCGGCACACACACTACCCCGTCGGCGTCGCCGAGGATCAAGTCTCCGGGGGCGACGACCATCCCGGCGACGGAGATCGTCGTGTTGATTTCTCCGGGGCCCTCCTTGTAGGGGCCGCGATGCGTCACGCCGACTGCGAAGACCGGAAGATCATTCCGCGTGATCCATTCGAGATCGCGTACGGCCCCGTCTATGACGATTCCCGCAACACCGCGCTTCAGCGCATGCGCCATCATCATCTCACCCATGAGGGCGTTACTGAGGTCTCCACCGCCATCGACGACGATCACGTCTCCAGCCTCGGCCATATCCAGAGCTTTGTGAATCAACAGATTGTCGCCCGGTCGTGTACGCACGGTAAGGGCAGCGCCGCAGAGACCGCTGCCGGAATGGTAGGGGCGCAATTGCGCCCCGGCACCCGCCGTGCGGGACATCACGTCGCTGACATTCGCCACCGGCAAGGGGCGAAATGCCTCCACGAGATCTGCCGGTACGGGGCGACCGCGCGCAAATATGCGAAACCCAATCATCACGCGCCCTCCCCGACCGCCGGCTTCAGCGCGTCGCAGAATGCGCGGATACGTCTGCATGCTTCCGCCAGTTGCTCGATTGAAGCGGCGTAGGATACGCGGAAATGCCCGGGAATCCCGAAAGCGGAGCCATACACCACGGCAACACCCGTCTCATCGAGCAACGCCCGGCAAAACGATTCATCATTCACGATATGCACACCGCCGGGCGTGCGTTTCCCGAAAGTCCCGACACAGGACGGGTAGGCATAAAACGCCCCATCAGGCGTGCCGCAGAAAATCCCGGGCGCCGCATTCAGTTCGGCGACAACATGATCGCGGCGTTTGGCAAAGGATTGCCGCCGTACTGCGAGAAAATCCTGTGGTCCCTCCAGTGCCGCAACTGCGGCCCACTGGGCGACGGAGTTTGGACATGAAGTCGTCTGACCCTGAATCTTCTCCATCGCCTTGATCAGATACTTTGGCCCACCGGCATAGCCGATCCGCCACCCGGTCATTGCATAGGCCTTGGAGACTCCGTTCATGGTGAGGATGCGCCCGGAAAGGTCAGGGGCAACGGCAGCAAGCGTCCGGAACGGCAAACCGGAATAGATCAGGTGTTCGTAGATGTCGTCCGCAAGAACATGAACGTGCGGGTTACGCCGAAGGACATCCGCGAGCGCCACCAGATCGGCTTCTGCATAGACGGCACCGGACGGATTGCACGGTGAATTAAGGATCAGCCATTTCGTCTTGGCGGTGATCGCGCCCTCCAGCTGGGCCGGCGAAACGACGAAATCTGATTTCGCATCGGAAGGCAGCAGCACCGGGGATCCGCCGCAAAAGGAGACCAATTCCGGGTAGGAAACCCAATAGGGCGCCGGGATGACGACCTCGTCACCCGGATCGATCGTCGCGAGCATGGCGTTCGCAATCACCTGCTTGCCGCCGGTTGAAACCAGGATTTGATCGACAGCGAATTCCAATCCGTTTTCGCGAAGAAACTTCTTGCGGATTGCTTCGCGCAGCTCGGGAATTCCACTCACCGTTGTGTATCGGGTATGTCCCTTCGACATCGCTTCGGAAGCAGCCTCCAGAACATGGGGCGGGGTGTCGAAATCGGGCTCACCAGCACTCAGTGCAATGATGTCTCGGCCCTGCGCCTTCAATTCACGCGCATGTTGAGACATGGAGCCGGTTGCGGACGGCCTCAGACGCCGCGCCGCCTGCGAGAGCAGGCTGCGTGGCTCCGCCGCCGATTGTCTCGAAACTGCCATCATGCAGATTTGCCCCTCGGATAGCCTGAATTTGCTTACACATACTTTTCATAACGTCATTATATTTTTTGTCAATTGCCGGCGAAATATGGGGCCGTCCTCCTTCGCCTGCGCGAGCCATCGTTCATTGATGGGCATTTTTTGCATTATTTATCAAAATGTTAGCGGCATCTCTGCACTTATTCCCGGTGCGGCGCCCCTGCCTTGCTGAGCGCACGAGCGGCTCGCATCCCGGTTTGCACATCCTCCCCGGCCCTCGGCCTTGAACCGCGGCCATCATCGTGTATCCTGTTGTATACTTCCATTGAACAAAATCATGATGCGGCGCGCTGACTGGGGAAAGAGATGACCGAAATGCACCTGTACAAGGCCTTGGCCGAGATTTTCGTCAGGGAGCAAGTCGAGGTGGTCTTCACCCTCACCGGCGATGGCAACATGCACTGGGAGGCCAGCTACTCTGAGCACGAAGGCGTCAAGTCATATCACGTACGTCATGAGCATTGTGCCTGTGCCATGGCAACCGCCTATGCATCCGCTACGGGCCGAATCGGTGTTGCTTCGGTGACCTGCGGCCCGGGTCTGACGCAGATCATGACGGCGCTTGCAACCGCCGCCCAGGCCCGGATTCCTCTGCTTGTCTTCGTTGGCGAAACACCGATCAACGCGGCCTGGTACAATCAGGCAATCGACCAGGGGCCGCTCGTTCGGGCTGCCGGCGCGCATTACATCAGTGCCCACAGCATCCAGCAGGTTGTCGCACAGACCAGGGAAGCCTTTATCATCGCCGGGACGCAAAGGCGCCCCGTGGTTATCGGCGTGCCGCTGGACATGCAGCAGCAGATGATCGCGTTCGAGCACTACCGCCCTTCTTCAGAGATCATCCACGACGAAGGTCCCCGCGTTCCTCACTCCGATTATCTCGCGCGTGCGACACAACGCATCCGCGAGGCGCGCAAGATCATCATCATCGGCGGGCGAGGCGCGAAGACTGGCGGGGCCGCCGATGCTTGCCAGGTGTTTGCCGAGCGCTTTGACGCGGCCCTGGCGGAAACATTGCCGGTGCGAGGGCTGTTCGCCGGCAATCCGCGTTCCATCGGCATCGCTGGCGGCTTCGCACATCGCGCCACCCGCGACGCCTTTGAAGAGTGTGATCTCGTCATCGCCGTAGGCTCCAGCCTTTCTCAGCATACGAGTGATTCGAACAGGCTCTTCCGTCCGCAGGACGTGATCCTGATAGACGACCAACCCCCTGCGCTGAAGCATGGGCAGAAAACGTCTGAATTCGTTATTGCCGGGGATGCGAGACTGACTCTGGAGGCGCTCCTCGCAACGTTCGATGATATCGGCGGCACGAGGCCCGACTCGCATTGGGACGTCGCGGCCTATTCGCGCCGGGTTCGGGAAGAGCGCGCGGATGTCACACCGTACCCGGTTCCTTCCGGGACGCTCGACCCTCGTGACATCGTCGCACATCTCGACAAGGCGTTGCCGAAGGATTGGCGCTACGTGAACGCGTCTGGACACTGCTCATATTTTTCAGCCCACATCAATGGCGTCCAGGCCGAAAGCTTCCTCACGATCCGCGAATTCGGCGCAATCGGTAACGGGCTCTGTTATGCAATCGGTATGGCGGCGAGTGCACCGAACGAGACAGTGGTCCTGTTCGATGGCGATGGTGGATTGATGATGCACGCACAAGAACTTGAGACTGTACAACGTTACAATCTTAAAGTGCTCATCTGTGTTTTCAATGACGGGGCCTTCGGCTCGGAGATCCACAAACTGCGCGCTGACCAACTGAGCGATCACGGCGCGATCTATGGTCGCACTGACCTCTCTTCAATCGCGCGCGGTTTCGGCTTGCGCGGTGCCGTCGTCACCGATCTCGCTCAGGTGCCAGCGCTCTTGGATGAATTCGAGACCGGCGATACTGCCATGATTTGGGATTTTCAGGTTTCCGACCAGGTAATGTCTCCTGTCATGCGTCGGGCAACGACCCGGTAATCCTTGCCGAAGTCATGCGAGCATCATTCCGTCAGGTGGATACCGGCTGGCGGATAGGATGATGCGCCGAGACAACAATCAAGAACGCCCTATCTGACTGCGTCAGATCCGAGGGGGTTCCGGAACGCGCTTCAATCGGGATGGTGACCATTCCAATTCGAGTGTAAGAATATACGCAATGTCGAAATTAAAGAAAAGGGCTTGGTTTACATCAAGGCTTAAAGCTCTGCCTTACTTCTGCGGCGCGTTGGTGTCGTGATAATTTTCCGGGGCTGAGACTGATGAATACCGAGCAGTTAGGGTTTCGTTCGTTCAGGCGTTTCCATCTCGTTTCGCGGCGTCGGTTGTGAAAGCGGCTTGTTTTGCAAGGATCGTGGCGCCCATCGATCTACACATTGCCCAGCCCTGGATGACATTTCAGACACTCGTGATCTACCCTTTCATATCAGCGACCAGGAGATGGAATATGCCCGGCCTAGACCATAAGATACTCTTGCTGATTGATGAAACGCGTATGGATACCGAAAAATCACTGTCGGCAATGCCTGCCGAAAACCCGAGACGTTCGCATCTCGTGCGCTTTGTGATTCTTGGTACACTGTCTGCTTTCACTCTCGGAGGCTGCGGCTTGGCCGAGCTTGGAGGGTTCGTCATGCAACCCGACACCTAGATTTACTCCTTCATCTGAGCCATGAAGGGATTTCAGCCAGCCTGAGCGACGGCAGGACGGTTATTCCGCGTTGATGCTTTCATCACCCGCCGGTGATTTTTCTGGAAGCGACGGTTCTCACCGCCGGCCTCGGTGTCATGCCGATGCTTTTCTGCCCTCCTGCCAGACATAGCGGCGGAGGTTGCAGGCGAGATTGACTATCCCGATCTTCACCCTGGCGCGTCCGATTCCGATGGTGCGCACGCACATCCCCATCCTCTCTTCGAGTGGCGGCCATTGGCCCGCGAGGTCGCCTCGCTCATCGGTCGCCCCTTCGGTTTCTTGTGGTGAATATCCGAGACATAGCCGTTGCGGTCGAGCGAGGCCTCATTCTTCTTCGACCGGTATCCACTGTCGGCCCGGACCTTCGAGCCGGTATTGCCCCGGTCGAGAACATTGCCGAGTTGCGCCCCGTCATAGGCGGCAGCGCTCGTCACGCTCCAGCCGCGGATGAAGCCGTGCCGACGGTCGATGGCGGCATGGTTTTTCTGGCCGAAAGCCGGAACGGCGATGTCGCGCCGCGTCGTCTTCCCGTCCTGATCGGGCTTTGCCTTCGAGAACTTGACTGTCCAGCGGGCGTCGCGATCCTTCTGACGCCGCTTCGCCGGCTTGTCCCGCCATGCCTGCGGAATATCGCCGCGTTTGATGGCCGCTTTTTCGCCGTCGGTGTTGCGCTGCTTCGGTGCGGCCACAACGGTGGCGTCAACGATCTGGCCGCCCAGCGCCAGATATCCCGACTCGCAAAGCGATGCATCGAAGCGCCTGAACAGCTTCTCCATGGCGCCCGCCTGCACGAACTGTTCCCGAAACAACCAGATCGTCTTGGCATCGGGAACCCGCTCCGCCAGCCCCAGACCGAGAAAGCGCCTGAACAAGAGGCGGTCCTGGAGCTGGAATTCGGTCTGGTCGTCCGAGAGACCATAAAGGGCTGAAGCACGAGAATCCTGAACCTCAAAACCGGATGGCACGGCGGCCTGCCGCCCCGCGTGCCATCCGATCGCTGCAAGGCTTTCGCCAACGGCTCCCGAAACACTTTCCAGGGCAACAGAGCGGCCAGCTTCTCCAACGGATCGCCCGCTTCACTCAACCGCCCGTGCCGCTCCTCGACATCCCAGAACCCCGGCTGCCCGCGCATCGATCACCCTCCAAAACCGACACCCCGATTGAATCAGAAAACAGCCAATTCGGGGAGGTCTTTAGAGGCATCAAACTGCTCACGTGGTTGCCATTTTTCCTTGACCTGAGGGGCGGGGCGTGTGTCAAGCTTCGCATGACTCGACTGCCCCGGTATCTACTGTCCGATTCGGAGAAGGACGCGCTCCTGCACAAGCAGGCGGCGCTGATCGAGCGTGAAGCAGCCATGATCGAGACGCTGACGGAACGCATAGCGGCTCTTGAGGCTGAGCTTGGCAAGCCACGCAAGACCGCGCGCAATTCCCATCTTCCGCCCTCACAGGATCCCGCTCGTGGGAAGGGCACGGGAACAGGCGCGAGCCCGGCGTCGGGCAAGAAACGCACGAAGAAGCCGCGTCCCTCGCGTCTTGGCGTGCCCCGCGTCCTGGCGCCTCTCGCCGCCTGGCGGCGACACCGGACAAGACGATTGTGTGCAAGGCCGGTCACTGCGTTTGCGGCGCGGACGTGTCGGGCCTGAAGCAGACCTGTCGCATGCGTTACGACCATATCGATATTCCGCCGGTCGTGCCCCACGTCACGCGCATCGAGCTTCATGGCGGACATTGCAGCTGTGGAAGGCGCTACCGGCCACACCGCCGGAGGGCATGATTCCCGGAACACCGTTCGGGCTCAACCTCGATGCCCTGCTGGCCTATCTGCACCATAGCCCTCATGTTGGCTTCGAGCGGCTGGCGCGGCTCGCGACCGAGCTGTACGGATTGAAGATATCCGAGCGCGCCATCGCCGATGCGTTGCAACGACTGGAGACCCCGCTCGCAGACGAACACATCAGGATCATCAAGGAACTTCGGTCGGCTGAAGTGGCCTGGTGCGACGAGACAACCACCCGCATCAACGGACGGCTACACTGGCAATGGGTCTTCGTCACGCCGAAGGTGGTTTTCCACGAGATCACCCCACGCCGGGCAAGGGTTGTAGCCGAGGCGGCGATGGGCGGCCACAAACCCGCTGTCTGGGTCTCGGACCGCTTCGCCGGCCAGCAGGACATGGCGGCGACCCATCAGGAGTGTCTTGCCCACGTGCTGCGTGACGTCCAATAGCCATCGACAGCGGCGACACCGTCTTCGCGTCGGCGCTCGCGAAGCTGTTGGCCTGGTCGATAGCTGTCAGGCGACGACGCGGACGGCTCAAGCAGAGCACGCTCCAGCGATACCGGATCAAGATCGATAACCGGCTCGACGGACTTCTGGCCAAACCCGCGCCACACCCCGCTGGAGGCAAGCTGCAGGCGCAGGTGAAGGCTTGGCGGAGCAAATACTTCGTCTTCCTCGAGGACCAGCGCGTCAGCGCGACCAACAACATCGCCGAACGCGAGATGAGACCGTCGGGCGTGTTCCGTAAGGTCACCGGCGGTTTCCGCTCCGAGTGGGACGCCCGCGTCCATGCCAGCTACCGGTCCGTCACGAGCACCGCGACCATCGCAGGCAATACCGCATTCGATACGCTCCGTGGCCTCGCCAGTACACTCTTCACGCCCAATCCTCAGAGGGCCTGAGGCCAACCAATCGCTGGGCATCTTTCGCTTGTCCTGTGCTTCTGGTCCGCAGCCGGACTGCGGGTATCCGTTCAGGCCTCAAGGGAAAGACGAGGGCGATCCGTTCTCGCCCATTCGGCAGAGAAAGTCATAAGACAAGCATCATGCCGTCAGGTGGATACCGGCTGACGGAGGACATGATGCGCCAAACAATGACCTGGCGTGCCCGGCCTGACTCCGTCAGGTCGGAATGCGCTCCAATGGCCGATCGCCGTATACCCCTCGACCCGCTCGCCAGTTCGGCGGCAGTCTCGCCGCGCTTGGGGTTTCCATCGTCCCTTCCGCCCTGCATCAAGACGCGGCTGTTTGCAATGCGAAATCCCTGATCAGAGTCTCGTCGAAGATCGACAGAATGCGAAAAGGAGCTTGTGTCGGTCTTCGGATTTCGGCTGACAACTCATACACTGAGCCTGTTGATGAGTCATTCATGTCAGCGCATGGTTACAAATGTCTCGTTTTGCGCTAGCTGTTGGCTGCCTTTATGCTTAACCCCGTGAATGTAGCTCGCTTCCTGAGCGAAGGAATATACCGGTCGGTAATGCAGCATATCTTCATGCGAAATCACTCTGCTATGCAAATTGTCGAGTATTAAGATGTCATTGTTGAAGTAGACGGCCAACACTGCATGATCAAGGCCGCGGTCGCTATCGCGTACGACCACAAGCTGGAGGCTGCTTTCCGGAACGCCGAGCGCTCTCAGGAGCCACATCTTGGCAATCGCGTAATCCTCGCAATCGCCGGCTCCATGCGCTACGGTTTCCTCCAGGCGCGCCCAGTGATCGACTTGCTCGTAAAGGGTGTCGTCATCGGCGTACCGCACGAGCCGATTTACCTTGCTGTTGACAAAGTTGATTTGCTCGCGCCTGTCGAGCACACGCGCCTGACGGTAGATTTTTTGCCACTGCTGCCATCCGGGAAGATCGCAGATCTGCTCATGACCCGGGCAGCCCTCAGTGAAGAATCCGGCGGCATTTTCGGCAAGGACCCGCTCCCATTGTGAACGGTCGGCGACATGGTGCATGCCCACCGCCACCGAACCAAAAACACCCGGTTCGTTCGTGCTGATCCTACGAAAACCGGACAGCATTTGTCGTGCAGGCGCAGGTGCAGCAAAATGCTCGCGCCGCTTTGGCCCAACTGATACATCTGGCTGCTTGTGTGGAAGCCAAACTGGGCGCGGTGGCGGAAGGATGTCGCGAGAGACAGGAGCAAGCGGGAGGCTGGCGTATGAATCCCTTACGGCGACAGGCGTCGCATCGGCGGGCTCGCTTGCCAAAGCATGATGGGTGCCGCGATCGGCTGTCGCGTCGCGTTCGACAGGAAGGGAAGCTCGAGGCGCGCCCGGCGCGTTGGGCACAGTGCCGCCGGCGTTTCTTGACGATGCCCTCAAGAAAATCTGCGAGTTTTGCCGCGTGATTGACACGCTTGCGCTGGCGCTCATGCCAGTATGCGAGAAATGGGGCATGTCTTGCGCAATTTCCGCAGCAGGGAACGTGAAGGCATGCGGATCCAGTGCAAGGCCTGCCAGGACGATTGACCGTGACGAGAGTTGCGCCCCATCCTGCAGGGGCGTTGAAAATCGCCCGAAAGGCATATTGAACTTTCCGCCGATGGGCAGGCGGGGTTGTTGCGCTGCAATTTGCCGGCCTTCTGGATGACCGGCCAAAGACTGCAGGCCGCCGATATTTTTGCCTGCGGGCCCTTTTTGTACGGGGGCACGATCAGCTGCGAGCAGGCTTGCGGTGAAAAAAATCGTACACACCAGACCAAGGGCGAGACGCCCCAGACCGGCTGACGCCATGGCGGCGGCTTCCGCGAGCAGGTGACTGCCCACTTCATCGCCACCAGTCGCCCGGGAAACTGGAAAGGAGGTGCTGGCCTGGCATGCTTTTGCAGAACCTGCAAAGCAGAAGGAAGCCGCAACAGGTGCGGAAGGCGCGATGCGATCAAAACTGAAAGGCCTTTCGCCTTGCAGCGTGGCAACCTTGGTTTGATCGGAAGCGTGCCTCTCTGAGGCCGCCAATCGGTTCTTCCGGGCGCTTTGAAATCGCGCCTGCATGGCTTCATGCACGGAAAGGAGCGGTGAATGTGCTGCCAGGTTCGCGATATCAGCTATTGTGAAATGTGCGCCCGATTCATCGTCAATGGACCTTGTGACTTGTGATGACTGTGGCTTGCAGGAGGCGCGCGCTATCCAGTTCATGTCCCATCTCCGATACAGTATCGGCTAGATGGCTAGCATTTGCGCGTGTAATTGCTCTGTAGAAATCCGTTCAAATTTTATCTAAAGTCAGAGCTGATTCACTGGAAATCCGGAAATTTATTGTAAATACTTTTAGTAAATGAATCATTTTACGCTTCAGTGACGCGGCGCCTGTTCTCGTTTGCAAATGGCTCAGAGAGCGTTTCGCGCTAAGGTTTCGAAAAATGACACGGCACGGGATGCAGCGCGAGCATGCTGAACGTGGTCCCGAGTTGCCACTGCACCTTCATCCCGCAGCGATCAGAGCATCATTCCGTCAGTCGGTACCGGGCTGACGGAATGATGCTCCAGACCGAAGCGCGCGACCGGTTCGGGCGGGCCTGGTCCCTGCGCTCGGCGCTACATCCATAAAACCTTTAATTGCATGAATTATGAGGGGATTGGGAACGCCGCGATCATCTTCGGTGAACCCGTCACAGCTGCGCCATTGTGCCAAAACGCCGAACGCGCGCGACGCCGAAGTGTTGAGAATGACAACCGATGGGAAATCTTCCGATATCAGGCTATCGTTTGGGAAAGGCTGAAAACGTTGTCGCGAAAGCGCTCCCCCGGCCCGCAGTCGCTGATGCATCCATATGGAGCGGCGCGGCAACAGGCCGATACAGCCCTCCGATTGGACAGGCCGCTCCCTATTCCCTTGGCGCGAG
>OFET01000686.1_pt1 | contig 16059 bp, 12 predicted proteins | sample 1521211 | NCBI WGS metagenome assembly OFET01 (sample SAMN03766358, study PRJEB24113) | microbial mat metagenome | isolation source: enrichment culture HLUCC-A from microbial mat sample contains cyanobacterium...
GAGCTGGACAGCCTCCGCGCCGCCTGAGGGCCGGAGCCCAGCGGCACGGGCGGGGGCTGGATGGGGCTGTGGGGCCTGGTGGGCGCGTGGCCTCGTGGGGTGGGGCCTCGTGTGGGCGGGCCTCGTGTGGGCGGGCCTCGTGGGGGGCGGGCCAGCCTCCTCGCCACCCGGCACTGCCCACGATCTCCCAAGCCCGACGCGGTCGCTTCGGACCCCGCTCCGCGCGGCCGCGCGGACCGCGCCCCGGCCGACGCCCGGACGTGGCCGACGCCTGGACGCGGCCGACGCCTGGACGCGGGCACCGCCCGTGAAGCCGTCCGAGGCCGCGCGCGACCCGCCCCGCTTCCCCCCGCACCGTCGGCCTGCCGGCCGCCGGGCCGCTGCACCAGCCGGGCGCCCAGGCCGATGCTCGGGCGTGCCCGCGCGCGCTTCGACAGCCCGCCACCGGGGCGCTCCGCCCTGACCAGTCTCCTCGCCCCGCCCGCTCTTCTTCTTGCTCCAAATATCCCGGGGGAGTCGCCGCGCAGGCGGCGACGGGGGCAGCGCCCCCTGCCCCGGTTGCAGTCGGCGGGCCGGGCCTCTAGCGTCTCGCGGCACGCAGGGAGGGTTGCGATGGTGCTCGACGAGGTGACGCGGCGCGGGATGGTGCTGCTCGGCTGCGGCCGGATGGGCGGAGCGATGCTCGAAGGGTGGCTGGCGCAAGGCGTGTCACCCTCCGCCGTCCACGTGATCGACCCCGCCCCTTCCGACTGGCTCAAGGGCACCGGCGTGCATCTGGGCGCCGCGCTGCCCGAGCGGCCCGCCGTGCTCCTGCTCGCCGTCAAGCCGCAGATGATGGACGCCGCTCTGCCGCAGGTCGCCCATCTCGGCGGGCCGGAGACGCTCGCGGTGTCGATTGCGGCCGGCATGCCCATCGCCCGGTTCGAGACCGCGCTGCCGCCGGGCACGCCGATCGTGCGCGCCATGCCGAACCTGCCCGCCTCGGTGGGCCGCGGCGTGACCGCGCTGATCGCCAGCGCAGCCGCGGGCGCGGCGGAGTTGGCGCTCGCCGAGGCGCTCCTGTCGGCCGTGGGCACCACCGTGCGGCTCGAGAGCGAGGACCAGATGGACGCGGTGACCGCGGTTTCCGGCTCCGGCCCCGGCTACGTCTTCCACATGGTCGAGGCGCTGGCTCAGGCGGGCGAGGCGCAGGGGCTCTCCCCCGATCTCGCCATGGCGCTCGCGCGCGCCACCGTGGCGGGGGCGGGCGCGCTGCTCGACACGTCGCAGGCGAGCGCGGCCGAGCTGCGCTCTTCGGTCACCTCGCAGAAAGGCACCACGGCGGCGGGCCTTGCCGTGCTCACCCGGGAGCTGCCCGACCTGATGGGCCGCACCGTGGCCGCGGCCGCCGACCGGTCGCGGGAGCTCGGCCGGTGAGCGGCGGGCCGGCAGCGCCGGAGATCGCGCTCGACGACTTCCTCGCGGTCGATATCCGCGCGGGGCGGATCGTGGCGGCCGAGCGCTTCCCCGAGGCACGCAGGCCGGCGCTGAAGCTCCGGGTCGATTTCGGCCCCGACATCGGCGTCAAGCGCAGCTCGGCGCAGATCGCCGCCCGCTACGCCCCCGAGGCGCTGGTCGGGCGGCAGGTGCTGGCGGTGGTCAACGTCCCGCCCCGCCAGATCGGGCCGTTCCTGTCGGAGGTGCTGGTGCTCGGCGTGTCGCATGACGAGGGCACGGTGGTGCTGGTCGCGCCGGATGCCGAGGTGCCGCCCGGCGCGCGCCTGCACTGAGGCCACGCGGATCGGGCAGCGGCGCGCGCTTGCCGTTGCGGCGGCGGGCCGGCGCGGCTAACCCTCGCGCTGCGGCAGGCCGCCGCGACAGGGGGGAGGACGCGCCATGCCCGACATGCTCATCACCCGGATGCTGCCCGACGCGGTGCTCGTGGCCGCGCGCGAATTCGCCACCGTCACGGTGCGCGAGGAAGAGGCGCCGCTGACCCCGGCCGAGGCGCATGCCGCGATGCAGGCCTACGACGTGGTGATCCCCACCCTCGGCGACGGCTTCCGCGCCGAGGCGTTCGAGGGCGCGCCGTTCCGCTGCCGCGGGCTGGCCAATTTCGGCGTCGGCTACAACCATATCGACGCGACGGCCGCCGCGGCGGCGGGGGTGATGGTCACCAACACCCCCGGCGCCGTCACCGACGCGACCGCCGACATCGCGCTGACGCTGATGCTGATGGTCTGCCGGCGCGCCGGCGAAGGCGAGCGGCTGGTGCGCGAGGGCGGGTGGACAGGCTGGCAACCCACCCAGATGCTCGGCCTGCACATGACCGGCAAGACACTCGGCATCGTCGGCATGGGGCGGATCGGCAAGGCCATCGCGGCGCGCGCCCATCGCGGCTTCGGCATGGACGTCGTGTTCTTCAACCGCTCGCCGGTGGCCGATCCTGGCGTTCCGGCGCAGCAGCTCGACACGCTGCACGACGTGATGGGAGCGGCCGACATCGTGGTGCTGGCCGTGCCCGCCACGACCGAGACTCACCACCTGATCGACGCGGGCGCGCTTGCGGCGATGACGCCCGGGGGCCGGCTCGTCAACATCGCGCGGGGCGACGTGGTCGACGAAGCGGCGCTGATCGACGCGCTCTCCGCGGGCCGCATCGCGGGCGCGGGCCTCGACGTCTACGAGTTCGAGCCGAAGGTGCCCGAGGCGCTGATGACGATGGAGAACGTGGTGCTCCTGCCGCATCTCGGCACGGCGGCGCTCGAGGTGCGCGAGGCGATGGGCCTGATGGCGGTCGAGAACGCCCGGGCCGTGCTCGCGGGCCGCCCCCCGCCGAACCCGGTCTGAGCCGGGCGCCGCTCCACTCGGCGGTGGCGCGCGGTCAGCAGCGTCGCCGGCGTATTTGAAACAGAAAGAAGCAGGGCGGAGCGCGCTGCGCCGTCGCCGGGCGGGGCGGGGCCGGGTGGCGGCGGACGCGATCGGGCGGCCGGGCACGGCGCATGGGCCAAGGCGGCATGGGCGCCGGCCGCCGCTTGACCCCGGCCGCGGGGCGCGCAAGGGAGGCGTCGCCCGCGCGGACGGGCGAGAGAGGGAGGGGTGGCATGGACGGAGCGTCGGCGGACCGGGCCGAGATCGTGCACACGGCGTTCCGCGCCCGCATCGCGGCGGGCGACCTGCCGCCGGGCCGGGCGCCCGAGGGGCCCCTGTCGGCAGATGAAGCGGTTTCGCTGTTCCGCGCCCAGTGCCTGTGCCGGGCGCTCGACAGGCAGGGGCGGGCGATGCAGCGGGCCGGCACCGGTTTCTACACGATCGGCTCGTCGGGGCACGAGGGGATGGCGGCGGTGGCCCACGCCCTGCGCCCGACCGACATGGCGTTCCTGCATTACCGCGACGCCGCGTTCCAGATCGCCCGCGCCGGTCAGGTCGAGGGGCAGAACCCGGCATGGGACATCCTGCTCTCTTTCGCCTGCGCGGCCGACGACCCGATCTCGGGCGGCCGCCACAAGGTGCTGGGCTCGAAGGCGCTGACGATTCCGCCGCAGACCTCGACCATCGCGAGCCACCTGCCCAAGGCGATGGGCGCGGCCCATTCAATCGGCGCCGCGAAGCGGCACCGGCCCGACCACGCGGTGCTGCCCGACGACGCGCTGGTGATGGCCTCGTTCGGCGATGCCTCGGCCAACCACTCCACCGCCCTCGGCGCGATCAACGCCGCCTGCTGGACGGCCTACCAGGGCGGGGCGATGCCGCTGTTGCTCGTCTGCGAGGACAACGGCATCGGCATCTCCGTGAAAACGCCGCCGGGCTGGATCGAGGCGGCGTTCTCCACCCGTCCCGGCCTGCGCTACGTCGCGGCCGACGGGCTCGACCTCTACGACACCCATCGCGCGGCGCGCGAGGCGGCCGACTGGGTGCGGGCGCGGCGGCGGCCCGCCTTCCTGCACCTGCGCACCGTGCGGCTTTACGGCCATGCCGGGGCCGACGTGCCGACCGCCTACCTCACCCGCGCCGAGGTGGAGGCAGACGAGGCGAACGACCCGCTGCTGCACTCCGTCCGTCTGCTGGCCGAGGCAGGGGCGCTAGCGCCCGACGCGGCGCTGGCGATCTACGACGAGACCTGCGCCGAGGTCGCGGCGAAGGCCGAAGAGGCCGGCAGACGGCCGCACCTGCGCGACGCCGCCGAGGTGATGGCCTCGCTGATCCCCCCTCAACGCCCCTGCCGACCCTCGAACGGCCCCGACCCGGCGGCGCGGCGGGCAGCCTTCGGCAGCGAGGCCGACCAGATGGACGCGCCGCAGCCGATGGTGCGCCACGTCGCCTGGGCGCTGGCCGATCTGATGCTGGAGCATCCCGAGATCGTCGTGATGGGCGAGGACGTGGGCGCCAAAGGCGGCGTCTATGGCGCGACGCGCGGCCTGCAGAAGCGCTTCGGCCGCGACCGGGTGATCGACACGCTGCTCGACGAACAGTCGATCCTCGGCCTCGCCCTCGGCATGGCGCATAACGGGTTCGTGCCCATCCCCGAGAGCCAGTTCCTCGCCTACCTGCACAATGCCGAGGACCAGCTGCGCGGCGAGGCGGCCACCCTGCCCTTCTTCTCGAACGGCCAGTTCGCCAACCCGATGGTCGTTCGGGTGGCGGGCCTCGGCTACCAGAAGGGCTTCGGCGGGCACTTCCACAACGACAATGCGCTTGCGGTGCTGCGCGACATCCCCGGCCTGATCCTCGCCTGCCCCTCGACGGGGCAGGACGCCGCGCGGATGCTGCGCGAATGCGTGCGGCTGGCCCGCGAGGACGCGCGCGTCTGCGTCTTTCTCGAGCCGATCGCGCTCTACTCGGTGCGCGACCTCGACGCCGAGGGCGACGGTGGCTGGGCCACGCCCTACCCCGCACCGCCCGAGCGGCTGCCCCTCGGCGCGGTGGGCGTGCACGGCGACGGGTCAGACCTCGCGCTCGTGACCTTCGGCAACGGGCATCGCCTCTGCCGGCAGGCGCAGACCCGGCTGGCGAAGGACGGCGTGGCGGCACGGGTGATCGACCTGCGCTGGCTCGCGCCGCTGCCCGAGGCGTCGCTGCTCGACGCGCTCGCGGGCTGCGGCGGGGCGCTGATCGTCGACGAGACGCGGCGCTCGGGCGGGGTGGCCGAGGGACTGATGGCGCTCATGGCCGAGCGGGCGCCTGGGCTGCCCGTCGCGCGACTGACGGCCGAGGACAGTTTCATCGCCACCGGGCCGGCCCATGCCGCGACCCTGCCGTCGACCGACGGCATCGTGCGGGCCGCCCGCGCCCTCCTCGGGCGGCGCTGAGAGACCGACGCGACGACGGCGGGATCGGGCCGTGGCGACGGCCGCGCCCACGGCGCCGCCGCCTGCGCGCACCGGACAGAATGACCCTCCGTGTCGGCACGGTGCGGCTGCCGCGCGTCAGCCCCGGTCGATGCCGGCATTGCGAGGGCCGACGCGGCCGCCGACCCGGCGAAGCGCGGGCGGCTCGCGCCGGACGCGGCTCTCGAGCGAGACTGCAGGCGGCCGGGCGAGGCCCGGCCGCCCGGCCGAACCGCTCAGCGGTGCTTGATCGTCGCCACGCCGAAGCGGTCGGAGAACCGGGGATGGTCCTCGAGCACCGATTTCTTGCGCGGCCGGTCGTCGATCGTCTTGAAGGGCAGGATCGGGCCGCGCCGCTCGGTCAGCCGCTGCCCGCCGGGGCGCCAGCTGGTGAGCGCCGGAATGCCGGTCAGCTTCGAGAAGGTCTGCGGCTCGCGCCCGGTGCCGGGATCGCTGTCGACGCGGAAGAACAGCGGATGGTCCTTCAGCACCCTCGGGAACAGCGTCTCGTAGGCGGGCTTCGGTGGCAGCTTGACATCGTGATCCTCGACCGCGCCGCCGGCGTCGACCGCCCCACTGTCGGCGAGACTCTCGCGCGCGATGCGGCGGGCGCCGAGCGGGCGGTAATCGGCCCGCACGACCAGCGCGGCGCCGCCCTCGGCGATCGGCCTAGCATAGGCCTTGGCGGCGCTCTCGTGCACCATCGCCTTTTCCAGCGCGGCCTCGATGCGGGCGGTGTCGTCGCCCTCCCTGGCCGCGATCAGGTCGACATCGGCCTCGCGGAACTTCTGCTTCAGCAGTTTCTTGCGGACGGCGCGCGCCGCCTTTCTGTCGGCGTAGAGCCGCGTGATGATGGTGGTCATGCTACCTCCAGGCGTTCGGGGTCGGGGGCGTTGTGCGCCGCCGTCCGCTGCAGGGCGAGCAGAGCGACGACGGCGAGAACGAGGAACAACATCTCGATGCCGAAGACGGCATTGTAGGGCAAGGCGGGGTCTGCGACGGCTCCGTCGCGCCCCTGCAGGCCCACGAGCACGTCGCGCACCACGCCGCCGAGCGCCACGCCGATGCCGGCGGCGGTGGCCTGCACCGCGCCCCAGGCGCCGAGCGCGAGGCCCACCTGCTCGGCCGGCGCGGCGCGCATGGTCGCGGTGAGCGTGGCATGCCCGAAGAGGCCCGCACCGAGGCCCGTGGCGAAGGTGCCCGCGACGAAGAGCATGGGCCCCACCGCCGCCGAGGACAGGATGATCGCCGCGAAGGCCGGCACGCCGATCGCCGCGCCCCAGAGCGCGACCGAGGTCGCGCGGGCGGGCCCGGAGAGCACCCTGGAGGCGATGGCGAAACCGGCGAGCGTGCCCGCGGCGAGCACGGCGGTCAGCTTGGTCGTCTGCGCGACGGTCAGGCCCAGCGCCTGCCCGCCATAGGGCTCGAGCAGCACGTCGGCCATGCCGTAGCCGAAGGTGCCGAGACCGATCGCGCCGAGCAGCATCAGAGCGCCGGGCCGGCCGGTAAAGGTCCGCCAGGCACGCCCGAAATCGCGGTCGGGCTTTTGCGCCTGCGCCCGCGCCCAGGAGCGCGATTCCTGCTTCCACATGGCGAAGATGTTGAGCGCGACGGTCGTTACGGCGGCACCCTGGATCACCTGCACGAGACGCCCGGGCGTGTAATTTTCCAGAAGCGCGCCGAAGACGAGCGCGCTCACGACCATGCCGAGCAGCAGCATGACATACATCAGGCCGACGACCTTGGGCTGGTCCTCCTCGGCCACGAGATCGGTGGCGAGCGCGAGGCCCACGGTCTGCACCGTGTGCAGGCCCGCCCCTACGAGCAGGAAGGCGAGCGCGGCCGACGACAGGCCGATCCAGCGCGGCGCGTCGACCGCTTCACCGTAGCCCGACAGCACGAGCAGCGCGAAGGGCATGATGGCGAAGCCACCGAATTGCAGCAGCGTCCCCTTCCAGATGTAGGGCACGCGGCGCCAGCCCAACGCCGAGACATGCGTGTCGGAGCGGAAGCCGATCAGCGTGCGGAAGGGGGCGAAGACCAGCGGCAGCGCCAGCATCCCCGCGACCAGCGAGGCGGGCACGTCGAGCTCGACAATCATCACGCGGTTGAGGACGCCGACCAGGAGCACCAGCGCCATGCCCACCGTGACCTGGAAGAGCGAGAGCCGCAGCAGGCGCGAGAGCGGCACCTCGTCGGTCGCCACGTCGGCGAAGGGCAGCCAGCGGGGGCTGATGCGGGCGAGCCTGTTCAGGACGAAGCGGCGATAGTTCATCATTCCGGGCGACCTGCGCTGCCTGGGCGGGGCCGGGAGGGCCCACGCGTGGGGGCGTCAGAAGAGACGGGCGGCCCGCCGGGGCGCTGGCCGCGCCCGGCGGGCCTGACCCTCTTCACTCGAGGGCGAGCCGTGCGCGGTCGTCGGCCGAGGCGAGCACCTCGGGCGCCTGCAGGATCGCCGTCGCGGTCGTGCCGTCGGGTAGGATCACGGTGACCCTGTCGCCCTCGGGCGTCGGCGCGACGTAGGACGCCTTGGCGGTCGCCGCGTCGCCCTGTGCCGGCAGCATCGCCGCCGCCTGCGCGTCACCGGAGCCGAGCGGCTGGCCCGACAGGAAGTCGGCCACCCACGACGTGTTACTCAGCACCGCCACGTGGACGGCGAACGAGCCCACGGCAACGGCGCCGAGGAACACCGGCACGCCCACGGCGGGCGGCACGACGAGCCACATCTTTGCGTTGTTCATGTCGTGTCTCCGTCAGCCGAGCCAGGGGGTGGAAACCGCGACGAGCAGGTGGGCGAGCAGGGCGATGGCCCCGAACACCCGCGTGCCGTCGATGAGATAGCTGTGGACCTCCTCGGCCTGCTCCAGCGTCAGGCCCGTCGGCCAGACCTTGTCGTCGTCATCTGCCATGTGAACACTCCAGTCATGGTCGTCAGAGCAGCCTCGGAGGCTCCGACCTGGGTCTTCCTCCGCGACTGGTGAAGCTCCCTGCCGGCGAGTCCTCCCGGACAGGGAACATCGATAATATGTCACATCAAGTTGACAATCACAACTGTAAATCTCAGTTGACAGGTAGCGCTCACAAATCGTCGGCCAACGCTTGCCCACCGCTCGTCGGCGCGGACCGCCGCACCTCGCAACCTCCTGCCAGCGCTACACGATCCCGGCTTCGGACAAGACAGCAACGCTCGAAGCGACATTGACCGTTGGGAAGGGCCGGCAAGATCGGATGGGCGGCGGGGCCCGAACGTGTCTCTCGGGCGGGCCCCGTGAATGGCGAATCCCCAACGCGGGCCGTTTCCGCGCTCCGTGGTCGGCCTGAGCCGCGGCTGTTCCATTCGGGTGGGATCAAAAGGGCAGGAAATTGGTCAGTTATGATAACACCTTGGCGCGATCGGCGACGGCATGTCGCAAACAGGCATTGAAATGTCGCTCTGATTGCATTTCGATAGCGCCAGCCGGACGCCGCATCCGAAGGGGTGATCGTGCGTCTGCTTCTTTCCGCTCGTGGCCACCGATGGGGTGACCCGGAGCGCAACAAAGACAATAATCATCGACTGGCCAGGGGTCGCGCCGCGAGGCGTGCCGAAGAGGGGCCGGTTCCGAACGACACGATACGACACACGGGGCGCGCGCGCGGCCGCCCCCGCGTCCGGCCACGCTCTGCGCGCCGGTCGGGACGTCGCGGACCGTACAGGGAGCACAGGATGAGCGACGCAGCACGCAGGAACTTCGAACTCGACCTCGAGGACCAGACCTACGGGGTCGACCCTCTCGCCGACCGCGAGACCGATCTCTACAAGGGCGAATACGTCACGTCCTTTGTCGAGAAATGGGACGAGCTGATCGACTGGGACGGCCGCGCCGAGGCAGAGGGCCAGTTCTTCATCGACGTCCTGCGCGCACGCGGCAAGGAGACGGTGCTCGACGTCGCCGCGGGCACGGGCTTCCACTCCGTCCGGCTGACCGAGGCGGGCTTCAACGTCACCACCGGCGACGGCTCGGCCGCGATGCTGGCCAAGGCATTCCAGAACGCCCAGTCGCGCGGGCTGATCCTCAAGACGGTGCAGGCCGACTGGCGCTGGCTCAACCGCGACATCCAGGGCAAGTACGACGCGATCATCTGCCTCGGCAACAGCTTCACCCACCTGCACGACGAGCAGGACCGGCGCCGCGCGCTGGCCGAGTTCTACGCCGCGCTCAAGCACGACGGCATCCTCATCATTGACCAGCGCAACTACGACGCGATGCTCGATCACGGCTATTCGACCAAGCACAAGTACTATTATTGCGGCGACCGGGTGACGGCCGAGCCCGACCATGTCGACGACGGCCTGTGCCGGATGCGCTACTCGTTCCCCGACGGGTCGACCTACACGCTCAACATGTTCCCGATCCGCAAGAACTACATGCGGCGGCTGCTCGGCGAGGCGGGCTTTGCCCGCGTGCGCACCTATGGCGACTTCCAGGAGACCTACGCCGAGGACGAGCCCGACTTCTTCATCCACATCGCCGAGAAGAGCACGCTGCACGTCGTCCGCTGGGGCGGGGGCGTCCGCGAGCAGGGCGAGACCGACGTGCGCGACGTCGCCGAAGACTACTACGACAGCGAGGACGCCGACACGTTCTACTCGACCGTCTGGGGCGGGCAGGACCTGCACGTGGGCTGCTATGAGCAGACGGCCGACATCCGCGAGGCCTCCGACGTCACGGTCGACCGGATGGCCGGAAAGCTGTCGATCGGCCCCGACACGCACATCCTCGACATCGGCGCAGGCTATGGCGGGGCAATGCGGCGCGTGGTCGGCCGCAACGGCGGCAGCGCCACCTGCCTCAACATCTCCGAGGTGCAGAACGACACGAACCGCCACCGCAACCGCCAGCAGGGCTTCGCAGACCGCATCCGCGTCGTCCACGGCGTGTTCGAGAACATCCCCGAGCCGGCCGAGAGCTTCGACGTGGTGTGGAGCCAGGACGCGATCCTGCATTCCGACCAGCGGCACACGGTGCTGGAAGGGGTCTGGCGCGTGCTCAAGCCCGCGGGCCTGTTCGTGTTCACCGATCCGATGCAGTCAGACGACGCCGACCCCGCGCAGCTCCAGCCCGTCTACGACCGGCTGCAGCTCACCTCGCTCGGCTCGTTCCGCTTCTACCGCGAGGCGGCCGAGGGCATCGGCTTCGAGACGGTCGAGCAGGAGGATCTGACCCACAACCTGCGCACCCACTACGCCCGCGTCCGCGAGGACATGCTGGCCAATTACGACAAGCTGCGCGAGAGCGGCGCCTCGGCCGAATACCTCGACAAGATGGCCGTGGGCCTCGAGAACTGGGTGAAGGCGGCCGACCAGGGCAACCTCGCCTGGGGCATCCAGGTCTTTCGCAAACCGGAGTGAGGCGCGGCCGAGGCCCGCGCCGCGGCAAGCGGAAGCCGTAAATCATTAACGGCTCCTGCACCCACACCGCATAACGTTCATGACGATTTCTCCGATGCCCGGGGCGCTTCGCGCGGCTAAGGAGATGCGGCCCCGCGTACTGGCGGGGTCGCAGCACAGGGAGAAACCCATGCCAGAGCGATCCGTCGAAGACCACGCCGCCGAGCGCATCCTCGTGCTCGACGGGGCGATGGGCACGATGATCCAGGCCGAGAGCCCCGACGAGGCCGCCTATCGCGGCGAGCGTTTCGCCGACTGGTCGAGCGACGTGGCCGGCAACAACGAGCTTCTGTGCCTCACCCAGCCCGACATGATCCGCGGCATCCATACCGCGTTTCTCGAGGCCGGTGCCGACATCGTCTGCACCAACACCTTTTCCGCCACCCGCATCAGCCAGGCCGATTACGGGATGGAGGATCTGGTGGGCGAGATGAACGCCGCCGCGGCCGGGATCGCCCGCGAGGCCGCCGACGCCGCATCGACCCCCGAGCGCCCGCGCTGGGTGGCCGGTGCCCTGGGGCCGACCAACCGCACCGCCTCGATCAGCCCCGACGTGAACGACCCCGGCTTTCGAAACATCACGTTCGACGACCTCGCGGCTGCCTACGGAGAGGGCGCGCGCGGGCTGATCGAGGGCGGCGTCGACCTGCTGCTGGTCGAGACGATCTTCGACACGCTCAACGCCAAGGCCGCCCTCTACGCCATCGACCTCTTGCGCGAGGAGATGGACGTGCCGCCGGTGATGATCTCGGGCACGATCACCGACCGCTCGGGCCGCACCCTGACCGGCCAGACGCCCGAGGCGTTCTGGGCCTCCGTCAGCCACGCCCGCCCCTTCTCCGTCGGCCTCAACTGCGCGCTCGGCGCGGGCGAGATGCGCCCCCATGTGCGCGCCCTGTCCGACATCGCCGATACCCGCGTCTCGGCCTACCCCAACGCAGGGCTCCCCAACGAGATGGGCGGCTACGACGAGACGCCAGAGGAAACCGCCGCCCATCTGGGCGAATGGGCCGAGGCTGGGCTGGTCAACATCGTGGGCGGCTGCTGCGGCACGACGCCCGACCACATCCGCGCCATCGCGCAGGCCGTCGCGGGCAAGGCGCCCCGCAAGATCCCCCCGCGGGCCGAAAGGCTGCGCCTCTCGGGGCTGGAACTGTTCGAGAAGGGAGCCGCGGCATGAGCACGGGCAACTTCATCAACATTGGCGAGCGCACCAACGTCACGGGCTCGGCCCGCTTCAAGAAGCTTATCATGAAGGGCGACTACGAGGCGGCCGTCGAAGTGGCGCGCAACCAGGTCGAGAACGGCGCGCAGATCATCGACGTCAACATGGACGAGGGGCTGCTCGATTCCGAAGAGGCGATGCGCACCTTCCTCAACCTGATTTCGGCAGAACCCGACATCAGCCGGGTTCCGGTGATGATCGACAGCTCCAAGTTCGAGGTGATCGAGGCGGGGCTGAAATGCGTGCAGGGCCGCTCGGTCGTCAACTCGATCTCGCTGAAGGAGGGCGAGGCGGCGTTTCTCGAGCAGGCGAAGATCGTGCGCCGCTTCGGCGCCGCCGTCGTCGTCATGGCCTTCGACGAACAGGGGCAGGCCGAGACCGCCGAGCACAAGTTCGCCATCTCCGAACGTGCCTACCGGCTGCTGACCGAGAAGGCCGGATTCGACCCGTGGGAGATCATCTTCGACCCCAACATCTTCGCCGTCGCCACGGGGATCGAGGAGCACAACGACTACGCCGTGGCCTTCTTCGAGGCGACGCGCATGATCAAGGAGCGGCTGCCGCACGCGCTGGTCTCGGGCGGGCTGTCGAACGTCTCGTTCAGCTTCCGCGGCAACGACCCGGTGCGCGAGGCGATGCACTCGGCCTTCCTCTACCACGCGATCCGCGCCGGCCTCGACATGGCGATCCTCAACGCCGGGCAGATCACGGTCTACGACGACATTCCGGGCGAGTTGCGCGAGCGCGTCGAGGACGTGCTGCTCAACCGCCGCCCCGACGCCACCGACCGCCTGCTCGCCATCGCCGACGACTACCGCGACAAGGGCGAGGCCCAGGCGAAATCCGACCCCAAGTGGCGCGAGGCCCCGGTCGAGGAGCGCCTGAGCCACGCCCTGATCCACGGCATAAACGACTACGTGATCGACGACACCGAGGAGGCGCGGCAGCGCGCCGACCGGCCGCTCGACGTGATCGAGGGCCCGCTGATGGACGGGATGAACGTCGTGGGCGAGCTGTTCGGCGAGGGCAAGATGTTCCTGCCGCAGGTGGTCAAGTCGGCCCGGGTGATGAAGACGGCCGTGGGCCACCTCATCCCCTTCATGGAGGCCGAAAAGAAAGCCGCGGGCGACACCTCGGCCAAGGGCAAGATCCTGATGGCCACGGTGAAGGGCGACGTGCACGACATCGGCAAGAACATCGTCGGCGTCGTGCTGGCCTGCAACAACTACGACGTGGTCGACATGGGCGTGATGGTGCCCACCGAGGACATCATCGCGAAGGCGAAGGAAGAAAAGGCCGACGTCATCGGCCTGTCGGGCCTCATCACCCCCTCGCTCGACCGGATGGTCGACGTGGCCAGCGAGATGACGCGGCAGGGCCTCGACATCCCGCTCCTGATCGGTGGCGCGACCACCTCGAAGAAGCACACCGCGATCAAGATCGCCCCCTCCTACGCGCACGGCGTGATCCATGTCGACGACGCCTCGAAGGCGGTCGGCGTCGTCTCGCGCCTCCTGTCGAAGGAGCGCAAGCCGCAGTTCCTGGCAGAAGTGGCCGAGGAATACGAGGGGCTGGCGGCGGGCCACGCCGGCCGCGGCGAGCGCCCCACGATCCCGCTCGCGGAGGCGCGCGCCAACGCCTTCCGGCCGGCCCCGCACACGCCGGAACAACCGCGCCAGACGGGCCTGGTCACCCTCGGCGACCTGAAGGTCGAAGACCTGCGCGACTACATCGACTGGTCGCCCTTCTTCTGGACGTGGGAGATGCGGCAGACCTTCCCGCGCATCCTCGACGACCCCGAGAAGGGCGAGACGGCGCGCGAGCTCTACGGCCACGCCCAGGACATGCTCGACCGGATCGTGGCCGAGAAGTGGTTCGCGCCCCGCGCCGCGCTCGCCCTCTGGCCGGCCAACCGCGATGGCGACGATATCGTGGTGTGGGCCGACGAGGGCCGCCGGCAGGAGCGCGCGCGCTTCCACATGCTGCGCCAGCAGACCTCCAAGCGCGGCGACCGGGCCAATTTCTGCCTCGCCGACTTCGTGGCAGAGGACGGCCCCGACTGGCTGGGCGGCTTCGCCGTCACCGCCGGCCCGGAAGTCCACGCCATTTCCGACCGCTTCAAGGAGCAGGGTAACGACTACGACTCGATCCTCGTGCAATCGCTGGCCGACCGCTTGGCCGAGGCGATGGCCGAGGCGATGCACGCCCGCCTCCGCCGCGACATCTGGGGCTACGCCGCCGACGAAGCGCTCACCAACGAGCAGCTCGTCCGCGAGGAGTATCGCGGCATCCGCCCCGCGCCGGGCTACCCCGCCTGCCCCGACCACACCGAAAAGCGCACGCTGTTCGACCTGCTCGACGCGCCCCGCACCACGGGCCTGACGCTGACCGAAAGCTGCGCGATGTGGCCCGCGGCCGCCGTCTCGGGCCTCTACTTCGCCCACCCCGATGCCGCCTATTTCGGCGTCGGCCGGATCGGGCGCGACCAGGTGGAAGACTACGCCGCGCGCAAGGGCATGACGCTGGCCGAGGCGGAAGCCTGGCTCGCCCCCAATCTCGCCTACACCCCGGGCGCCGAAGAGGTGCCGCTCAAGAAATCGGCCTGACGCCCCGGGATCACGACCCCCGAAACCCACAGGGAGACGCACCATGGCAAGAAGCTGGCTGATGACCTCGGAGTCGGTGTCCGAAGGGCACCCCGACAAGGTCTGCGACCGGATTTCCGACACCCTTCTCGATGCCTATCTGCGCGAGGATCCGATCAACTGCCGCTGCGGTATCGAGACCCTGGCCACCACCAACCACGTCACCGTGGCGGGCGAGGTGCGCGGGCCCGACAAGATCCTGCGCGATGTCGAGGAGATGGTGCGCGCCACGATCCGCGACATCGGCTACGAGCAGCTCGGCTTCGACTGGAAGGACGTGCAGATCGTCAACCGCCTGCACGCCCAGTCCTCCGACATCGCGATGGGCGTCGACGAGGGCGACAAGGGCGAGGAAGGCGCGGGCGACCAGGGGATCATGTTCGGCTACGCCTGCAACGAGACCGACGAGCTGATGCCGGCGCCGATCCAGTTCGCCCACCGCATCCTGCGGCTCATGGCCGAGGACCGGAAGGCGGGCCGCCGGCCCGAATTCGGCCCCGACTCCAAGAGCCAGGTGACGCTGAAATACGTCGACGGCAAGCCGGTGGGCATCGACGCCGTCGTCGTGTCCACCCAGCACGGCGAGGACGTGACGCAGCAGCAGGTCCGCGAGCTGGTCAAGCAGTATCTCAACGCCGCCTCGCTCGAGGGGTGGGAGGTGCCGGAGGACCGGCTGTTCGTGAACCCCACGGGCCGCTTCGTGCTCGGCGGGCCCGAGGGCGACGCAGGGCTGACGGGCCGCAAGATCATCGTAGACACCTATGGTGGCGCGGCGCTGCACGGCGGCGGCGCCTTCTCTGGCAAGGACCCGACCAAGGTCGACCGGTCGGCTGCCTATGCCGCGCGCTACCTCGCCAAGAACGTGGTCGCGGCGGAACTCGCCGACCGCTGCCAGATCCAGCTCGCCTACGCCATCGGCATGCCCGAGCCCATCGCGATCTACGTCGACACGTTCGGCACCGGCAAGGTGTCGGAGGACGATCTCGGCACCCGACTGCGCGAGATGGTGCGGCTGACGCCGCGCGGCATCCGCGAGCACCTCGGGCTGCAGCGCCCGATCTACGCCCGGACCTCGGCCTACGGACATTTCGGCCGCAAGCCCGAGGACGACGGTGCCTTTTCCTGGGAAAAAACCGACCTCGCCAGCGAGCTCGCCCGCTCCTTCGGCCACCGCATCGCCGCCGAGTGAGGCACGCCGTCTGACATCCGGCGGGAGGAACGCCTTTGGAAAGGCGTTCACCGCGCGCACGCGCGGTGAAGGCGCTTCGAAGCGCCTTCCCTCCGCCCGGCACGATCGCTTTCCGCCCCGGCTACCGCGGCCGGGGCGCCCTCACACAGGTTGAAAGGACATGCCATGCCTGCCGAAGACAGCGCACCCCTAAGCGCCGATTACACAATCAAGGATATCGCCCTCGCCGGGTTCGGGCGGCGGGAGATCGAGATCGCGGAGAC
>OFET01000689.1_pt1 | contig 16022 bp, 13 predicted proteins | sample 1521211 | NCBI WGS metagenome assembly OFET01 (sample SAMN03766358, study PRJEB24113) | microbial mat metagenome | isolation source: enrichment culture HLUCC-A from microbial mat sample contains cyanobacterium...
CTGAAGGCCGGCGGCGACCGTTTCGGTTTCGGTGTGGGAACTGGTGGAGCCGAGGGGAATCGAACCCCTGACCTCGTCATTGCGAACGACGCGCTCTCCCAACTGAGCTACGGCCCCGTGCGGCGCGGGATCGCCCATCGGCCGGGCGATGTCAAGCGGCGATCAGCCCGCGTTCTGCCGGACGAAACGGACGATGTCGGCCGCCGGGCGGGCGCCGGCGAGCCGCGCGGCCTCGCGCCCGTGGCGGAACAGGATCAGCGCCGGGATACCCCGGATCGCGTAGCGGATCGCCGCGTCGGGGTGCGACTGGGTGTCGATCTTGGCCAGGCGCGCTTCGCCCGCGAGGTCCTGCGCCGCGCGGGCGAATTCGGGCGCCATCGCCCGGCACGGCCCGCACCACGGCGCCCAGAAATCGACCAGCAGCGGCAGCCCGTCGGTGCGCGCCGCCGTCTCCAGCGTGGCGAGGTCGAGCTCGGCCACCCTGCCCTCGACCAGCCGCGCGCCGCAGGTGCCGCATTTCGGCCCGGCGCCGAGCCGGTCGCGCGGAACGCGGTTGACGGCGCCGCAGGTCAGGCAGGCGAGCTTCAACGAAGAGGTCTGGTCGGTGGCGGCAGGCATGGTGGGCCCCTCTCACATTCGGTTCGCCGAATATATGGGGGCGGCATCGCCGTGCGGAAGGGGCACGGGTGACCAGTTGACCGGGGGCCCGCAGCCCCGGCCGCCCGCCGGGGCGGAGCGCGCGGGCGGGCGGGCGGGGCGCGGTCCGGCCCGGCGGGCGGGCGGGGCTATTCCGCCGCCTCGGCGTAGTCCTCGAGCGGCGGGCAGGTGCAGACGAGGTGGCGGTCGCCCCAGGCGTTGTCGACCCGGCCCACGGGCGGCCAGTACTTGTCGACCCGGAAGGCGCCGGCCGGAAAGCAGCCCTGCTCGCGTGGGTAGGGCCTGTCCCACTCGGCCACGAGATCCTCGACCGTGTGGGGGGCGCGGCGCAGCGGGCTCTGATCGGCCGCGATCTCGCCCGCCTCGACCGCGCGGATCTCGGCGCGGATCGTGCGCATCGCGGTCACGAAGCGGTCGAGCTCGGCCTTGGTCTCGCTCTCGGTCGGCTCGATCATCAGCGTGCCGGCCACGGGCCACGACATGGTGGGCGCGTGAAAGCCCGTATCCATCAGCCGCTTGGCGATGTCGTCGACGGTCACGCCCGCCTCGGCGAAGGGGCGCGTATCGAGGATGCATTCGTGCGCGATGCGCCCCCGCGCGCCCTTGAAGAGCACCGGGTAGTCGCCCTCGAGCTCGGCGGCGAGGTAGTTGGCATTGAGGATCGCCACCTTGGTGGCCTGCGTCAGCCCCGCTCCGCCCATCAGCAGGCAATAGGCCCACGAGATCGGCAGGATCGAGGCCGAGCCGTAGGGCGTCGCCGACACCGGCCCCTCGCGCCCCGCGGGCGCCGGGCTGTCGCCCGAGAACCATGTGTCGGTCTCGGGATGGCCGGGCAGGAAGGGGGCGAGATGCGCCTTCACGCCGATCGGCCCCATGCCGGGCCCGCCGCCGCCATGCGGGATGCAGAAGGTCTTGTGCAGGTTGAGGTGGGTGACGTCGGCGCCGATCTCGCCCGGCTTCACGAGGCCCACCATCGCGTTGAGGTTCGCCCCGTCCATGTAGACCTGCCCGCCATGGTCGTGGACGATGGCGCAGACCTCGCGCACCCCGTCCTCGAACACGCCGTGCGTCGAGGGATAGGTGATCATGCAGGCGGCGAGCCGGTCGCCCGCAGCCTCGGCCTTGGCGCGGAAATCGTCGATGTCGATGTCGCCGTTCTCCGCCGACCTGACGACCACCACCTGCATGCCGGCCATCCTGGCCGAGGCCGGGTTGGTGCCGTGGGCCGACATCGGGATCAGGCAGATGTCGCGCTGCCCCTCCCCGCGCGCCCTGTGCCAGGCGCGGATGGTCAGCAGCCCCGCATATTCCCCCTGCGCGCCCGAATTGGGCTGCATCGACATGGCGTCGAAGCCGGTGATCTCGCAGAGCCGCGCCGACAGGTCGTCGATCATCTCGGCATAGCCGCGCGCCTGGTCGGCCGGCGCGAAGGGGTGGAGCGTGGCGAATTCGGGCCAGGTGACGGGGGCCATCTCGACCGCCGCGTTCAGCTTCATCGTGCACGAGCCGAGCGGGATCATCGCCCGGTCGAGCGCGAGGTCGCGGTCGGACAGCCGGCGCATGTAGCGCGTCATCTCCGATTCCGCCCGGTTCATGTGAAAGACCGGGTGGGTCAGGTAGTCGGACCGCCGCAGCAGCGCGTCGGGGATGTCGGAGGCGGGCACGTCGCCGAACGCCGCCGCGACGCCGAAGGCCCGCCAGACCGCCTCGACGACCTGCGGCGTCACCGTCTCGTCGAGGGCGATGCCGATGCGCCCCCCCGCCATCCGGCGCAGGTTGATGCCCTCGGCCTCGGCCGCCCGCAGGATCGCGCCCTGCAGCGGCCCCGCCTCGACCGTGATCGTGTCGAAGACGCCGCCCTCGGGGCCGACATCGTAGCCCGCGCGGCGCAACTCCTCGGCCAGCCGGACCGTCTTGAGATGGACGTGCTCGGCGATGGCGCGCAGCCCCTTCGGCCCGTGGAACACGGCGTAGAACGAGGCCATGACGGCCAGCAGCGCCTGGGCCGTGCAGACGTTGGAGGTGGCCTTTTCCCGGCGGATATGCTGCTCGCGGGTCTGGAGGGCGAGGCGATACGCCTTGTTGCCGCGCGAATCGACCGACACGCCCACGAGCCGCCCCGGCATCGACCGCTTGAGCGCGTCGCGGCACGACATGAAGGCGGCGTGCGGCCCGCCATAGCCCATCGGCACGCCGAAGCGCTGGGCCGAGCCCACGGCGATGTCGGCGCCCATCGCGCCCGGCTCCCTGATCAGCGTCAGCGCCAGCAGGTCTGTCGCCACCACGGCGAGCGCGTCCCGTGCGTGCAGCGCCGAGATCTCTTGCGTGACGTCGCGCAGCCGCCCGTCGGTGCCGGGATACTGGAACAGCGCGCCGAAGACCCGGCCCGCGTCGAGATCGTCCACCTCGCCGACGATCACCCCGATGCCGAGCGGCGCGGCGCGCGTCCGCACCACCGCGATCGTCTGCGGGTGGCAGCGGGCGTCGACGAAGAACGCGCCGGCCTTCGACTTCGCCCCCCGTTGGCACATGACCATCGCCTCGGCCGCCGCCGTCGCCTCGTCGAGCAGCGAGGCGTTGGCCACCTCGAGCCCGGTCAGGTCGGCCACCATCGTCTGGAAATTGAGCAGCGCCTCGAGCCGGCCCTGCGCGATCTCGGGCTGGTAGGGGGTGTAGGCGGTGTACCAGGCCGGGTTCTCCAGCACGTTGCGCTGGATCGCCGGCGGCGTGATCGTGCCGTGATAGCCCTGCCCGATCAGCGAGGTCATCACCCGGTTCTTCCGCGCCACCTCGCGCATCCGCACCAGCACCTCGCCCTCGGTCATCGGCGCCCAGGTCAGCGGCTCGGCCTGGCGCAGCGAGTCGGGCACCGTCTGGTCGATGAGCCGATCGAGGCTCTCGGCCCCGACCGCGCGCAGCATCGCCGCCATCTCTTCCGGCGAGGGGCCGATATGGCGGCGGTTGGCGAAGTCGTAGGGGTCGTAATCGGTCGGCTCGAAGGGCATGCGCGTCTCCTGCGGTGGCGGGTCGGGCCTCGGGCCCGCCGGCGGCGGGCGGGCGGCCTACTCGACCATTTCCTTGTAGGCGTCCTCGTCCATGAAGGCGTCGAGCGCCTCGGGGTCGTCGACCTTGAGCTTGAAGAACCACGCCGCGCCGGTCGGGTCCTCATTCACGAGCGCGGGGGTGTCGACGAGCGCGGCATTGACCTCGACGATCTCGCCCTCGAGCGGCGCGACGATGTCGGAGGCCGCCTTGACGCTCTCGATCACCACGATCTCGTCGCCCTTGGCGACCCGCGTCTCGGGCTCGGGCAGCTCCACGAACACCACGTCGCCGAGCTGCTCGGCCGCGTATTCGGTAATGCCCACGGTCACGATCTGGCCGTCGAGGCTGAGCCATTCATGGTCTTCGGTGTACTTCATCGTCGTGATCCCTGTCTGTCCGAGGCCGGTGGTGCCGTCGGTCGCCTATCGCCTGAAGCCGTGGGGGTGGAACGGCATCTCCGCCACGATGGCGGGCAGCCGCTTTCCCCGCACCTCGCCAAAAAGCCGCGTGCCGGGCGCGGCGAGGCGGGACGGCACATAGCCCATCGCCACCGGCGCGCCCACCGACGGGCCGAACGTGCCGGAGGTGACGTGGCCCACCGCCTCGCCGCCTTCCTCCGCCTCGTGGAGGGCCACGCCCGCACGCATCGGCGCCCGCCCCTCGGGGCGCAGGCCGACGCGCAGCCGCGCCGGCCCGTCCTCGAGTTCGCGCAGGATGCGGGGCGCGCCGGGAAAGCCGCCCTCGCGCGCGCCGCCCCGGCGCCGCGCCTTCTGGATCGCCCAGCCGAGGCCCGCCTCGACGGGGCTCGTCGTGGCGTCGATATCGGCGCCGTAGAGGCAGAGCCCGGCCTCGAGCCGCAGCGAATCGCGCGCACCGAGGCCGATGGGCGCGACCTCGTCCATGTCGAGCAGTGCGCGGGCGAACGCCTCGGCCCGACCGGCCGCGACCGACACCTCGAAGCCGTCTTCGCCGGTATAGCCCGACCGCGACACCCAGAGCTCGCCATGGGGCGAGGCCAGCACGCGGTGATCCATGAAGCGCATCCCGGCCACCTCGGGCACGATCCGCGCGAGCGCTGCCTCGGCCTGCGGGCCCTGCAGGGCGATGAGCGCGCGGTCGTCGACCGGCATGAGCGCCACGTCGGCGAGATGTGCCGCCAGATGTCGAAGGTCGTGCGCCTTGCGCGCGGCGTTGACCACCAGCAGCAGCCGCCCGACCTGCGCCGCCACCATCAGGTCGTCGAGCAGGCCCCCCTCGTCGCTCGTGAAGAAGGCGTAGCGCTGGCGCCCCTCTCGCAGACCGATGAGCGCCTGCGGCACGAGCCGCTCGAGCGCCTCGGCGGCACCGGCGCCCTCGATCAGCACCTGCCCCATGTGGGAGACGTCGAACAGGCCGGCGCGCGCGCGCGTCCAGCGGTGTTCGGCGAGAGTGCCCTCGAACTGCACCGGCATCTCCCAGCCGGCGAAGTCGACCATGCGCCCGCCCCGCTCGACATGGAGCGCGGTCAGGGGCGTTCGCTGCAAGTGCGCCTTGTCCTCGGCCATCCGACCCCCGCTTCCGCCGGGGCACGGGCCCGGCATCGCTGACGCGGGCCGACCGGCCCGCACGATGCCCCCTCTGTCCTTTCGCCTGAGATCGTTATCCCTTCGGCGGGCGCAGACGCGCCTCTCTCCAGAGTCTTGTCGCCCCCACCGGTCCTGAAGCCTGAGAGTTTACCGGGGCGGTTGCTCCTTCGGCACCGTGCGAGACGGATTCTCCCGACGGGGTCGCTCCAGCCATACGCATCCCGCTCGCGCCCTTCAACCCTCGCCCCGGCCATCTCGCCGACCGGGTCCTCTTGCCGACCGGCCCCCCTCGCCGACCGGCCCCCCTTGCCTCTCGCGGCGGCGCGGGCCATCCGGGGGCCATGTCCGATGCCCGCTTCTTCGGCTACGGCTCGCTCGTCAACCGCGCGACCCACGCCTACCCCGATCCGCGCCCCGCCCGGCTGGAGGGCTGGCGCCGCGTCTGGGTGCATACCGGCCTGCGCCCGGTCGCCTATCTCTCGGTCGAGCCTGCCGAGGGCGAGATCCTCGGCCTCGTGGCCGAGGTGCCCGGCGGCGACTGGACGGCGCTCGACCGGCGCGAGGCCGCCTACGACCGCCACCCGGTGACCACCCGCCTGCACGCCTGCGGCACCGAGATGGCGGCGCGCGTCTACGCCGTGCCGCCGGGCCACGCCGCGCCCCCCGATACGCGGCACCCGGTGGTGCTGTCCTACATCGACACGGTGGTGCAGGGATTTCTCGAAGTGTTCGGGCGCGCCGGCGCGGCGCATTTCTTCGAGACGACCGCGGGCTGGGGCGGCCCCATCACCGACGACCGCGCCGCCCCCCGCTACCCGCGCGCCACGGCCCTGACCGCCGCCGAGCGCGCCATCGTCGACCGGCATCTCGGCGCCGTGGCGGCCTGACCGCCCCGGACACGCCCACCGCGGCCCCCGTGCGGCCGCGTCCTGCTTCTTTCCGTTCCAAATACGCAAGGACGCACCTGGCCACGGCGGGGCGCTGGGGCGTGGTCGATACGGCAGGTCTCCACAGGCCGGCGCCCCGGCCAGCATCGGCGGGCCCCGCAACCGGCCACCTCGCCCGACCGCCTCGCCTGACCGCGTCGGAGCCCGCGTCGGAGCCGGCGTCAGAGCCGGGGTCGGCTCTGCATCAGCGGCATGTAGGCGGCCATCTCGGGGCCGCGGGCCTGGCCCGTCAGCGCCTTGCGCAGCGGCATGAACAGCGTCCTGCCCTTGCGCCCCGTCTTCTCCTGCACCTTCGCCGTCCAGTCGCCCCAGGTCTCGGGGCCGTAGGGCGGCTCGGGCAGCAGCGCCAACGCCTCGCGCACGAACTCCGCATCCTCGGGGGCGATCGCGGGCTCGGCACCGTCGCGCAGCGCCGCCCACCACGGCGCGATGTCGGCGCGGATGTCGACGTTCTCGCGGATCACGTCCCAGAAGGCGGGGGCGAGATCGTCGGGCACGCCCGCCGCCGCCACGTCGCCCGCCACCGCCTCGAGCGGGGCGGTAGCCAGCAGGCGGTGGGTGAGCGGCATCAGGTCGGCCTCGTCGAACTTCGTGGGCGCCGCCCCGAAGCGGGCGATGTCGAAGCCCTCGATCAGCTCGTCGTGGCTGCGGCGCAGCTCCACCGGGTCGGCCGAGCCGAGGCGGGCCATGTGCGACAGCAGCGCCATCGGCTCCACGCCGCGCGCGCGCAGGTCACGCAGGCTGAGCGTGCCGAGCCGCTTCGACAGCGCCTCGCCCTGCGCCCCGGTGAGCAGCGAATGGTGGGCGAAGGCCGGGTGATCGTGCCCGAGCGCGGCCATGATCTGGATCTGCGTGGCGGTGTTGGTGACGTGATCCGAGCCGCGCACGACATGGGTCACGCCCATGTCGGTGTCGTCGACCACCGAGGCGAGCGTGTAGAGCACCTGCCCGTCGGCGCGGATCAGCACCGGGTCGGAGACCGAGGCCGCGTCGATCGAGACCGGGCCGAGGATCATGTCCTCCCACTCGATGCGCGCGTGATCGAGCCGGAAGCGCCAGACGCCGGGGCCGCGCTCGTCGCGCAGGGCCGCCCGCTCATCGTCCGACAGGGCCAGCGCGGCCCGGTCGTAGACCGGGGGGCGGCCCATGTTGAGCTGCTTGCGGCGCTTGATCTCAAGCTCCTGCGGCGTCTCGAACCCCTCGTAGAGACGGCCCATGCCGCGCAGCCGGTCGGCCGTCTCCGCGTAGCGGTCGAGGCGGGAGGACTGGGTCTCCACCCTGTCCCATGTCAGCCCCAGCCATTCCAGATCCTCCTTGATCGCGTTGGCGTATTCGGGGCGCGAACGCTCGGGGTCGGTGTCGTCGAGCCGCAGGATGAAGGTGCCCCCCGCCTTGCGCGCGATCAGCCAGTTGAACAGCGCGGTGCGCAGGTTGCCGATATGCAGGTAGCCCGTGGGCGAGGGGGCGAAGCGTGTGACGGTCATGGGCGGCCTCCGGTGCGGGTCGCACCTTCCACAGGGCGGGCTCGTTGTCCAGTCGCGGCACGCCGCCACGCGCGCCCACGCGCGCGTCCAGGCCCGGGGCCGACCCGACGCCGCCCGTTGACCTCGCCGCCGGGCTGGGGCGTACTCGGCCCGGTCGAGCGACGGAGCGTGAGCGTGAGGAGCCAGGACGACAGCTACTGGGCAGGATGCGCCGCGCCCTCGGCGGGCGACATCGCCGCGCTGGCGGAGGCAGCGCGCGCCGCCCTGCCCGAGGGTTTCGCGCGGGCCGCGCGCGAGGTGGCGATCCGGGTGGAGGAGTTCGCCGACAGCGCGATGCTCGCCGAGGTCGACCTGCAGGACCCGTTCGAGCTGACCGGCCTCTACGACGGCATCCCGCTCACCGAGCGCTCAGTGATGGACCAGCCCGACCGGCCCGACACGATCTGGCTGTTCCGCCGCCCGATCCTCGACGAATGGGCCGACCGGGGCGACGAGCCGCTGGGCCATCTGGTGGCCCATGTCTACGTGCACGAACTCGCCCACCATTTCGGCTGGTCCGACGACGACATCGCCGCCATCGACCGCTGGTGGGAGTGAGCGGCGGCCGCCTCGGTGGCCGGCCAGCGCGCGCGCCCGGCCACGCCCCTGGCCACGGCCGACCGCCCCGGCCAGACACCCTCGCCCGCAGGGCGCGCAGCCCGGCGATGGTCGGCCGCGGCCTTCTTCTTGCTCCAAATATCCCGGGGGGCGCAGGGGGCTGGCCCCCCGCTTGCGCGCCCACGCGGACAGGGGCCGCGCACATGACGGGTCGTCCGACCCTCTCCGCACTGCCGCCACAATCGCGCGCTACCGCGTGGCCATGCGCGGAAGCTACCAGACCGGGGCCGGCCTGCCGAGCCCGCTGCTGATCGGCGGCGCCGTCCTGCTGATCGGCGCCTCGCTTTTCGGCGGGGCGGAGCGCGGCTACGTGCTGCCGGGCGCGGGCCCCGAGGCGGTGGCGCTGGCGGATATCGACCGGATGCTCGCCCCTGCCCCGCCGCTGCAGGAGGCGCTGCCGCGGGAGGCGCGGGCGCCGATCGACCTCGGCGGCGGACATGCCGCCACGCCCTTGCACCTCTTCGTCGTCGACGGCGCGGTGCTGTCGCGCCACCCGTATCGTCACGGGCGCGAGGCGGCGGTCTCGCCGCTCGATCTCGTGCTCGGCTGGGGGCCGATGTCGAACCCGGCCGTGCTCTCCCATGTCGAGGTGAGCCAGGCCGGACGATTCGGCCATGTCCGCGCCAGGCCGGACGCGCCCGTCGACCTGCATGCGCTGGGCGATTCGTGGACCAACGTGCATCTCGTGCCGGCCGACGCCGGGGTGGCTCGCGCGCTGGAGGGGATCGCCGAGGGGCAGGTCGTGCGCCTCGCCGGGGCGCTGGTCGACGTGACGGGGCCGGAGGGCTTCACCTGGCGCACCTCCACCTCGCGGTCGGATCGCGGCAACGGCGCCTGCGAGATTCTGCTGGTCAGGGCGGTGACGGTGCTGCGCTGAGCGCCGCTCCGCGGCCGAGGGGCCGCGCACAGGCACTGTGCGCCCCTGCATGGCCGCGGCGCCCTGCCGCACCTATCTCTGTCTCGACGGATCGTCACAACAGGGAGAGACGACATGCCCGCCATCACCCGCCGAACCGCCCTGCTCTCAGCCGCCGCCGCGCCCGCGGCGCTGGCGCTGCCGGCTTCGGCCAACGCCCATGACGGAGGAGGCCATGCCATGCCCCGAGCCCGCAGCTTCACCCTCGGAGATTACCACGTCACCACGCTGCTCTCGGGCTCGGTGCCGCGCGAGGAGCCGCAATCGATCTTCGGCATGAACGTCTCGGAGGAGGACTTCGCGCAGGTCAGCGCGGAGAACTTCATCGGCACCGAGGCCGCGCAGTTCTTCTTCACGCCGACGCTGGTCGACACGGGCGCGGAGCGCATCCTGTTCGACACCGGCCTCGACGCCGCCTCGCTCGAGGGGCCGCTGGCGGACGCCGGCTACGCGCCCGCCGACATCACCCATGTCGTGCTGACCCACATGCATGGCGACCACATCGGCGGCATGACCACCGAGGCGGGTGCCCTGACCTACGAGGGCGCCGCCTACCTGACCGGCCAGGCCGAGTACGACGCCTGGGCCGCGCAGGAGAACGAGGGCTTCGACACCCAGGTGCGCCCCTTCGCCGAGCGCTTCGCCTTCCTCGGCGACGGCGACGCGGTCGCCCCGGGCGTGACGGCGATGGCCGCCTTCGGCCACACGCCGGGCCACATGACCTACATGATCGAAAGCGGCGGGCAGCAGATGATGCTGATCGCCGACCTCGCCAACCACTACGTCTGGTCGCTGGGCTACCCCGACTGGGAGGTGCGCTTCGACATGGACAAGGAGGCGGCCGCCGCCTCGCGCCGCCGCGTGCTGGGGATGCTCGCGGCCGACCGGGTGCCGATGATCGGCTACCACATGCCCTTCCCCGCCGCCGGCTTCGTCGAGACCCGCGGCGAGGGCTTCCGTTATGTGCCGGTGAGCTACCAGTTCATGGGCTGACGCGCCCCCCCCCACCGCCTTTTCGTGATGCCCCGCGCCGCCCGCCCCGAGGGGCGGCGCGGGGCCGCGCCCCCTTGATTATCCCGTCCCGCGCGTCTTGTTTGCGGTAACGCCGCTTCCGGAGACGCCATGACCCCGATCCTGACGCTCACGCTCAACCCCACGGTCGATTACGCGACCTCGGCAGACGCGATCCTGCCCGACGTCAAGCTGCGCTGCTCTGAGCCGCATGTTGACCCGGGCGGCGGCGGCATCAACGTGAGCCGCGCGATCCTGATGCTCGAGGGCCAGTCGACCGCGCTGGTCTCGATCGGCGGGGGCACGGGGGCGCGCCTGCTCGAGCTGCTGGCGCTCGAGGGCGTGCCCACGGTCGCCTTCCAGGGGCCGGGCGACACGCGCATCTCGTTCTCGGTGACCGATACGGGGACAGCAGAGCAATACCGCTTCGTCACGCCGGGGCCGGTCTGGGGCGAGGCCGACGTGGCGCGCGCGCTTGCCACGGTCGACCGCGCCGCCCATCCGGGCAGCTACGTGGTGCTCTCGGGCAGCCAGCCGCCGGGTGTGGCGAAGGACTTTCCCAAGCTCGTGGCCGACCATGTCGAGGGGCACCGCGCGCGCCTCGTGGTCGACACGTCGGGGCCGGCGCTGCGCAATCTGGTGGAGGCGCCGCACGAGCCGCTGCACGTGCTGCGCACCGACGACGTGGAGGCCGAGGAGATCGCGGGCCGCGCGCTGCCCTCGGCGCGGGACACGGCGCGCTTCGCCTCCGAGCTGGTGGCGCGCGGCGTGGCGCACGCGGTGATCTTCGCCCGCGGGGCCGAGGGCTCGGTGCTGGCCACCGCCGCGGGCGCGTGGCTCGCCCGTCCCGCCCCGGTGCGCGAGGTGTCGAAGGTGGGTGCGGGCGACAGTTTCGTCGGCGCCTTCACCCTGGCGCTCGCCCGCGGCGCACAGATGCAGGACGCGCTGCGCCACGGCGTCGCCGCCTCGGCCGCGGCCGTGGCGACCGAGGCGACGCGCCTGTGCCCCAAGGCGGAGGTCGACCGCCTGCTGCCCGACTGCACCGTCGAGGCGCTGGCCGCCTGACCGAGGACAGCGGCGCGCCTCAGGCGCAGTCCTTTCGTCGGGGCGGGCCGCGGCCCGCCGGCCTCCGGCGGGGATATTTCGTGCAAGAAGAAGGGGGAGCCGCGCCTCAGGCGGGGCGGACGGCCCAGAGGCGGGGAACGGGCATGGCGTAGCGCGCGGCGCTCTGGCGGCCGCCCTCCTCCAGCCAGTAGCCCGCCCCGGCGGCGCCGCGGCCGAGGAAGGCGACCACGTCTTCCATGCGGGCGCCGGTGGCGCGGACGGGGAAGCTGACCCCCGAAGCGGCGCCGGGCGCGCCGGTGCCCGCGGCCCGCTCGATGGTCATGTGGCCGGCGCCGAGGCCGGCGGGGCGGTGAGTGATCGCGGCGATCTCGGACCAGGGCAGGTGCACCTCGCTGCGGCGGCCCGCGACCGTCACGCCGTCGCGGTCGAGCCTGAGGCGGCAGCGCTCGACGGGGGGCAGGCGCCAGACGAGGGCGGCGCCGCTGCCGGCGACGGCGGCGAGAAGCAGCGGCAGGGCCGTCTCGTGCCAGCCGGGGCCGAGCCGCAGCGTCGCCTCGGCGGCGGAGCCGGCGAGAAGGGCGGCAACGGAGGCCAGCGGCGCCACGAACGCCCAGTTGCGCCCGGTGGCGGGGCCGAGCGTGTCGCCTGTCGCGTCGCGCCCGCTCATTCGGCGGCGTTGGCCTCGGCGCCGGGGTCGCGCCAGCGGTTGACGATGGGATAGCGCCGATCGAGCCAGAAGGCGCGGCGCGTCAGGCGCGCGCCCGGGGCCGACTGGAAGCGCTTGTACTCGCTGATGTAGATCAGGTGCTCGACCTGCCGGACCACGGCGCGGTCGAAGCCTTCGGCGACGATGTCGGCCACCGAGCGGTCGCGGTCGATCAGCCGCTCGAGGATGGCGTCGAGCACCTCGTAGGGGGGCAGGCTGTCTTCGTCCTTCTGGTCGTCGCGCAGCTCGGCCGAGGGCGGCTTGTCGATCACGCGGGGCGGGACGACCTCGCCCGCGGGGCCCTTCATCCAGGGGCGGTGGTTTGCGTTGCGCCAGCGGCAGGTCTCGAAGACGCGGGTCTTGTAGAGGTCCTTGATCGGGTTGTAGCCGCCCGCCATGTCGCCGTAGATCGTGGCGTAGCCCACCGCCACCTCCGACTTGTTGCCGGTGGTCAGCAGCATCTCGCCGAACTTGTTGGACAGCGCCATCAGCATCAGCCCGCGCAGGCGCGACTGGATGTTTTCCTCGGCGATGCCGGGGGGCGTGTCGCCGAACAGCGGCGCAAGGCTCGCGCCCACCGCCGCGCGCGCCGCCGAGATCGGCACCGTGTCGAGCCGTGCGCCGAGGTTGCGCGCGACCGCCTCGGCATCGTCGAGCGAAGCCCGGGAGGTGTATTCGGACGGCAGCAGCACGCAGCGCAGGTTCTCCGGCCCCAGCGCGTCGGCGGCGATGGTGGCCACGAGCGCCGAATCCACTCCGCCCGAGAGGCCGAGCAGCACCTTGTCGAAGCCCGTCTTGCCGAGGTAGTCGCGCGTCGCCGCGACCATGACGCGGTAATCCTGCTCCCACGCGTCGGGATAGTGGGCGAGATCGCCCGGCACCGCCTCCCATCCCGCATCGGTGCGGCGGAAATCGACATGGGCGATCGCCTCTTCCATCGGCGGCAGCTGCACCACGAGCCGCCCGTGCGGGTTGAGCACGAAGGAGGCGCCGTCGAACATCTGGTCGTCCTGCCCGCCGACCATGTTGACGTAGGCGAGCGGCAGCCCCGTCTCGACGACCCGGCTCACCATGTGCCCCAGCCGCACGTCGCGCTTGTCGCGGAAATAGGGCGAGCCGTTGGGCACGATCAGGATCTCGGCGCCGGTCTCGGCCAGCGTCTCGGCCACGTCCGGGTGCCAGGCGTCCTCGCAGATCGGCGTGCCGAGGCGGACGCCGCCGACCGTGTAGGGGCCGTGCACGTCGCCCGGCAGGAAGGTGCGCGGCTCGTCGAAGACGTTGAAGCACGGCAGGTGGTGTTTGCAGATGCGCGCCCTGACCCGCCCCCCCTCGAGGATCTGCCAGGTGTTGCACACCCCTGCCCCCTCGGCCGAGGGCAGGCCGATGCCGAGCGCCGGCCCGTCGGCGCAATCGGCGGCGAGCTGGGCGAGATGGCGGGCGCAATCGGCGAGAAAGGCGGGCTTTTGCACCATGTCCTGCACCTGGTAGCCCGACAGGAACATCTCTGGCAGCGCCACCATGTGGGCGCCGGCCGCCTTGCCGGCGGCCCATGCCTCGCGCGCCTTGGCCGCGTTCTGCGCCAGCGCGCCCACGGTGGGGTTGAGCTGCGCCATGGTGAGGCGGAAGGTATCCATGCAGTGCGGCCTCCTCGGGGTCGCGCGTCCGGGTGGGTCGGGCGCCCCGCCCTCATAACAGGATGACGCGAGCGGGAAAGCGGCGGAAGGGGAAAACCGTTGCCCCCTTCGTGCCCGCCACATAGGGTCTGCGCGCGCGCGATCAAACGCCGGGGATGCGTCGCGCCCCCCTGCGCCGCGCCGCCCGTGACAGCCCACGCGCAGGAGCCGACCATGCCCCGCCAGGCCCCCCGCCCGCCCCGCTTCCGGCCCGCCATGGGCCGTGCCGCGCTCGCCGCGCCGCTGGCGCTGGCGCTGGCGCTGGCGCTCGCCCTGCCCGCCCCCGCCCAGCAGGGCGGCCGCGTCGAGGTCAAGCAATACGAGAACGGCGGCGTCTACGAGGGCACGTTCAGGGATGGCCTCCAGCACGGCCAGGGCACCTACCGGCTGCCCAACGGCTACGTCTATTCGGGCGCCTGGGTCGAGGGCGAGATCCTGGGCGAGGGCGTCGCCACCTTCCCCGACGGGTCGGTCTACGAGGGCAGCTTCGCCCGCGGCAAGCCCGACGGGACGGGGCGCATCACCTATCCCGACGGCGGCACCTACGAGGGCGACTGGATCGCGGGGCAGATGACGGGCGAGGGCGTGGCGACCTATGCCGACGGCTCGCGCTACGAGGGCACGTTCCGCGACGGCCTGCGCGACGGCACCGGCACGCTCGTCGCTCCCAACGGCTACCGCTACGAGGGCGGCTGGGCGGCCGGCGAGAAGGAAGGCGAGGGCCGCATCACCTACCCCGACGGCTCGACCTATACCGGCGGCATGGTGCAGGGAGAGCGGGCGGGCCGGGGCCGGCTCGAGACCGACGAGGGGCTGGTCTACGAGGGCACCTGGGACGCGGACCGCATCCATGGCGAGGGGCGGCTGGAGCAGCCGGGCGGCGACGTCTACGAGGGCGACCTCGTCGAGGGCCTGCGCGAGGGCGAGGGCCGGATCGCCTACGCCAACGGCGACGTCTACGAGGGCGAATTCGCGCGCGACCTGCGCCACGGGCAGGGCCGCTTCGTGGGCGCCGACGGGTTCACCTACGAGGGTTCGTTCGTCGAGGGCCGGATGGAGGGCGAGGGCCGCGTGACCTACGCCGACGGCACGACCTATGCGGGCGGGCTGCTCGACGGCCAGCCGCACGGGCGGGGCGAGATCGCCTATGCCGAGGGGGGCGGCTATGCGGGCGACTGGGTCGAGGGCGTGTTCCACGGGCAGGGGCGCGTGACGTATCCCGACGGGTCGGCCTACGAGGGCGGCTTCGTCGAGGGCCGGCCCGAGGGCGAGGGCGTGCTCGAGGCGCCCGACGGCTATGCCTACGAGGGCACGTTCGCGGGCGGCGTGCCGCAGGGCGAGGGCCGCGCCACCTATCCCGACGGCGCGGTCTATGTGGGCGGCTTCATCGAGGGCGCGCGCTCGGGCGAGGGCCGCCTCGAGACGCCGGACGGCTTCGTCTACGAAGGCGGCTGGTCGGCCGGCGAGATGGAGGGCCAGGGCGTGGCCCGCTACGCCAACGGCGACGTCTACACCGGCGACTTCGTGGCCGGCGAGCGCGAGGGCGAGGGCACGCTGGTCTACGCCTCGGGCGAGGAGGTGACGGGAATGTGGGAGAACGGGCAGTTGGTGGTGGATTAGCCTGCCTGGCGCGCACGACTAATGCGAGCGCCTATGGGTCTGGCTCCAAGCCTCAAGCACGGTGAGCTCCTGCTCGACCTTAGCCCAGTCGTCCCTCAGATGGCGGAAAGCCCACCTTGACGGCGCAGCCTCGATGATTCTCGTGAGCTTGACCACCGCATCAAGCTGATAGGCCAGTCTCCGACGGGAGAAAGACAAGCTCGTTGGCAAAAAGTGAACGGCGTTGTTCCGATCGACGTTCAGCAAAAAAAGTGCATGCTTCAAATCTCTGGGCAATTGGATGGGGCCGTCAGGACGATCAAAACAACCCTTTTGCGAGAGACGCCTTAGCCCGTATTATTCATCGAAATCGGGGAGGGCGGCTGGCGTGCCCGCGAAAGCTCTGTAGAATCAAGCTCCTACACAAGGTCCGAGAGCAGCCCCCGGAGCACGCCATGGGTGAAACGCTACAGCCGGTCGTCACGGGCTTCAACAGGTCCCTGCGCGTCGAGAGCCGCGCCGAGCGGCTGACCGGAGACGCCGGGGCCGTGGTGCTGCGCGAGATCATGGAGCAGAGCGGCATCGTCGAGTGGATGAGTCCGCAACTCAAGGACCCGCGGCGGCAGGAGGACGTCGTCCATGACCTCCCCTCTCTCATCCGGACGAGCGTCCTGCTCGCCGCTCAGGGCTGGCGCGA
>OFET01000693.1_pt1 | contig 15893 bp, 11 predicted proteins | sample 1521211 | NCBI WGS metagenome assembly OFET01 (sample SAMN03766358, study PRJEB24113) | microbial mat metagenome | isolation source: enrichment culture HLUCC-A from microbial mat sample contains cyanobacterium...
CGCTCGAGCGGATCGGGCTGGGGCACATGGGCGAGGCGTGGCCCGCCCAGCTCTCGGGGGGCATGCAGCAGCGGCTCGCCATCGCGCAGGCACTGACCGCCCGGCCCCGCATCCTGCTGCTCGACGAGCCGTTCGGGGCGCTGGACCCCGGCACGCGGCTCGCCATGCACGACTTCCTCGCCGAGCTGCGCGCCGAGACCCGCATGACGGTGTTCATGGTCAGCCACGATCTCGAGGAGGCGTTCAAGCTGGGCGACCGCGTGATCGTGTTCGACAAGCCTCGGTGGGACCCGACCGACCCGGGTGCATACGGCGCCACCATCACCTACGATTTCGACGCCCGGAACGGGGGTATCCCGTTCCAGACCATCCCCTCGACCCGTCTGACGGAGGAGACGCATGTACTTCAGCCCGCCTGAGCGCAGCCGCTCGCACCACCCGGCCGACCGCCGCGCGCCCGGCCGCCGCCACCACCACCCCGACCTGTCGAAGCTGCAGGGCTGGAAGGCGGCGCGGGCCGAGGCGGAGATTCCGGGCGCCGAGTGGGAGAAGGAAAAGCGCTGGGCGCTGAAGATGGGCCTGACGGCGGCTGACTCGATCGAGGACCGCTCGATCCCCACCTTCGCGCGGGGCGAGCTGCCGCATTACGCGGGCATCAATACCTTCCTCAAGGCGCCCTACGCCGAGGATGTCTCCGAGGTCGGGCTCTACGACGCGACCGTGCTCGGCGCCCCCTTCGACGGCGGCACCACCTACCGCCCCGGCACGCGGTTCGGCCCGCAGGGGGTGCGCAAGATCAGCGCGCTCTACACCCCCTACAACTACGAGATCGGGGTCGATCTGCGCGAACAGATGTCCCTCTGCGACGCGGGCGACATCTTCACCATCCCCGGCAACATCGAGAAGACGTTCGACCAGATCAGCCGGGCCGTCAGCCACGTCTTCTCGTCCGGCTCGCTGCCCATCATCATCGGCGGCGACCATTCCATCGGCTTTCCCTGCGTGCGGGGGATCGCCGAGTGCACCTCGAAGACCATCGGCATCGTGCATTTCGACCGGCACGCCGACATCCAGGAGAAGGATCTCGACGAGCGGATGCACACCACGCCGTGGTTCCACTCCACCAACCTGCCCAACGTGCCGGCGAAGAACCTCGTGCAGGTCGGCATCGGCGGCTGGCAGGTCCCGCGCGAGGCGGTGAAGGTCGCCCGCGAGCGCGAGACCAACATCATCACCATGTCCGACATGGAGCGGATGGGCATCGACAGGACCGCCGAGATGGCGCTGGAAATGGCCTGGGACGGGGCCGACATGGTCTACATGTCGTTCGACATCGATTCGATCGATTGCGGCTTCGTGCCCGGCACCGGCTGGCCCGAGCCCGGCGGGTTCCTGCCGCGCGAGGCGCTGGCGCTGGCCTCGAAGGTCGCCGCCGAGGGCATCTGCGGGATGGAGCTGGTCGAGGTCTCGCCGCCCTACGACCAGTCCGAGATCACCGCGCTGATGGGCACGCGGGTGATCGTCGACGTGCTGGGGGCGATGGTGTCGAACGGCACGCTGGGCAAGCACCGCGGGCTGATCGACAAGCCGGTGAGCCTGCCGGCGGGAGAGTTCGACGAGGCGACGGAGGGGCGGCGCTGGTCGACCCCGGCGAAGCGGAAGGACTGAGCGATGCCGCACGATCACCGCCACGCGGACGGCGGCACGCACCGGCACGCGCACGGCGACACGCACCGCCACGCGCACGGCGGCACGCACCGCCATGCGCACCGGCACGCGCACGGGCACGCGCACGGGCACCACCCCCACGACCACCCGCACGATCACAACCACCCCGACGACCACCTGCACAGCCACATGCACGGGCCCGACCGGGCGGCGGAGCTGCAGGTGCTCACCGAGCAGTTCATCGACGGGTTCGTGCAGGCGAAGGACAAGATGGCCTACCTGCGCCTCGCCGGGGTGCCGCTGGAGCGACCGGGGCCGGGCGGCGGGCCGTCGCTCAAGCTGGTCGACGTGCGGCTGGTGACGGAGTGGCAGGTCGGGACCGCCTCGCCCGCCTTCGGCTCGCGCGAGCTGTCCTACCTGCCTTTCCCCGGCGAGATGGTGCGCGAGCGCACGAACATGGCGCTGGTCTACGTCTCGCTCGACGCGCGGGAAGAGACCGACCTGCGGAGCTTTCTCGCCGGCCGGGTGGATTAGCCGGCGCGGGTCAGCGCGCGCAGGGTCTCGGTCACCCCGGCCCGCCCCCTCGGCCGCCAGCCGAGGGCGCGCAGGCGTTCGGAGTGCATGACGCTGACCTGCCCGGCGTCGGCCCGCTCCGGCAGCGGGCCGCCAGCGCCGGTCAGCGCCGACCATTCGGCCAGCAGGTCGCGCCGGTCGAGCAGGATGTCCGAGCAGTGGAAGACGCCGGGGGCGAGCGCACCCGCCTCGGCCCCGACCAGCAGGCGCACCGCGTCGGCGAGATCGCCGGCATGCACCTCGGTTCCCACGCGGGGGGCGATGGCCTCGCCCCGTGCGAAGGCGTCGAGCAATGGCCGCCACTTGTGCGCCAGGCCGGGCACCGGCGGGCCGTAGGCGCCTGTCGCCCGCAGCGACACGCCCGCGAAGCCGGGGCCGGAGAGCGCCGCGAGCGCCCGCTCCGCGGCCACCTTCACCTCGCCGTAGAGCGTGTCGGGGCGCGCCCGCAGCCCCTCGTGCAGCGCCGTGCCCGGCGGCCAGCCGCCATGGACGGCGCGCGACGAGAGGAACACGACGCGCCCGACGCCCGCCGCCCGCGCCGCCTCGAACAGCCGCAGCGTGCCGTGGCGGTTGAGGCGAACGAAGCCCGCCGGGTCGTCGCCCTCGCCGCCGCGGTAACGGCCCGGCACATGCGAGAAGGCAGCGTGCACCAGCGCGCCGATGCCGGCGAGCTCGGGCGCGGGGCCGCCCAGCTCGAACGGGCGGAACTCCGCCCCGGCGTGGCGCGACGGGCGGCGGCCGAGGGCCACCACCCGGTGCCCGGCCGACAGCAGGCCCGCCGCGATCCAGTGTCCGACCGTTCCCGAGGCGCCGGTGACGCCGACCTTCATCCGGCGCGCCTCATGCCGCGCCGGGCGGCGGCGGCAGGTCGCGCGGATCCGGCACCGGGCCGTTGCCGGCATGGGCGCGCCACAGCTCGATCAGGGGGCGCAGGGCGTCGGCCTTCGGGTGCGGCTCCTGCCAGGGCTTCTCGTACTGGTAGTGCAGCACGGTGATCGACGGCCAGTGCCAGAGGCCGGGCAGGTTGAGCCAGACGTATTGCAGCATGTTGTCGAACACCGGCAGGCCGTGCCAGCCGGGAAAGAACGCCTGCAGGAAGGTCTGATCGGTCCGCCGCCAGAAGGCGCCGGGCGCGTCGAGGCGCGCCAGCATCGCCTCGTATGTGGCCGGATCGGGGCGGGCGGCAAAGACGCCCGAATTGAGCCGGCGGAAGTCGGCGAGGCCCTCGTAGACGTTGGGCGCGGCCGAGAATTCCGGGTAGTCGAACAGCCGGTCGATGGGGCGCAGCACCAGCGTGTCGGCATCGAGGAACACGGCGCGGGAATAGTCGAGCTGCCACAGCCGCAGCTTGGCGAAGTTGTCGAGCGGGGTGTGAAAGGGCGGCTTGCCCCCCTTGTCGAAAGGGGCCGCGGCGTGCAGCGCGTCGCGGGCATGGGCGGCGTTGAACGCCGGTGACGTGGGCAGCAGGTCCACCGCCACCAGTCGCGCGCCCAGCGCCGCGAGCGGCGCCAGCGCCTCGGTCCCCGCGCCCTCGGTATGCATCACCACGAGGTCGGCGCCCGTGCCCGTCAGCCGCAGCGAGCGCAGGAGGGCCCGCGCGCCGAGCGCGAAATCGGCGTTGGTCACGAGGGTGACGAAGGCCCGGTCGCTGCCCGCCGGGCCGGCCGGGCGCATGCCGTCCACGGTCACGACACCGAACGCAGCCGCTTGCCCTCGGGGTCGCGCTCCACCGCCTGTGCCAACTCTTTCGTCCAGCCCGAGACGGCCGGAACGCGTGAGCGGTCGATCCGGTGGGCAAACTTGCGCGCCACGTCGATCACCTCTTCCAGAAGGCCCTCGGCGAGGGTCGTCGGCCTCAGCCCCAGCGCGAGGAACTGGGCGTTGTCGACGACCAGATCGTTCTCGGCGGCCTCCTTGCGCGGATTGGGCAGGTAGGCCACCTCGGCGCCCGCGAGCCGCGCCACCAGCTCGGCCAGGTCGCGCACCCGGTGCGTCTCGGTCATCTGGTTGAAGATGCGCACCCGCTCGCCCGCGGACGGCGGATCGCCCAGCGCCAGCTCGATGCAGCGCACGCTGTCCTGGATGTGGATGAAGGCGCGCGTCTGCCCGCCGGTGCCGTGCACCGTCAGCGGATAGCCGATCGCCGCCTGAATCAGGAAGCGGTTGAGCACCGTGCCGTAATCGCCGTCATAGTCGAATCGGTTGATCAGCTGCGTGTGGCGGCGGGTCTGCTCGGTATGGGTGCCCCAGACGATGCCCTGGTGCAGGTCGGTGATCCGCAGCCCGTCGTTCTGCGCGTAGAACTGGAAGAGGATCTGATCGAGGCTCTTGGTCATGTGGTAGATCGAGCCGGGGCGCGTGGGATAGAGAATCTCCTGCGTCGCCTTCCCGCCCTCGGTCGTCTCGACCTCGACGTCGAGATATCCCTCGGGGATCGTCGCGCCCACGTTGGAGTAGCCGTAGACGCCCATCGTGCCGAGATGCACGAGGTGCGCGTCGATGCCGGTCTCGACCAGCGCCGCCAGCAGGTTGTGCGTGGCGCTCACGTTGTTGTCGACGCTGTAGACCTTGTGACGGTCGGTCTTCATCGAATAGGGCGCCGCGCGCTGCTCGGCGAAGTGGATCACCGCGTCGGGGCGGTGCTCGGCCAGCCACTGCTTGAGCCGCTCGTACTCCTTCGCGAGGTCGAGCAGGTGAAAGTGCAGGCGCCGACCCGTCACCTCGTGCCAGATGCGGCAGCGCTCCTGGATCGAGTCCATCGGCGTCAGCGACTGCACGCCGAGCTCGGTGTCGATCCAGCGCCGCGACAGGTTGTCGACGATGTGCACCTCGTGGCCCTGGTCCGACAGGTGCAGCGTGGTCGGCCAGCCGACGAAGCCGTCGCCGCCGAGGATCGCGATCTTCATGGGGTCTCTCCCAGCCGTTGCGGTATCTCGCGCGCTGCCTGCCTCTGCGCCGCCTCTGCGACAGGGGCGTGACAGTGGGCGCGCATTGGTCGCCCCCATGCGCCGCAATGCGGCGCTTCCCCCATGCAAAGCTGCCGTGCCGCGGCCCGGAAGGCAAGGCGAAGCCGGCGAGGTGGCCTCCCTCCGCCTCGGAACATCCCGTGAAGGGACCGGTTGAGAAAGGCGGGCGCCGCACCGATGGGGACCATGAACCAGATCAGAGAGACATTTGCCCGGTGCCGTTCGGCCCGGCTGCTGGCGGCGGTCCTGGCGCTGGCGGTGACGGGCGCCACAGCCCAGCCCGCGGGCAACACGCCCCCCTGCGCGGGCGCGGGCGACCTGCTGTGCAGCGACATCGGCGCACCCGGCGAAGGCCCCGAGGACGAAGACTCCGAGGACACGGCGGAGCGTCACACGGCGCCGGACGACGGGGCGGACGCGTCGCGCCCCGACACATTGGCCGACACCCCGGCCGGCGCCATCGCCGGGGCCGACGACGGGCCGACGGGCGACGTGGTTCCCCGCCGCCGCCCCGCCGCCGAGGACAGACCGGCGGTCGAGGCCGAGGGGCTGCGGCCGCGTCGGCGGGCCGATTCCGCGCTGGAGGGCCGTAGCCAACGCCCGCGCCCTCGGGCCGACGCGCTCGACATACCCGAGCCCGATCGGCAGGCGGTGCCCGCCCGTCCGCGCGCCCCGTTTCTCGAGAGAGAGGGCGAATGAGCGGCCGCGACACGGATCGTGCCGCCCGGACCGGCCCGCCGGGTGGCGCACCCGGCGACGCGCCCGCCGGGGACGGGAACGGCGCCGCCGCGCGCCCAGGCCGCGGCGCGCTGCTCGTCGCTGCGCTTGTTTCGCTCGCGCTGCTTGCCGCGGGCGGCGGTGCGTGGTGGCTGCTCGCCCGCCCCGGCCAGCAGGCGGACGAGAGCGCCGAGCCGCCGCGCCCGCCCCTCATCCGCACGACCGAGGTGGAGGCGGCCGGAGAGGTCGCGATCACGCAGACCGCCTTTGTCCGGCCCGTCTTCGAGGTCGACGTGACGCCCGAGGTCTCGGAGCGCATCGCCGAGTTGGGCGAGGATTTTCGCGTCGGCGGCCGGGTCGCGCGCGGCGACGTTCTGGTGCGGCTCGAGCGCGACCGGCTCGAGGCGGCGCTGGTCGAGGCCGAGGCGCGCGTCGAGCAGGCCCGCGCCGCCGTCTCCGAGGCGCGCGTCACCCGCCGGCGGCAGGAAGAGCTGGAGGACGAGGACATCGCCTCGGAGGCGCGTCTGCAGGAGGCGCTCGTGGGCGTCTCCGGCGCCGAGGCCGAGCTCGCCACCGCCCGTGCCGCCGAGACGACCGCACGGCGACAGCTCGACGATGCGGCCATTCGCGCCCCGTTCGACGCGCTGGTGACCGCCCGCTCGGCCGCGCCGGGGCAGGCGGTCTCGCCCGGCGCGGTGCTCGGCAGCCTGGTGGCGACGGGCGCAGCAGAGATGCGGATGGGGCTGACCGAGCGCGACGTTGCGGTGCTCGGCGGGGCCGAGGCGGCCCTCGGCACGGCGGTCACGGTCCTGCCCGCGGGGTCGGCCGAGGGCGCGCCGCTGGCCGAGGGCGTCGTCACCGACACCGACCCCCAGGTGGTCGAGGACAGCCGTACCACCGGCCTGATCGTGCGGGTCGAAGACGCCTTCGCCATGCGCGACCCGCGCCCCTTGCGCGTGGGCGAGCTGGTGGAGCTGCGCCTCACCGCCACGCTCGACCGCTCCGGGGCGCTGACCGTGCCAGACGAGGCGCTCAAGGCCGATGCCACGCTCTGGCGGGTCGCGCCTGCGGACGACGGCGAGGCGACCCTCGCGCGCACCCGGGCGACGGTCATCTTCCGCGACGCGGACGCGGCGGTGGTCGCGGCCGAGGGCCTCTCGCCGGGCGACCGCGTGATGCTCAGCGACCGCGCTGGCGCCCTCGACGGCCTGCGCGTGCGCCTTGACCGCGAGACGGAGGGCAGGCGCGGCGAATCCGCGAACGAACGCGACGACGGGGACGGCGAGCGCTCCGGCAGCGACGCCTCGTCGGCGGTTTCCTCCGGGGACGCAGACGGCGCGGCGTCGGGCGGCGACCGGTCGGGCGGCTGAGGGGCGCAGGCGATGGAACGACTGATCCTCTGGTTCCGGCGCGACCGCGTCGCCGCCAACCTGCTGGCGCTGGTGCTGGTGGCCGCCGGCCTCGCCTCGGCCGCCACGCTGACCGTGCGCACCTTTCCCGAAATCGCCACCGACGCGGTGCAGGTCACCGTCGCCTATCCGGGCGCGTCGCCCTCCGACGTCGCCGATGCCGTGCTCACCCCGATCGAGGAAGAGTTGCGCGGCCTCGAGGGCGTGCGCGAGTTGCGCGGGCAGGCCACGCGCGGCTCGGGCACGGTGACTGCCGAACTGACCCGCGGCGCCGCGGTGCGCGACGTGAAGGACGATATCGAGACCCGCGTCGCCCGCATCGAAAGCTTCCCCGACGGCGCGCGCGACCCCCGCATCGCCGAGGTCGAGCCGACAGAAGTCGCCATCCAGGTCGTGCTGCATGGCGATACGACCCGCGCCGCGCTCAAGGCGCTGGGCGAAGAGGTGCGGCGCGACCTGACCGCGCGGCCCGGACTCAGCCAGGTGACGCTGGCGGGCGCCGCGACCGACATGATCGAGATCGAGGTGCCGCGTGCCACACTGCAGAGCTACATGACCGGCCTCGAGAGTCTGGGCGAACGGATCGAGGCCCGCACGCTCGACCTGACCGCCGGGAGGCTCGACACCGGCGAAAGCGTGCTGCAGGTCCGGGCACCGGGCGAGGCGCGCACCGCCGACGCCTATCGCGACCTCGTGGTGTTCACCGGCCCCGAGGGCGCGCGGGTGCGGCTGGGCGAGATCGCCGAGATCGCATCGACCCGCACGGAAGAGGCCGTCTCGGCCGAGATCGACGGGCAGCCCGCCGTGTTCCTCTCGGTCGAGCGGACGGGGCAGGAGCAGGTGCTCGAGATCGTCGACAGCGTGCAGGCGTATCTCGACGACGAGTTGCGCCCGAGCCTGCCCGACGGGATCGAGGCGACGGTCTGGAACAACTCCGGCGCGCAGCTCCAGGGGCGGATCGACCTGTTGGCCAAGAACGGCGTCATCGGAGCGGCGCTGATCCTGCTCCTGCTGATGGTGTTCCTCGACATGCGGGTAGCGGCCTGGGTCGCGGGTGGCGTCGTCGTCGCCTTTGCCGCCGCCTTCGTGCCGATGCAGGCGTTCGGCGTGACGATCAACCAGCTGTCGCTCTTCGGCTTCATCCTGGCGCTCGGCATCGTCGTCGATGACGCGATCGTGGTGGGCGAAAGCACCTGGTCGGCCCTGCAGGAGGGGCAGGGCGCGGGCGGCGCGGCGGCCGAGGCGGGCGTGCTGGCGGTGTGGCGGCCGATCCTGTTCTCGGTCGTCACCACGATCCTCGCCTTCGTGCCGCTGTTGTTCCTGCCGGGCTCGTCGGGCTCGTTCATCGGCCCCGTTGCGGCGGTGGTTATCTTCGTGCTCGTCTTCTCGCTGGTCGAAAGCTTCCTGATCCTGCCGCGCCACCTGTCGGCGGTCTCGGCCGAGCCCCCGCGCGGTCTGTCGCCCCGGCGGCTGGCCGAGCCGGCCCGGCGCTGGCTCGCCGGCGGGCTCGCGCGCTTCACCGGCGGGCCGCTGCGGCGCGTCGTGCGCGGCGCGATCCGCTTTCCGACGGTGGCGCTGGCCGGCGCGCTGGCCGCCGCGATCGCCACGGCAGGTCTCTTCTCGGGCGGGATCGTGAAGTTCGTCTTCTTCCCCGAGGTCGAGGGCAATTTCGTCAGCGCCGACCTGCGCATGCCCGACGGCACGTCGGAGGACGAGACGCTGATCCGCGCCGAGGCCGTCGCTGACGCCGCACGCACCGTCGCCGAGGATCTCGGCGAGGCGGGGCTGCTCGAGGCGACCGCGATCACCGTCGGTTTCTCCCCCGACGCGCAGGGACCGAACGAGGGCGACGGGGTGCGCGCCGGCAACCGCGCCACCATCGCCGCAAAACTCAAGGACGCGAGCGCCCGCGAGACCGACGCCGCCACGTTCGAGGCGGCGTGGCGCGAGGCCGTGCTGCCGGTCGCCGGCGCGCGCGAGGTGCTGTTCTCGGCCAGCCTCGTCGGCGTCGGAGCGCCCGTCGCGCTTGAGGTTTCGGGGGCCGATCCCGGGGCGCGCGAAGCAGCGGTGGAGCGGCTGACCGAGGCGCTCGAGGGCCGGGCCGGCGTGCGCGACATCCGCGACGACCGGATCAGCGCGGCGCGCGAGGCGGCGCTGACCCTCTCGCCCACCGCCGAGAGCCTCGGCGTCGCGCTGGGCCCCGTGGCGCGCGAGGTGCGCGCCGCGCTCTACGGCGTCACGATCGACCAGTTCGCCCGCGACCGCGAGGAGGTCGACGTGCGCCTGCGCCTGCCCGAGGATCAGCGCGACAGCGTCGACGACCTGTATGCGCTCGACATCCCCACCGAGGCGGGGCGCATCGCCCTGCCGGTGCTGGCCGACGTGGACCTGCGGCCTGCGCCGATCTCGGTCTCGACCGTGGACGGGCGCGAGGTGACCACCGTCAGCGCCGAGGTCGACCAGGCGGTGACGACGGGCGGCGCCGAGGTGGCATGGCTGCGCGACACGGTGATCCCGGGCCTCGAGACGGATTACCCGGGCCTGCGCGTCGAGGCGGGCGGCGAGCAGGAAGAGGCGGGCCGCTTCGGCTCGGCGCTCGCGCTCAACTTCGCGCTGACGCTGGCGGCGATGTATGCGGTGCTTTCGCTCGCCTTCGGGAGCTACCTGCGGCCGCTGATCGTGCTGTCCGTCATCCCGTTCGGGCTCGTCGGGGCGATCCTCGGTCACGCGGCGCTGGGGCTCGACCTGACGCTCTTGTCGATGTTCGGCATCATCGGGCTGTCGGGGGTGGTGGTGAACGGGGCGCTGCTGATCGTGACGATGGTGCTGCGCGAGCAGGAGGCGGGCGCCGACCCGCGCGCGGCCATCGAGCGGGCGACGCTGTCGCGCTTCCGCCCGGTGCTGCTCACGACGCTGACGACCTTTCTCGGGGTGACGCCGATCATCCTCGAACGCTCGGTGCAGGCGCAGTTCCTGATCCCGACGGCGGTGTCGCTCGGCTTCGGCATCCTGTTCGTCCTGGTGGTCCAGATGACGCTCGTCCCCGCGCTCTGCGCGATCTACGCGGGCGCCGCGCGCGGGATCGACCGGCTGCGCGGGCCGGCGGGAGAGGCGGCGGAGGCACGCTGAGGGGGCGCCTCGGACTGCCGCTGCCGCGAAAATGCGCGCCGGTAGGTCTGCATCAGGAACGAGGTCGTGTTGCGCCCGGCCTTTAGCCCCACCCGGTTGGCGAAGATGCGGCGGTTGCGGCACTTGGCGGCGTTCCACACCGGGTCGGCCGATTGCGGCCGCGAGAACCTGGCGTTGTGCGTGGGCAGGTAGCGGTCGAGGTTGACCGCCGCGCAGAAGCGCACGGTGCCCTCGATCTGCTCCATCCGTTCGGCGAGGCCCTGCACCCACTCGGCCACGGTGCGCGCCCGCACGGCGCCCGCGCGCATCTTCTCGACCGAGCGCAGCACCAGCGCCAGCCCCGCCTCGCTGGCGGCGGCGATCTCGGCCACCTGCTCGCGCTCGCCCGTGGCGGAGACCATGCCCTCGGCCGCGCGCCGCACCTCGGCGAGACGGTCGAGCTGGCCCTGCGCCTCGGCGTCGAGCCGGTCGAGAAAGCCCTCGACCTCGACGATGTCGAACCCGATGTCGGAGCCGAGGCCCGCCACGCGCGACAGTACCTCGCGGTGATCCGCGCCCGGCAGCGCCGAAGCGGGGGGCGTCGGTGACATCCTTCACGCGGCGACCTCCTGCAGAATCGTGGGGGGTATCGCCCCGAATGGCCAAGATTCCGCTATCGCGGGGTCGCGCCCGCTGCCGCCCAGGCGGCCTCGACCATCGCCTGCGGGCCGGGCACCCGCTCCGGCGGGCGCTGACAGGCTGGGCCGCCCCCGCTCGCGCCGCCTCAGGCCGCCACGTCGCGCGCTTTCGACCGTTGCGCGGAGGGGCGATCCGGCGCCCCGCACCCACGCAGCGCGATTTCGATCGGGCAGGCGCGGCGTGCGGGGCGCCAGGGAGGGGCGCACCGGAACGCGGGCTTGCCCGCAGGGCATCGGCTTCGCACAGTGCGCCGCGCGACGACCGTGCACCGAGGAGAGGAATCGCATGCCCGACGCCGATGGCGAGCGCCCGTTCGACGCGGCGGACGATCCCGGCGCGGGCCGATCGCGCTGGGTGGCATTGGCGCTCGTCGCCCTCATCGTGGCGTGGATGGCCAGCGGCCTGCTCCTGCCAGCGGGCGACGGCGAAGCAGAGGCACCGGGAGATGGCGGGGCGGCCGAGCCCGTCGCCGTCGCCGTGCGCGAGAGCACCGCCGAAAGCGTCACGCGCACCCTTCGCGCCGAGGGGCAGGCCCAACCCGACCGCGAGACCGCCGTGACGGCCGAGGCGACCGGCGAGATCGCCGAGTTGCCCGTGCGACGGGGCGAAGAGGTGGCAACCGGTGCGCTGATCGCCCGGATCGCGCCCGGCCGGCGCGAGGCCGAGCTGGCGCAGGCCGAGGCCGATCTCACCCGCGCCCGCCGCGACTTCGACAATGCGCAGGCCCTGCTCGACCGCGGCGCCGGCACCGTCGACCGGCTGGCCGAGGCCCGCGCTGCGCTCGCCGCCACCGAGGCCCGCCTCGCCGCGGCGCGCGAGGCGATCGAGGATCTCGACATCCGCGCCCCCTTCGCCGGCCGGGTGGAGGAGCTGGAGATCGAACTGGGCGAGGTGATCCTCGCGGGGGCCACCGCCGCCCGCATCGTCGACCTGTCTCCGCTCGGCGTGCGCATCCGCCTGCCGCAGACCGCCGTGGGCGCGGTGCAGGAGGGGCAGCCGGCCGAGGTGACCTTCATCGGCGGCACCACGCGGCAGGGCACGGTCGTCTTCGTGGGCGCGCGGGCCGACGAGGCCACCCGCACCTTCGAGGCCGAGGTCGAGGTGCCCAACGACGACGGCGCGATCCCCGCGGGCATCAGCGCCTCGGTGCGCATCCCCGTGGGCGAGGAGGCGGGCCATTTCGTCTCGCCCGCGGTGCTGTCGCTCGACGCCGCGGGGCGGCTCGGCGTCAAGACGGTAGACGACGAGGGCCTCGTGCAGTTCCACGAGATCGAGATCGTGCGCGCCCAGTCGGACGGCGTGTGGGTGTCGGGCCTGCCCGAGCGCGCCCGCGTCGTCACGGTGGGCCAGGGCTATGTCGGCGAGGGCGAGCGCGTCACTGTGCGCGACGAGGCCGCGCTCGGCCTAGGCCGGGCGCGCGAGGGTGCGGACATCCCGCAGGTGACGGAATGAACGGCATCATCGCCGCCGCGTTTTCCCGGGCGCGGGTGGTGACGATGGTGCTGGTCTTCGCCCTGATCGCCGGCGCCGTCGCCTACCGCGAGATCCCCAAGGAGGCCGCGCCCGACATTCCCATCCCCACGATCTACGTCGTCACCACGCTCGAGGGAATCTCTCCCGAGGATGCCGAGCGGCTGCTGGTGCGCCCGCTCGAGACCGAGCTCGCCACCGTCGAGGGGCTCGACCAGATGACGGCCCAGGCCGGCGAGGGTTTTGCCTCGGTCACGCTCGAGTTCGAGCCGGGCTTCGATTCAGACGCCGCGCTCGACGCGGTGCGCGAGGGCGTCGACCGCGCGGTGCCCGACCTGCCGGCAGACGCGCGGGAGCCCTCGGTCAACGAGGTCAACGTCGCGCTCTTTCCCATCCTCACAGCGATCCTCTCCGGCCCCGTGCCCGAACGCACGCTCAACGCGCTGGCCGACGACCTGGAGCGGCGGATCGAGGCGGTCGAGGGCGTGCTCGAGGTCGACGTGGGCGGGGCGCGCGAGCAACTGCTCGAGGTGCTGATCGACCCGACCGTGTTCGAGACCTACGACATCTCGTTCGGCGAGGTCATCACGCAGGTCTCGCGCAACAACCGCCTGATCGCCGCCGGCGCCATCGAGACCGGCGCGGGGCGGCTGGTGCTCAAGGTGCCCGGCCTCATCGAGGACGTGGACGACCTGATGGAGCTGCCCGTCAAGGTGCGTGGCGACACGGTCGTGACGTTCGAGGACGTCGCCACGATCCGCCCCACCTACGTCACGCCCGACAGCTTCGCCCGGATCGACGGGCAGCCCGCGCTGGCGCTCGAGATCAAGAAGCGTGCGGGCGCCAACGTGATCGAGACGGTGGCGCGCGTGCGGGCCGCCATCGCCGAGGCGCAGGCCGACTGGCCGGCGAGCGTGCAGATCGACGTGATGCAGGACCAGGCCGAGCAGGTGCGCACCGTGCTCGACGATCTCGAGGCCAACGTGATCGCCGCCGTCATCCTCGTGATGGTCGTCGTCGTCTGGGCGCTGGGCGTGCGCTCGGCGGTGCTGGTGGGCCTCGCCATCCCCGGCGCGTTCCTGTCGGGCGTCGCGGCCCTCTGGCTGATGGGCTACACGATGAACATCGTCGTGCTGTTCTCGCTGATCCTCGTCGTCGGCATGCTGGTCGACGGCGCGATCGTCACGACCGAGCTGGCCGACCGGCGGATGGGCGCGGGCGACACCCCGCGCGCCGCCTTCGCGCATGCCGCGCAGCGCATGGCCTGGCCGATCACCGCCTCGACGCTGACGACGCTCTCGGTCTTCGTGCCGCTCCTGTTCTGGGAGGGGCCGGTGGGCGAGTTCATGAAATACCTCCCGATCACGGTGATCCTGACGCTCACCGCCTCGCTCGCCATGGCGCTTATCTTCATCCCAGTCCTGGGCGGCATGATCGGCCGCCGCCAGCCGCAGACCGCGCAGATGCGCGCCGTGCTGGTCGAGACCGAGTCGGGCGACCCGCGCCGCGCCCCCGGCTTCACCGGCGCCTATGCCCGCCTGCTCGACGCCTCGATCCGCCGGCCCTTCACGACGCTGCTGCTGGCGGTCGCCCTGCTGCTCGCGGCCTTCACGGCTTACGCAAAGTATGGTGCCGGCGTCACCTTCTTCGTCGATGTCGAGCCCGAGTTCATGCAGGTCACCGTCCGTGCCCGCGACGACTTTTCCATATGGGAGCAGAACGCGCTGGTGCGCGAGGTCGAGCGGCGGCTGATCGGGCGCGCGGGTGTCGAGAGCGTCTATGCCCGGGTCGGCGGAGGTGGGCAGGGCGGCGACCAGGACGTGATCGGCACCCTGCAACTGGAGCTCGATGACTGGGACGCGCGGCCGACCGCCGCCCGGATCGCCGAGGGCATCCGCGCCGAAATGGTGGGCCTGCCGGGCATCGACGTGCAGGTGCAGAGCCAGCAGCAGGGCCCCGTCGCAGGCAAGCCCGTGCAGCTCGAGATCCGCGCCGACGACGCGGAGGCGCAGGCCCGGGCGGTCGCCGAGGTGCGACAGGCGATGGCGCGTCTGGGGGGCTTCACCGACATCACCGACACTCGCTCGCGCCCCGGCATCGAGTGGTCGATCTCGCTCGACCGCTCCGAGGCCGCGCGCTACGGTGCCGACGTGGCGCTGCTGGGGCAGGCAGTGCAACTGCTCACGCAAGGCATCACCGTGGCCGACTACCGCCCCGACACCGCCGAGGGCACGGTCGACATCCGCCTGCGCTTCCCCGAGGAATCGCGCACGCTGGAAGAGCTGCGCGCGCTGCGCGTGCCGACCGATGCGGGCCTCGTCCCGATCTCCAACTTCGTGACGTTCGACCCGGTGCCGCGTACCGGCACGATCCGCCGGCTCGACCGCACCCGCGTCGTCAGCGTCGAGGCCGACGTCGGGCCGGGTGCGCTGGTGTCGGAGCGGATCGAGGCGCTGCGGGGGGCGCTTGCGCAGGCCGATCTGCCGCCGGGCGTGACGTGGTCGTTCGCCGGCGAGGCGGAAGAGCAGCAGGAGGCCGCGCGCTTCCTGACCGCCGCCTTCGCGTCGGCCATCGCGCTGATGTTCACGGTGCTGGTGATGCAGTTCAACAGCTTCCGGCAGGCGCTTGTCGTCATGTCGGCCATCGTCTTCTCGGTGGCGGGCGTGCTGCTGGGGCTGCTGATCACGGGCCGGCCCTTTTCGGTGGTGATGAGCGGGATCGGCGTGATCGCGCTCGCCGGCATCGTGGTGAACAACAACATCGTGCTGATCGACACCTACAACGCGCTGCGGGGCGAGGGGCAGGGCCCCCGCGAGGCGGCGCTGCGGACGGGGGCGCAGAGGCTGCGGCCGGTGGTGCTGACCTCGCTCACGACGATCCTCGGGCTGATGCCGATGGTGATCGGGCTGTCGATCGACTTCTTCGGCCGCGAGATCGTCTACGGCGCCCCCTCGACCCAGTGGTGGACGGAACTTTCGGCCGCGATCGCGGGCGGCCTCGCCGTGGCGACCGTGCTGACGCTGCTCGTCACGCCGGCGCTGCTGATGCTGACAGAGCGGCGCGCGGGGTCGCCACGCCGCCGCCCCTGGCCCTTCGGGCGCAGCCGGGCGGCGGCGTGAGGGCCCTCAGTAGCGGTAGTGGTCGGGCTTGAAGGGGCCTTCTTGGGTGACGCCGATGTAGTCGGCCTGGTCGGGGCGGAGTTCGGTGAGCTTGACGCCGATGCGGCCGAGGTGGAGGCGGGCGACCTTCTCGTCGAGGTGCTTGGGCAGGACGTGGACGGCGT
>OFET01000698.1_pt1 | contig 15753 bp, 16 predicted proteins | sample 1521211 | NCBI WGS metagenome assembly OFET01 (sample SAMN03766358, study PRJEB24113) | microbial mat metagenome | isolation source: enrichment culture HLUCC-A from microbial mat sample contains cyanobacterium...
GGCGGGTCACGGCGCCGCAGGCGCGCACAACGCCCTTCGAAGGGCGTTGTCCCGCTCCCTCCGGCGGGGGCAGAGATCATATCCCGTCGAGGTCGAAGGCGGGCAGCTGCGCGAAGGCCTTGCGCAGGGCCTCGCCCCAGCCCTCCGAGATCGCCGCGAAATAACCGTCGTTCGCCTCGATCCGCGCCTCGGGACCGCGGCGATACGTGCCCTCGCCATAGATCTGGAAATCGATCGGCATGCCCACGGAAAGGTTGGCCTTGATGGTCGAGTCGAACGACACCAGCAGGAGCTTCACCGCCTCGGCGAAGGGCATGGACGGGTCGTAGGCCCGCACGAGGATCGGCCGACCGTATTTCGTCTCGCCGATCTGGAAGAACGGCGTGTCGTCCGAGGCCTCGATGAAGTTGCCCTCGGGATAGATCAGGAACAGCCGCGGCGGCCCGGGTCGGATCTGCCCGCCCACGATCATCGTCGCGTTGAAGGCGCTCTCGGCCGTGGGGCCGTCGCCCCGGTTCTCGGCTATCACCTCGCGCAGGGTGCGGCCGATCTCGCGCGCCACCTGGAACATCGAGGGCTGCTCGAGCACGCTGGGGTGGCGCTCTCCCGCCGCCTTCGAGCGCTCCTCGAGCAGCGAGATGACGGCCTGCGTGGTGGCGAGATTCCCGGCCGTCATCACCGTGACCAGCCGTTCGCCCGGAACCTCCCACGAAGCCATCTTGCGGAAGGTCGAGATGTTGTCGAGGCCCGCATTGGTGCGCGTGTCCGACATGAACACGAGCCCGCGGTCGAGCCGCAACCCCACGCAATAGGTCATCCCGCCCCTCTCCTTCCATGCAGCGCCGGCCTGCGCCCTATTGCTGCTGCTGCACCTCGATCGTGACCGAGAGCGTCTCGCCCCCGCCGCCGCCCGTATGGACGCCGATGACGGGCGCCGCCTCGGCATAGTCGAGGCCGGTGGCGACCCTGACGTAGCGCGCGTCGGGCGAGATGCCGTTGGAGATGTCGTAACCCACCCAGCCGAGCGGGTCGATATGCACCTCGGCCCAGGCATGGCTCGCGTCGTGGCGCACCTGCCCCTCGACCATCAGGTATCCCGAGACGTAGCGCGCGGGCGCCCCCATGGCCCGCGCACAGGCGAGGAAGATGTGCGCATGGTCCTGGCAGACGCCGGCGCCGATGGCGATGGCTTCCTCGGCATCGGTGTGGGCGTCGGTCTCGCCGGTCTCGTAGGGCACGATCTCGCGGATGCGGGCCGAGAGCGCGTGGAATCGCGCGATCTCGTCGTCGTGCTCCGCGGCGAGGCCGCGGATGAGGGCGCGCACCCCCGCGCCGGGTCGGGTGCGGGGCGTCGCCGTCCGGAAATACCACAGCGGCACGAAGCCCGCGTGCTTGCCTACCACGCCGCCGGTATCGGCGGTTTCGACCTCGCCCTCCGACCTGATCGTCAGCGCATGGCCATCGCCCGAGAACGACACCAGCATCACATGGTTCATGTGGTGATCGTCGTAGTCGAGCTCGCGCTGGCCGCCCTCGACGGTCGTCCGCCAGGTGAGCACGGACTGGCCGATCCGGCTCTTCGGGGTCAGCCGCAGCTGCTGCAGCCCGAAGGAGACCGGCCGCTCGTACCGGTAGGTCGTGGTATGGTGGATCGAGAGACGCATCTGGTCAGCCGTAGAACCGGTAGTCGGTTTCGATCTGCGCGGCCAGCCCCGCGACGTCGGACAGGAAATCGAGGATGAACTCGTGCAGCCCCGCCTCGAAGATCGCCTCGGTCGAGGCCGCCGAGAGCCGCCCCAAAAGCGCCTCGACGAGAGCGTGGCTGGGGTGGCGCGCGCCGTATTCCTTTTCAAGGTAGCCCATGTTCGCCGCGATCTTGGCGGTGCAGAAGGCCAGCGACCGCGGCATCCGCCCGTCGAGGATCAGGAACTGCGCGATGCCAAGCGGCGTGATCTCTGCCCCGTGCAGCCAGCGGAACGAGCGCAGGCCGCCGACCGAGCGCAGGATGTTCTCCCACTGCACGTTGTCGAGGGGCGAGCCGATCTGGCTGATCGAGGGCAGCAGCACGTAATACTTCACGTCCAGGATGCGCGCGGTGTTGTCGGCGCGCTCGGCGAAGGTGCCGATGCGGGCGAAGTTGAAGATGTCGTTGCGCAGCATGGTGCCGTGCAGCGCGCCCCGCACAAGCGCCGATTGCTGGCGGATGGCGGCGAGCACCTCGGGCAGGTCGCGCTCGCGCACGGGGCGGGCGAGCAGGCGCCGCGCCTCCATCCAGCACTCGTTCGTCGCCTCCCAGACCTCGCGCGAGAGCGCGGTGCGCACGAGGCGGGCGTTGTTGCGCGCACCCTCGATGCAGGCCAGCACCGAGGAGGGGTTGGCCGGGTCGCGCAGCAGGAAGTCGATCGCGTTGGCCTGGGTGGTCGTGGCGTGCCGCTGGCCGTGGGCGGCCCGCGCGCCGGAGGCGTCGAGCACGCTCGCCCACTCGTCGTCGGAGGTGGCGGGGCGGGTCAGCGCGATGCGGAAGCCCGCCTCGATCAGGCGCGTGGTGTTCTCGCTCCGCTCCAGGTATCGGAACATCCACAGAAGGCCCCCCGCGGTCTTGCCGAGCATCAGGCGCCCCCCGCCCGGCCGGGGGCTGCGAGCGAGAGCGGCCCTTCGGGGAGGATATTTGGAGCAAGAAGAAGCCCGGGGCAGGGCAGGGGGGCGGGGGAGGTCATTCTTCGAGCACCCAGGTATCCTTGGTGCCGCCGCCCTGCGAGGAGTTGACGACGAGCGAGCCCTTCTTGAGCGCCACACGCGTGAGGCCGCCCGGCGTGATGTCGATGCCCTTGGGGCTGACGAGGACGAAGGGGCGCAAATCGACATGGCGCGGCGCGAGACCGGCGCGCGTGAGGACCGGAACGGTCGACAGCGCGAGCGTGGGCTGGGCGATGTAGTTGGCGGGCCGCGCCTCGAGCTTGGCGCGGAAGGCCGCGAGCTCCCGCTTCGAGGCGGCGGGCCCGACGAGCATGCCGTAGCCGCCCGAGCCGTGCACTTCCTTCACCACCAGATCGGAGAGGTTGTCGAGCACGTATTTCAGCGCCTCGGGCTCCGAGCAGCGCCAGGTCGGCACGTTGGGCAGGAGCGCCTTTTCGCCGGTGTAGAACTCCACGATGTCGGGCATGTAGGAGTAGATCGCCTTGTCGTCGGCGATGCCCGTGCCCGGCGCGTTGGCCAGGGTGATGCCGCCCGAGCGGTAGACGTCGAGGATGCCGGGCACGCCCAGCACGCTGTCGGGCCGGAAGTTGAGCGGGTCGAGGAAGGCGTCGTCGACCCGCCTGTAGAGCACGTCGATGGCCGTGTAGCCGCGCGTGGTGCGCATGGCGAGTCGCCCGTCGACCACGCGCAGGTCGGTGCCCTCGACGAGATCGGCGCCGGCGTGGTCGGCGAGGAACGAATGCTCGAAATAGGCCGAGTTGTGGATGCCGGGCGTGAGCACCGCGATCACCGGCCGCCCCGAACAGCCCGTCGGCGCACAGGCCGCGAGCGAGCGGGCGAGGCGCGTGGGGTAGTCCTGCACCGGCTGCACGCGGATATGGCTGAACAGCTCGGGAAACATCTGCAGCATCGTCTCGCGGTTCTCGAGCATGTAGCTGACGCCCGAGGGGGTGCGGGCGTTGTCCTCGAGCACGTAGAACTCGTCCTCGCCGGTGCGCACGAGGTCGACGCCCACGATGTGGGTATAGACGTTGCCGGGCGGCGCGAGACCGATCATCTGGGGCAGGAACGCCTCGTTCCGTGCGATCAGCCGTTCGGGGATGCGGCCAGCGCGCACGATCTCCTGCCGGTGGTAGATGTCGTAGAGGAAGGCGTTGATCGCCCGCACCCGCTGTTCGATCCCGCGCGTCAGCCGCGCCCATTCGCGCCCCGAGATGATGCGGGGCACGATGTCGAACGGGATGAGCCGCTCGTCGGCCTCTTCCGCGCCGTAGACGTTGAAGGTGATGCCGGTGCGGCGGAAGAACCTCTCGGCATCGGCCGCCTTTCGGCGCAACCGCGTGATGTCCTCGCCGTCGAACCAGGCGCAATAGCCTTCGTAGGGTGGGCGCGGTTCGCCTCCCGGGGCGGCGAGTTCATCGAAGAAGCGCGGGGCGTCGGACATGGAGGCACGTTGTCTCCGCTGGCGGCGGGCTGCAAGGCACGCCTGATTTTCGGGCGGCCGATGCGCGTGTGATGGGCGCTCGCGGGGGTGATATGCCTGTTTTGCGGGCGGCTGCTCATCTGGCGGGCGGGATTTCCAGCCAGATCGTGACGGGCCCGTCGTTGATCAGCTCCACCGCCATGTCGGCGCCGAAGCGGCCCGTCTCCACCGGCACGCCGTGGCCCGCCAGCGCCTCGGCGAAGCGCAGGTAGATGCGCTCGCCTTCGTCGGGCGGGGCGGCGGCGGAAAAGCCGGGGCGGTTGCCGCGCGAGGTGTCGGCGGCCAGCGTGAACTGCGACACGACCAGCGTGCCACCGCCGGTGTCGATCAGCGAGCGGTTCATCTTGCCCGCTTCGTCGTGGAAGATCCGGAGGCGGGCGAGCCTGGCGGCGAGCTTGTCGGCCTCGGCCCCGGTGTCGCCCTGCATCGCGCAGACGAGCGCCAGCACGCCGGGGCCGGTGGCGCCCACCCGCTCGCCCGCCACGCGCACCTCGGCGCGGGTCACACGCTGGATCAGCGCTCTCATGCGAGCTCGCTCCGCGTCGGTGGGTCGGCGCCCGCGCGAGAGACGGCGACGGCCGCCGCCGCGACGCCGAGCTTCAGGGCGGCCTCCAGCACGTCCTCGTCGGGCGAGCCGAACCAGCCCTTGGTCAGCGCCCCCGCCTCGTCGAGCCCCGCGAGGAGGCCGGCGTTGAACGTGTCGCCCGCGCCCACCGTGTCGACCACTTGCGCGCGGCGGGCGGGCACGTGCAGGTGGCCCGCCGCGTGATGCGCGGTCACGCCGTGCGCGCCCTGTGTCACGCAGACGAGCCGCGCGCCCCGGCCGATCAGCGCGCGGGCATGGTCGGTCGCGTCTCCGGGGCCCATGAGCCAGGCGAGATCCTCGTCGGACACCTTCACGATATCGGCCTGCGCCAGCATCGCCCCGATCCGCGCGCGGTAGGCGGCGTCGTCGGCGATGAAGGTGGGGCGCACGTTGGGGTCGAGCATGGTGACCGCGCGCGGTGCTATTCGGGCCATCAGGGCGGCGTGGGCTGTCGCGCAGGGCTCGGCCGCCAGCGAGATCCCGCCGAAGAAGGCCGCGCGCACCGGGGCGAGGGCGGCATCGTCCGGCAGGTCGGCCCCGGTCAGCGCGCGGGCCGCGGTGGCCTCGTCGTAGAACGCGTAGGTCGCATGGCCGCCGGTCAACTCGACGAAGGCGAGCGTGGTGGGCCGGTCGGAGCGCACGGCCAGGCGCGCGTCGACCCCGTCGGCCGCGAGCGCCGCCGCCAGCCGCCGCCCGAAGAGATCGCGCGAGAGGCCAGTGAACAGCGCCGTGGGCGCGCCGAGCCGGGAGAGCGCGATCGCGGTGTTGAAGACGGCGCCGCCGGGCACGGGCACGAAGCACCGCTCGCCCCCCGCGCTTTCGCGCGGCAGCATGTCGATCAGCGCCTCGCCGGAACACAGGATCATCGCGCAGCCCTCCCGGCCGCCATTGAGGCAGGTCGGGGGGGCGGCTGCAAGCCCCGGACGCGGCGGATATGGCCGCGCCGCCGCGCCCGCCTGTGCTGTCCCGCGGCGCGCCGGAGAGGGCGCCGGCGCTGCCGCGGCGGGTGGAAATGCGTATTTGGAACAGAAAGAAACCCTGGAGGGTGCGCCCCGGCCGGCGGCCCCGCTTTACAGGCGGACGGACTCGCGGGCCGGGGCGGCTTCTTCCTGTGCGGTCATCGGCTCGCCAGCCTGTACCGCCCCGCCATGTTCGCGCATCACGGTTAATCCAGGGTTACCGCGCCCCGGTTTCTTTCTGTCGCAAATACGCACCGGCGCGGCGGCCGAGTGCGCGCGCGCGGTGATGGGCGGCTCAGAAGCCGCCGGGTGGCGGAGCCATGCCCTCGCTCATGGCGACGAGGTAGCCGACCGCGCCCGCCGCGAGCAGGCCGAGCGCGAGGGCCACGGCGATCTTCCACCCCGAATACGGCCGCTCCCCCTGCACGCGGCCCGTCTGGCCGTTGACGAGAAAGCGGAAGGAACGGCCGCGATAGCGGTAGGCGGCCATCCAGACCGGCAGCAGCACGTGCTTGAAGGTGATCTCGGAGATGTCGGTGTCGATCTTGTGCACGCGCTGGCGGTCGCCGCCGATGTCGAAGCGCACGTCGCGCTCGATCGTGCGGTCCATCTGGACGCGGGCGTCTTCCCACGCGTCCTCCAGCCCGATCGTGTAGGCCTCGGCGCGAAAGCCCGCGAGGTATTCGGGATTGTAGGGCTCGAGCGCGGCGAGATCCCACGGCGGCAGGCCCCGGGCGAAGCTTTCGGGCAGCGAGCGGGAGGCGAGCACGAGAACGTCGTCGAAGAAGCGCGCCACCCGGCCACTCTTCGACGTCCAGCGGACCTTGGCCACACGCACGGTCTGGCGCTTGCCGTCGCGAATCACCGTGCGGGTCTCGTGGTAGACCGTGCCGCGTTCGCCCCGGTAGGCGCTTTTCGTGTCGGCGTCGAAGGTCCAGTGCGGCACGTAGATGCCGGTCATCTTCCGGCCGCGTCGGGCATAGTCCTTCAGCCCCGAGGGGGCGAACCACAGCCGGCCGAACCATGTCTCCATCGCGTCGTGCGCCGCGCGCTCGTCAAGCGTGAAGGGCAGGACGGCGCGCGGCTTGATGTGCCGGTCGGTCGCAGCGCCGGTCACGACGGGCGTGGCACAGAACGGGCATTCGGCGGCGTGCAGGCCGGGCTCGAATTCCACCCGTGCGCCGCAATTTGTGCAGGAGAGGACGCGCGTCTCCTCCTGCTCGATCTCGGGCAGGGTGCGGGCGCGGGCGGCCTCGAAGTCGAGCTCGCGGATCGTGGCTTGGCGCCACGGCCCGCCGCTCGTCTCCTGCGCGGCGCCGCAATGGGAGCATACCAGCAGGCCGCGCCCGGGGTCGAAGCGCATCGCCGCCCCGCAGGCGTCGCAGGGAAATCTCCGCTCGGCCTCGGCGGCGGCCGCGTGCTCCGTTTCGGTCGTGCTCATGGGGCGTCAGGCACCCGGCGGCGGCGGTGGTGGGGGCGGCGGCAGCACGGTGAAGAGCTGGGCGAGCTCGCGCACGTCCTCGGCGGGCAGCCAGCCGTCCTGCCCCGGCGTCCAGACCAGGGTCTCGCGCGTGAGCCGCCCCTGCTTGGCCATCCGCCCCATGTCGGCACGGCTGAAGGGGCCGTCGGTCTCGCCGTTCTCGGCGACGTGCCAGACATGCTCGACCGGCGGGGGCGGCGGTGGGGCGGCCTGCGCGGGCGAGCCCCCCTGCGATGCGCCCCACGGCCCCTGGCCGGCCGTCTGGCCCGAGAGCCGGTTCGCCATCGCCATGCCCATCCCCATGCCGAGCCCCGCGCCCATGCCGCTGCCGCCGCCCGGCTGCTGGGCCGCATGCGTCATCGCCTCGGCGGCGGAATACTGGGTGAGTTTGCCCAGATCGCCCGCCAGCCCCATCGAGGTGCGCTTGTCGAGCGCCGCCTCGACCGCCGGCGGCAGCGAGATGTTCTCGATGTAGAACTCGGGCATGATCAGGCCGTATTCGGCCAGCACCTTCGACACTTCCGCCGCGATCAGGCGGCCCATGTCGCCGGTGTTCGCCGCCATGTCGAGCACGGGGATGCCGGACGAGGCCATGACGCGCGAGGCTTCCTGCACGATGATGTTGCGGATCTGGAAGCGGATCTCGTCCATCGTGAACTCGCCGTCGGTGCCGACGATCTCGCGCAGGAAGAGGGCGGGGTCGGTCACCTTGATTGTGTATGTGCCGAAGGCACGGATGCGCGTCGGCCCGAATTCGGGGTCGCGCAGCATGATGGGGTTCTTGGTGCCCCACTTGAGGTCGGTGAAGCGGGCCGTCGAGACGAAGTAGATGTCCGACTTGAAGGGCGAGCGGAAGCCGTGATCCCAGTGCTGAAGGGTCGTCATGACCGGCATATTGTTGGTCTCGAGCATGTACAGACCGGGGGTGAACACGTCGGCCAGCTGCCCCTCGTGGACGAAGACCGCCGCCTGCCCCTCGCGCACCGTCAGCTTGGCGCCGTACTTGATCTCGTGGCCCTCCCGCTCGAACCGCCAGACCAGCGTGTCACGGGTGTCGTCGGTCCAGTGGATGACGTCGATGAACTGGCCGGAGAGAAAGTCGAAGATGCCCATGGCTGCCGCCCCTCGATGCGTTCGCCGCGACTATAGCGGGTCGGATGCCGCCCGGCGAGACCCCCGGTCGGCAGGGCGGGAAACGCGCTTGGAAGCGCGTTGCCAAGGCCGTTCGAACGGCCTTGCCCCCCGTCGCCGTGGCGCTCAGGATGTCAGCGCGTAGACAATCCCGCCGAGCGCGGCGGCGTAGAGCAGGCCCGGCGCGAGCGTGCGCGCCAGCACCGCGCCCTCGCGGCCGACAAGGCCCACCGTCGCCACCCCCGCGATGATGTTGTGCGGCGCCACCACGTTGCCGATGGCCGAGCCCGCGCCCTGCGCCGCCGCCATCGTCACGGGCGCGAGGCCCAGCGTCTCGGCGGCCGAGAGCTGGAGCTCGGTGAACAGGATGTTCGAGGCGGTGGCCGAGCCTGTCACGAACGTGCCGAGCACGCCCAGGAACGGCGCGACCAGTGGCCAGTAACGCCCGGTCTGCGCGGCCGCGTCGGCCAGCGCCCCGATCATGCCCGCATGGACCATGAGTCGCGACAGCAGCAGCATGGCGAAGAGCGCCAGCGTGACCGCGCCGAGGCGGGCTGCCGCCGCCATCACGGCGCCCGGCATCGCGCGGGCGCGCCCCGTCGCCAGCGCCGCGCCGATCAGCCCGCCGAAGAGCAGCGTGCCGGGGTGGTAGAGCGGCGCGAAGGCGCCCGAGAAGCCGCCCGGCAGCTCCCATGCCAGCGCAAGGCCCGACAGCGCCTCCTGCACCGGCCCGACGAGGCGGGTGGCGAGCACGAGCGCGAGGATCGCGAGGTAGGGCGCGAGGTCGGCCGCGAGCCCCTCGGGCCGGCGCGCCTCGATGCGCGGGCCGAAGCGGACCAGCAGCGCGACGAAGGCCGCCCCGCCGATGAGCGCGCCCCCGAGGCTCGGCAGTTCCGGCCCGATCAGGCCGGCGAGCGCGGCCGAGGGCACGAAGAAGCAGATTGCGGCGACGAGCGCCCAGCCGATATCGCGCAGTCGCAGGGGCCCCGGCGCGGCGAACCGGAGCGCGACGAGCAGCAGGAACGGGCCGAGCGCGGCGTGCATCAGCGTCACCGCGAGCGCGATCTCGCGCCCCGGCAGGCCCGACAGGGCCACCTGCGTCAGCGTCGGGGTGCCCACCGCGCCGAACGACACGCCGGCCGCGTGGCCCAGCAGCGCCAGCACCACCGCCTGGGCGGGCGCAAAGCCGAGACCCGCGAGCAGTGGCGCCGCCAGCGCCACGGGCGTGCCGAAGCCCGCCGCCCCCTCGATGAACAGGCCAAAGAACCACGCGATCAGGATGACCTGCAGCCGCCGGTCGGTCGTGAGGCCCCCCAGCGCGTCGCGGATGCGCCCCACCGCGCCGGTCGCCTGCTGGAACTCGTGCAATGCGAGCGCCGGCAGGATCACCCAGAGGATCACCGCGGTCGAATGAAGCGCCTCGGCCAGGGTGCCGCCCGCCGCCGCCGCGGTGCCGCCTGGCGCCGCCGCGCCGAGGTCGAAGACGGTCAGCGCCAGCAGGGCCGCCACGGCGAGGCCCACGACGCCGGCCCGTGCCGCCGAAAGGCCGAGCGCACCGATGCCGGCCAGCACCACGGCGATGGGCAGCGCGGCCAGCGCCGCGGTCATGCGCCCCCCGGCGGCGGCCTCACGTCTCCCCCCCGATCAGCTCCTCGGCGATGGCGCGCGCGATCGGGCCGGCGGCGCGCGAATCCATCCCCGGCCGCAGCCGGTCGTCGTAGAGCATCCGCAGCAGCAGCTCGTCATGCCGCGTGAGCAGGGCGAACTCCTCGTCGTCGTTGAAGATCGAGGGCCGTGCGGCGGGGCTGTCGTTGGCCAGGCCCAGCCCCTGCGTCACCTCCTCGTGCAGGCAGGACAGGCGCAGCAGGTCGGGGTGCTCGGCCCGGATCACCGCCACCGCCCGGACATATTCGCGGCTCGCCCCCTCGGAAAAGGCGAAGACGAGGCAGTAGGTCGAGCGCGGCATGTCGGTGATCGTGCGCAGCGCGGTCTGCCCGATCCCCGGCACCAGCTCGCGCAGGCGGTCGGCATAGCCGCGCCGCTCGTCCTCGTGCAGCATCAGGACGTGGAAGTTGCCGCCGTCGCGCACGCTGCGAATCGGGTGACCCGTCACGCGGGCGAGCCGCGCGGTCAGCGTCGAGAGCGCTGCGCGGTCGGCGCGGGCCTGCGTTGCCGGGACGGTCTCGCCGAACTCGATCTCGATGCGCACCGGCTCCGCCCAGCGGCGCAATTCGCTCGGCGTCTGCCGGGCGACCATCGTGCCGCCGACCTCGGCGTATTCGTCGAAGAGCGCAATGCGCACGAAATTCTCGGCCAGGATCCGCGCGTCGAACGGCGCGTCGGGCCCGCCGCCATCGGTCCGCAACAGGCCCTGGGCCAGCAGGTCGGACTCGACGCGCGCGTAATAGCGGGCGAGTGCCCGGCTCTCGGGGCTGCGCTCGGGCGCGGGCAGGGAAACCTCGGCGGCGCCGTCGGGGCGCGCGGGGGGCGTGGGCGACACGCCGACCGGGGCCGGCGCGCACGACGCCAGCGTCAGCGCGGCCGCTGCCGCCCATCCCGCGCGGAGCGCGCCCCCGACCATGCGCGTCAGCCGGTCGGCGCCGGCGCTGCGGCCGCGTCGCCGGAGCCTCCGCCGGCCGCGCGTGCCTTGGCCGAGGCAAGCGTATCGCGCAGCTCGGCCTCCATCTTCTGAAGGTCGGCCTCGGCGGTGGCGCGGCGCTTCTTGCCCTCGTCGGCGATCTGAAGGCTCTCGTTGATCGTGGCGATGAGCGTCGCGTTGGCCTGCTTGACAGCCTCGATGTCGAACACGCCGCGCTCCATCTCCTCGCGCACCGTCTTGTTGGCCTGCCGAAGGTTCTCGGCATTCGCGGTCAGCAGGTCGTTGGTGAGGTCCGAGGCTTCCTTCACCGCCTTGGCGGCCTCGGACGACCTCTGGATCGTCACCGCCTGCGCCAACTGCGTCTCCCACAGCGGCACGGTGTTGACGAGGGTCGAGTTGATCTTGGTGATCAGCGACTTGTCGTTCTCCTGTACCAGCCGGATCGAGGGCAGCGACTGCATGGTCACCTGCCGCGTCAGCCGCAGGTCGTGCACCCGCCGCTCGAGGTCGTCGCGCGCCGCGCGCAGGTCGCGCAGCTCCTGCGCCTTCATCACCTGGTCGTCCTCCGGCGCGGCCTCGACCTCGGCCTCCTTGGCGGGGATCGTCGTGCCATCGAGCTCCGACAACTTCTCCTGGCCCGCGGCGATGTAGAGCGCGAGTTCGTCGTAGAAGGCGAGCGTCTTCTCGTAGAGCACGTCGAGCGACTTGACATCCTTCATCAGCGTGTGCTCGTGGCCAAGCAGCGTGTCGGTGATGCGGTCGATCTGAAGTTGCACGTCCTCGTATTTCGACATGAACTCCGACACCGAGTTGCCGGTGCGGTTGAAGATCCGCTCGAACCACGAGCGCTTCCGGTTGGGGTCGAGCTCGTCGACCGAGAAGCCGCGGATGGTCGAGACGATCTCGCGCAGGGAATCGCCGGCCGGCCCGACATCCTTGGTCTTGACGCCCGCCAGCATCGACTGGCTGATCTCCTGCAGTTCGGACTGCGCGGACGAGCCGAAGGCCACGATCGAATTCGTGTCGGCCATGTCGATCTCGTTCATGCGTTTGCGGATCGCGTCGCTCACGTGCGCGTCGGCCTCCTTCATGGGCACCACCGCCTCGGCGGGTGCGGGGTCTGGCAAGATGGCCCTGGTGACGGCCTCGACTTCCTCGAGCTCGGCCTCGGCCTTCTGGCGGACGGTGTCGGACATGGGGTTTCTCCGTGGGTGGACAACCGGGGTCTTCCGAATCGTCAGTCTAGCGGCTTCACGCCCTCGCGCGTGAGCCGCTCGCGCAGCACCTCGATCTCGATGTCGAGGTCGGCGCGGCCGCTCTCCATCAAGCTTACCGTCTTCGCCGCGAAATTGCTCTCGAGATCGTCGAGCAGGGCGACGTAGTCGGCCTTGGCCCGTGCGTCGGCAGTGCGGGAATACAGGTCGGCGAACTTCACCGTCGCGTCGCGCGCCCCCACGAGATAGACGCCGAGGAACTTGCGCGCCGAGGGCAGGTCGCGCGGATCCTCCTCGACCGTGCGGAACATCTGCCGCGCCGTGGTCTGGAACGCCTCGACCCGCCGCTCGAGCGCCCGGTCGCCCGCGCGGTGAATGGCCAGTCCCATCGCCTCGAGATGCGCCTCCGCCTCGTCGACCGCGCGCGCCACCCGCTCCGACTGGAAGCCGTCGGCCGACACCCCCTTGTCCTTCAGCGGATCGAGCCCGAAGGCCGCGAGCATCAGCGCCACTGCGATCAGCCCGTAGAGCGCGGGCTCGAGAAAGGCGGTCACCTGAGGGTCGAAGGCGGCGAGGAACACGCCCAGCCCCATGCCGACGGCAGAGACGATCTTGCGCGGGATGGCGGGTTTCCGGGCGACCTTGCGCTCGCGGTAGGCATCCTCGGCGCGCAGGCCCTCCGAGAGCAGGAACACCGACCCCGCCAGGATTCCGGCCGCCACGAGGTCGATCGCCATTCCCACCGCGTCCTGCCGGAAGGCGGTGAAGAGCAGCGGCAGCGGCGCGAGGTAGAGCAGGTTGAGCCGCCCCCGCCCGCGCACCGGCTGGCCGAACGAGGGGCGCAGGCGGGGCCCGCCCGCCTTGTCCCCCGATGTCTTGCCGGCCGAGCCGCCGGGCGAGAATCTGCCGCCGAAGCGCTGGGCCATCACGGGCCTCCGATCAGGCCGGCAGAGACGCCGAAGACAAGGCACCACAGCACGGCAAAGGCCACCTTGGAGAGGGTTCCCCCGGTCACCGGCGTCTGCTCGACGGCCGTGCGCGCGCCCGCCGTAAGCGCCGCCCCGGCGGTCACGATCGCCAGCACCAGGCCGACCGTGATCGCAACGGCGGCGGCCAGGGTGATGAGAATGCGCATGGTTGTGGCCTCCCCTCGCGCCTGCACGATCTATACGACATGGGCGCCGGGGCGCAATCGCTCCGGAGGCGAACCGGCACCCGGCCCGCGCACTCCGTGCCTGGGCGCGCCGTGCCCGCGCGCCGGGATGGCTGGTGCCGGCCCCGAGACGATCCTCGCCAGGCGGGTCGCGATCGGCAGCGCCGGGCGGCACCTGAAGGGCCGCGCCGGCGCCAGCCGCGGACGCCGCGCGCCGGAGCGGACCGCGATATCGGCCGCGCTCGACTCTGTGCGACGTCAGCGGGTGGGCGGGCCGTCCTGGCGTCGGCGCGGGGTCGAACGCCTCGATCGCTGCCAACAGCGGCGCGACGGGCACCGCGACGGGCACCGCGACGGGGCCGGGACGTGGCGCCCTGCCGGGACGGCGCGCGGAATATCGTGGCGTGCGTGCCACGGCGCCGGGCAGCGAGACAGGCGCGGCGGGCTCACCGCGCGCCCGTCTCGCGCCCTCTCGCGGCCCCGGCAGTGCCCGCTGCCTGCCTGGGCGGCGCGGAACACGGCGCGGTGCGGCGCGCTGTTGTCCCAACGCCACCAGCAACGGAGCCCCGCCATGGAATTCCTGATCGGACTGATCATCCTCGTCCTCGACATCTATGCGATCCACCAGACGCTGACGTCCGGCGCCTCGACGTTGGCCAAGGTCGTCTGGACCATCGCCATCATCCTGCTGCCGGTCCTCGGCTTCATCGTGTGGCTTGTCGCCGGGCCGCGCGGCCGCCCGATCCGGGCGTGACGCGGGCGGCGCCGGTCGCTCACGGCCCGCCGGGCCGGCTGGCCACCGGCAGCCAGCCGGCCTAACGTCGCCCGCGACACGCGGGAGACGCCCATGACCACGCTCTACGTCGACGCCGATGCCTGCCCCGTGAAGCAGGAGGTGGAGCGGGTCGCCACGCGACTCGGCCTGCCGATGGTGCTCGTCTGCAACGGCGGCATACGGCCGCCGGCCAACCCGCTGGTCTCGCTCATCGTCGTCGACGAGGGCCCCGACGCCGCCGACCGCTGGATCGCCGAGCGCTGCGGGCCGGGCGACGTGGTCGTGACCGCCGACCTGCCGCTCGCGGCCCGCTGCCTCGAGGCAGGGGCGCAGGTGATCCGGCACGACGGAGAGGCGCTGACGCAGGCCAATATCGGCGCGCGACTGGCGATGCGCGACCTGATGGCCGACATCCGCGCGGCCGATCCCTTCCACCGGGGCGGCGGCGCGGCCTTCTCGAGGGCCGACCGGGCGCGTTTCCTGCAGGCGCTCGAAAGGGCGGCGACGGCGGCCCTGCGTGCGCGCTGAGCAGCCAGAGCCCCGTCGTCACCGCCCGCCCGGCTGGCCGGGAGGTGTGTCGACCGGCAGCGCCGCCGACGGTCGGTAGAGCTCGGCCGCCTCGACGCAGCGGCCCAGTTCGGCCCGGAACGCCTCGAGCACGCGGGCGCGCGACGAGACCTGCCGCTCGACCAGCCCCAGCCGCCGCGTGATCCGCCCCTCGCCGAAGGGCCGCGCGACGAAGCGGCCCCCGGCCGCGTCCATCAGCGCGAGTTTGGGCACCACGGCGCAGCCCATGCCGGCGGCGACGCAGCCGACCACCGCGGGCATCGTGTTGACCACGGCGACCTCGCGCGGCGCCACGCCGAGGCGGGCGAGCTCGGTCTCGATCTGCCGGGAGAGCGGCACCGCCGTCCGGTAGCGGATGAAGGGCAGACGGCGCAGCATCTCGGCGTCCGACCCGTCATGGGTGCCGCGCGGGGCGATGAGCACCAGCGGCTCCGACAGCACCTCGGTCCACGACAGGCCCGCAGGCAGGCCGACATGCTCGGCCACCAGCGCCGCGTCGAGCCGGTGCGCGGCCACGTCGGCGATCAGCGTCTCCGACACGCCGACCGTCAGCGCGAAGGCGAGATCGGGGTAGCGCGGGCGCAGGCCGGCCAGCGCGCCCGGCGCAAGCTGCATCGAAACCGTGCGGATCGCCCCGATCCTGAGCACGCCCGCCGTGCTGCCGCCCGAGATGGCCAGCCGCGTCTCGGCCATCTCCTGCACCATCCGGCGGGCGGTGCGCAGCATTTCCTCGCCCCCGGCGTTGAGCCGGGGCGGACGGGTGCGCCGGTCGAAGAGGTGCACCCCCAGTTCGGCCTCAAGGGCCTGAATCTGCTGGCTGACTGCCGACGCGGTCAGGTTCACCCGCGCCGCCGCGGCGGCGAAGCTGCCGGTTTCGGCGACGGCGATCAGGGTGTCGAGCTGGCGCATGTCCATGCAGCGTTCCGTAAGTATTGCTTACGAAAAAGACCAGAACAATTCGCTTTAGCCAGAGCGGCTGGTTTCCCATACTCGCGGGCACTCCACCCCACCGCAGGGAGGCGGCCATGACCATGTCGAAGTCGCTGTCCGTCGCGCTGGGCGTCGCGCTGGCCGCCGCGGCGCAGGACTACCCCGGGAAGTCCGTCGAG
>OFET01000699.1_pt1 | contig 15695 bp, 12 predicted proteins | sample 1521211 | NCBI WGS metagenome assembly OFET01 (sample SAMN03766358, study PRJEB24113) | microbial mat metagenome | isolation source: enrichment culture HLUCC-A from microbial mat sample contains cyanobacterium...
AAATGGCCGCGTAAATTCTACGGATGCACCCCGTTAAAAATGGGGAGATTACCGTGGGGTGCGAACGGCCAGCATTCAACGAAATCCCGACGCTTCCGATCCTGTTCAGACGTCGGAGTGCCTAGCAATCGAAAGCATTCACTGACATGGACATCAAGAATGCCTTCGACTGCAGCCCCACCGATTTGCAGCCGGTTTTCAAACAAGCGATGCAGCAGCATCCGACGACGATCATGCTGGATCTTGTCAGGGCTACCTCCAGCCCGGAAATCCACCTGAACAGGATTTACCCTGTGTATCTGCTGATAGGCATCACTCGTTCCATTCCTCACAGAAACCACCAATACGAGGAGCTCTGGATACTCCTTGGCGATTTCTGAAAGAATCTGAACGAAATTGAAGGCCCAATTCTTCCAAGGGTACTGCTTGGTGTTGGTCAGACCATCGAACCAAGTTTGGAACTCATCGAGGAGCAGCATCGTGGGCGTATGCCGAAGCAGCTCAAGGATAAGCTGATCAGACGGAATGTCCGTCTTCCCGGCACCCATACCCTCCCATTTTCCTTTGATATAAGTTCCGTGCGGATGCCGCTCAAAAAGTATGTCCCAGAGAAATTTGTAGCGCTGACGATGTAGGCTCTCCCCAATGACCAACATGCCATTCCGAAGGGGGATTTGTCCGATGGCTGGATCGCCGAGCGCGGCAGACCAGCTCCTTAGCCAGTCGCCCGTCGAGCTAGGGTCGCTTACAGTGTGGTAGAGTGCGGCCATGAGGTGCGACTTGCCGAGGCCGCGTTCCCCAATGACGACAACTGGCCGCCCTTTCTGTGGGCCGACCGCTTCAATGCCTTTTAGGAGATCGAGCGTCGGGTATGTGATCTCGAGAAAGTCACGGGCCGGAACTTGTGTTGCGCCTGTATTGGCATCGTTGGAAAGCTCAATCGCTGTACCCTTGAGGCGTCGACCCTTAAATTCATCTCGTAGCTTCAGCCCAAGCATTTATGGCGCTCCAATTTTTTCTTCCGGGCTTGCCGGAACAGATATTTCCCGGTTCAGCAACACGATTTGCTGATCCTGTGGCCGCCGCGCGGCCGGGTCGGTATCGAGCCCGAGCCGTCTCAGCGCGTAGTAGAGAAGGGCGCGCCTGACCTTGATCTTCGCCTTGCCGCCACGCATGCCGTAGTCGAGCGCGATAACCTTTGCCTGCGTTTCCGAGAGTTCGGGGTGTGGGGCCACCTCCAGCGTGACCTCGGAGTGCCAGTCGCGGTCGTCGTCGGCTGACGTTTCGCTCTCGCGCGACCCGCGGATGTCGAGGATCCGCGAGAGCAGGAAGTCCTTGAAGCAGTCATCGGTCAGGCAGAACGCCCGCGTGTGCCAGCGGAACCCGTCGAACGCGATGGCGTGAGGCGCGATCCAGCGCCAGCGCGGCTCGGGGGTGGATAGGGACTGGTATTTCACCTCGATCGCCTCGGACCGGCGGATGGCACCGACGACTGAGCGAAGTGTCACCGGCTCAACGCCGCGAACCGGCGTCGGGGCGGATGCGTAGGGTGGCAGGTCAGGGATCCAGCAGTCTTCGCGCTCCAGCACATCGTCGGCAACCAGGCGGATCTGGGCGAGGTAGTGCGCTGCGTCCGGCGGGCGGAACTTGCAGTCGAAGTCTGGGCCGCGGACGTAGGTCCGCGCGCTCTTGTCGTAGACCATGTTGTCCGGCGCCAGCGCGATGTATCGGTTCAGGTCGGAGGATGCCTGGTTCACCGAGACGCCGAACTGCTGCATGACGTCGATGCGATTGACGTGCCCCTCCCAGAACAGGCGGAACTCGATGAACTCGAGGCGCTGCTCGATTCCCCAGCGTAGTTCGGCCTTGTCCCTGTCCACTTTTTGCTCCCGCCCGGCCCTGCGCGCACGCGAACTGTGCGCGCCCAATTTCTGGGCTTTCTTGGAGGGTAGCCGCGCGGAACTACGCGATCAATCGAAAAGCGGCGCGGCGGCGCGCGATTATCCCAAGGATTGCCTGAGGTTCTGCGCCACCGCGTCTGCCGCCATTCGCACCGGCTCGGCAGCGAGATGGGCGTAGCGCGCCGTGGTCTGGACCTGCGTGTGGCCGAGCAGCTTGCCGATCATAGGCAGGCCCTGACCCGAGGCGACTGCCGTCGACGCGAAGGTGTGGCGCAGGTCGTGGATGCGGACGTCCTTGACGCCGGCGCGGGCGCGGACGCGCTGCCAGAAGGGCTGCAGATCGCTCAGGCGCTTGCCCGGCAGGGTGCCGAAGATGACCCACGGGTTGCCTTCGATGCGCTGGGCGTCGCGGAGCAGGTCGACGGCGGGCTGACCGAGATGGACGACCTTCGCGCCGGACTTGGAATCCGGCAAGCGCAGGACGCGCTCGGCCAGATCGACGTGCGCCCACTGCAATGTCATGATCTCGTTCAGCCGGCAGCCGGTCAGGATCAGCAGGCGGGCGGCGAGGATGGCCGAAGGCAGTTCGATCCTCTCTGCCTCCATCTCGCGCAGCACCTCGCCGATCCGGCGCAGTTCCGCCGCGCTGAGAAAGCGTTCGCGCTTCTCCTCGGGATACTTCCGGATGTGCTTTCGCGGGTTGGTGCCGTCCGGACGCAGCCCCCACATCTCGGCCAGGCTGAACATCTTCGAGACCACTTCGAGGCAGCGGTTCGCCTGATAGGGGATGTGACGCATGTCGTGATGGAACTTCGCCACGTCCGCCCGGGTGATGCCCGTGACCGTCAGTTGCCCGAGCGCGGGCAGGATGAATCGTTCGAGGTTGCGGCGATACTCCTTGGCCGTGCTCGCCTTCACGCGGATCGCGATGTGCTCCTTGTCGAACCGCTCGGCCAGCTCCTTCACCGTGATCGCCCTGCGCCCCGCGTCCCGCTCGGCGGCGGGGTCCGCGCCATTGCGCGCGGCGGCGACAATGGAGATGGCGCGGTTGCGGGCCTGCTCGCAGGTCAGGACCGTGCTGGGCCCGAGGCTGATCCGCCGGGATCGGCGTCCGGCGCGATACTGGACCACGTAGCCCTTGCGCCCACTCGGCAGCACGCGCAGCCCGAAGCCAGGGATCTCGCTGTCCCAGACGAAGTATTCGATTTGGCGGGCTTCTGCAGCGTCGACGAGGCGTTTGGTGATCTTGGGCATGGCGCTCTTCGGTGGTTCTTTCGCCGTTCTACAGTGCTGAAGCGCGGGCGACAGTCAACGAACACATTGAAATCGCGAATAAAAAGGAAATGGCGCGCGGTTCCGCGCAGGGCGTTTCAGCGCGCTGATGCGGGAAATCGACGAGCCCGGCGAATCAGAACGCAGGTTCCGGCCCCCGCGGTCCGCTGATAGGCTCGGCGAAAAGAAACTGGCGATCCGATGGCTTCCAAGACCACCCTCAATGCAAAGAACCTCGAAGCGCTGGGCGCAGAGCGCCTGGCGCAATTGCTGATCGAGGTCAGCACCGGCAATGCGGCGGCCAAGCGCAAGCTGCGGCTCGCGCTGGCCGGGGCCCAGAGCCCGAGGGAGGCCGCGCGGGAGATCACCAAGCGGCTGACCAGCATCGCCCGCGCCCGCAGTTTCATCACCTGGAAGAACCGCAAGGCACTGGTCACCGATCTCGAAACCCAGCGGCGCGCCATCGTCGAGCAGATCGCACCCGCCGATCCCGATGAGGCGCTGACGCTCGTGTGGCGGTTCATGGCGCTCGCCACGCCCGTCTTCGAGCGCTGTGACGACTCCAGCGGCACCGTCATCGGCATCTTCCACCAGGCCTGCGCCGATCTGGGTCAGCTCGCCGCGAAGGTCCGGCCGGATCCGCAGGCGCTCGCCGGAACTGTTCTCGACGCGCTTCAGGACAACGGCTATGGCCAGTATGACGGCCTGATCGGCATCATGGCGCCGGCGCTCGGCGACGAGGGGCTGGCTGCCCTGAAATCGATGGCCGAAGAACTCGGTCGCTCACCTGTGCCGGTGCCGCCGAAGGACCAATGGAAAGCGGTGGGCTGGGGCACGGGCGGCACCACCTACGAGCACGAAATGCGGGCGCGTGAGCGCACCAGCACGGTCGCCATGGCGCTCAAGGACATCGCCGATGCGCAGGGCGACGTCGACGGCTTCATCGCCCAGTACGATCCGAAGACCCGCAAGGTGCCGCAGATCGCGGCCGAGATCGCGCAGCGCCTGCTCGCGGCCGGGAGGGCGGGTGAGGCGCTGGAGTTCCTCGAGCGCGCGGAGCTCGGCGACGGGTTGCGGGTTCCGCTGGCGTGGCAGGACATTCGCCTGCAGACGCTGGAGGCGCTGGGTCGTGGCGAGGAGGCGCAGGCGTTCCGGTGGGACTGCTTCGAACGCACGCTCTCCGACGGCTACCTGCGGGCCTATCTCAAGCGGCTGCCCGACTTCGACGACATCGAGGCCGAAGAGCGGGCGATGGCGCACGTCATGGCCTATCCGAGCCTTCTTCACGCCCTGCAGTTCTTTCTCGACTGGCCGGCGCTGGATCGCGCCGCCGAGATCCTTCTGGCCCGGCACGACGAGATCGACGGGGATCACTACGAGTATCTCGCCCCCGCGGCGGAGGCCCTGTCAGAGCGTCATCCGCTGGCCGCGACGCTGATGCTCCGCGCGATGATCGACTTCACGCTCACCCGATCGCGGGCAAAGCGGTATCGCTATGCCGCCGAGCACCTGATCTCCTGCGCCCGGCTCGCACGGGACATCCCGGACTTCGGAACGTTCGAGACGCACGACGCCTACGTCGCCCGGCTGAAGGAGGAGCACGGCAGGAAGTTCGGCTTCTGGTCGCTCACCGCTGCCTGATGGTTGTGCTACCGGAAAATCAGGTCTCGGCCCCTTGGAAGCATTGTGGAAGCACGAGGCCGAAAAACGCTGCGCAATCCCGCCAGATCGTGCGAAGCGGAGCCTCGCCCTCGGGATCGGCAAGTGTCGGGAATTGCGCAAGAACTCGCGTTTCCGAGTGATCGTTCATGGTTCGTTCGACACGACTCATAACCTGAAGGTCACAGGTTCAAATCCTGTCCCCGCAACCAAAATCCACAAATATATCAAACAGTTAAATGTTGAGCGTTTCGCTTGTGTATAGCCGCGCGCAAAACGACTCAACGCCAACTCAACGTTTCAAGAGGCCCCTGTGCCACAGGGGGCTTTTTGCGTTCGGAGGGGTGATTTCTCTTCGCTGGATCAATAGCCATAGGCTTCCATCCATTCTCTTTTAGCATATCCCAGCAGATTTTGATATTCAGCTTCGGATCGTCCGGGTAGAAGTCGCCTGATCTGCCTGAGGAATTCAGGAGCATTTTTTCCGGAGCTATTTACAGTGTACAGCTCCCCCAGGATGCGAAACGCGATCACCTTAGGATCGCTCCTGTCCTGCCCATCATATATGAACTCATCACCCGAAAGCATCTCGTCAATTGTCTGGTCCAGCCACGATGGGGTCTGCACCTGCTGTCGCGCCCGCTCTTTTCGGCGCAAAACGGCGAGAGACTCTTCGGCGCGGGTCGCTACGATTTCACGAAGCCTGCCCTCTTCTCCGTTGCGTAGTTGCTCCTTTACCCACGCAAAGGTATCATCATTGTGACCTTCAGGGCCGACCACAAACTGGGTGAAACCAAGCTGCCTACGCTGTTCATTTACCCTTTCAACGTGCTTATCACCCATGGGGTTTTCACCTCGCAGGCGGGCCTTAGCCTCCGAGACGCTGTCGTGCATATAATCATACTCCTCAGGGAAGAGCGCCGCGTGCAACTCCCTCGCGAGCCTCTGAGCAGCTTCGCCTGCGTCCGTTGCGTCTATGTCTGATGCTGGCTTCCTGTTCTGATCCAAGCCTTACTCCTTTTCTGTGCTGCGTTTGCTCATCCGTTCGGCCCGGCGCGCGTCATATAGCTGGCAATCCGACACTGCCGAAATCAATGGAATCGGCAGCTGTGCATCGATCCGGTGCTGGGGGTGCGTGCATCGTACACCAAGACCGATCCCGATTGCCCAGTGCAGGTAGCGGCAACCTTGACAATCAGCGATCAGCATTTGTCTTCCTTTCTTGTCGGTAGCTGCTGAATTTCGAAATGATCAAAGCCGTTTGGCCCCTCCTGCTCGCGCGCCTTATCGAGCGCGCGCAACGCTTTGTCATAGGGCATTGGATCAGAGACCATAGCCGGACCTTCGAATCCGGATGTGTCGATGTACACCAGAACCCATTTTTTGCGGCCCGCTCCTCTTCATAGCGCCGTTTGCGTCCTTTGCTCATGCGTGATTGCGCGCTCCTCGATCTGTTTGAAATTTCCAGTGCAGAAAGATGTGGCGCGCTGCTCAAGCGCCCGGATAAGCTGACGCAAGTTGTTCGGCACTGTGATGCTCGTGTTCAAGACGCAGGTGATCGCGCACCAGACGGGTGATGATGTCAGCGCCCTCGATCACCGGGGCCCACTGATGTTTCAGAGCGGCCAGTGGATCGATAAGCCCCATCATGTTGCCTGCAATTGCGCCGGTCGAGTCGCTGTCGCCGCTGTGCAGGACGGCGATCTGAAGTGCGTCGTCAAATGCCTTGGCGGCAAGGCAGGCGTAGAGCGCGATCGACAGCGCTTCTTCGGCGGTCCAGCCCCCTCCGAGGCTTTCGACCGTCTCGGGGGATCCATCCCGCGGGGCATCGAGCGCCTTGCGGATTGCGCGCGCGGTTTCATCTCCGTTTTCAAGCCGTTCGTATTCCGTGGCCATTGCGGAGGCGGAGTCGTCCAGCTTCGCCCCGGTTGCCACATCGGCAAGCATCTCGGCCCAGGCTGCGGCGGCCAACTGGCCGGTCGGATGCCCATGCGTCAGCGCCGAGGTCTCGATGGCGACGGATCGTACCTGATCACGCGGTAGCATCAGGGCCACCGGAGCCACGCGCATGATCGTGCCGCAGCCTTTGCTGTCATTCTTCGCCACTGCACCGAGATTTCGGCTTTCTGCCAGCGACGACAGACAGGTCAAACCAGGCGCGCGGCGCGCCCAGAGCCGCTGGTCGCTGATCAAGCCAATCTCGTCGGTCTCGACCCGGGGCTTGCCGCCTTGCGTGCGATACCAGCGCAGAAGAGCATGGTGCACCACAGAGGGTGGATGGCAAATCCCCTTGAGTGCGCCGCGCACATGGGCCCGTATCAGCCCCTCTGCGGTAAAGAGCGTCATCTGGGTGTCATCGGTGATCGCCCCTCGAAGGCCTTGGTGCGGGAGCAAATCCACGATCCCGTCGGGGAATTTGTGCCGGATCGCGTCGAGGGAGAGGAACTCGATTTCTGCGCCAAGGCTGTCGCCGAGAGCACCGCCGAGCAGGCTGGAATGCAGCCGAATGCCCGGTAGTCCATAATGGCGGGCAAGACGGGTGACCCAGCGTTCCTGTTCGTCGGTTTCTACCGCGCCGGGACGAACAGCGCGTACATCCTCGATCGCTTGCGGGGCGGACCAATCACGCTCCGTCAGCAGCAACGCCGCAATCGTGCCGGCGCGGCCGAGGCCACCGCGGCAATGGACGAGAACACGGCCGCCGCGCTCCAGTGTGCGGTGCATCTGTGCAGAGAGCGCAGCCCATGTGTCCATGGCGTCGTTTGTGGGGATGTCCAGATCCCGGATTGGAAAGTGGAACCACTCGATGCCGCGCGCCTTCACCGCCGCGCCCAGCTGGGGCACGCCCAGCATGTCGAACTCGTGATCTTCGATCAGGGTCAGAACCGCATCCGCCCCCCAAACCTTGATCGCGTCCATGTCGAGATCAAGGTCTCGATCCCATCCGGCACCAAAGACACTGTCGCCTTTCTTGCCGGGACAAAACGTGATGCCCAGCCGCCCGTTTCCAAGGGGCAGGTCATCAATGCGCAAGGGGTGGGTGATGCTCGTTCGAACCAATCGCGTCTCCTTCTCTTCTCGATTCGGTTTGATAGTAGATTATGGGCACGTCAATTTCGGACGTATCGTTCTGTGGGATGGGTTGTAACTTGAGGCTATTCCATGAAGATTACACCTGAGCAGGGCATAAAGGACCATGTATCGTCTTGATTCGATAAGCAGTCTGACGCCTTGGCTGCATGCGCCACTATTTCAGATGGCGACACAAAGCGGATTTAGGCCGCTGCCAGTCGTGGCGAGGAGGTGCGGATGAATGGTCTTGAGCAACTGGTCACGGTTCATTCCGGAACGGGCGCGTTTCGAGCCATCACACCCGACCTTCTGGCAGAAACCTATCTTGCGCCGCGCCCGCAGGCGCTTGACCTGAATGCCGTGCTGACGGATGCAGCATTCCCCTGGGCTTCCAGCATGGTCGTTGCGCCGCTTGAAACGGCTGCTGCTGTCTCAGCGGCATTGCGCAGGCTCGCAGTTGCGACCAACGGTCTGAGCCCGGAGGAGGTCGACCTCAGCGCGCTCGACCGCGCCAGCCGTCTTTACAAGCATATCAGCGCGCTCTGCGACCTGTGGCGTCAGGCCCCAGCCGCGCTGCCGGAAGATTTGCAGGTCTACGCTCATGTTCTGGCCTGTGCATCTGGCGACGCGCTGGAGCCGCTTTCCTTGGTGAGTGCTGAGCCATGCCGCTTCGCCGCGCCACTGGAACGCCGCCTGCACGCGCATCTGCTTGATCATCATGGGCTTGCGGAGGACGGGTTTCGGAGGGAATGGGCTGCGCGCCGCGCGCCGCTGGTGACTGGCGCAGCAGAGGGGACAAGCTTGTGGCGCGCGCAACAGGGGTTGACTGGTGCTTCGATCCCGTCAGGGCCGCTGGACGACACATTGGCGTTCTTCGCCCTGCGTGATGAGGCAGAGGAAGCGGATTTTGCCGCAGCGCGTGCTCAGCGCTTGATCGACCAAGGTGTGTCACCTGATGAGATCGGTCTGCTGGTGCCGGACGAGACCGGTTATGTTGCACAACTTCGCCGCGCTTTTGATGCTTCCGGCGTGCCGCTTTCGGGATTGCCGACGCAGCCTGATCGCCGTGACATCGCAGGCGAAACACTCCTTCAACTTCTGTTGTGTTTGCAGGCCCCAGCGCCAGCCATGGCGCTCGCCAGTCTTTACATCTCTCCCTTGATGCCATGGCCTGCCGAGACAGGGCTGCAACTCTCGCGCGAAGTCATGCAAGGCCGGTTCGAGCCATTTGCCGCAAGGTCGCTGACGGGGCGCGCGCAGCGCTTCTACAAGTTGGTGCGTGGAAACATCGCGCAGACCCCGGACGGAATCCAGCAGGCCTTGGAGCAGGCAGCGCAGCTACTGAGTGATGCTGTCGAGCAGCGTGAGGTTGTTGCGGCATTCCGCGCGAAGCTTGGTGTGATCCGGGCCGAGCTGACGCAAAGCCGTTCGCTGGATTGGGCGGCGCTTTACCGTGTCGCCACACCTGCCACGCCCAAGCCTGCGCCGTCCGAGGCGTTTGTCCAAGGCGTCAGCGTGTTCACGGAAGGGGCCATGCCATGGCGCCCGGCGGGGCATCTGATTGCCATGGGCATGAGCGGCAATCGCTGGCCACGCGCGGTGTCGGCATCGCCGCTTTTTCTTGATGGCGAACTTCGGCTTCTGCGCGAAAAGACCGGGCTTCATATTGAGACGCGCGGCGATGTGCTGGCAAGACGCCTCGAGAAGTTGCGCCGCCAGTTTCTGTGCGCATCAGACAGCCTGACCCTCTTGCGTCCCGTGCTTGCGCCAAATGGCAGCCGTCAGGCCCCTGCGGCAGTACTGTCGCTCGTGGCGCGCACTGTTGGAAATGGTGTGAAGGGCACAGAAGATGCTGAAGCCTTGATCCACGATCTGCGCGCACTCCCGCGCGAGCGCTGGCCGTTCGCGCATCGGGTCGTCAAGGCATCTGCCGAGCCTCAACCGGCGGCCATGCCGGAAGATGGCGTTTTACGCATTGATCGCGACCTGCTGCGCCGTCGCCTTGCGGAAGATAGGCGGATGCGTCCCCAATCGCCCAGTCGTCTGGAAACGCTTCTGGTCAGTCCATTGGCCTGGAGCCTTGCCGAATTCGGGGCGCAGCCGGTCACCTGGGCCCCTGACGGGCTTGATGTCATGGTGTCAGGTACAATCGCGCATGACGTTCTGGAGTTCCTGTTTCCCAAGGACGCGCCGCTTCCGGACCATGATCAAATCGAAGCTGCCATGCCCGAGTTGCTGTCCGCAGCCATCCGCAGATATGCGCCGTTTCTTCAGCGATCGATCTGGGCTGTCGAGCGCGAGGGCCTGCTGCGCGACATTCGGACAGCGGCACATGCGTGGCGCAACACCCTCGAAGGGCTTGGCGCCCGCGTGATCGAAAATGAGATCGGATTGCAAGGCGAGGCACTGGGCATCTTGTTGCGCGGACGCGCCGACTGCCTTCTGCAACTTGAAGACGGCAGCCTTCTGGTCGTCGATCACAAGAAAAGCGGCACGCCCAAACGGCGCGCACGCCTTGAGGCTGGCTGGGATCTGCAACTCGGCCTCTACCGCGCAATGCTCAAACGCCCCGTAAAGACCGGCGACGTGCTTGGGGCAGCCTTGGCGGGCAATCCGCAAATCGGGGTCGCCTATCATCTGATCAACGATCAGGGTGTTTTGCTGGAAGGGCTTGAGCCACCTGATGGCATCGTCACCGTGGTCGAGGGCGAGATATCATCGCAGGCCATGGATCTGCTGATATTGCGGCTTGCCGAGGTGGGTGAGGGGAAGATCCGCCTCAACAGCGAAGATGACCGCGACTTCTTCGAAAAAACAGCAAATCTTGCGCCTTATGCGCTCGACGCCTCGCCGCTTGTCGCGCGGTTCATGATGCCTGGCACCGAGGCCGATGACAGCATGGAGGACAGTGATGACTGAGATGCTGACGATCGTTCCAGCCGGGGCTGGCTCGGGGAAAACCTTTCGGATCAAATCGGACCTGACCAATTGGGTCAAAGAAAACCTTGTTGGGCCAAATCGCATTCTGGCGGTGACGTTCACGGAAGCTGCGGCGGCAGAGCTGCGCGGCCGTATCCGCGCGAGCCTTTTGGCTGAGGGTATGGTTGAAGCGGCGCTAGCGGTTGAACAGGCATACGTCTCGACTATCCACGGACTGGGTCTGCGGATCCTTTCGGAACATGCGTTTGCGGCCGGGGCCTCACCACAGCCACGTGCGCTGGCCGAGGCTGAGCGTGATCTGCTTGTCCGCCAGGCCATGGCGCACGCCGGGTCTCTCGATGCGGTCAAAGCCGACCTGCCACGCTTTGGGTACCGCTCGAGTTTTGTCTCGAATGCGAGCAAGGAAGATAGTTTCCGCGGTCGGATCCTGACCACGATTGATCTGCTCCGGGGGCTCGGCGACAACGGCAATGACCCGCAACTGGCCGACGCGGCGGTTGCCCGTCTGCGTGATCTCTACGGTCGGGTTGAGCCAGATGGTGCCCCTTTGGAGGCGCGGCTGGTTGCGGCGATCAACGCCCTGCTGGCCGCATTCCCCAATGACCTCACTGCGCATGCCACGTCAGACGCGGCGCGCACGGCATTTGCGAAAGACTTCCGGAACATGAAACGCGCCCAGCGCCCCGGAGAGCTGCGCCGGGATTGGGGGCTTTGGAAAGCGCTCAGCGAATTGCGCCAATCGAAGCGGGGTGCGCCCACGCCGGATGGCTATGACGCGCTCTCTGATGAGGTGATTGCAGCGGCATCGGATATTGCAGTCCACCCTGGCCCCCTGGAAGATGCCTGCGCGCATCTCACGGCGCTGGTGCATGGCGCGCAGGAGGTGATGTCGAAATACGCCGACATGAAGCGCGAAGCGGGCGTGATCGACTATGCAGACATGATCTGCGATGCCGAGCGCCTTCTGCGGACACGCCCGGAGATCCTCGAGGCGCTTTTGTCAGAGGTCGATTGCGTCATCATCGACGAATTCCAGGATACGAACCCGGTGCAGTTCGCTCTGCTGTGGCGCATCGCGCAATCCGCCAAGCGCGTGCTGATCGTGGGCGATACCAAGCAATCGATCATGGGGTTTCAGGGAGCTGATCCCCGCCTGAGCGAGGCGCTCGAGCGGCAGAATCCGCAAGCGGCCTCGCCCCTGACAGGCAACTGGCGCTCTGACCCGCGGCTGATGCAGATGGTGAATGCGATCTCAGCGGGGCTGTTCGGGGAGGCTTATGTGCCGCTAGAGCCGCAGCGGCCCGAAACCGGCGAGATCTTCGCTGAAATCCTGCGCATCCCTGAAGGGCGCCGATCGAAGAAATCGCGCCCCGAGGAACACGTTGCCGCGCGCATTGCGGACATCCTCGCCGAGGCCGGGCCGGTGGTGGAACGGGAGAGTGACCCCAGGGTTCCAGTATTCCGCCCGGTTGAGCCGCGCGACATTGCCATTCTGGCACCAACCCATTCGATGGCGGCACGCTATGCCAGCGCACTCAAGCAGCAAGGGGTGCCTGTCCGTATCAGCGCCGCTGGTTGGTTGGATTCTCCTGCGATCATGGCAGCGCGCAACGCCTTGGCATTCGCCGTTGATCCGACAGATCGCCATGCGGCCCTTGCACTGCTGACACTCGGTCCCTCTGCCATGCCGCTTCAGCAGGCCATGAGCCTGCTTGCTGATGAAGACCTGGCCACTTGTGCCCAGCTTGCCGAGCTGCGCGCGCTGGCCGAGATCGCAGCACCCATGCCGCTGGAAACTCTGTTGCCGCAGGTGTTGAACGCCTCTGGCATCCTCGGCTGGGCGGCGCACATGCCAGAGGCGGCACAAGCCCATGCCGACCTGATGCGTCTGCATGCAGAGGTCAGCGAATTCGTCTCGGCCCATCGTGATTTCAAGGCTGCTGCGGGTTTTCATGGCGCGAGCGCGCAGGTTTTTCTGGGTTGGCTCGAGGCGCGCCGTGAAGAGCGCGATTTCGACCGCCACCCTGATCCCGGCCAAAGCGCAGGGCAGGGCGTCGAGATTGTCACCTGGCATGCCTCAAAAGGACGGGAATGGCCGATCACTGTGGTGGTGGGACTCGACAACAAGATCGGGGAAAAGCCTGGCACGCTACGTGCCGAGTTCACGGATTTCAGCGATCTTGGGGCCATCCTTGAGCGGGCCCAACTGATCTGGACGCCCGATCTGCCGATCAAGGAGAAGAAGGAAATCTTCATTGCTGATCGCCGGTTGGCATCGGAAGCCGATGCGCGGCGCCTGCTTTATGTGGCGCTGACCCGCGGGCGCGACCGGCTGATCCTGGAGTGGCCGGATTTTGTGCTCAAGAAACTCGGCGAGGGTGATGGACCTGCGAACCACGCTGAAATGCTGGTACTGGAGGCCGGCATGCAGCCAGAGGCCGGGCACCTGAAGGTTGGCGGTATAGATTTTCCTGCGCGCACTCTGATGTGCAGCACCGAGGCACCTGGCATACTGAAAGCTACCGGCGATCAGAAAGCCCCGGAAAGGCTGGCATTTGGTGAGCTGCGAGCGCTGCCGGAAGCTGATCAGACGGCGTGGCGTATCAGGCCATCATTGTTAGTGCAGGAGCCGCTGCCTGAGGTGCAGACGCGCATTGTGAAACTGGATGTTGCGCCACAGGTCGCAGCCCTTGCGGCGACTGCCAGCGAACGGGGCACTGCATTGCACAAGGCGATGCGCGTCCTGTTGCTGCGCCCGGATCTTCGTGCGCGGCTGCCCGCGTCCACCGGCTTTGACGAGGCCGCTCTGGACCTGTTGCAAGCACAGGCGGATGCTCTCAGGCAATGGCTGATGGCAGAAGGCTATACGCAGATCGAGTGTGAGGTGCCGATACAGCAACGCGAAGCATCAGGCGCAGAATTCAACGGGATCATTGATCTTGTGGCGACGGGCGATGGAAAGCGCCTGATCTTGGACCATAAGAGTGGCTCTGGGTGTTTCGCGGACTATTTCTCGCAGCTACAAGCATATCAGAACTTCTTTGCGCAGAATGAAGCTAATTATACTTCAGAGATTGCGGTGCATTGGATAGACCGTGCCAGTCTGGAAATTTTTGCATTATGGAAAAGCAAATGATCTAGAAATCTATCTTTATAGAGGCGCTGCATTGCCTGATGTAGAACTAGACTGCGACTTCGAGTAGCATTTATGCAGTGATGGATGAAGGAGGAAATATGAGAGATTCGGGTGAGATCGCTATGGATGAAGGTCCAAGAATTCCTGAAAGTGTAAAGCACAAAGAGGTTTATCTGGCTGCTCTGGACGTATTGAAAGATACGCGTGAAGACTGCCCAATGAGCGTAAAGGATCTGCTTTCACAGATTAATGATCGCCTTGAAGGTAGGGTAAAAACATACCTATTATATCGTGATGTGTCTAACGCGTCACAAGATCCTGCGAGTAGAATTTCTAGCCGCAAAGGACGCGGCGGAGGTTATTTTATTTTGAATGAAAGTGCGGTTGATTTGGATCAATCGGTGCCATCGAAGGCAAATAAACAAGAGAAAGTTTTGGAAAAGTATCTTTGGCCAGTCGTTGCGCTTTGGTTGAAGGAAGTTAAATCGGTTGATAGGGTAAGCTATGAGGTTGCAAATCTTAAGAGCGGTGGAGTGTGGTCAAATCCTGATGTTGTGGGCCTTTCTCCCTTTGAAGAACTTGGGTTCTTTGATGTTGAGATAGTGACATGTGAAGTAAAGCCCAATCTCGCTCAATGGCGTTATTTCTTTTTCGAGGCGGTATCGCACAAAAGATTTTCAGAACGCTCATATTTTATTTTTCGTTCTGACGGCAGTGGGTCACATGAAGAAGAGTTGCGTCAGTATGCCGAAAAATACAGAGTAGGCTTGGTTAAGATGGATTTTAGTGATGACGAAGTAAAAGGCCTTTCTAAGTGGGATTCATTTAGTGAGGAAGATAAAACGGAGTATGTAGAGAGATTCGTGGAGCTGATCCCAGCGCCCTTTGAGGCTATTTCAATCAGGGAGAAGGTGAAATTCCTGAGGCAGATAGGGGTAGTTAATAAGAAAAACTTATTCCAATTTGGTGAGCTAGATTGATGAGGAATGGTCTTTTGGCTGCTAGTAGATGAGTGTCACGGACATAATCCCCGATATCCACGGTCAGGCCGAGAAGCTGCGCATTGCTCTGCAAAGCCTCGGCTGGCAGCGCAATGGCACGACGTGGCTGCATCCCGAGCCCGATCGTCAGATCGTCTTCTTGGGTGATTTCATTGACCGTGGTCCGGAGAACGGAGCTGTCATCCGGATCGTGCGCGAATTGATGGATGCAGGGCGCGCCCGTGCCATAATGGGCAATCATGAACTCAATGCGCTTCATTTCCATATGCCTGATCCCGAGACAGGGGAGCCTCTGCGCACACGTGACAAAGGCAACTTCGACCAACACGAAAGCTTTCTCAAGGAGTTTCCTCTGGGTGCGTCTCACACAAAGGACGTGCTGGACTGGATGAAGGGCCTGCCACTGTTCATTGAGACGGAGGAGCTGCGCGCTGTTCACGCTGCGTGGATCCAGCCCGCAATCGCTGATCTGAAAAAACGGACTGCCGCGGGGGTCCTTTCTCAGGATCAACTGATCCGCGCAGGCCGCAAAGGTGATGCATTTTACAATCTAATCGAAGCGGTCGCAAAGGGGCCGGAGGCACGTTTGCCAGTCCCGCATTCGTTCGTGGACAAGGGCGGGAAGGTTCGGCACCATGTGAGAGTGAAGTGGTGGGCCACCGAAGTTCGACAGCAAATTGGGTAAATTCGCTATCTTCAACTTTCTGATGCCAT
>OFET01000702.1_pt1 | contig 15586 bp, 15 predicted proteins | sample 1521211 | NCBI WGS metagenome assembly OFET01 (sample SAMN03766358, study PRJEB24113) | microbial mat metagenome | isolation source: enrichment culture HLUCC-A from microbial mat sample contains cyanobacterium...
CCGTCACGCTCGAGGTCTTCGGCACCTACCCGGCGCAGACCGCCGAACCGCCCGAGCACATCCGCGAGGCGATCACGGCGAAGCGCCCCGGCTGGACGTGGAGAGACCTCGCCTGATGCTTCCTCTTGCCAGAAATACCCCCGCCGGAGGCACCCGGCCTCGCAACCCGCGCAAGGCTTCGACGACATGAGCACACGTCTCGCCACGGGCGGGCGGCTTCTGGACCGCTCCCGCCGCATTCCCTTCACCTTCAACGGCAGGCGCCTGTCGGGCCATCCGGGCGACACGCTGGCCTCGGCGCTGATGGCCTCGGGCCAGATGCTGATGGGCCGCAGCTTCAAGTATCACCGCCCCCGCGGCCCGGTGGCCAGCGGGCCGGAGGAGCCCAACGCGCTGGTCAACCTGGGCACGGGCGACCGGCACGAGCCCAACCAGCGCGCGACCACCACCGAGCTTTTCGAGGGGCTGACCGCCACCAGCCAGAACCATTGGCCCAGCCTCGAATTCGACGTGGGCCAGGTGAACGCGGCGCTGTCGCGCTTCCTGCCCGCGGGCTTCTATTACAAGACCTTCATCCACCCCCGCCCGTTCTGGAAGCATGTCTACGAACCCTTCATCCGCCAGTCCGCGGGGCTTGGGAAGGCACCGGAGGCCGAGACGCGCGACCCCGACAGCTACGAGCATTTCCATGCCTTTACGGATGTGCTGGTGGTGGGCGGCGGCGCAGCCGGCCTCGCCGCCGCGCTGGCCGCGGGCCGGTCGGGTGCGCGCGTGCTGCTGGTCGAGCAGACCGCCCACTGGGGTGGCCGTACGCCGGTGGACGGGGGCGAGATCGATGGCCAGCCGGCGGAGGAGTGGGTCGCCGCCGCGGTGGCCGAACTCCAGGGGATGGAAAACGTCACACTGCGCGCCCGCACCATGGGCGCGGGCCTCTACGATCACGGCTATGCGCTGGCCTACGAGCGGGTGGGTGACCACCTGCCTCAGCCGAAAGGCCCGCGCCATCGCCTCTGGCGGATTCGCGCGGCCCGCGTGATCACGGCCACCGGCGCCATCGAACGCCCGCTGTCCTTCGCCGGCAACGACGTGCCGGGCGTGATGCTGGCCTCCGCCGTGCGCGACTATGTGGTCAACTGGGCGGTCTCGCCCGGCGACCGCACCGTGGTCGTGACGAACAACGACGACGCCTATCGCACGGCGCTCGCGCTGAGGGCGGCCGGCCTTGATGTCCCCGCGGTGATCGACGCGCGGCCCGAAGGGGGCGGGCGGTTGATGGAAGAGGCGAAGGCGGCCGGCATCCGCGTCGAAACCGGGCGCGGCATCGCCAAGGTCAAGGGCGGCAAGCGGGTCGAGGCCGTCTTTACCTGCCCGCAGGCGGGCGAGGGCGCCACGGTGCAGGAGATCAGATGCGATGCGGTCGCCATGTCGGGCGGATGGTCGCCGGTGGTGCACCTGTGGTCGCACACCGGCGGCAAGCTGGTCTGGGACGAGGCGGAGGCCTTCTTCCGCCCAGACCCGGACCGCGCGCCGCTGGGCCACGACGGCACGCCCAACGTGATCGCGGCGGGCACGGCGAACGGCGCGCTGGGGCTTGGGGAGATCCTGGCCGACGCACATGCCGCCGGGACCCGCGCGGCGGAAGAGACGGGCCACAGGCCGACGCGCGACGCGGCGCCCGTGGGCGACGCGAGGGACGAGGCGCCGCTCGCCCCGGTCTGGATCATGCCGCAGGGTGCGGCGCCCGCGCTGCGCGCGAAGGCCTGGCTGGACTTCCAGAACGACGTGAAGGTGTCCGATGTCGAGCTTGCCGCGCGCGAGGGCTACGAAAGCGTCGAGCACGCCAAGCGCTATACCACGCTCGGCATGGCGACGGACCAGGGGAAGCTTAGCAACATCAACGGGCTGGCGGTGCTTTCTCAGGCTTTGGGTCAGCCGATCCCGCAGGTCGGCACCACCACCTTCCGCCCGCCCTACACGCCGATCTCGATGGGCGCGATCGCCGGGCCTGCCCGCGGCGACACCTTCCAGCCGATCCGCCGGACGCCGATGCACGACTGGCACGAGGCGCATGGCGCCGACTGGGAGCCGGTGGGCCAGTGGCGGCGGCCCTACACCTACCGCCGCGAGGGCGAGAGCCGCGAGGACGCGGTGAACCGGGAGGTGAAGAACACCCGCGAAACCCTTGGAATGCTGGATGCTTCCACGCTGGGCAAGATCCTCGTCAAGGGGCCGGACGCGGGCCGCCTCATGGACATGCTCTACACCAACATGATGAGCACCCTGAAGCCGGGCCGCTGCCGCTACGGCCTGATGTGCAGCGAGAACGGCTTCCTGATGGACGACGGCGTGGTGGCGCGGCTGGATGAGGAGACCTTCCTCTGCCACACGACCACCGGCGGCGCCGATCACGTCCACGCCCACATGGAGGAATGGCTTCAGACCGAGTGGTGGGACTGGAAGGTCTGGACGCTGAACGTGACCGAGCATTGGGGCCAGATCGCCGTCGTCGGCCCCAATGCGCGCAAGGTGCTGGAAAGGCTGGGGGGCCTCGACGTCTCGAAGGAGGCGCTGAGCTTCATGGGCTGGACGGAAGGAACCCTTGCGGGCTTTCCGGTGCGCGTCTTCCGCATCTCCTTCTCGGGCGAACTCAGCTACGAGATCGCGGTGCCCGCCTGCCAAGCCCGCGCGCTGTGGGAGGCGATCCATGAGGCCGGGCAGGAGTTTGGCGTGATGCCCTACGGCACCGAGTGCCTGCATGTCCTGCGCGCCGAGAAGGGCTTCATCATGATCGGCGACGAGACCGACGGCACGGTGATCCCGCAGGACCTGGGCCTCGACTGGGCGATCTCGAAGAAGAAGGACGACTACATCGGCAAGCGCGCGCAGGCGCGCGCCCACATGGCCGACCCGGAGCGCTGGAAGCTGGTGGGGCTGGAGACGCTGGACGGCTCGGTCCTGCCCCATGGCGCCTATGCCACGGCGCCCGGCACCAACGCCAACGGGCAGCGCAACACCCAGGGCCGCGTGACCTCGACCTATCACTCCGCCACCCTCGGCCGCGGCATCGCCATGGGCCTCGTTCACCGCGGGCCGGAGCGGATGGGCGAGGTGCTGGAGTTCCCGAAGGTCGACGGAACCGTGGTGAAGGCGAAGATCGTGGAGCCGGTGTTCCACGACAGGGAAGGGACGAAGCAGGATGTCTGAGCCGGCACCCGCACTGGGCGGCGCCCGCGCCGAGGGCTATGTCACGGTGGCCGAGTTGCCGCCGCAGGGCATGATCTCTGTCCGCGGCGACCTGTCGGAAGAGGGCGAGAGCGTGGCGCAGGCGCTGTGCGATGCAACGGGCGCCGACCTGCCCGATGTGCGCGGGATCGCCCACGCGGGCGACAAGGCGCTGGCGTGGATGTCGCCGGACGAGGCGATGATCTTCTGCGCCTACGACGCGGCGGAGGACCTGGCGCAGGCGCTGCGCGAGGCGCTGACCGGTGCGCATGCGCTGGTGGCCAACGTCTCGGACGCGCGGGCGACCTTCGAACTGACAGGCGCGGCGGTGCGCGAGGTGGTGGCCAAGCTCGCCCCGGTGGACATGGACCGCTTCGCCCCCGGCGAGATCCGGCGCACGCGGCTTGCGCAGATCCCGGCTGCCTTCTGGATGCCCGAGGAGGGGCGGCTGCGGCTGATCTGCTTCCGCTCGGTCGCGCGCTACGCCTTCGACCTGCTCGCCAAGGCGGGCGAACCGGGCGCCGAAGTGCACGCGCGGTGAAACCCGCGGGGCGGCGCGGGGGTTGACGCCACGGGCGCGTCAGACACATCTACGCGGCATAACGACCGGCAACAGACCTCAGAGGGGTGCAGTCCATGGCTTTCGAACTTCCCGATCTTCCCTATGCGCACGACGCGCTGGCCGACAACGGCATGTCGCGCGAGACGCTGGAATACCACCACGACATTCACCACAAGACCTATGTCGACAACCTCAACAAGCTGATCTCCGGCACCGAGTGGGAAGGCAAGAGCCTGGAGGAGATCGTCAAGGGCAACTACCAGTCCGACAAGGTCGCGCAGAACGGCATCTTCAACAACGCCTCCCAGCACTGGAACCACGCCCAGTTCTGGGAAATGATGGCGCCCGGCGGCACGGGCATTCCCGGCGAGCTGGAAAAGGCGATCACCGAGGCCTTCGGCTCGGTCGACAAGTTCAAGGAAGAGTTCTCGGCCAAGGGCGCGGGGCAGTTCGGCTCGGGCTGGGCGTGGCTCGTCAAGGATGCTGACGGCAGCCTCAAGGTCACCTCGACCGAGAACGGCGTGAATCCGCTGTGCTTCGGGCAGACCGCGCTTCTGGGCTGCGACGTGTGGGAGCATTCCTACTATATCGACTTCCGCAACAAGCGCCCCGCCTACCTGTCCAATTTCCTCGACAAGCTGGTGAACTGGGAAAACGTGGCCTCGCGCATGTAAGGCCCGCCTTTTCCACGCAAGCCCGCCCGCGATGCGGGCGTCTCCCCCGAAGCGCAGGCTTCGGGGGTTTTTCGTTGCCGGTGTCGCAGGCTTCGGGTCCGGGGCGGCGGGTCCTGGGCCGGGTTCCGCCGACGCGCGAGACCGATGAAACCGGATCGCGCCGGGGCCGTTGTCCTGCTGTCACCCTCCGGAAGCCGGAGATCCCGATGGCAAGAATCACAGGAAAAAACCGATGAAACGCATGGTAACACCGCTTGCAATCGCCGCGCTTCTCGCCGGCGCGAGTCTGTCCGTGACGGCGCAGGTCGTGGATCGCGAGGACAGCGCGCAAGTCAATGGCGACGAAGAGAACACCAGCACCATGCCCGGTGCCGACACGGCGCCCGGCACCGGCACGGGCGCGGCCTACGAGGGCATCGGGACCTGGGGCGATGTCGTCTCGCTGCTGCAGACCGGCGAAGGCACGCCCGACGATCTCGATTGGGTCAGCAGCGAGTCGGATGTCGAAGTGGCCGAACTGACCGGGCTCGCCGGTGACCCCGAGACACAGGCCGGGGTGCTGGATGATGCATTGTCCTACCGCGAGGACGACATCTCGGACCTGCGCGACCGGATCAAGGACCATGACACCATTTCCGACGCGCTCGACGAAGCCGGGCACGATGCCGGCGACGTCATCGCCGCCTTGGGCGAGGTCGGCGGCCCCCTGCACGTCGTCGTCGACGACCGTGACGACGACAACGACAGCGACGACGGCAGCGAGGACGACGACGGCAGCGACGACTGAGGCACAAACGACCGCAGCGGCCGTGCACCGCGTCAGGCGGCCGTCTGGAAGGCCGCCTCGCGTGGGGCGTGCCGGTGCGTGAAAACATGCGAAAGGAGTTGCATCGTGGCCGAGCGCAAGCGATCAAAAGACATGAGCCGGGATACCGAGAATCTGCCGCTGGAGGAGGGGGCGGTTTCGCAGCAGGGGCGCGAGCAGGGGCGGCTTGCCCGCAAGCTGGGCTCGCGCGACGAGGAGAAGCGCGCGACCGAGCGCCCCGCCGGCGCCACCCGGGTGCGCGGCGAGGACAGGAAGATCGGAGAACACTCGAAATGAGCGTCTTGACCAACGGCACCTGGGTACTGGTCGCGGATGGCGAGAAGGCGCTGTTCCTGCGCAACCTGACCGATGCGAAGAACCCCAACCTGGAGGTCGTCCGCACGAAGGAGCAGGACAATCCGCCCAGCCACGAGCAGGGCACCGACAGGCCCGGCCGGATGCCGGACTCCGGCGTGCAGCAGATGTCCGCACTGGACGAAACCGACTGGCACCGGCTGGCAGAGGATCGCTTCGCGGACGAACTGGCGGATCTGCTCTACAAGATGGCGCACCGCCACAGCTTCGAGCGCATCGTGATCTGCGCCGCCCCCAGGGTGCTGGGCGAGATCCGGCACAAGATGCACAAGGAGGTCTCAAGCCGTGTGGTCGGCGAGGTGCCGAAGGATCTGACCAACCATCCCCGCGACGAGATCGAGCGCATCCTGTCCAGGGAACTCGACGGCTGAACCGCCGCTTGCCCTCGGCGCGGTTTGCAGGCAGACCGCGCCGGACAATCGAGCGGAGGACGGCATGGGCGAGCCCGCGCGCGGCGTGGCGGCGATGGTGGCGGCCTGCACCGTCTGGGGTCTTTCGGCGCTCTACTACAAGCTGCTCGATCATATCCCGCCGCTGGAGGTGCTGACCCACCGGACGCTGTGGTCTTTCGCCTTCTTCGCGGCGGTTCTGGGCCTTCAGGGCAGGCTGCGCATGCTTTTCGCCGCGATCGACCGCCCCGGAAAGGCCGTTCGCATCCTTGCGGCGGCCTTCTTCATCTCCTGCAACTGGTTCCTCTTCATCCTCTCGGTGCAGACCGGCCATGTGACGGAGGCGAGCCTTGGCTACTACATCTTTCCGCTCGTGGCGGTGCTGCTTGGGTTCGTCGTCTTCGGCGAGCGGCTGGGGCGCGCGCAGTGGATGGCGGTGGCGCTGGCCGCGGCGGCGGTTCTGGTCCTGACGCTCGGCAACGGTGTCGCGCCCTGGATCGCGCTGGCCCTTGCGGCCACCTTCGGCCTCTACGGGCTGATGAAGAAGCGTCTGGCGGTCGGTCCCGTGGTCTCGGTCACGGCCGAGGTGCTGTTGCTGTCACCCATCGCGCTTGCCGTGCTCTGGGTCTATCACGGGGACGGCGGGGCCTATGGCGCAAGCCTTGGCGACAGCCTGCTGCTGATGCTCTCCGGGCCGCTCACGGCCGCGCCGCTGATGTTGTTCGCCTATGCGACGCGGCGGGTGACCTATGCGACCGTCGGGCTGGTGCAGTATCTGAACCCGACGCTGCAGTTCCTCGTCGCGGTCGCGATCTTCGGCGAGCCCTTCGGCGCATACGACGCCATCGCCTTTCCGCTGATCTGGACGGCGCTCGCGATCTATTCCCTCGCCACCCTTTCGCGCGAGAGGGCCGCGCGCAGGGCGGTCACGCCTTCCTCGGCCGATCCCACCGGCGTGATGAGGCCACGCAGCGAGGGCGCGGCGAAGCCCTGAGCGACCACATGATCGACGAGCGCGAGCAGCGGGTCCCAGTAGCCCGCGATGTTGACCAGCAGGATGGGCTTGGCGTGCAGCCCCAACTGCGCCCAGGTCAGCACCTCGAAGAACTCGTCGAGCGAGCCCGCGCCGCCGGGCAGCACCGCGACCGCGTCGGAGTTCATGAACATCACCTTCTTCCGCTCGTGCATGTTCTCGGTGATGACGTGCCGTCCGGCGCCCCGCAGCGCCTCCATCTGGACAAGGTGCTGGGGGATGACCCCAAGGGTCGCGCCGCCTTCGGCCTCTGCCGCCGCGGCAACGAGGCCCATCAGCCCCACGTCGCCCGCGCCATAGACCAGCCGCCAGCCCTCGCGCGCGATCAGGCCGCCGAGGGCGCGCGCCTCTTCGGCGTAGACGGGCAGGGCGCCCTCGCGGGCGCCGCAATAGACACAGACGGAACGGCGGAACATGGATGCGGGCGGCCTCATGCGGCTTTGACCCCTGATAGCGGTGTTGATAATGTCCCTCAACCACCGTCGAAGGTTTGCGGGGTAACCGAGGGATCATGAGCGGAAAGGGCGGGTTGGCAGGGAGTGTGGCCCTGGCCGGCGGGATCGTCGCGGGTGCCCTTGCGCTTGTCGTGGGTCTGTACGTGGCGGGGGTTCTGCTGCCGGAGGAGACGCCCGGGCGCGGTTCGGCGCCGCGCGTGCAGGCTGATGCGCCGCGCGCGGCCACGGATACGGCCGGCAGCGAGAGGGCAGAGGCCCCGCAGCCGGCCAGGCCGGACCCGGCCGAGGAAAGCCGGGCCACGGGCGCGCCGACCGCCACCGAGGCGTCCGGCGGGCCTGAGGCTGCCCCCGTTCCCGGCGACCGGACCGCGACGGGCGAGTCCGGCTCGGAACCGGCGGCAGATCCGGCGGCGGCGGACGAGACCGTAGCCTCCCCGATGGCTCAGCCGACGCCCGCGCCGCCCGCAGAGCCGCAGGCGCCGGGCTTCGATCTCGTGCGTGTGGAAGCCGACGGGTCGGCGCAGATCGCCGGCCGGGCCGCGCCCGGCTCGGAGGTCGCGATCCTGCTCGACGGCGAAGAGGTGGCGCGTGCCAGAGCCGACGATTCCGGTGCCTTCTTCAGTTTCCTGTCGCTCGGAGAGACGGAGCGCGCAAGGATGCTCTCGCTCGAGATGCTGCGGGAGGGCGTGCGCGTCTCCTCCGAGGCGCAGGTTCTTCTGACGCCGCCGGACGGTCGGGCGCCGCCAAACACGGTCGGACAGGTCGCGGATACGCCGTCGCCTGCAGCCTCCGTGCCTGCCGATGCGACGCTGCCCGAGCCGGATGGGTCCGCGTCGGATGCGCCGGGCCGCGCGGAGCCTGACCGGCCGGCGCCCCCGGCGCGCATGGCCGAGGGCACCCCCGAGGCCGAAACGGATACCGATGAGGACGAAGGGGCCGGGCGCCTGGCGGACGATCCGGCCCCCGCGGCGGCCGACCGGCCGCAACCCGAGCCGGTTGCCGATCTCGCCCCGAAGACGGGCCGCGCACAAGAGGACGTGGCACCCGATCGCCCCGCGATCGAGCCGCCTGGCCCCCCGACGCCCGAGGCGGGTCCGGCCGGCCCCGACGAGGTTGCCGACACCGCGCGGCCCGCGCCGGAGCGCCGCCCCGCGCCGCAGCCCGACCCCGCAGGAGAAGTGTCCGCGCCGGTGGGTGCGGAAACGGGCGAAGGGGCGCCAGCCGTCGCTTCGGCCGAAAAGCCGCCAGACGTCGCGCGGGCGCCGGCGGACGAACCCGTGGCCGAAACGGCCGCCGATGCGGTGGCGGCGCCCGCGCCCCAGCCTGCGGTCGCGATGGACGAGCCGGCCCAGCCGGAGCCCCCGATGACGGAAGACGGGACAGGCCAGGCCGCCCCGGGCGTGATTCTGGCCGGACGAGAGGGGTTGCGCGTGCTGCAGCGCCCCGCGCGACAGGGCGCGCCGCCGCAGGCGCTGGTCGATCTCGACATCGACGCCATCGGCTATGACGACACCGGCGCGGTGCAACTGGCAGGACGGGGTGGTGCCGCTGCCAGCTTCGTCCGCATCTACCTGGACAACCGGCCAGTCGGCACGGCGCCCGTCGCCCCCGACGGCAGCTGGACGACCGACCTGCCGCAGATCGACACCGGGGTCTATACGCTGCGAATCGACGCGCTTGGCGAAGCGGGCGAGGTCACCCAGCGGATCGAGACGCCCTTCGAGCGGATCGCACCCGAGACGCTGGCAGACGCCGCCGCAGAGGCCGAGGCCAAGGGCCGGCAGCTGGTGACGGTGCAGAGGGGGAACACGCTCTGGGGCATATCGCGGCGAAACTACGGGCGCGGCATCCTCTACGTCCGCATCTTCGATGCCAACCGCGACCGCATCCGCGACCCCGACCTGATCTATCCCGGGCAGGTTTTCACCATCCCGCAGTGACTGGCGACGGGATCGGGAATTTGCACCGCCTGCAACCTTCCGGCGCGGCGCCGGCCGTTTGCGACCGTGGGGCCAAGCGGCCGGGCGCACCGGTTCCGCACCGGCCCCAGCTGTCGGAGACAGTCGCGACAGTCGCGATGTCGCCGTGCCCATGTCCGACCGCGCGCGACGTCAATGCACCCATGATCTGAGAATGTCGCGTCGCGCGGCCGCGCTTCGGCGGAGGCCGGCGTCGCAGCGTGCCGCGAGATCAGGCGCCTTTGCCGGTTCTTCCGTCCTCGGTGTCATCGGTGCGTCGGCGCGTCCGTTCAGGCGCGCCTGGCCACCGGCGCGGCGCGGCGTTCGGCGGCAAAGGCGCGCACCGCGTCGCCGAAAGCCTCGAAAAGCGGGCGCGAGACGGGATCGTTCGCAGCGTCCCATTCGGGATGCCATTGCACGGCCAGCGTGAAGCCGGGCGCGCCGGCGACATAGGCGGCCTCGGGCGTGCCGTCTTCCGCCCAGCCGTCGATGACGAAGCGCTGGCCGGGGCGTTTCACCCCCTGGCCGTGCAGCGTGTTGGTCATCACTTCCCTTGCGCCCATCAACCGGTGGAAGGGGCCGTTCTCGGAAAACCGCACCTTGTGGCGCAGGGCGAATTTCTCCTCCAGCGTGCCATCGGGCGGCATGCGGTGGTTCATCCGGCCCTCGAGTTCGCGAATCTCGGGGTAGAGCGAGCCGCCCATCGCGACGTTGACCTCCTGAAAGCCGCGGCAGATGCCGAGAAAGGGCTGGCCGCGCGCCACGCAGGCGCGCACCAGCGGCAGCGCGACCGCGTCGCGGGCGCGGTCGAAGGCGCCGTGCTTTTCGGTCTCTGCCTCGCCGTATTCCTCGGGGTGGACGTTGGGCCGCCCACCGGTCAGCACGAAGCCGTCGCAAACCTCCATCAGTTCGTCGACCGAGACGATGCGCGGGTCGGAGGGGATGACCAGCGGCAGGCAGCCCGCGACGTGGCTCACCGCCTCCGAGTTCATGGTGCCGCCCGCATGGGTCGGATACTGATCGTTGATCAGATACTGATTGCCGATGATGCCGACGACGGGCCGCGCCATGTCTCTCCCCGCTCTCGTTCCGTCCGAAGATAGGCCGTGCCGCGCGGAACGGAAAGGGGCGACTGTGTCCGCTCAGTCCAGCGGGAACTCTTCGACGCTGTCTGCCGCGTTGTCGATCAGCATGAAGATGTCGAAATAGGCGAAGCGTGGCGTGCGGCCGGTGCGCGCGCGGAACCGGTCCACCCAGTCCGCATCATGCGCGCGCTCGGCCGCCGCCCGGTCGGGCCAGAGATAGACGCCCGCGATGGTGCCGTCCTCGCCGCGGGCGAAATGCTTGCGGATAAGATCCGGGTCCGCGCGCCACCTGGCGACCGTCGAGCGGGCGTCCGCCATGAGGTCCGCGTCGGAGAAGCCCTCCGGGCGCTCGAAACTGACCATTTCCAGGATCACCGCCTCTCAGCCTCCCGTGTGGCTCATGTGGCGCGAAACCTGCCCGTCGGCGCGCTGGCGCGAATAGTCGAAGTCGTGCCCCTTGGGCTTGCGGTCGATCGCGGCGCGAATCGCGGCCTCGAGGGGCGCGTCGCTCTCGGGGTTGTTGCGCAGCGGCGCGCGCAGGTCGGCCATGTCCTCCTGCCCCAGGCACATGTAAAGCTCGCCCGTGCAGGTCAGGCGCACGCGGTTGCAGCTTTCGCAGAAATTATGCGTGAGCGGGGTTATGAACCCGATGCGCTGCCCGGTCTCCTGCAGGCGGACGTAGCGCGCCGGGCCGCCCGAGCGCTCGGGCGTGTCGATCAGCGTGTAACGCTCGGCGAGCCGGGCGCGCAGGTCCGAAAGCGCCCAGTATTGTCCCACGCGATCCTCGTTTCCCAGATCGCCCATCGGCATGACCTCGATCCAGGTAAGGTCCATGTCGTGCGCCGCGCACCATTCGGTCAGCGTGAACAGTTCGTCCTCGTTGAAGCCCCTGAGCGCCACCGCGTTGATCTTGACACGCAGGCCGGCCTCGCGCGCCGCGCGGATGCCGTCCAGCACCTGCGGCAGCCGGCCCCAGCGGGTGACGCGGGCGAACTTGTCGGCGTCGAGCGTGTCGAGCGAGACGTTCACGCGGCGCACGCCGGCGGCCTGGAGCCGGTCCGCGAAGCGGGCAAGTTGCGAGCCGTTGGTCGTCAGCGTCAGCTCCTTCAGCGCGCCGGTGTCCAGGTGGCGGCCCATCCGTTCGAAGAAGGTCATGATGTCGCGCCGCACCAGCGGCTCGCCGCCGGTGATCCGCAGCTTTTCCACCCCCAGCCGCACGAAGGCGGTGCACAGCCGGTCGAGCTCTTCCAGCGTCAGAAGCTCCCTCTTCGGCAGGAAGGTCATGTTTTCCGACATGCAATAGACGCAGCGGAAATCGCAGCGGTCGGTGACGGAGACCCGCAGGTAGCGGATCGCGCGCTGAAAGGGATCGACAAGCGGTGCGGTCATGGACGCAACCTAGGCTCGGGGCGGAATCGCGGCAAGGGGGAACGGCGTTGCGACACGGCGCGCGGGCGCCTAGGGTCTGACCCCATGAAACGGATCACGGCATTTGCCCTTGTCGCCCTGCTTTCCGCCTGCGCCGCACAGACCGAGCGCCCGCAGGTGGAGCCGGGCGAGGGCCAGACCCGCCCGCAGGCGCGGCCCGCCGCGACCCCTGCGCCACCGGCGCGCCCCGACTCGCCGCTGCCCGCTGGGAGCGGCGCAAGCGCCGAGGCGCTCGACACCACCACGGCGGCAGAGCGGGATGCGGCGGTTGCCGCAGGGGCAAGGGATGGCGGCGCATCGCTGGGCACCACCGTCGCTTCGCTGGGCGACCCGACCGAGGGGGGATTATGGCTGAAGACCCCGCTGGTGCAGGCCGCGGGGCCGGGGCGGGTGGTCTTTCCCGGCACCGGAGAGGCGGTGGAGGTCGAACTGCGGCCCTCGGGCACCGAGCCGGGAGCCGGCAGCCAGATCTCGCTTGCCGCGATGCGGGCCCTGGGCGCGTCGCTGACCGGGCTGCCGGAGGTCGAGGTCTTTCGCCGGTAGGCCGCCGCGTCAGAGGTATTTCGACGCCTCGCGCCGGGCGAAGGGTTTCATGCGCGGGCCATGCTCGGCGAGAAAGGCGCGCACGCGCTCGGGGTCGCGCTTCGACAGGTCGCGCAGCCACCAGGCGACGGCCTTCTGCACGAACCACTCGGGATCGTCCACGTAGCCTGCCGCCCAGCCGAGGATGCGTTCGCGGCGGGCGAGGTCGGCCTGCGACGGGTGGCGCCGCCGCGCCCAGGGCAGGGTCATGACCAGCGCCGCGCGGCGGCTCCACATGTGCGGCGACGCGGTCCAGCCCTCGACCTCGTCCAGCCGGTCCGGCACGGCCTCCAGCCGCCGCTGGCCGGCCATCGACGCATGATCGGCGATGGCCCAACCGTCGAACTCGTGCACCCAGGCGGCGATGAGGCGCCAGGCCGCGGCCTCGTCCCCCTCCGGCGTCATCCGCGCCTGCGTCAGCAGCTTCGCCGCGGCGATCCGCGCCTCGAAGATGTCGCTGCGCCAGAGCGCGCAGGCCAGCGCGAGTCGTTCCGACAGGGTCAGCGCGCGACGCCAGTCGCGCACCAGGGGCTCGATCGCGGCGTTCGAGGTGCCCAGCACCTCGCGCGTCTGCCGGTGATAGCGCGCCATCTCGGCGGCGCGGCCGGGGTCTGCGGCGGCGCGGAGCGCCTCCAGCGCCGCCTCCGGCGTCATTCCACCGTCACGGACTTGGCAAGGTTGCGGGGCTGGTCCACGTCCGTCCCCTTCGCCACGGCGGTGTGATAGGCCAGAAGCTGCGCGGGGATCGCGTAGAGGATCGGTGTCAGCATCGGGTGCACCGTGGGGACGGTGATCCGCCGCCAGACCTCGTCGCCCGCTGCCTCGGCACCCGCGGCGTCGGTGATCAGCAGCACCTGCCCGCCGCGCGCCATGACCTCCTGCATGTTCGACACGGTCTTGTCGAAAATGCCGTCACGGGGCGCCAGGACGACGACGGGCACCGCCTTGTCGATCAGCGCGATGGGACCGTGCTTTAGTTCGCCCGAGGCATAGGCTTCGGCATGGATATAGCTGATTTCCTTCAGCTTCAGCGCCCCCTCCAGCGCCAGCGGATACATCAGTCCGCGGCCCAGGAAGAGCACGTCGCGCGCCTCTGCCAGCCGCACCGCGGCCTCCTGCAGCGCGGCCTCGATATCGAGCGCCCCGGTGATCTGCGCAGGCAGCGCGCGGAGCGCCGACAGCCGGTCGGAGAGTGCATCGCCCTCGAGCGTCCCGCGCACCTCGGCCGCGCGCAGCGTCATCAGCAGCAATACCGTCAGCTGGCAGGTAAAGGCCTTGGTCGAGGCGACGCCGATCTCGGGGCCTGCGTGGATCTGCAGGTCCAGGTCGGCCTCGCGCGCGATCGAGCTTTCGGCCACGTTGGTGACCGAGACGATGCGCGCGGCCCGTCCCGCGACGTAGCGCAGCGCGGCAAGCGTGTCAGCCGTCTCTCCCGACTGGCTGACGAAAACGGCCAGCGTGCCCGCGCCCACCGGCGGCTCGCGGTAGCGGTATTCCGAGGCGATATCGACCTCGGCCGGCAGGCCCGCGATCTGCTCGAACCAGTATTTGGCGGTGAGGCAGGCGTAGAAGGCCGTGCCGCAACCGACCAGCAGCACCCGCTCGATGCCCGCGAAATCCAGTTCGTCGGGGAGTTGCAGGCGGGCGCCGTCGGCACTGAGCCAGGCGTCGAGCGCGGCCGCGATGGCGCGCGGCTGCTCGGCGATTTCCTTGGACATGAAATGCTTGTGTCCGGCCTTGTCGATCCGCGCGGCCTCTGCCCGGATGGTGCGCACGGGTCGGTTGGCGCGGCGTCCCTCGGCATCGACGATCTCGGCCCCATCGCGCGTCACCACCGCGCGGTCGCCCTCTTCGAGATAGGTGATGCGGTCTTTCATCGGTGCGAGCGCGATGGCGTCGGAGCCCACGAACATCTCTCCCTCGCCCCATCCGATGGCCAGCGGGCTGCCGCGCCGTGCCGCCACCATCAGGTCCGGAGCGCCCTCGAAGAGAAAGAGCAGGGCAAAGGCGCCCTCGAGCCGGCACAGTGTGGCATCCGCGGCCGCGACCGGGGCCATGCCCTGCGCCATGTGCCGCTCGGTCAGCAGCGCGACGATTTCGGTGTCCGTTTCGGTCGAGAATTCCGCGCCGCCGGCGGTGAGTTCCGCGCGCAGCGCGCGATAATTCTCGATGATCCCGTTGTGCACGACGGCGACCGGCCCGGCGCGGTGCGGATGCGCGTTGGCCTCGGTGGGCGCGCCATGCGTCGCCCAGCGGGTGTGCCCGATGCCCGCGGAGCCGCGCAGCGGGTCGCGCACCAGAAGGTCCGACAGGTTCACCAGCTTGCCCACCGCGCGGCGGCGGTCGAGATGTCCCGCCTCGTTCAGAGTCGCGATCCCGGCGCTGTCATAGCCGCGGTATTCCAGCCGACGCAGCGCCTCGACCAGGATGGGCGCCACCTCGTGCTTGCCAAGGATTCCGACGATGCCGCACATGGCTCAGTCTCCCTTTCCGCTGCGCGCGCGCAGGATGTCTCTCAGGCGTGTTGCGAAGCCCGGCTTCGTGACCTGCCGTGCCCGGCCGAGGGCGAGCGCGCCGTCGGGCACGTCCTCGGTGATCACCGACCCCGAGCCGGTCATGGCCCCGTCCCCCACACGCACCGGCGCGACCAGCATGGTGTCCGACCCGATGAAGGCGCGCGCGCCGATCTCGGTCCGGTGCTTGGACACGCCGTCGTAGTTGCAGGTGATCGTTCCGGCGCCCACGTTGGTGCCCGCGCCGATCGCCGCGTCGCCCACGTAGCTCAGGTGGTTGACCTTCACCCCTTCGGCGAGCGTGGCGTTCTTGACCTCGACGAAATTGCCCACGCGCGCATCCTCTGACAGTTCCGCGCCCTGCCGCAACCGGGCATAGGGGCCCACCACCGCGCCGCGCGCGACGTGGCAGCCCTCGAGATGGCTGAAGGCGCGGCTCGTGGCGCCCGTCTCGACCGTCACGCCGGGGCCGAAGACGACGTAAGGCTCAACCACCGCGTCCCGC
>OFET01000705.1_pt1 | contig 15519 bp, 16 predicted proteins | sample 1521211 | NCBI WGS metagenome assembly OFET01 (sample SAMN03766358, study PRJEB24113) | microbial mat metagenome | isolation source: enrichment culture HLUCC-A from microbial mat sample contains cyanobacterium...
GCTGATCGCGACGGGGTGGATGGCGTCGCAGCCCGCGGCGGCACTTGCCGTCTGGTGGGCCGGCGTGGCGGGGCAGGGGGTGCTGACCGTCGCCGTCGTCTCCGGCTGGATCGGGCACCGCAGCTTTCAGGTGGGGCATCTGACGCCCGCGTGGTTCATCCCGGCGGTGGGCAACGTGATCGTGCCGGTCGCCGGCGTGCCGCTGGGCCACCCGGAGGTGTCGTGGCTGTTCTTTTCCGCCGGTCTCGTCTTCTGGATCATCCTGCTGACGCTGGTGTTCAACCGTCTGGTCTTTCACGATCCGGTGCCCGCGCGGCTCTTTCCCACGCTGGTGATCCTGATCGCGCCACCGGCGGTGGCCTATCTGGCCTGGGTGCAGCTGGTGGGCGGGCTCGATCCCTTTGCGCGGGTCATGCTGAACGCGGCCTATGTCTTCACCGCGCTGGTCGCGGTGCAGGTGCCGCGGCTCTTCCGCCTGCCCTTTGCCCTGTCGTTCTGGGCGCTGTCCTTTCCGGTGGCCGCACTCTCGATCGCGTCGTTCCGGCACGGGGCGCTGGCGGGATCGGAGGCCCACGTCTGGATCGGAACCGCGGCGCTCGGCGTGCTCGGCGCCGTGGTGGTCGGCCTGCTGTGGCGCACGGCCCGCGCGGCCCTGCGCGGCGAGATCTGTCTGCCGGAGTGACGCGAAGATTTGGGGTATCATTATACCTTATTTTCAGATCCCTGATATCATTCAATTATCCCGCGGCACCCGCTCTTGACTGTGCGCGCCGCATCCGTATAACCGCGCAATCCCGACGGCAGGGGCCGGTCCCCTGCGCGCGCGAGCTACGATGAAGGACACCCCCGGATGAAGACCTATTCAGCGACCCCGGCGGACATCGAGAAGAAGTGGATCGTGATCGACGCCGAAGGCGTCGTGCTCGGCCGCCTCGCCTCGATCGTCGCCACCCGGCTGCGCGGCAAGCACAAGCCGGGCTTCACCCCGCACATGGACTGCGGCGACAACGTGATCGTCGTCAACGCCGACAAGGTGCAGCTGACCGGCCGCAAGCGCGCCGAGAAGCACTACTGGCACACCGGCTATCCCGGCGGGATCAAGTCCCGCACGAAGGAGCAGATCCTGACCGGCGCGCACCCCGAGCGCGTGGTCATGCAGGCCGTCAAGCGGATGCTGCCCGGCAACCGGCTGGCGCGGCAGCAGATGACCAACCTGCGCGTCTATGCCGGCGCAGAGCACCCGCACGAGGCGCAGCAGCCAGAGGTGCTGGACGTCAAGGCGATGAACCCCAAGAACACCCGGATGGCGAGCTGATGGCGGAAGAAATCAAATCCCTCGAAGGTCTCGAAGCGGTGGCGGGCGTTGCCCCGGCCGAGGAGACGGCCGTGACCCGCGAACCGGTGCGCGACGACCTTGGCCGCGCTTACGCGACCGGCCGGCGCAAGGACGCCACGGCACGCGTCTGGATCAAGCCGGGCTCCGGCAAGGTTCAGGTGAACGGCAAGCCGATCAAGGAATATTTCGCGCGCCCCGTGCTGCAGATGATCCTGCGCCAGCCCTTCCAGGTGGCCGGCGTCGAGGATCAGTTCGACGTGATGTGCACCGTCAAGGGCGGCGGCCTGTCGGGTCAGGCGGGCGCGGTCAAGCACGGCATCAGCCGCGCGCTTCAGTATTACGACCCGGCCCTGCGGCCGGCGCTCAAGGCCGCGGGCTTCCTCACCCGCGACAGCCGCGTGGTCGAGCGCAAGAAATACGGCAAGCGCAAGGCGCGCCGCAGCTTCCAGTTCTCCAAGCGCTGAGGCGTGCGCCACGAAGATGGAAACGGACATGGAAAGGGCCGCCCGCGGGCGGCCCTTTGTGCCTGAGGGACACAGGGAGCGCGCTCAGGCGCCCCACTCGAAACCCATGGTGAAGCTCAGCACCGCCGGATCGTTTTCAGCGTCCTCGTAAACGATCTCGAAGCTCAGCCCCTCTCCGGCGTCATAGCCCACGCCGATCTCGCCATAGATCTGGTTGTCGGCCTCGGAGTTGCCGACAAGCGCGCCCAGCGCCCAGCGGTCGGTCAGGTCGAAGCCAACGCCGATCTCCTGATCGCTTTCCCAGGTGTCGGGGTTCGCGATGACCGCCGCGCCAAGCTCGACACGATCGCTCACCGGGAACGCCGCTTCGAGCGAGACCTCCTCGCCGTCGTAGCCCGAGGTGTCGAGCCCGATGTAGGAGTACTGCGCTGCCCACTCCAGTCCGTTGGCAAAGCCTCCCCCGTAGCCGAGGTAGACTTCGTATTCCACGCTGTCAGTCGGGTCCTGATAGACAGAGGTGAGAGCGATGCCAGTGAAGAAGCCGCCGATGGCCATCTCTCCGGACAGCTCGCCCTCGATCGAATCGAGCGTGCCGTCGTTCGTGACATCCACGGTGGCGGTGAGTGCCGTGCCGAAGGTGAATTCCGGCTCCGGCACCTCCTGTGCCGCCGCCGTGATCGGTATCGCGCCGAAGGTGCAGAGAGTGGCGATTGCCGTGAGTGTTTTCATCTGTCCATCCATTCTTGCTCTCACGCGGTCTTTCCGCATCTCCGACCGCGATAGCGTGCTTTATTGACAGTAAGACGACAGTCACGAAGACAGACCGTCGCGTGTGTCCTGAGCTTTGGGTTGTGTTGTCGGGGCACGATCTGGCGAGCCGGCTGGCTGACCCGAAAAACACGACAAAATTACTAAGAAATAACTTTCGCACCGTCAAGTCGCGCGCGGGGGCTCACTCGTCCGGCGGGATCAGGCCAAGGCCCCGCAGGTAGACGCCGATTCCGCTTTCCAGAAGGTCCTCTGGAGGAAAGGGCGACTGCGTGCCCGGCGAGTTGCGCGCGAAAAGCTCCACGACCCCGTGGCTCATCGCCCAGATATGGGCCGAGAACATCGCCGGCGGCGGCCGTTTGGCGGGCGGGATGTGCTGCGACAGGTCCTCTGCCGCGCGCTGCAGCACGCCCCAGGCGCGCGCAGCGGCGGCGGCCAGTTCCGGGGTGCGGTTGATCGAGATGCCGCTTTCGAACATCGCGATGTAGTGTCCGGGATATTTCCGCGCGAAAGCCAGATAGGCACGACCCGACGCCTCGAAGGCCGCCAGCGCCGAGGGCTGCCCGGTGTCGTAGGCGTATTGCATCACGTCGGCGAAGATCTCGTAGCCCTGCCGCGCGGCCTCGGCGATCAGGTCCTCGCGGCCCTCGAAATGGCGATAGACGGCGGCCGGTGTCACGCCGGCCTGCTTGGCCGCCTCCGACAGGGTGAAGCCCTGCGGGCCACGCGCCTCGATCAGCCGCAGCGCCGCCTCGACCAGTTCCTGCCGCAGGTTGCCGTGGTGATAGCCGCGCTTAGCCATCCCGCCAAAGCTCCGGCCCGCCCGCGATGGCCGGGTCGCTTGCGCCGATGGCGCGGCCATCCTTCAGCGCGTAGTCGAACTGGGCCAGAACCGCGCGGATCGCCTCCAGCCGGGCGCGGCGCTTGTCGTCCGAGCGGACCACGGTCCAGGGGGCGTACTCGGTATGCGTGCGTGTCAGCGTCTCGCGGATCGCGTCGGTATAGGCATCCCAGCGCTTCAGCCCCTCGACGTCGATCCACGACACCTTCCACTGCTTGAGCGGATCGCGCTCGCGCGCGAGGAAGCGGCGCATCTGCTCGGCGCGGCTGACGTTGAACCAGAGTTTCACCAGCACGATGCCCGCGTCCGTCAGCATCCTCTCGAAGTCGGGCGCCTGCCGGAAAAACCGCTCGCGCTGTCCGGGCGTGCAGAAGTCGAAGACATGCTCGACCACGCCGCGGTTGTACCACGACCGGTCGAACATCACGATTTCGCCCGCGGCGGGCAGCTGCTCGACGTAGCGCTGGAAATACCACTCCGTCGCCTCGCGGTCCGAGGGCTTGGGCAGGGCCACCAGCCGGGCCACACGCGGGTTCATGTTGGCGCGGAACCGCTTGATCGTGCCGCCCTTGCCGGCCGCGTCGCGGCCCTCGAACACGATGGCGACGCGTGCGCCCGCATCCGTGGCCCAGCGCTGCAACTTGGCGAGTTCGATCTGCAGCGCCTCCAGCTGGGCCTTGTAGTGCTTCTTTCCCAGCCGTTCGGTATAGGGGAAATGCGCGCCGATCAGGTCGTTCTTCCCGGCACCCTCGATCGCGGCGCGGATCTCCTGCGGGGTTTCGTTCCGGAAATGGGTGCTGATCGCGCCATCGAAGGGCAGGGGCATCGCTGCATCCTTTTCGGCCGATAATGGGGGCCTGTCGTGTTCAGCGCAATCCGGCGCGCGCCGCCGCCCGGTCCAGGGCCGCGATGACCGCGCCCTCGCGCGCGTGGTGCGGCATGTGCCCGATCCCCTCCAGCACGGTCAGCCGTGCGCCGTCGACCTGCCGCGAGAGCGGCTCGGAATGGATCGAGAGGCCCACGGTGGTGTCGGCGTCGCCGTGCAGGATCTCGGTGGGCACGTCGATCTCGTTGTAGCGCGTGTGCAGCGCGCGGATCTCGGCGTTGATCGAGGCGCGCTGCAGCGCGTTCTCCCGCAGCGTCGCACGCCGCAGGGTCAGGCCGGGGCCGAAGTGCGCTCCGTAGCCGTCCGGCACGGTTTGGGGGGCGAAGACCTCTGCCACCGCGCGCTCGACGACGCGGTCGGGCACCCAGGCGGCGATCAGCGCCACGGCGACAGGTCCGAGCCAGGGATGCGAGGTGAGCTTGTAGTAAAGCGACAGCGGGCTGTCCCAGGGGTTCGAGGCCGCCGCCACCGGCACGAGCGCCGAGAGGCTCTCGGGGTGATGCACGGCCCAGGCCAGCGCCACCGCGCCGCCGTAGCTGTGGCCCAGCACGATGGGCCGCTCCGCCCCAAGCTGTTCGGCGGCCTTCTGCAACAGCGTGGCCTGCTCCAAGATCGAGGCGCCGCCGTTGCCCAGCCGCGGCGTGTAGCCAAGTCCGGGGCGGTCCAGCGCGATCACCCGGTAGTCGCGCGCCAGCCGTCCCATGAGCGAAAAGGTGACGTCGCGAAAGTTGCCGCTTGCCCCGTGGATCAGCACCACGGCCGGCCCCTCGCCTGCCTCGCGCACATGCACCGGGTGCCCCTCGACCGTGACGATCCGGCCCGAGGGCGGCCAGCGCTCCTCGACCCGCGCCTCGTGCGCGCGGGCGCGCCAGAGCGTCGCGGCCGCCAGCACGGCGAGCGCCGCGAGCGTCCAGAAGATCACCTTAAGCGCCAATCGCCTGCAGGTCGTAGGGGGTGGACTGATAGATCTCGTTGATCCAGTTGCCGTAGAGCAGATGCGCATGGCTGCGCCAGCGGTTCGCCGGCTTCTGCGCGGGATCGTCGCCGGGATAGTAGTTGACCGGCACGGCGACCGGCGTGCCGGTCGCCACGTCGCGGTCGTATTCCTGCTTCAGCGTGTCGCTGTCGTATTCGAGATGGTTGAAGATGTAGAGCGCGCGGTGGCCTGCGTCCTCGACCAGGCAGGGGCCCACCTCGTCCGAACCCAGCAGCGTGAAGAGCCCGGGCGCCGCGTCGATCTCTGCCTGACGCATCTCGGTCCAGCGGCTGACGGGGATCAGCAGATCGTCCGAGAAGCCGCGCAGATAGGGCGAGGCCGGCGCCAGGTTGCGGTGCCGGAAGCAGCCGAAGGCCTTTTGCGACAGCATGTGCTTCGCGACGCCATGGAAGTGATGGATCATCGCCATGCCGCCCCAGCAGACCCCGAAGGTCGAATGGACATGGCTCTGCGTCCAGTCGAAGACGCGGCAGATCTCGTCCCAGTAGGTGACGTCCTCGAAGGGCAGATGCTCGATCGGCGCTCCGGTGATGATGAGCCCGTCGAGCTTTTCGCCGGAAGCCTCGACCTCGGCGAAGGGGCGATAGAAGCTTTCCATGTGCTCGGCCGCGGTGTTGCGCGTGCGGTGCTCGGTCATGCGGATCAGCACGAGTTCGATCTGCAGCGGCGTGGCCCCGATCAGGCGGGCGAACTGGTTCTCCGTCTGGATCTTCTTCGGCATGAGGTTCAGCAGACCGATGCGCAGCGGGCGGATGTCCTGCCGCGACGCCGCGTCCTCGGACATCACCATGACCCCTTCGCGCGTGAGCACGTCGAAGGCGGGCAGGTCGGAGGGCAGCTTGATGGGCATGGGTGCGGGAAGGGGTCCGTGGGAGGGGGATGGGATAGACCTATTGTCCGCGCGCCTCAAGGGCGCGGGCGATGAGCGTCTCGAAGCCGGCGGCAGTCTCCACCTGCGCGACCTCGTCGGCCTGCACGGTGATGCCGCGGCGCGCCATTTCCGCATAGCGCGGCTGACGGTGGGCGAGGGCGCGGGCATAGGTCCAGCGCACGAAGGCGTCGGGGTCCACCCGGTCCTCCGGCAGGCCGGTCTCGTCAAGGTACTCGGCCCAGCGCCTGCGCAGGAAGTCGGGTTGGTAATACATGGGCTTCGGCGCCCGGTCGAAGCGGCGCACCAGTTCCTCGGTATGCGCCTCGCTGCCCTCGATCCAGATCAGCAGCACCGACTCTTCCAGCAGGCGCAGCAGCGGATCGTCGGGGTCCCAGGGATCGACCACCTCGCAGATCGACCCGCCTGAGTCGCAGACGAAATTGGCATAGCCGTAGATTTCCTCGGCCCGCGCGATGAATTGCGGCGTGTCGGCGAGCGCGGCGATCTCGGCCGCGCGGTGCTGCTCCTGCCGGCGCATGTATTCGTCGAAGGGCAGGCCGCCCTTCGCCGGGTCGCCGGGCTTGCCGAGATAGGTGGAGAGCGGCGCGAGGTTGTGGAAGCGGATCTTCGACTCGATCGAGATCGAATCCGTCATCAGCAGATCGCGCAGGAAGGGCACCTTCATCGCCTCGCGCTTGAAGTGGTCGGCGATGTGCTCGCCCATGTATCGCGTGCCGATGCGGTAGTCGATCGAGTAGTGGAACCAGTCGCCCTGGTCCCGCAGCAGGCTGGCGAGCCGGGTCTTGCCAAGCCCCGACATGCCGAAAAGCAGAATGCGTTTCCGCGCCGCCGCCTGCCAGTCCTCCGCCGATCCGTAGAGCATCGCCGCCACCTCCGCCGCGTCCGCACCTTTCCTAGCCGCCTGCGCGCCGCCCGGCCAGAGGGGCGGGCAAGGGCCTTGGAAGGCCCTTGCAAGCGGTTTCGAAACCGCTTGCAAGGCGCTTGATCGAAGCGCCTTGGCGGCGCCGCGCTCAGGGCAGCGCGCGCCGCACCCGGGTCTCCGCCCAGATGTTGAGGTAGTTGGCGCCGAAGATCACCACCGCGCCGGCCAGCACCGCCCATTGCAGCGGCTCGGCGTAAAGCAGCATGCCGACCATGGTGATCACCGGCAGGCGCGCGAAATCCATCGGCATCACCACCGCCGCAGGGACGAGCGAGAGCGCGTTGGTCAGGCAGAAATGTGCGGCGAGCCCCGCGATCCCGACCACCACCAGCCAGCCCGCGGCCCAGGGCGGCGGCACCGCGATGTCGAGGTCCGCGCCCGCCGTGACCAGCCCGAAGGCCGCCTGCATCACCGTCATCCAGAACATGATGCAGGTGATCGACTCGGTCCGCGTGAGCCGCCGGGTGAAGACCGCCGAGAGCGCAAAGCCCAAGGCCGCGCCCGCCGCGGCCAGCTGGCCCACCGTCAGCGGCGCGGCCCCCGGCTGCGCCACGATCAGGATGCCGCAGAACCCCAGGAAGGCCGAGAGCAGGCGCATCAGCGTCAGCCGCTCGCCCAGGATCAGCGGCGAGAGTAGCACCACCCACAGCGGCGAGGTGAACTCGAAGGCCACGAGCTGTGCCAGCGGGATGAGCGGGATCGCGAAGAACCACAGGTTCTGGCCGGTGAAATGCGCCACGTTGCGCAGGCCGTGCAGGCCCAGGCGCGCGGTGCGCACCTGTCGCGGCGTGCCCGCCCAGCCGCCGATGGCCAGCACAAGGACGATGCCCACGAGGCTGCGGTAGAACATGATCTCGAATGTATCGAGCGCGCCGCCCAGCTGCCGGCCCGCGATCGCCATCGAGGTGAAGGCCGCGACCGTGCCCACCATCCAGAAGGTCGCGCGCAGTGTCGGGCTCATGCGGCGGCCGCGCGCAGGGCCGGCCAAGGTGCCGCGGGCGGGTCTGCGTCGGGGAAGCTGAAGAGAACGCGCATGATGATCTCGCCTGTGCCGCTGCCGGATGCGCGGCGCAGATTAGGGCCGCCCGCTGCGGGGGGCAATCCGACGGGGCCCTTCCCGCGACCCGCGCAGCCCGCGCCCGCCATGACCCGCGATCGTGTCCGGCACCACGGGGGCATCGCCGCCCCGGTCGGCCACCGCCGCCTTGTCCGAGGCCTGCCCGGGCGAGAGCGTGATCGCCATCGACAGCTCGCGCGCATTGAGCATCGCATTGATCCTGGTGCTCATTCCCCCACGCAAGAAACCGAGGGCGTGATCTGTCCCCTTCATGGACGGCCCGCACCCCCGCCGTCCTCCGTCCAGGATGGCGAGGCGCGACGACGGGCCAGCAGCCCCAAGTTCCTTATGGCGGGCGCAGGGTCCGCCGCGGGGTGGTTGGGAGCAACTCCTCCCGGCGTTGCCACCCGGAACGACCCTCCGAGGCGCTGGGCGGCGCGAGGAGGCGGGTCGATTCCGCAGAAGGAGGGCGGGTCATTTCATCGTGACGCGTTCGGCTGCCCCGGGCAGCGTCGCGGCAAAGGCTTCGGCCGCCGCGGACAGGGTCTGGCCGCGCCGGAGATAAAGCTGAAAGCTTTGCGCCATTTGGGGGGCTGCGATGGCGCGGAGTCGAACGCCGAATTGCGGCTCGAAGGCGCGCGCGTAGCGTGGTGCGGCGGTGATCCCCAGGCCGCGTCCGACCAGCGCCAGCGCCGTCGTCAGGCCGCGCACGCCGATCTGGCGCCGCATGCTGATCCCTCCTGCGGCCGAGGCGTGCTGCTGCATCTGCATCGCGAAATCACCGGAATACATGATCCACGTCTCTCCAGACAGCGTGTCCCATCCCACCGCCGGCGCATCGGCGAGCGGCCCGCTCGCAGGAAAGACGAGGTCGATCGGCTCGTTCCAGAGCGGACGTGGCTCGACGGCCCCGGGCGGCGCGCGGAACGGGCCGATCCCGATCTCGGCCGCCCCGTCCGCCACCGCCTGCGCCACGCCGTCCACGGTCGTGTCGATCACCTGCAGCGACACCTCGGGATAGCGCGCATGAAAGGCGTGCAGGCGGTCGGGCAGCCATGTGCAGGCGAGGATCTGCGGCACGGCGAGGCGAAGACTGCCGCTGCGCAGCGCGCGCAGATCCTGCACGCCGCACAGGAGCTGGCGGTGATCGTCGATCATGCGCGCCGCCACCGGCAGGATCTGGCGGCCTGCCTCCGTGACGGCAACCGGGCGCTGCTGGCGATGAAAGAGGGTCACGCCCAGCTGCCCCTCCAGGTCGCGCACAAGCATCGACACCGCGGACTGGGTGAGGTTGAGCCGCCGCGCTGCCTCGGTGAAGCTTCCGGCCTCGACCACTTCGGCAAACGCGCGTAGCTGGCGCAGCGTGATTTCCATCAGTGAACCTTATACTGCTACAAGGATAATTCGTTGGCGCGATGAAGCAGACCCCGGCACACTCCCGTCAAGGGAGAAACGGGCATGCGAGTCGCCGTCATCGGCACCGGCATCGTGGGAGTCGCGAGCGCCGCCTGGCTGCAACGCGACGGTCACGAGGTGATCTTCATCGACCCGCGCGAGGCGGGAGAGGCCTGTTCCTTCGGCAACGGCGGCTCGATCTCGCCCTCGGCCTGCCTTCCCGTGGGCATGCCGGGCATGTGGAAGAAGGTGCCCGGCTGGCTGAGGGATCCCGACGGCCCGCTGACGATCGCGCCGGGCTATCTGCCGCGCCTCGCGCCGTGGCTGGTGCGGTTCCTGCGCGCCTCGCGCCCGGCAGAGGTCGAGCGGATCACCCGCGCGATGCGCGGGCTGCTGGCCCCGGTCTTCGAGGCTTACGAGCCGCTTCTGCAACGCGCGGGCGGCATGGACCTGATCCGGCACACCGGCTGTCTTTACGTCTATTCGTCGGAAGAGGCCGCGCGGCGCTGGGCCTGGGGCATGGATCTGCGCCGCCGTCTGGGCGTCGAGCTGCGCCCGGTGGGCGAGGAGGAACTGGCCGAGATGGAGCCCGACCTGCGCGGGCGTTTCCGTTTCGGCCTGTTCGCACCGGACAACGGCTCGACACGCAACCCTTCGCGGCTGGTCAAGGCGCTCTATGCCCAGTCCGTGAAGGACGGCGCGCGGCATCTGCGGCAGCGCGTCACCGGCTTCGACCAGCGTGGCGGCGTGGTCGAGAAGGTGCGGCTGGCAGACCGCGAGGCGGTCGAGGTCGATGCCGTCGTCGTGGCGGCCGGGGCGTGGTCGCATCGCCTGGCGCGCCCGCTGGGCGCCGCGATCCCGCTGGAGACGCAGCGGGGCTACCATGTCACGGTGAAGAGTTCGCAACTCGAACTCGCCCGCACGGTTGTGGCACAAGAGGCCAACCTGACCGTCAACCCGATGGAGATGGGCCTGCGCCTTGCCGGCACCGTGGAATTCGCCGGGCTCGACTCGCCGCCGCGGATGCAGCGGGCCGATGCGCTCCTGCGGCAGGGGCAGGCGCTCTTTCCGCATCTCGACACTTCGGAGATCGACCGCTGGATGGGCCATCGCCCCTGCCTGCCCGACTCGATGCCGGTGATCGGGCGGGCGCCCGGCGCGGACAACGCCTGGCTCGCCTTCGGGCACGGCCATGTGGGCATGTGCGGCGGCGCCACCACGGGCCGCGAGATCGCGCATCTTGTGGCCGGTCGGACGCCCGAGATCGATCTTGCGCCTTTCGCCCCGGAACGGTTCGGTGGGACACGGGGCCGCGCGCCCCGGCCTGCCGCCCGCAAGCGCGCGGCCTGACAGGACCGCGCGAGAACAGCAACAGTGGAGGTTGCCAGGACATGACCAGAACCCCGAAACTCACCCGCCGCGCGCTTGGCGCGGCGCTCGCGGCGGGCCTCGCGCTCGGCCCGGCGGTGGGAGCGCTTGCGCAGGACGACTATCCCACAAAGCCGATCACCCTTGTCGTGCCCTTCCCGCCGGGCGGATCCACCGACACGCTCGCCCGCTCCATCGCCGAGGCGATCTCGGACCCGCTGGGTCAGCCGGTGGTGGTCGAGAACCGCCCCGGCGCCGGCGGCACCGTCGGCGCCAACTCGGTGGCCCAGGCCGAGCCCGACGGCTACACCCTGCTGATGGGCGTGACCGGCTCGAACGCGATCTCGGGCGTGCTGCGCAGCGATCTGCCCTACGATCCGGGCACCGATTTCGCGCCCGTGACGCTGGTGGTCTCCGCGCCGCTCGCCATCGTGGTCAATTCCGAGAGCGCCTTTCAGACGCTCGACGACCTGATCGCCGCGGCGAAAGAGAACCCCGACACGCTGACGCACGGCTCGCCCGGCGTGGGCACCTCGATGCACATGGCAGCCGAACTCTTCGGCCTCGAGTCGGACGCCAGCCTGGTCCATGTGCCCTATCAGGGCTCGGCGGCGGCACTGCAGGACCTGCTGGGCGGGCAGATCGACATGATGTTCGGTGACGTGCTGGTGACGAGCGAGCACATCAAGGCCGGCACGCTGCGCCCGCTGGCCGTCACCTCGGAGGCCCGCCACCCCATGCTGCCCGACACGCCCACCGTGGGCGAGGCCGCGCTTGACGGCTACTTCGCCATCTCGTGGCAGGGCGTCTTCGCCCCGGCGGGCACGCCCGAGCCGGTCCTCGAGAAGCTGCACGGCGAGATCACGAAGGCGCTGGCCAGCGATGAGCTTCAGGCGTTCTTCGCCGAGCGCGGCTTCATGGTGGAGGGCCGCGAGCCCGACGCCGCGATGGCGTTCATCACCTCCGAGATCGACAAGTGGGGCCGCGTGGTCGAGGCGGCGGGGCTGCGCCAGTGAGCGCAGGCCCGTGCGCGTGAACCGGGCGGAACTGCTGGGCGCCGGGGCGCTCGCCGCCCTCGGCGTCGCCCTGGCGCTGCTGGCGTTGCGCTATCCGCTTGGGTCGCTGCTTCGGCCGGGGCCGGGCTTCGTGCCATTGGGCGCGGGGCTCGGCCTCGTGCTTTTCGGCGGTATCGTGGCGCTGGAGGCGCGGCGGTCGCAGCTGCCGCGCCCCGCGCCGCAGTGGCGCGCGCTTTTCGCCGTCGTCGTGGGCATGGCGCTCTTCGCGGCACTTGCGCCGGTGGCGGGGCTGGTGCCCGCGACTTTCGCGCTGGTCTTCGTCGCGGGGCTGGGCGAGCGGCGGCCGCGGCCGGGACAGCTTGCAGCCGTGGCGGTCGCGATCTCGGCGCTGGGTGCGGTTCTGTTTCTCTGGGGGCTTGGCGTGCCGCTCTCGGTGATCGGGCCGCGCTGACATGGCCGACTTTCTCGCCAACATCGCCTTCGGCCTGGGGGTCGCGCTGACGCCAGAGGCGCTGCTCTTCTGCTTCATCGGGGTCACCGTGGGGACACTCGTCGGCGTGCTGCCGGGGATCGGGCCGCTGGCCGCGATCTCGCTGGCGCTGCCGCTGACCTATTATCTTGATCCCACGCCCGCGCTCATCATGCTGGCGGGCATCTTCTACGGCACCCAATACGGCGGCTCGACCGCCTCGATCCTGCTCAACCTTCCCGGCTCGGCCACCGCGGCGGTCACCTGTCTGGACGGCTATCCCCTGGCGCAGAAGGGGCGCGCGGCGGTCGCGCTCTTCGTCACCGCGATCAACAGCTTCATCGGCTCCACGGTGGCGATCCTTCTGGTGATGGGCTTCGCGCCGATGATCGCGCAGTTCGCCCTCTCCTTCGGTTCGGCAGAGTATTTCTCGATCATGGTGCTGGGGCTGGTCGCCGCCTCGACGCTGTCGGTGGGCTCGCCCGCGAAGGGCCTTGCGATGGTGATGTTCGGCATCGCCCTCGGCCTCGTGGGCACGGACGTGAACACCGGCGCCTTCCGCTTCACCTTCGGCTTTCTGGAACTCGCCGACGGGCTGTCGCTCATCGCCGTGGCGATGGGACTGTTCGGGATTTCGGAGATCATCGCCAACATCGGACAGCCCGCGCCGACACGCCTGTCGGCGAAGGGCATCACCTTTCGCGCCATGCTGCCCGAGCGGGACGAGTGGCCCTCGATCCTGAAGCCCACGGCGCGGGGCACGCTGGTGGGGTCCTTCGTGGGGGCGCTGCCGGGCACCGGGCCGGGCATCGCGTCCTTCATGGCCTATGCGCTCGAAAAGCGCATCTCGCGCACGCCGGAACGCTTTGGCGAGGGCGCGCTCGAGGGGATCTCGGCCCCCGAGGCGGCCAACAACGCCTCGGTGCAGGCGGCCTTCATCCCCACGCTGTCGCTGGGCATTCCGGGCGATGCGGTGATGGCCGTGCTCCTGGGGGCGATGATGATCCACGGCATCATCCCCGGCCCCGGCCTCGTGAGCAACGAGCCCGAGCTCTTCTGGGGCCTCATCATGAGCTTCTGGATCGGCAACCTGCTGCTTCTGGTGCTCAACATCCCGCTGATCGGGCTCTGGGTCCGGTTGCTGACCATTCCCTATCACGTGCTCTATCCCGCGATCCTCGTGCTGATCGGGATCGGCGTCTATTCGGCCGCCAACTCGACCTTCGACATCTGGGTGGCGCTGATCTTCGGCGTGGTCGGCTACGCGATGCGGCTCTTCGGCTATCCGGCGGCGCCGGTGCTTCTGGGCTTCATCCTGGGCCCGCTGCTGGAGGAGCATTGCCGCCGCGCCCTGCTTCTGGGCCGGGGCGATCCGATGACCTTTGTCGAGCGGCCCATCAGCCTGACCTTCCTGCTGCTGGCGCTGGGCTTCCTGCTGCTGTCGGTGCTGCCCTACCTGCGGCGCCGCCGTCGCGCGGTGAAAGGCTAGGGCGTCCCCCAGCCCGCGCCGCCGCAACTCTCGACCACCAGCCGGTCGCCGGTGTCGAGCGTCAGGCTCGACCGCGCGGCGAGCCGCTCCTCGCGCCCGTCGGCGCGCAGCACCGTGGCCCGCGCTGGCGCCGGCGATCCGCCTCCCGCGGCCCCGCGCGGCACGGTGACGAAGCGCTCGCCCCTGAGCGATACGGCGATGCCGTCGGCCAGCGCGAGGTATTCGCGCAGGATGCCGTCGCCGCCCGGGTGCCGCCCCGCCCCACCGGAGCCGCGCCGCACCTCGGCCCGCAGGAGCCGCATGGGCAGGGCGGCCTCCAGTGCCTCGGCCGGCATGTTCATCGCGTTGCCCACGTCGGTCGAGATGCCTGGCGCGCCGGGCGCCTCCGGTCCCCCGCCCGCGCCGCCCGCCACGATCTCGGTCGAGACGAAGCGCGCGCCGTCCGCGCCGGTGCCGGAAAACGCCAGCACGTAGGACATGCCGGAGTTGGCCGCCGGCATCCGGTCCGGCATCGCCTCGGCCATGGCCTGCAACAGCGCCGAGGTGATGCAGCGCACCATGCCGGTGCGCGCGTTGAGCGGCGCGGGCGGCGCGGCATTGACCACCGACGCCTCCGGCAGGGTGAGCCGCAGCGTCCGCAGCATGCCGCCGTTGCGGCAGGCCCCCGGCCCGACCAGCATGAGAAGGACATAGAGCATCGCGGACAGCGGGCCGGAGCGCACGCAGTTGATGGGCGCAGGCACCTGCCGCGCCGACCCGGTGAAATCGGCGCAGAGCGTCTCGCCCTCGCGGAAGAGCGCCACATTCACCACAGCGTCTGGCAGCCCGTCGGTCGGATCCAAACGGTCCGTGGCGACGAAGCGTCCCTCGGGGATCTCCGCGATGGCGGCACGCGCGCTCCGCTCGCCGGCATCGAGCGCGGCCTCGACCCGCTGCGCGAAACCCTCGGCCCCCGATTCGGCGGCAAGCCGCGCCAGCGCCACCCCCGCTCTGCGGGCTGCGCCGATCTGCGCCCCGAGATCGCCCAGCACGACCTCAGGCACGCGGGAGTTCGCGGCGATCAGGCCCTCGGCGGCCGGGGCGATCCGGTCCCCCGCGCCCAGCCGCCCGGGCGGCAGGCGCAGACCCTCCTGGAAGATCTCGGTGGCGTCGGGCGGGACAGAGCCCGCGCGCATGCCCCCCACGTCCTGGTGGTGCAGCAGGCTTGCCGCGTGTCCGATCAGTCGCCCATGCAGGAACACGGGCCGCAGCACCGCGATATCGGGCAGGTGGGTGCCACCCGCGTAGGGATCGTTCATCCAGAAGAGATCGCCCTCGCGCATCTCGTCGGGCGGGCAGGCGGCAAGGATCGCGCGGCCCACTTCGGGCAGCGCGCCCAGCAGCAGCGGGATCGCCGGCGACAGCGCGAGTAGCCGGCCCTCGGGACAGAAGAGCGCCGAGGCCGCGTCTGCTCCCTCGCGGACGACGGGCGAGACGGCAGTGCGAAAGAGCGTGGCGTGCATCTCTGCCGCGATCCCGTCGAGGCGCATCTGGTACGTGTGGACCGGATCGAGGGTCATGGCCGCGCCTCCAGGAGCAGAGTGCCGGCCGGCCCCGGCCGGACAGCCCAGCCGGAGGGC
>OFET01000711.1_pt1 | contig 15435 bp, 15 predicted proteins | sample 1521211 | NCBI WGS metagenome assembly OFET01 (sample SAMN03766358, study PRJEB24113) | microbial mat metagenome | isolation source: enrichment culture HLUCC-A from microbial mat sample contains cyanobacterium...
GCGCTGGAGGCGATCGGGCCGAGGCCGGGGATCGTGGCGAGACGGCGGGCGAGCGGGTCGGTCTTCTGAGCGACCTCGATGCGCTTCGTGACCGTCTCGATCCTCTCGCGCAGATCGCGGAGCTGATCGGCCAGCAGCTCGAGGGCCGGCCGCGCGGCTTCGGGGGCCCGACCGGCCGCCTCGAGCAGCCGGTCGACGTTGTGGATGCCCTTCGCCACGACGATCCCGAACTCGGCCAGATGGGCACGGATCGTGTTCACGGTCTGGGTCTGCTGGCGGATCAGAAAATCCCTCGCCTTGTGGTCGAGGGGAGCCGCCTGCGCCGCCGCCGACTTCACCGGCACGAACCGCATGGGGGGCCGGGCCACCGCCTCGCAGATCGCCTCGGCGTCCGCCCGGTCGGTCTTGCCGCGCTTGACATACGGCTTCACGTAAGCTGCCGGCATCAGGCGCACCTCGTGGCCGAGGGCGGCAAGCTCCCGCGCCCAGTGATGTGCGCCCGAGCAGGCCTCCATCCCGATCAGGCAGGGATCGAGGCGCGCGAAGAAGGCCAGGACCCGGCCGCGACGCAGCTGCCGGCGCAGCACGACCGCTCCGCCCTTGCTCACGCCGTGAACCTGGAAAACGCTCTTCGCCAGATCGAGGCCGATGGTGGTAGGCTTGTCCATGGATGGCTCCCTTCGGTGGATCGTTTAACAACACCCACCGTGGCACATCGCGATGCCGGGAGCGGGAGCCATCCACCCCATCAATGGCGGCCAATGGCTCAGCGTCGCCTGCTTGTGAAGAGAGATCAGCATGCTCGCCGCCCGTCCCGAACCTCGCTGAGGATGGAGCGTGCCACGAACAGCGCCCGCCGGCGAGGATCTACGTGATCATCCGGGATGGGACATGCCTTCGACCCCGCCACCTACGAGAGCAAGGACCAGACCGGGCCAGAGGGCTACAGGCACCCGACATGCTGTGGTATGGCCCTGGCTGCATCGAGTCGACCTACCGGTGGGCGGGTTTCGTCAAGGACCACCGCGCGCCCTTTCTCACCGCGTTCCCCGACCGGAAGGGCGGCAACCATTACTGCCGGATCGGCGATGGCGACTGTGCCGCCGTCTCGGGCTGGCCCTCGATGAAGATGACCCACGCTGGCGACTACCTGGGCGTCGCGGCCACGGGAAAGCCGCTGACCCTGCGGGTGATGGATTTCTACCGCTGCGAGTCGGTCCGCATCATCGAGAACTGGGTGCTTCTCGATTTCGTCGACCTGTTCCGCCAGAAGGAGGTCGATCTGCTCGCCGCGGCGACGCCCTAGTCCCGCGCAAGCAGCGCGTCGATCGCGGCGCGGGCCGGCATCGCCGGCACCGTGCCCGCCTTCGTTACCGACAGCGCGGCGGTCGCGGACGCGAAGCGCACCGCCTCCGCCAGCGGCTGCTCCTCGGCCAGCGCGACGGCGAGCCCGCCGGTGAAGGCGTCGCCCGCGCCCGTCGTCTCGACCACTGGGCCGGCGCTGAGCCCCGGCACCAGCGCTGCTGTGCGCCCGTCATGCAGCAGCGCCCCCGTCGCCCCCAGCGTGAGGACTGCGGCGCCCGCCCCCGCCGCGCAGAGGGCGGCGGCCGCCTCTTCGGCCCCCTCCCGCGTGTCGACCGCCAGTCCGGTGAGCGCGCCCGCCTCGGTGGCGTTGGGCGTGACCACGTCGCAGAGCGCCAGCATCCCTTCGGGCAGGGCGGCGGCGGGGGCGGGGTTGAGGATCGTCGTCACGCCCGCCGCGCGGGCAATCTGCAGCGCGCGGTGCGCCGCATCGACCGGCTGCTCGCACTGGGTGACGAGCACGCGCGCCGAGCCGATCACGTCGGCCCAGCCGTCGACATCCCCGGCCGAAATGGTCGCCGCCGCGCCGGGGCACACGATGATGGCGTTGTCGCCCGTCCCTGCCTCGACGAAGACGCAGGCCGCCCCCGTCTGTGCGCCCCGCACCCTGGGCGCATGGGGCGCGATCCCCTCGGCCGCCCACGTCGCCAGCGCGAGATCGGCGAAGGCGTCGTCGCCGAGCCTGGTCAGCATCGCCACGCGCCCCGCGATCCGGCCCCCCGCCCGCGCCGCCGCCACCGCCTGGTTCGAGCCCTTGCCGCCCGCCCGCAGGGCGAAGCTGTCGCCCAGGATCGTCTCGCCCATCGCCGGCTGCCGCGCAGCCCGGTAGGTGGTGTCGGCGTTGAAGACGCCGAGAACGACGATGTCGGCCATGCGCGCCCCTCCCTTGTGCCCGCGCAGCCTAGGCGGCGCGGCAGCCGGCGCAAGCGGGTGCCTTGCGGCGGCGCGGGGCGGGCGCTAGGCCCCCTCGAAACGGCACGGAAGGGGATAGGGATGAGACTGGTGCGCTACGGCGAGGCCGGCGCGGAGACGCCCGGCATGATCGACGACGCGGGCACGCTGCGCGACCTGTCGGGCGAGGTGGCCGACATCGCGGGCGAGGCGCTCCTGCCCGAACCCCTCGCGCGCCTCGCCGCCCTCGACCCCGTATCGCTGCCCGCGGTGGAGGGGGCGCCGCGCCTCGGACCCTGCGTCGGCCGCGTCGGCAAGCTGATCGGGATCGGCCTCAACTACGCCGACCACGCGGCCGAGGCGGGCCAGCCCGTCCCGCCGGAACCGGTGATCTTTCTCAAGGCGACCAGCGCGATCTGCGGGCCGACCGACGACGTGATCCTGCCCCCCGGCGCCGACAGGACCGACTGGGAGGTGGAGCTGGGCGTCGTGATCGGCCGCGAGGCGCGCCACGTCGCCGAGGCCGAGGCGATGGCCCATGTCGCGGGCTATTGCGTGGTCAACGACGTCTCCGACCGCGGCTGGCAGATGGAGCGGGCCGGCCAGTGGACGAAAGGCAAGTCGGCCGACACCTTCGCGCCGATGGGCCCGTGGCTGGTGACGGCCGACGCGGTGCGCGACCCGCAGGCGCTGCGCCTGATGCTCGATATCGACGGACAGCGGATGCAGAACGGCTCGACCGAGACGATGGTCTACGGCGTCGCGCATCTGGTGCATTACCTCAGCCACGTGATGAGCCTCCAGCCCGGCGACGTCATCTCGACGGGCACCCCCCCCGGCGTCGCGCTCGGCCGCGCCGACACGCCGTGGCTGCGGCCCGGTCAGGTGATGGAGGCCGAGGTCGAGGCGCTGGGCCGCCAGCGCAACCGGATCGTCGCCGCTCCCCGGTGAGCCTCGCGGCGCGAACCCCGGTCGACTTCGCGCGTTGCCGGCGCTAGCAGGGGCCCACAGGCGAGGGAGAGCGCAATGGACATCTTCGGAGAGGTGGGCCTGCACGGCGTCGTGCCGGTGATCGAGATCGACGACGCGAGCCACGCCTTGCCCCTCGCCGACGCGCTCGCAGAGGGCGGGCTGCCCGTGGCCGAGATCACCTTTCGCACCCCGGCCGCGCGCGACGCCATCGCCGCCGTTGCGGCGCACCGCCCCGACATGCTGGTGGGGGCCGGCACCGTGCTGACGCCCGCGCAGGTCGATGCGGCGCGGCAGGCCGGGGCGCGCTACGGCCTCGCACCGGGGCTGAACCGCGCGGTGCTCGCGCGGGCGGCCGAGGCCGGGCTTCCCTTCGCCCCCGGCGTGATGACACCCTCCGAGATCGAGCAGGCGCTCGAGGCGGGCTGCGGGATGGTGAAGTTCTTCCCCGCCATGGCGGCGGGCGGCCCGGCCATGCTCAAGGCGATCGCCGGCCCCTATGCGCATACCGGCATCGGCTTCAACCCGACCGGCGGCGTCACCCTCGACGCCCTGAAGGACTGGCTGGCGCTGCCGAATGTCCGCGCGGTGGGGGGCACCTGGATCGCCTCGCGCGCCGATATCGCTGCCGAAAGGTGGGAGGCCATCGCCGAAAATGCCCGCGCCGCGGTCGCCCGCGCGGCCCGGGTGCGCGCGGCCTGAAAGGCGCCCGCTCGGGCGCCTGCTCAGGCGGCCGGAAACGCCGCCTCGAGCGCGATCTCGACCATCTCGGCAAAGCCCGACTGCCGCTCGGCCGCCTCCAGCGCGGCGCCCGTCAGCAGGTGGTCCGACACCGTCAGCACCGCCAACGCACGCCGGCCATGGCGCGCGGCCACGGTGTAGAGTTCGGCCGCCTCCATCTCGACGGCGAGGACGCCGTGGCGCGTCATCTCCTCGTTCAGGTCGGGCCGCTCGTCGTAGAACACGTCGGAGCTGTAGATGCCGCCTACATGCAGCCCCGTGCCCCGCGCCTCGGCCGCCTTTGCCGCCGCCGACAGAAGGCTCCAATCGGCGCAGGGGGCGTAATTCAGCTCGCGGAAGATCCCGCGCGACGGGGTCGATAGCGTCGAGGCGGTCATCGCGAGGATCACGTCGCGCAGGTGTACGCCCTGCTGCATCGCCCCGCAGGAGCCGATGCGGATCAGCGTTTGTGCCCCGTAGTCGCGGATCAGCTCGTTGGCGTAGATCGACAGCGACGGCATCCCCATGCCCGAGCCGTGGATCGTCACCCGGTTTCCCCGCCAGGTGCCGGTAAAGCCCAGCATCCCCCGCACCTCGTTGACGCAGACCGGATCGGTCAGGAAGGTCCCGGCTGCCCATTTCGCCCGCAGGGGGTCGCCCGGCATCAGCACCGTCTCGGCGATCTGTCCCTTTTCGGCCCCGATATGGATCGTCATCTGTCGCCCCGCTCAATCCCGTTGCCCGGGCGCAGCCCGCGTGCGACCCTATCGCTATCGCGTCGCGGGAACGGTGGGAATGCGGAAAAGGGCTTTGGCAGGGGCATGGGGCGTCGCCGCTCTCGTGGCGTGCGCACCGTCATCGGCGACAGCCGAGCCCGGCTTCTCCCACGAGCCCGGCTTCACCCCCCTCGAGCGTGCATTGGTGCTGGCGCTCTTCACGGCGATCCAGCCGCGGTCGATCGCGGACGATATCGAGATCTGCGGCTACATCTACCGCGACTCGGCGGGGCAATTGCGCGCCACGGCGGCCGAGGACGGAGACAAGGAGACCTGCAGGGCGCCCTGGCCCGCCTGGGGAGAGCCGCTCGCCTCGTGGCATACCCACGGCGCGTTTGACCCGGATATGTGGACAGAGGTGCCCTCGGCCCGCGATCTGCAGGCCGACCATTTCGAGGGGGTCGATGGCTGGGTGGCGACGCCGGGCGGCCGTTTGTGGCATGTCGACGGCGCCAACGGGATCGCCACGCTGGTCTGCGGCCCCGGCTGCCTGCCGAAAGACGCCGACTATGACCCCGACCTGTCGGGGCCGGTCGGCACGCGCTACACCCTCGACGACCTGCTGGACAAGTTCGCCGAGGAGTGAGCGGCGGTCGGCACGCCGAATGTCGTGCTGTCGGGCCGGGCTCAGATCGCGAGTTTCTCCAAAGTGCCCTCCTGCTCGGCGTCCTTGATCCAGTCCGGTTTCCGTCCGCGGCCCGACCACGTCTTTTTCGGATCCGTCGGATGACGGTATTTCGGCGGATTGACCGGGCCCGCCGCGCGCGTCTTGCGCCGGCCGCCCCCCTTGCCTCCGGGGACGATGCCGAGCTCGGCGAGCGAGAAGCCGTATTTGCCCGCCGCTTCCTCGGCGGCCTTGCGGGCCGCGTCGCGCTCGCGGTCGGCGAGTGTCTCGAGCGCGGCGTCGACGCGGGCGCGCAGATCGGTCAGTTCTTCCCGGCTCATCTTTTCGAGGTCGATTTTCATGTTGGTCTCCCTTGCATGCGGGAGACCACATATCGGCAAAATCCGAAAAGACAATTAGCCACTTCGCGGAAAGGCCGCTTTTCGCCGACGTGTCATTCCGCCGCCACGGGCCCCGGATCGGCGAGCTGTACGATATCGCCCATGATCCGGTTCAGCTCGAAATCCTTGGGCGTGTAGACGCGTGCCACGCCCATCGCCTCGAGCCTTTTCGCGTCCTCCTCGGGAATGATCCCGCCGACAATCACCGGAATGTGCCCCAGCCCCGAGGCGCGCAGCCTGTCCATCAGGTCGCGCATCAGCGGCATGTGGCTGCCCGAGAGAATCGACAGCCCGATCACGTGCGGCGCCTCGCGCTCGGCCGCTGCCACGATCTCGTCGGGCGTCAGGCGAATGCCCTCGTAGTCGATCTCCATTCCGCAATCGCGGGCGCGGAAGACGATCTGCTCGGCGCCGTTGGAATGGCCGTCGAGCCCCGGCTTTCCCATCATGAACTTCAACCGCCGCCCCAGCCGATCCGACACCGCGTCGACCTCGGCGCGCAGATCGTCGAGCCCCTCGGTCTTGTTCGAGGGGCTGCGCGACACCCCGGTGGGCCCGCGATACTGCCCGAACGCCGCGCGCATCACTCCGGCCCATTCGCCGGTGGTCACGCCCGCCTTCGCCGCCGCGATGGAGGGCGGCATCACGTTCTCGCCGGTCTCGGCGGCCGCGCGCAGCGCTGCAAGCGCCTGCGTCACCGCCGCCGCGTCGCGGGCCTCGCGCCAGGCGTTCAGCCGCGCGATCTGATCGGCCTCCACGCCCTCGTCGACCACGAGGATACCGCCCTGCTCGTCGACGAGCGGAGACGGCTCGCACTCGACATACTTGTTCACCCCGACGACGACGGTCTGCCCCGTCTCGATCCCGTTCACCCGGTCGGCATTGGCGCTGACCAGTTGCGCCTTCATGTACTCGATCGCCTCGATGGCACCGCCCATCGCGTCGATATTGGCCAGTTCCGCGCGCGCGCCGTCCTTCAGCGCCTCGACCTTGCGGTCAACCGCCGGATTGCCGTCGAACAGGTCATCGTATTCCAACAGGTCTGTCTCGTAGGCAAGGATCTGCTGCATCCTCAGCGACCATTGCTGGTCCCACGGCCGCGGCAGGCCGAGCGCCTCGTTCCACGCCGGAAGCTGCACCGCGCGCGCCCGCGCCCTTTTCGATAGCGTGACCGCGAGCATTTCCAGAAGTATGCGATACACATTGTTTTCCGGCTGCTGCTCGGTCAGTCCCAGCGAATTGACCTGCACGCCATAGCGGAAGCGCCGAAACTTGGGGTTATCGACGCCATAACGATCGCGCGTGATCTCATCCCACAGATCGACGAAGGCGCGCATCTTGCACATTTCGGCAACGAAGCGGATGCCGGCGTTGACGAAAAAGGAAATGCGGCCGACGAGGATGGGGAAATCCGCTTCCGGCACCTTGCCCCTGAGGTCGTCGAGCACGGCCGTCGCCGTGGCCAGCGCGAAGGCGAGCTCCTGCTCGGGCGTCGCGCCCGCCTCCTGCAGATGATAGGAGCAGACGTTCATCGGGTTCCATTTCGGAACCTCGCGGTAGCAATAGGCGGCGACGTCGGTGATCAGGCGCAGCGACGGCTTGGGCGGGCATATGTAGGTGCCGCGGCTGAGATACTCCTTGATGATGTCGTTCTGCACCGTGCCCGACAGCTTCGCAACGTCGGCGCCCTGTTCCTCGGCCACCGCGATGTAGAGCGCGAGCAGCCACGGCGCGGTGGCGTTGATCGTCATCGACGTGTTCATCTGCTCGAGGGGGATCTGGTCGAACAGGGTGCGCATGTCGCCCAGATGCGCGACTGGCACGCCGACCTTGCCCACCTCGCCGCGGGCGAGTTCGTGGTCGCTGTCGTAGCCCGTCTGCGTCGGCAGGTCGAAGGCGACTGACAGGCCGGTCTGGCCGCGCGCGAGGTTTCGCCGGTAGAGCGCGTTCGAGGCGGCAGCCGTCGAATGGCCGGCATAGGTGCGGAAAAGCCAGGGCTTGTCTCGCTCGGGAGCGGGAGCCGCGTCGGCGTGCGCGACACCCGTGTCACCCGCCCCGGTGGTCATCTTGCTGGCCATCTCTTGCCTCCGCATCTCGCGCAACATTCTTTCTTTGCGCCGCAAATAGGGCTAACAATCTGCCATTGTCAATCTGCCGCGCCGCAGCGAACGGGGCCGTCGCGGCGCGTCTCGTCCGGGGCGCCGTCCCGCTCCATCGCCCCTGCTTCTTTCTGTCCCAAATACGCCGGCGCGACGGGTCCGCCCGTGGAACCCCGGGCATTGCCGTCGCCCGCGCCGCCTGCCACCGTCGCGGCATGACGCAACCGGTCACCCTGCCGCTCTGGGCGCTGCTCCTGATCCTCGCCTTCGCGGCGGTGACCTTCGCCTCGCATTTCCTGTTCCCCTCCGTTCGGTGGTTTTTCCGCCGCCGGGCCGAGCGGGCGGTGGCCGAGCTCAACCGGCGCCTGCACACCCCCATCCAGCCCTTCAAGCTCGCCCGCCGGCACGACATGGTCATGCGCCTGTCCTACGACAGCGAGGTGATGGAAGCCGTCCAGATCGAGGCGCGGCGCGAGCGCATCCCCGAAAACGTCGCCTTCGAGCGCGCCCGGCGCTACGCGCGCGAGATCGTGCCGGCCTTCTCGGCGGCGGCCTATTTCGGCTTTGCGATCCGCGTGGCGCGATGGCTGTCGACGTCGCTCTACGACGTTCGGCTTCAGGTTGTGGACGAGGACGCGCTCAAGGCGATCCCGGCCGACGCGACGGTGGTCTTCGTGATGAACCATCGCTCGAACATGGATTACGTTCTGGTGACCTACCTCGTGGCCGAGCGCTCGGCACTGTCCTACGCGGTAGGCGAGTGGGCGCGGGTCTGGCCGTTGCGTGCGCTGGTGCGGGCGATGGGCGCGTATTTCATCCGCCGCAAGTCGCGCGGGCAACTCTACCGCCGGGTGCTGGCGCGGTACGTGCAGATGGCAGCCGAAGCGGGCGTGACGCAGGCGCTGTTTCCCGAGGGGGGGCTGTCGCTCGACGGGCGGCTCGGGTCGCCGAAGCTGGGGCTGCTCAACTACATCCGGGAGGGGGCCGAGACGGGCGGGCGCGCGGCCGTCTTCGTGCCGGTCGCGCTCAACTACGACCGTGTGCTCGAGGACAGGGTGCTGCTCGCCGCCTCCGCGAGCGGAGAGCGGCGCTTTCGGGCGCGCATCCCCACCGTGCTCGGCTTCGCGCTCAAGATGCTGCGCCTGCGCCTGCGGGGCCGCTTCCGCCGCTTCGGCCGCGCCGGTGTCACAATGGGCCGGCCGCTGGCGCTGGCCGACGCACCGAGACGGACGGAGGATCTCGCCGCCGAGCTGATGGCGCGGATCGAGGAGGCGATGCCGCGTCTGCCGCTGCCGCTCGTCGCCCGCGCCCTGACCGAGGCCGACGGCCCGCTGTCCCGCGTGGCGCTGACGGCCCGTGTCGCCCGTTGGCTCGCCGAGGCGGGTGCCGACGATCCGGCCGAAGCGGTCGTTGCCGAGGCCCTTGCGATCGCCCGCCTTCGGGGCTTCGTCCGCGAGGGGCCCGACGGGTTCGTGCCCGAGCCGGGAGAGGCGCCGCTGCTGCGCTACTATGCGGCTTCCGTCACGCCACAGCGCCGGCCAAGTCTGCCGGACAACCCGCGCCCGGCAATTGGGGCGACATAAAGTTTCGCCGGAACCCGCGACAGGATTGCATTGTTGCGTGCTTGTGCCTATCAGGGCGCGACAGCCCACGCGATTCTGCATCGCGGCGAGAGGACGATCAGGAGGCCCCCCATGGCGCTCGACCGGAACACCGACGCTCCCACCTACGACGCCCCCGAGAAGGAGCTCTACGAGATCGGCGAGATGCCCCCCATGGGCTACGTGCCGCCGAAGATGTATGGCTGGATCCTGCGGCAGGAGCGGCACGGCGACCCCGACAAGGCGCTGCAGGTCGAGGTCGTCGACACGCCGCGGATCGACAGCCACGAGGTGCTGGTGCTCGTGATGGCGGCCGGCGTCAACTACAACGGCGTCTGGGCCTGCCTCGGCAAGCCCGTCTCGGTCTTCAGGGGGCATGGGGCGCCCTACGCCGTCATCGGCTCCGACGCCGCCGGCATCGTCTGGGCGGTCGGCGACAAGGTAAAGAACTGGAAGGTGGGCGACGAGGTGGTCATCCACTGCAACCAGGACGACGGCGACGACGAGGAATGCAACGGCGGCGACCCGATGTTCTCGCCCACCCAGCGGATCTGGGGCTACGAGAGCGCCGACGGCTCGTTCGCGCAGTTCACCCGTGTGCAGGCGCAGCAGCTGATGCCGCGGCCCAGGCACCTGACCTGGGAAGAGAGTGCCTGCTACGTGCTGACGCTGGCCACCGCCTACCGCATGCTCTTCGGCCACCACCCGCACGAGCTGAAGCCGGGGCAGAACGTTCTGGTCTGGGGCGCCTCGGGCGGCATCGGCTCGTTCGCGATCCAGCTTGCCGTGGCGGCGGGGGCCAACGCCATCGGCGTGATCTCCGACGAGGACAAGCGCGATTTCGTGCTCGGCCTCGGCGCGAAGGGGGTCATCAACCGGAAGGACTTCGACTGCTGGGGCACCTTGCCCGATGTCGGCACCGAGGATTACGCCACCTGGTTCGCCGAGGCGCGCCGCTTCGGCAAGGCGATCTGGGAGTTCACCGGCAAGGGCAACAACGTCGACATCGTGTTCGAGCACCCCGGTCAGGCGACCTTTCCGGTGTCGTCCTTCGTGTGCAAGCGTGGCGGCATGGTGGTGATCTGCGCGGGCACGTCGGGCTACAACTGCACCTTCGACGTGCGCCATGTCTGGTCGCACCAGAAGCGGCTGCAAGGCAGCCACTTCGCCCATCTCAAGCAGGCGGCGGCGGCCAACAAGCTGGTGATCGAGCGGCGGGTCGACCCGTGCATGTCGGAGGTCTTTCCGTGGGCCGAGATCCCGACGGCGCACATGAAGATGCTGCGCAACGAGCACAAGCCGGGCAACATGGCGGTGCTGGTGCAGGCGCCTCGTACCGGCCTGCGCACGCTGGAAGACGTGGTGGACGCCGGTCGCTGACCCAGCGGCACTTCACCGCAGGGGCGAGTCGCCGCCGGCGCCCGAACGGGCGCCGGCGGTCGCCGTTTCGGGGTGCCCTTTCGTTAACGTATCGTAGCGTAACGTGGAATTTCAGCGCTCTGTCCGTGCCTGCCTCCCCCGATATGGGGAGTGCAGATCGGCGAATACCGCACGTCATGCGCTCCTGCTATGGTTGTATTCATCTTTCGTTAACCTCTCGGGAAGCGTAGTACCATGCGAAACGACTGGATACTCGACGTGCTGACGGACCTCCGGACCTTCGCGCGCGACAACGGGCTGTTCGACCTCGCCGAGCGGCTCGACGACGCGCAACAGGTCGCGGTGGAAGAGATCGCCCGCCGGGAAAGGGTGCGTCCGGTCGTGCTGGGGATGGGTGCGTTCGAGGGCAATGCGCAAGGAGTTCGAGACGGCATGTGAAATCGTGCAGGCTGCCGCAGACGTCGGGGGCCTGCAGCTGGGCACCGAGTCGCTGCGCGACGGGCTGGGGATCGCCCATGTCGTGTATCATTGGGTGAACAGCCGCGGCGAGCGGTTCGGCGCGGGCACCTACAGCCAGGCCTGGGTCGACCGCTACCTCGAGCGCGACTACCTGCGCATGGACCCGGTGATCCTCGGCTGCCTGCAACGCTTCGATCCGGTCGACTGGAAGGAGCTCGACTGGTCGGCCCGCACCGCGCGCGCCATGCTGCAGGAGGCGGTGGAGTTCGGCGTCGGCCCGCAGGGCTATTCGATCCCGCTGCGCGGGCCGGCGGGGCAGTTCGCGCTGTTCACCACCTCGGACGGCTGCGACGACGTCGCGTGGTCGCGCTTCATCGCCGAGAACCAGCGCGACCTCATCCTCACCGCGCACGAGTTCAATCGCAAGGCGCTGGAATTCGAGCGGGAGCACGACATGCCGACGCCCACGCTGTCGCCGCGCGAGCTTGCCGCGATGACCCATATCGCGAGGGGACTGAACCGGGCGCAGGCGGCTGCCGAGATGGACATCTCGGAGCACACGCTGCGGGTCTATATCGAGGCGGCGCGGCACAAGCTGGGCGCGCTCAACACCACCCACGCGGTGGCGCGGGCGCTGTCGCGCGGGCTGATCGTGGTCTGACCGCAACGCGGTCCGGACAGTGAACGAGCGGTAAAGCCACCGCGCGCCCCGGTTCCGCTTCCGAAACGGTCGGTGGGTTAACCCTTTCCGCGTCCCGCCGGAAAGGAGCCCGCCCATGCTGCGCTACGTCTACGCCCACGACCTCGCCCGCTTTCCCCGTCTCGCAGACACGATGTTCCGCGACCGCGCCGAGCAGTTCCACGCCCGCCTCGGCTGGGAGGTCACGGTCGACGCGCGCGGCTGGGAGCGGGACGACTACGACGCGCTCGACCCGCTCTACGTGATCTGGGAGGCGCCCGACGGCTCGCATGGCGGCTCGATGCGCTTTTTGCCGACGGTGGGGCGCACGATGGTCAACGACCACTTCGCCCACCTGACCGGCGGCGTGCGGATCGAGAGCCCGCTGATCTGGGAGTGCACGCGCTTCTGCATCTCGCCCCGCGCCGAGGGGGCGGCGGCGCGCAAGGCCGCGGCGGCGCTCGTGCTCGGCGCGGGCGAGATGATGGCACGCGCGGCGCTGGCGCATTTCGTGGGCGTGTTCGACGGCCGGATGGAGCGGATCTATCGCCTCTACGGGGTCGAGCCCGACGTGATCGGCAGCGCGGGCGAAGGCGCCGGCCGGATCGGTGTCGGCCTTTGGGAGATGAAGCCGGAGGCGTGGCCCAGGATCCTGGGCCGGCTCGGAATAGACCGGGCGACCTCACTGCGCTGGGTCGCGCAGAGCTTCGGCGGCGCCGCCGCGCCCGCGCCCGACCTGAAGACCGCCTGAGGCCGCCCGCCCGCGCGCCGGTCGGGCGGCGCGCGGGCGGGCGCTTCCGCCCCGGCCCCGCGCGGGATAGGGTCGGGCCCATGACCCTGCCTGCCGCCGCCCCCGACCTCGCCTTTTCCGACGACCAGTCCGCCGCGTGGGACGCGATCGGCGAGGCGCTGTCGCGCGCGGGCGTCGATCTCGAGGCCGGCGGGGTGACGCCCCGGGCCGAGGGGCGCGACACGGTGCTCGCGGTGATCGGCAAGGCGGGCTCGGGCAAGACGCTGCTGCTCGCCCGCCTCGCCGGCGCGCTGAAGGAGGCGGGCGTCGACGTGATCTCGGCCGAGTGGGAGGGCCGCCGGCGGCGCGACCGGCGCACGCTGGCCATCCTCGCGCCCACCAACAAGGCGGCCTCGGTGCTGCGGGGGCGGGGGGTGCCCGCGACCACCATCCACCGCATCCTCTACACCCCCGTCTACGACCCCGAATACGAGAAGATCGCCGCCTGGCTCGCGGGCGAGGGCGACCGGCCCGAGACCGAGGCGTTGAGTGACGTCGCCCTTGACCGGGCGAAGGCGTTCTACGACCAGCACGCCTCGATCCCCGGCGCCCTTGCCGCCGCCGGCCTGCGGGGTTCGGACTTCATCACCGGCTGGAAGCGGCGGGAGGAGCCGCTCGACATCGGCCTTGTCGACGAGGCCTCGATGCTTGACGCGCGCGCCCTCGACGACCTGCGCGAGATCTTCCCCACGCTGCTGCTCTTCGGCGACCCCGCGCAGCTCGCGCCCGTCAAGGGCGCGGGCGAGGGCGAGGCGCGCATGGTGTTCGAGGGGCTTCCCGAGACGCGCAAGCTGATCCTGCACCGTGTCCATCGGCAGGCGGGCGACAACCCGATCCTCGATCTCGCCCACGCGCTCGCCGACCCCGACCTCACCTTCGACACGTTCGAACGGATGGTCGAGGATGCGGCGGCCGGCGATTCGCGGGTCGAACTGGCGGCGCGGGTCGATTCCGACCTGATGGCGCGCTCGCCGGTGCTCGTCTGGCGCAACGCCACGCGCGTACGCCTGATCGCGGCGTTCCGCGCGGCTTACGGTGCGCCGGCCGACGCCCTGCTGGCGGGCGAGCCGCTGATCTGCGACGGGATCGAGCTGCCGCTGAAGCACCGCAAGAAGCGGCTCGACCTCGAGGCGCGGGGCCTGATCAAGGGCGCGCAGGTGGTCTATCTCGGACCCGGCCGCAATCCGGGCTTCGCGCGATTGTACGTGATCGGGGCGGAGGATCCGCGCCTCTCGGTCGCCGCAATCATCCGCATCGAGAGCCCGGGCGAGGAAGAGCCGGTGATCCCCACCGCGGCGCGGATGGGCGCGAGCTTTCTCCACGGGGCAGCGGTGACGATCCACAAGGCGCAAGGCTCTCAGTGGCCATCGGTGCAGGTCTTTGCTCCCGACCTCTACGCCGCGGCCCGGGCGGGGCGGGTGGAGGCGGGCCAGCCCCTGTGGAAGCGGCTCGCCTATGTCGCGATCACCCGCGCCGAAGAGCGGCTGATCTGGGTGCGGCGCTACGCGCTGGCTCGCCCGCGCGCGCCGCTCGGCACGGGCGACCTGACGGTGGAGCGCGCCCCGGCGCTGGCGCTCGGCGCCCCGGAGGAGGGGGAATGAGCAGAACCATCCTCGTCACCGGCGCCTCCTCGGGCATCGGCGCGGCGGTCGCGCGCCGCTTTCTCGCAGAGGGATGGCAGGTCGGCCTGTTCGCCCGGGGCGAGGCGGCGCTGCGCGAGGTGGCGGGGGGCGCGCCGGGCGCCCATGTCCTGCCTGGTGACGTCACCGACGCGCAAGCGGTCGAGGCTGTGGTCGCGCGGCTGGCAGCAGCGACGGGGCGCCTCGACGTGCTGTTCAACAACGCGGGCGTCTTCACTCCGCCGGGTCTGCCCGACGAGGTGCCGCTGGCCGAGTGGGACCGGGCGATCGACGTCAACCTGCGCGGCATGGTGGTCGCGGCGCGCGCGGCCTTCGCGCAGATGCGGGGGCAGGTGCCGCTGGGCGGCAGGATCGTCAACAACGGCTCGATCTCCGCCCATGCCCCGCGCGAGAGGGCGGGGCCCTACACGGTGACCAAGCACGCCATCACGGGGCTGACGAAGCAGCTTTCGCTCGACGGGCGGCCCTACGGCATTGCTGCGGGGCAGATCGACATCGGCAACGCGCGGACGGAGATCGTCGAGGGGATCGCGACGCGCGCCCGCGCGGCCGGAGAGGCCGAGCCGCCGAGCTTCGACGTGGGCGAGGTGGCGCAGGCCGTCTGGATGATGGCGACGCTGCCGGCCGAGGCGAACGTGCTCTCGATGACCCTGATGGCGACCACGATGCCCTATGTCGGGCGCGGCTGAGGGCAGGGCGGAAAGGCGTTTCGAAACGCCTTCCGCGCGGCGCGTGGCGCCGCGCCCTGCCGCGACAGCGCTTGCCGTGCGCGGGCGTGTACCGGTCCACAATTTTGAGACACGGTTTTGGGCTATGCGGCGTTCTGCATGTTCACGGTTTGCTCTCGTCTGATGGCGGCGGGTGGTCGATGGCCGTGGCGCTCGATCAGCCAGCGCTCGTTGTAGGTCTGCTGGAACGCCAGGAGGGCCCGGCGCAGGTCCTCGATCGTCTCGAACCGGCGCAGCCAGAGCAGGTTCTCCTTCAGCGTCCGAAACCGTACACCGGGGGAGGCGGGTCACGGCGCCGCAGGCGCGCACAACGCCCTTCGAAGGGCGTTGTCCCGC
>OFET01000714.1_pt1 | contig 15407 bp, 10 predicted proteins | sample 1521211 | NCBI WGS metagenome assembly OFET01 (sample SAMN03766358, study PRJEB24113) | microbial mat metagenome | isolation source: enrichment culture HLUCC-A from microbial mat sample contains cyanobacterium...
GACGGGCTCCGCCAACGTCAAGCTGCCGCCTGATCAGGCGTCACCAACTTCTGCGCATATCTCGCCTTGCCCATCCCGCCGACAGCCGCCGCATCGAGACCGCGATGGCGCGCGTACGCCGGTGCGAGCGCGACCAACTGGAAGACGAGGTCCGCATGCGCCATGCCCAGGGTCACTGGGTGCACATGCTGACCCGCGGTCAGGTCATCAGCCGCGACGAGGCCGGCCGCCCGTTGAAAATGAGCGGTGTCTATCTGGACATTTCCGAGCGGCGCCGCGCCGAGGAACGCCTGAGCACGATCCTGGACGCATCGGCGGTCGGCACCTGGCAACTGGACGCCGTCACCGGCGAGGTCGTGATCGACGACCAGTATGCCGCCATGCTGGGCTATTCGCGCGAAGACCTGACACCGATGACCCAACAGCTGTTCGAATCGATGATGCATCCCCAGGACCTGGTCAAGGTCCGCGAGAATATCGCCGCCCTTCATCGGTCGGGTTCGAACCGGACGATGCACGAATTCCGCATGCGTCACCGGCAGGGGCACTGGGTCTGGATCCTGTCCAAGACCCGCGTGCTGCGCTGGGCCGGTCCCTGCCGCGTCGCCGAGGAAAGCGGCGTTCATATCGACATCACCGAGAACAAGCAGCGCGAGTTCGCCCTGATCGAGGCGCGCGAAGCGCTGGAAAAGGCCCTGACCGCCCGCCGGATTGCCGAAAAGCGAATCGCCGACATCGCCGAGGTCAGCGACGACTGGTTCTGGGAACAGGACCGCGAGGGGCGTTGCACCTATGTGTCCAGCGGCTTTGAACGCGCCACCGGCTTCAGCCGCGAACGCATCCTGGGCCGTCGCCGCGACGAAATCGCATCCAGCCCCGAACTGTGTGAAACCGAAGAATGGAAGGCGCTTGACCGCAAGATGTCGAAGCATGAATCGTTCAGCGATTTCATCTACCAGATCGGGCTCTCGGACGACGACTCGCCAATCTATATCCGCGTCAGCGGCGCACCGTATTTCGATAGCGAAGGCCGGTTCATGGGCTATCGCGGCGTCGGCACCAATGTCAGCGCGCTGATCGCCGCCACCGAACGCGCCGAATCCGCCAATCAGGCGAAATCGCGCTTTCTGGCCAACATGAGCCACGAGTTGCGCACGCCACTGACCGGGGTTCTGGGCATGGCGGAAATCCTGAGCGAGCGTATCACCGATCAGGGCAACCGCCGCATGCTGGAGACCATTCGCGAATCCGGCGAAGGGTTGCTCAACATTCTCAATGACATCCTGGACCTGGCCAAGATCGAGGCCGGCAAGATGACCATCGACCCACGCCCCTTCGCCCCCGCCTCCGAGGCCCAGCGCGTCGAGATGCTGTTCGCGCTCCGGGCCCAGTCCAAGGGGCTGGAGCTTCTGGTCCAGGCCGCGCCGGACTGCAACCGCTTGCGGATGGGCGATACGCACCGGATTCGCCAGATCCTCAACAACCTGATCGGCAATGCGATCAAGTTCACCGAGACCGGCAGAATCCGCGTCTCCTTTGCCATCGAACCCGGCGACATGCTGGCCATCGAGGTTGTCGATACCGGGATCGGCATGAGCGATGACCAGGCGGCAAAGGTGTTCGACGAATTCGAACAGGCCGAAAGCTCGACCGCGCGGCGCTTTGGCGGGACGGGACTGGGCCTGTCGATTACGCGTCGGCTGGTGCGCCTGATGGAGGGCGAGATCACACTCAACAGCGCGCCCGGCCAGGGCACCCGCGTCGCCGTGCGCCTGCCGGCGCCGTGCGCGCAAATGGACCAGCCGCCCGCGCCCCAGTCACCGGTGGACCTGTCGCGGCTGCATGTGCTGGTCGCCGATGACAACCGCACCAACCGCACCATCCTGGATACCATGCTCTCGGGGATGGGTATCCAGGTCACGCTGGCCGAAGACGGGCAGATCGCCTGTGATCTGTTCCGCCCCGGCGCGTTCGACATGGTGCTTCTGGATATCTCCATGCCGGTTCTGGACGGCGTCGGGGCCTTGCAGGCGATCCGCACCTGCGAGGCGCAGGCCGGGGCACCGCCGACCCCGGCCCTGGCGGTCACCGCCAACGCGATGCAACACCAGGTCGACGAATACCTGGCCGCGGGCTTCGCCGGGCATATCGCCAAGCCGTTCCGGCGGGCGGTCCTGGCGCAAACGCTGTCCGAACATGTCCTTGTCGCATCCGGCGCCGCGTGACCGCTCAGATCGCCGGATGAACTTGCAGTCCCGAATCTCGCAAGATAGAACCGCGCGACGGGCTGCCGAGTGGTTCAAGGCGCTGACCTTGAAACCCGGCGCAGGAAGGGTGGCAGAGTGGTCGATTGCAGCGGTCTTGAAAACCGCCGATGGGCAACCATCCGTGGGTTCGAATCCCACCCCTTCCGCCACTTGCCCTTGCGAAATCGTTCTCCCGATCCGGCTGCGGCCGGATTTTCTCGTTGTTTTCGAGGGTTATGCGGGAGGGGCTGAACACCGGCCCCGGTGTCGGGAGGCCCGGAAGCGGTCTCTCAGGGCCGATATTCTCCGGAGCTCATGACTGAGCCGATTTGGTGAATGGCTTGTAAGGTATTGTTTATTTTAGGAATTACTGGTTCGGCGACTCAGCACTTCGATGCCAGTGGCGTCCGGAAGAAGGAACAGAAATCCAAGCTTCGCAAAGTTCTAGATCCTGTCTGCGATACTTTTTCACGCCCGTGCGAGAAGATGGAGGCTGCAGGTCGACCCGGACATAGGGGTTTCAATCCGCGCCCCCATGAGGGGGCGACTTTCCTCGTCGCTCATCGCGCCCAGCGTGCCGCTGTTTCAATCCGCGCCCCCGTGATGGGGCGACCTGAATGGCTGCAAATGGATAGCCTGCCAGTGGCGGTTTCAATCCGCGCCCCCGTGAGGGGGCGACGGTGGCGCACAATGAGCGCGCTGGCGGGGATTGTGTTTCAATCCGCGCCCCCGTGAGGGGGCGACATTAGCATCGCGCTCAAGGCGCTGGCCGGGCACTTGTTTCAATCCGCGCCCCCGTGAGGGGGCGACGTGATCCGCGAGATCATGCGCGCGTCCGAGGTGATGTTTCAATCCGCGCCCCCGTGAGGGGGCGACGCGCCATAGACCCCGCCACCATCATAGCCGAGGCGTTTCAATCCGCGCCCCCGTGAGGGGGCGACTCGATGCGGGCCTAAGCGCAGGATACGTTCACGGTTTCAATCCGCGCCCCCGTGAGGGGGCGACTCCTTCACCGCGCCCGGCGCTGTCCAGGTTGGCGTTTCAATCCGCGCCCCCGTGAGGGGGCGACTCGATGCGGGCCTAAGCGCAGGATACGTTCACGGTTTCAATCCGCGCCCCCGTGAGGGGGCGACTCCTTCACCGCGCCCGGCGCTGTCCAGGTTGGTGTTTCAATCCGCGCCCCCGTGAGGGGGCGACTTTCCGCCCCTCTCGGCACCCGCCAGATTCGGGGTTTCAATCCGCGCCCCCGTGAGGGGGCGACGCAGGGCCATCACAACCCCGTCTTCCTCGTCCATGTTTCAATCCGCGCCCCCGTGAGGGGGCGACAACCTCGTTCAGCTCATAGTCCATAGCCCCGGGGTTTCAATCCGCGCCCCCGTGAGGGGGCGACCGTCGGCCATCCCAGCGATGCGCATCCGCAGCCGTTTCAATCCGCGCCCCCGTGAGGGGGCGACACTGCCGACGATGAACGCCTGCGACGGGTGCAGCTGTTTCAATCCGCGCCCCCGTGAGGGGGCGACCGCCGAACAGGTCGTTCATCAGCGCCTCGATATTGTTTCAATCCGCGCCCCCGTGAGGGGGCGACCGCGGATGGTGTGGCCGGCGTTTACCTCAACACCTTGTTTCAATCCGCGCCCCCGTGAGGGGGCGACGTGCTGCCCGCCTATCGCCCTTCCGGCCATATCGGGTTTCAATCCGCGCCCCCGTGAGGGGGCGACCCCGCCCGCGATGCTGACCCGGTAGTCATCGGCCGTTTCAATCCGCGCCCCCGTGAGGGGGCGACGTTGCGCGGCGGCATGCCGCTGGAACATTTGGGCGCGTTTCAATCCGCGCCCCCGTGAGGGGGCGACGCAGATCGTCAATCACCAGCCCTTCCTCTTGCGGTTTCAATCCGCGCCCCCGTGAGGGGGCGACGCGCCGCGCGGGCAATGCCGCCCGTGTTGTAGTGGTTTCAATCCGCGCCCCCGTGAGGGGGCGACGATTGGTCAGGTCGCTGAGCGTGATCCCGACCCAGTTTCAATCCGCGCCCCCGTGAGGGGGCGACCCCTCTTCCTTCGGGATGATGTGATCTACCTGCGCGTTTCAATCCGCGCCCCCGTGAGGGGGCGACGAGGCTGACCGCGTGATTGCACGGGGCAGCACATGGTTTCAATCCGCGCCCCCGTGAGGGGGCGACGCCTCGGTGATGCCCCGGCTTGCGGCCGATGCACGTTTCAATCCGCGCCCCCGTGAGGGGGCGACCTTGGTAAAGTGAAGGTCTTGCTGCTCGGTGTTGCTGTTTCAATCCGCGCCCCCGTGAGGGGGCGACCAGCGTTCAGTTCGACGTTGCCGCCACTGACGACGTTTCAATCCGCGCCCCCGTGAGGGGGCGACCAGTGATGTTGCCAGCGCTTCGGTCACTGGCGACGTTTCAATCCGCGCCCCCGTGAGGGGGCGACCACCGCCACCACCGGCCACAGGTGCTGGGACTCCGTTTCAATCCGCGCCCCCGTGAGGGGGCGACCAGGTGAAGAGATCGCGCACCAGCACCGACCAGCGTTTCAATCCGCGCCCCCGTGAGGGGGCGACGTGCGCGCCAGCGGCAAGCCCTCGTGATTGACGAGGTTTCAATCCGCGCCCCCGTGAGGGGGCGACATCGGGCATCGCGGTAGCGCCCAATGGTGTCGGTGTTTCAATCCGCGCCCCCGTGAGGGGGCGACTTTCAACGCGCCTTCGCCTCAATCGGATGTGCCGTTTCAATCCGCGCCCCCGTGAGGGGGCGACCCCCGCCGTCAGCCGTCAGGCCGCGAACTTCATGTTTCAATCCGCGCCCCCGTGAGGGGGCGACAACAGCCGCGCCGTCGCGATCCACCCGCTTGACGTTTCAATCCGCGCCCCCGTGAGGGGGCGACCCTCGACCGCGTTCAGCCGCACCGAGACTTCGTTGTTTCAATCCGCGCCCCCGTGAGGGGGCGACGCGGCTGCGCCCCTCATTACGTGATGATTCATCTGTTTCAATCCGCGCCCCCGTGAGGGGGCGACGCGCATTCCCGGCCGTCGAGCGTGGCTGCTGGCGTTTCAATCCGCGCCCCCGTGAGGGGGCGACCGCGGGACAGCGCATTTGACGGCTCGTCAACAAGCGTTTCAATCCGCGCCCCCGTGAGGGGGCGACGGGGAACGGGTTGAAGGTCTGGGCGTCCGAAATCGTTTCAATCCGCGCCCCCGTGAGGGGGCGACCATCCCATGGCGACAGCGGCGCGGCCTCATCAAGTTTCAATCCGCGCCCCCGTGAGGGGGCGACTAGGGCCTCGCGGGTATGTGATGTTGACGGGCGGTTTCAATCCGCGCCCCCGTGAGGGGGCGACCCCGCCAGCAACGCCAGCGCGTCCCGGTCGTCAGGCGTTTCAATCCGCGCCCCCGTGAGGGGGCGACCCCCCTTATGTAACCTGTTGATAGGAAATGTGAAAGAAGCCGACTCGCGCGAACCGGCATGACTAGAGTTTAGAGAAGAGGTTGCCACAGTGGCGTAGTCAACAAAATCCAACGATGTCAAAAAGCTTGGCGCGCTGCGAACCTTGCCGAGGTTAAGTGATAGCTTGAGGTTCGCGCGGCCAGTGTGGTGCGGCTTAGATGATGAGCGGGCCGTCGAAATCGGTCGCGGGCTTGGCGCCGTGATGCTCTACGCGACGTTTCCAATTAGCCCCCAACAAATAGAAACGCAAACTGTCTTCGCCGGCGTCGAGCTCGGCCAAAAGCCGGGCGCGCAGTTTTGTCCACTGGCCGGGATCGACCTCGCACTCGAACACCGAAAACTGCACGCGCTGACCAAAATCCTGGCAGGCTCGCGCGATCCGCCGCAGTCGCCGGCGGCCGGCCAAAGTTTCGGTAGAGACATCGTATGTTACCAAAACCAGCACTTCTACCTCCACACAAAAGCGGGATACCCGTCGAGATCGCCACGCAGGTGGCGGGCGAGAAGCTGTGCCTGCACATGAGGCACGAGGCCGAGCGGCATCTTCTCGGACAGGAAGGGGTGAGTGACGATGGTGCGCTTTCGCTCCTGCCAAGCGGTCAGGACGGTTTTTCGCGCCTCCTCCCGCAGGAACACGGCGCCGGTTTCCTCGTGCCGAAAATCGGACGCACCAAGTTGCCGGCGGTTGAGCAAAGTCAGGCAGGTGCGGTCCGCGATCGGCGCACGAAATTCCTCGGCCAGATCAAGGGCGAGACTGGCTCGTCCGGGACGATCGCGGTGCAGGAAACCCATTTGCGGATCGAGGCCCGCGGCCTCGGCGGCCGCACGGCAATCTGCGGTCAAAAGCACATAGAGAAATGACAGCAACGCGTTGACTGGGTCGCGTGGAGGGCGGCGCGTGCGGTTGACGAAAGGCAAGCTCGGAACACGGACCAGGCTGCCAAATACTGCGAAATAAGCGTTGGCGGCCTCCCCTTCGATACCGCGCAGGGTGTCGATATCGGCGCTGGCCAGCGCCGCGCGGGCTGCGGCTGTGAGGCGTCGCTCGGCGAGGTCAAGGGTGCTGTCGGCATCTCCGTGATCGCGGATCGCGCGCCGAATCACGCCGCGCTGGTTGGCGACCTTCGCGGCGACAACGGAGCGAGCGACCGCCAGCGGGTCGCTGTGGGTACGTTCGTGCTGTGCGCGGCGAAGCAGCACATTGCCGCTCTGCGGACCTTCAACCCGGGCTAAGAATCGCCCCGACCAACCAAGGTAGGTGATCGCAATACCCGCCTCAGCGGCGGCATGCATGAGTTGCGGGGAAAGGCCCACCTGACCGAAACAGATGATCGCACCGAGCAGGTGCAACGGCGCGCGGCCGCGTTCGGCTCCCTCGACCTCGACCACTACGTTGGCACCATCCTTGCGGACCCAAGCACCTTCGGAGGTGACATAGAGCGTGTTCAGCAGCTTTTTCATTCCGGCGTGACCTCAGCCGTGATCGCCCGACCAAGCCACGCAGCAACGCCGCTCCGGCGCGCGCCCAGCCTGGGACGACAGGCATCGTACAACGAGCAGCGGTCACAGCGGACTGGGTCGTAGGCTGGTCGGGGCAACTCGCCCGAGGCGCGACAGGCGCGAACTGCCTGCGCGGTATCCAGCGTCAAGGCGCGCAGATCGGCGTCCATCTGCACGATCTCGCGCCGCCGCCGCTTGCCGTAGAACAGCGCCCCTTCTCGGATGTCGCAGGCAAACATCTCCTCCAGGCATAGTGCCTGCGCACAAAGCTGCACCTCGTCAGCACGGTGGCTCTTGAGTTGGCCGCGCTTGTATTCCACCGGAAAAGGCCGGCCACCGCGCAGTTCGACCACGTCGGCGACACCGGAGAGCCCGTGCCGTTCTGACCGGATCTCGACCCCTCGCAGGGTGCGGATCCCGGGACGGGTCTCGGACCGGCCGGCATCGGCGCGCTCGTGCAGCACCCGCCCTTCTGCGGTGAATCGGTTCTCGGCCCAGAGCCGTTCGATATGGATCAGCGCGTATTGGCGCGGACAGAACAGCCAGTGTTGCAGAGCCGAGAGCGGGATGTCGTCAGAAACCGACATCTTTGTCACTCTTGGTAGAACCGGAATTATGGATGTACCGTGGCCACCGATTATATCCCACAGACGGGTTGTTTGCCTGAAACTTCAAAATGAACTCTTGTTCTTTTTGCGTGGTTTCCGTTCTGCTTGCTTCCTTCCGATACCAGACAATCTGTTTTCTGATGGTGAAATCAAACTGTTGATCTGGATCGAAATCGGCCGCAACAAGTTGAGAGTTAACGCTGCCAAAATAGGTGAGCGTATCGGTCCGATCCTGACCCACATAGATTTTACCGTTCAAATAGGTGATTTTATGGATGGCGGGCAATTACATGGCTCCCCTCGTCAATTCGCGGTTAAGAAGGGTTCAACGATTTCGATGCCCTGCGGCAGGTTATCGCGGTCCAGCGTGATCTCGTAATCGCCGAAGGCACGGGCGGGGGAAAGGTTATGGGTGCGCTGATCGCCAACCGCGATCAGATCATCGCCCGCGCGGCGATGGACAGTGACGCGCTCGAACAGTTTATGCGCCTGCGCGTTGCCAAGCGCGCTTTCGTGGCGAAAGGCGATCAGCCGGCGGGCGGACATCTCTCCGCGCGCGGCGGAACGGTCGAGATCGAGCATGTCGCGCAGCGCGGTCCAGAGCGTTTGCAGATCCGCCTCGGAAAACCCGGTCTTCGCTGCCAGCTTGGCGTTGATGAAGCCATGCGCGCGGTAAAGGCCATAGGGCACGATATGCTTGCGGCCCATGGTGCGTTCCTTGTCGCGGTCCCGCTCGTTGGTGACAGAGGACCGGGTGATCGAGATTTCCAGGGGCAGCACCGGTTCCTCGGACCGGGCGAAGGTGATCTGGACCGGGCCGCGCACCTGACCGCAGTTGACGCCGGTCGTCATCACCGCGCCGAAGCTTCGGATGTCGAAGAAGTTGGCGCACATCCAGTCGGTAAGCTTGCGCGCCTCGGCCTCGTCACGCGGCAGGTGGGAATAGTCGTTCTTCTTGGCCGGCTCCACGCCGGTCTGTTGCCAGGCCTCGAAATGGCGTTCGTTGAGGACGGCGCGTTCGCTCATGTAGATGCGGTGGCCGGCATCGCTGCCATGCGCGGCCTCGACATAGTTCCTGATCTTCCGTTTGATCGACACGTCAGACACCAGCCCCTGGTTGGTTTCCGGGTCCAGCCGCGGCAGGTTTCCGGCATCCGGGTCCCCATTGGGGTTGCCGTTGGTCACGTCGAAGAAGAGGACGAAATCATAGCGGTTCTGCAGGGTGGTCATTGGTCTTGCTCCTCGGTATCAACAGTGTCAGGGGTGTCTTCGACAACCTCGTTCCTGTTGGTCTTGGTCCAGCGCTGGTGGTAATAGCCGGCGATGAAACGGCCTTGGTCTTCGAGCGGCAAAGAGCGTGGCATGTCCGCCTCGAGCCCCAGCCAGATCGTGCCCAACTCTTTTTCAAGCCAGTGTCCGAGCCCCCCATTCTCGCCTTTTTTCAACAGCGCGAGGTGGTGCGTGGCGTTCTTGACCAGCAAAGGGAAGACACGCGCCGGCGTGGCTGAGGCGGCAGCGAAATAGCGGTCTTTGATGGTGGCATTGATGCCCGGCAGGGCGGCGCTTTGCGCACGCTCCAGAACAGCGAAAAGCCGCCCGAGCCGGTAGGCCGGGTTGGTGTTGTCGGGGTCGAGGCTCACGGGGATCTCCTCCTTGGTGGTGGGGCGGCGGGGAGCCGCTTGGTCACTGTTGGGGCGCAGGTGGCTGTTGATCACCGCCTTGCAGATGGCGGCGCGGCGGCCGCCGATATCGCCGTCAGCCCGGATGCGCGCGATGACGGCAGACAACAGCGTGCGTGGCAGCGGCCGGCCGGTAAGCACCGCGCGCATGAGTTGCCCGGCCAGAAGCGGTTGTATAGTGTCCGCCTTGGGCTTGCCGCCCACCCGGATCGCGGTTTCATAGAGCAGCGACCGAGCGGCGGGTGGACCCTTCCAGGGCGCGGGCGCGATCTGCAGATCCATCCAGAACCGGGCGACATGGCGCGCGAATCCACCAAAGGTGCCCGGATGCCAGAACCGCACCGAAAGCCGCGCCGCGTTGGGTGCCAGCCCCAGCATGTAAACCCGTGTTGCCGGGTCCAGATCAGGCTCGGAGGGGCGGCCGGTGGCCACGTCCGCGATCGCGGCGCGCAGGCGGGCCTGTTCGGCGTCGTCATCGGCGGGCGGGTTGAAGGCGCCGCTCATGCAGAACTCGACGGCCTGCGCGGTATCGGTGTTGTCCGTCTCGGCCCAGAAAACCACCGTGCTGTCGCCGATGCGCAGGTGGCGTTTCGAGTCGCGCGCCAGCAGCGCGTTGAGCGCGGTGCCATAGGCGAAGGCGGCGCGTTGCGAAACCGGCGCATTGTCACCCTGTGCCTTGCCGAAGGACTCGTAGGCGTCGTTGTTGAACGACACCAGCGACGCGCCGGAGCTTTGTGCGCCCATCACGCCCTTGATCTTAGGGTGCAACCGCTCGATCGGGGCCTCCTCGCCGGTCACCAGGCAAAGCTCGCGTTCGGCCTCCGCTGGGGCGGTGACCAGGTCCACCGCCGCGGGACGGTCATGGACAAACCCCGGTCCTGTACCATCGTCGAATTCAAACACGATATTTTGGTCCAGCGCCGCGGCGGGAAAGCCCATCTCGGCGAACATTTCGGGCCGCCAGAGATCGAGGAACCGGCGCAGGGCCAGCAGACCGGGGTCGGTCGCCTCCTCCAACAACGCCGCGTGTTCCGCGACGAAGGCGTCATGTTCCTTTGCCGTGCGCTTGCCTTGGCCGGGAACCGGCCGCTTCTCGCCGTCCTCGGCCTCCTCCTCCACGGCGACGACGCCGAACACATAGGCGGTCTTGTCCCACAGAAGGTTGGGTTTGATCCCCGAGGTTCGCCCCCCCGCAGGCACGCCCATCGCCACCGGCGCGGGCTTGTTCCCTGCATGGCTGCGCTTGTCAGAAAGCCTCAGCGGCGTTCCGTCGCCGTCCAGCACCAGCGCGAAGGAGATATTCTCGGTCGAATAGCCGGGGCGCGGAGCCTCGCCATTCTCGGCCATCCGGTCATAGAGCCGTGTCAGCGCGGTCAGGATCGTCATCGCACCAGCCCCCCGTCGCGCGCCGCGGCGACGTCGATCACCCCGTCGACCATCTCGGCGCGGAAGAAGTGCGGCGTGCGGTCATTGGCGAAGTCGATGTCGTAGAGCATCCAGCCCAGATCCTGCCGACCGGCAAGCGCCGAGGTCGGCACCGCGTCCAGCCACTCGAAATCGGCGACGAATTCGCGCAGGCCAAGGGCAGGGCGGTGAAAGCACTGCCCCTTCTGTGCGCGCCGCCGAAAGATGTCGTAATGCTTGGCGGGGGTGTCCTCGCCGGCCTTGTCGGTCATCTCGAAATGTGCCTCGATTACGTAGGCCACGTCGCACAGGGCCATGGTGGCGCGTTGCTGGCGCTGGTTGTTACCATCCACGGCAATATGCAATCCCGAGAGATCATTCGCCGCCATCGCCTGTTTCGCGTTGCGGGCGGAAATCTTGGCGCCCACCTCATTCTTGCGGATGTTCTCGAATCGGATGGGGTTAAGCACGTGGAGGCGGTCGATCACCCAGCGGATCGCCGGTTTCCAGTGCACCGCCTCCAGTATACCGCGAGCGGCCGAGGGTGTCATGACGTCGTAAGAGACGCGCTCGACCTTCATCTCGGGGCGGGTGAAACAGGCGTATTCGCCCCAGACATGCAGTTTTACGCCGTAGCTCATGACATCCTCCTCACGCGATCATCACCCCTAAATCCTCGGGGTTTTCCGCCGAGAACCCCGCCGCGTCGTCGTAGAGCCGGGCATTGTCCAGCACCACGAACTGGTCTTCGAACTCGTCGCGTCGCACGACATGCGCCGCGCTGGCGCGCACTAGCTCATCGCGAACCCGCGGTGACACCGAGACCGTGTAGCGCTGCATCGCCCGCGCGATCGAGCCCGGATACTTGCCGTGTTCCAGCATGCGCCGGGCCGCGTCATCGATACCGTAAGGTCCCGCGCCGATGATCAGCGGGCGCGTGACCTCCTCGATCAGCCTGAAATCATGGGCGATGTCCGCAAAGGGAAAGTCGAGCCGGTTGCCCGTCCCCTTGATCCGCCTCATGATCCCGCGACTGTCGAGATCGGCGTCGCGGTCCCAGTAGAGTCGCCGGAAATAAGCGCGCACCGCCTCGGGGGCGAGCGGGTCGTCGGCATGGGCGCGCAGAATGTCACGGGCGATCTGGGCGTTCTGTTGCAGTTCCGGCGGGGGTGGAAAACCCTCCTCGGGTTCGAAAACGTGCACCTTTCCAAGTTGGACTTGTTTGCCCTCACGGTTACATCGTCCGGCGGCTTGCACGATGGAATCGAGCCCCGCCACCGCGCGCCAGACCTCGGGGAAATCCAGATCCACTCCCGCCTCGACCAGCGCCGTGGAAATGACTGGACCATCGAATCCGTCGCAGATGTTCGCCAGGACATCGCGCCGGTGCGCGGCGGTCATGTTGGTGCTCAGGTGCAGGGCGTTGCCCCGGCCCAGTAGGTCGTAAATCGCCCGCGCTTGGCGCTTGTTGTTGACGATCACCAGGGCCTTGCGCCCCGCCACCTGCGACGCGAGGTCGTTGTTTCCAAGAGGTCCGGAAAACCGCGCCTCCACCCGTTTCAGGCGCCGGTAGAGTTCCGGAGGATCCGGTATGATTTCGCGGGTTGCCTTGGCCGGAATCGCCTCATCCGCGCGCAGCCCATCATCATCGCGGATCGCCGGTTGTGTCGCGGTGCACAGCACCACCGAGCAGCCATAGCCGCGCACCAATTCCTTCAGTGCCGCCAGACACGGGCGTAGGTAGTTGACCGGCAGCGCCTGTGCCTCGTCCAACACGACCACCGTGCGAGCGATATTGTGAAGCTTGCGACATTTCTGCGTACGGTTCGCAAAAAGGCTTTCAAAAAACTGCACCGCCGTCGTGACCACCACCGGGCGATCCCAATTCTGCGCCGCCAGTTTCAGGCGTTCAGCCTGGGTTTCATCGACGAATGCATCCTCGACGTCGAAGGACGAGTGATGTTCAAGCACGGCATCGAGATCGTCCAGCGCGTCTCGGAACACCTCTGCTGTCTGCTCAATGATCGCGGTGAAGGGAGCCACGTATATGACCCGTTGCAGACCGTGCGCCAGCGCATGATCGAGAGCGAAACGCAACGATGTCAAGGTTTTGCCGCCGCCTGTTGGCACCGTCAGCGTAAACAGTCCAGGCGACTGATAGGCTGCCTGTCCGGCCGCCTCCAAGACCTCGGCCCGCATACGGTTGACTGCCGTCTCTGGTCGATCGAACTTTTCGAGGTGCCGCGTTAGGGCTACTCGCAAAGTATCAAGGTCCGTGCGCGCGCCTCGAGGGGCAGCGGGGCTGTAGAAGCGTTCAGTTTCGATAAAATCGGCATCTACAAGCGCCGAAAACAGCATACGCGTAAAGAACTGTATCTCGAAAAGTGCTTTCGCGGAACTCTCGGCGAGTGGACCTGGCATGGTAGGCAAAGGAAGCGTGACGTCCGGCGGCAAGTCAACGGTCTCGGCCTGATTGAGGCGTTCGGCCAACGGGGTTGCTGGATTGCCCGCGGAGCGATCGATTCCATTGGGTAGACCGGAATGGTGCCCGGCAATACAAAATGCGATTAGCTTTCCAATCAGGCCAAAATTTTCCCGAGCATAGCGAGCGCCTTCGCCGCTGTGAGAAACGTTATTCTGAACACCGCGCAGTTTAGCCTGAAAAGCCGGTTTGACTTTTCCCAGATCGTGTAGCCAACCGGCAATCTCTGCGACCGGGCCGGCCTCGAAATCCGCCGCGTACCTTCCTGCCGTTTGCGAGACGGCGATCAGATGATCCTCCAACCGCTCCCATGCCCAAATATCCTGACCGTCAAGGGAGTGTGCGAAAAAGGTCATGGCTGAAAATCTTTCACTCAAAAAATCATCTTCACTCAATTACATTCACCGATCATTGTATCGTATGTATCGGTATTGTGCATCCCACTCCTCCGGGAACGACTCCAGCACGCGCGCCAACGTCACCTCCGACCCCTGCTTCCCGTCCAGGATCGCCTCGACTATATCGGGCGCGAGCAGGGTCAGGCGCATGACGCGGGTCATGTAGGAGGGCGCGATGCCTTCGCGCTCGGCCAGTTCGGCGATGGTAGCGAACTCGCCCGACTCCAGCCTCCGCTTCCAGCGGAAGGCGCGGGCCAGTGCCTTGACGAGCGCGCTGTCGGTCCGCTGCGGTTGCGTGGCGCCTTCCGGCAGCTGCATTTCCTTCCGCCCGCCGCGCTTCACGACGCGGAACGGGACGTGCAGCGTGACAGTCTCGGGGATGGGAGCCCCGCGGGTCACGCCGCTTCTCCGATGTCGCTGGACCGCATTTCGCGTGCGAGGCCGCTGAGGCCGTCCACGCGCAGCCGTATGTTGAGCCCACCCTCTCCAATATCCACGCGCTCGACCAGCAGCGCCACGATGCGGGCCTGTTCGGCGGGAAAGAGCTGATCCCACAGCGGGTCGAGCTGCTGCAGCGCCGAACGGGCGTCGGCCTCGGTGATGTCGTCGGCGTGGGCGCGCGCCGCCTTCCAGGTGCCCGCCACGATCTCCGGCTGGCGGAACACGGCACGCAGCTGGTCGATGACGGCCGCCTCGATCTCCCCCGCGGGCACGCGACCCACCGGGCACGTCCCCGCGCCATGCTTCAACACGCTCTGGCTGACGTAATAGCGGTAGAGCCGGTCGCCCTTGCGGGTATGCGTCGGCGAGAAGGCGGCGCCGTCGGGGCCAAACAGCAACCCCTTCAGGAGTGCCGGCGTATCGGCGCGTGTTCGCGCGGCGCGCGTGCGCGGGCTTTCCTGCAAGATGGCGTGGACCCGGTCCCATGTCGCGCGGTCGATGATGGCAGCGTGTTCGCCGGGGTAGCTCTCGCCCTTGTGGACCGCCGCGCCGATATAGGTGCGGTTGTTCAGCATCCGGTAGAGGTACTTCTTGTCGATCCGGTTGCCGCGGGGTGTGCGGATGCCGCGAGCGCCAACCTCGCGCGCCAGTTCCGTGCCCGATCCGATCTCGAGGAAGCGGGCGAAGATCCAGCGCACATGGTCGGCGCTGTCTTCGTCCACCACCAGCTTCCGGCTCTCGACGCGGTAGCCATAGGGCGGCACCCCGCCCATCCACATCCCCTTGCGCCGAGAGGCAGCGACCTTGTCGCGGATGCGCTCGGCGGTGACCTCGCGCTCGAACTGGGCGAAGGAAAGCAGGATGTTCAGCGTCAGCCGTCCCATCGACGTGGTCGTGTTGAACGACTGGGTGACCGAGACGAAGGTCACGCCGTTGCGGTCGAACACATCGACCAGCTTTGCGAAGTCGGCGAGCGAGCGGCTGAGGCGGTCGATCTTGTAGACGACCACGACATCGACCAGCCCGTCCTCGATGTCCTCCAGCAGCCGCTGCAGGCCGGGGCGTTCCAGCGTGCCGCCGGAGATGCCACCGTCGTCATACTGATCGCGCACCAGCACCCAACCCTCGGACCGCTGGCTGGCGATGTAGGCCTCGCAGGCCTCGCGCTGGGCGTGAAGCGAGTTGAACGCCTGCTCCA
>OFET01000717.1_pt1 | contig 15334 bp, 13 predicted proteins | sample 1521211 | NCBI WGS metagenome assembly OFET01 (sample SAMN03766358, study PRJEB24113) | microbial mat metagenome | isolation source: enrichment culture HLUCC-A from microbial mat sample contains cyanobacterium...
GTCTGGCCCGCCCCCGTCTGGCCCGCCCCCGTCTGGCCCGCCCCCGTCTGGCCCGAGCCCGCCCGGTCCGCCCCCCGCAGGCCCGTCGCGGAAGCCCTCGGGGATGGGCAGTGCCGCGCCGTCGCCCGGTGACGCGGGGCCGATCCGGTCGGGCTCTGCCATGGTCGGGGGCAGGGGGCCGGTCGCGGGGATCGCGGATGGCGGGCGCTGCGGGAGGGTCGCCGGCCCGGTCGGCGGGAATTCGGGCATCAGGTCGGCCAGCCGGGTGTCGGGCAGGCGCAGGGCAGCGCGGGCGCGCAACACCTCGCGCTCGGGGTGGGCCGTCATCTCCCATGCGAGCAGCTTGAGCACGGCGATGGAATCCTGCGGTTGCCACGGGGCGATCTCGGGTGGGAAGAGGAAGAACTCGGGCGCGCCGCGGCCCCGCGCGCCCGCGTTCACCTCGGCAATCCAGGCGTTGACGCCGGCCGCGTAGGCCTCGAGCGCGGCCCGTGTCGCCTCGTCCTGCGCGGCGAGGCTCTGACGGGCGGCGCGGGCGAGGCCGAGCCGGCGCATCAGCTCGTCTTCGGCCAGCGTCCGCGGCCCGAAGATCTCCGACAGACGGCCCTGCGCGCGGCGGCGCAGGACGGTCATCTGCCACAGCCTGTCCTGGGCGTGGGCGAAGCCCAGTCCGAAGAACACGTCGCGCTCGGAGCCGGCAAAGATGTGGGGGACGTTGGCATTGTCGCGCACGATCTCGACCTCGCCGCCCACGCCCCGCACGCCGTGTGTCGCGTCGTAATCGGGCAGCGAGCGCGCGGCGAAGATGTAGGCCAGCCCCGCCGCTGCGACGGCCAGCAGCGCCAGCGCCATGAACAGGCGGAGCGACCAGAGGAAGAGTTGTGCCATGCGGCCCGTGTCGGCTAGACCCTGCGAGCCGCCGGCTTAGGAGCGGGCGGGCCGAGGATCAAGCGACAACCACGGGCAGGGAGAGATCGTGATGGCGAAATGCGCGTTCGTCGGGCTGGGAGTGATGGGCTATCCCATGGCGGGGCATCTGGCGGCCGCGGGGCACGATGTCTGCGTCTACAACCGGACCGGGGGAAAGGCCGAGGCGTGGGTGGCGCAGCATGGCGGGCGACACGCGCCCACGCCGCGCGCGGCGGCCGAGGGCGCCGAGTTCGTCATGGCCTGCGTCGGCAACGACGACGACCTGCGCGAGGTGGTGGCGGGCGGGGATGGCGCGCTGCACGGCATGGACGAGGGGGCCGTGTTCGTCGACCACACGACGGTCTCGTCGCGGGTGACGCTCGAGCTGGCCGAGGCGGCGGCGGAAAAGCGGGTGGCCTTCGTCGATGCGCCGGTATCGGGCGGTCAGGCGGGCGCCGAGAACGGGCAGCTCGTCATCATGTGCGGCGGGCCGCAGGGCGCCTATGACCGGGCGGAGCCGGTGATGGGCGCCTATGCCAAGCTCGCCCGCCGGCTGGGCGAGACGGGGGCGGGGCAGATGACCAAGATGGTCAACCAGATCTGCATCGCGGGGCTGGTGCAGGGCCTGTCCGAGGGGCTGGCCTTTGCCGAGAAGGCGGGGCTCGACGGGCGGAAGGTGGTCGAGGTGATCGGTGGCGGCGCGGCGGGGTCGTGGCAGATGGTGAACCGCCACGGCACGATGCTCGACGATGCGTTCGAGCACGGTTTCGCCGTGAACTGGATGCGCAAGGACCTGAAGATCTGCCTCGACACCGCGCAGGAGATCGGAGCGACGCTGCCGGTGACGGCGCTCGTCGACCAGTTCTACGCCGACGTCCAGGCGATGGGCGGCGGGCGCTGGGATACCTCGTCGCTCATCCGCCGGCTGCGCCCTGCGAAGGGGTGAAACGGCGTTCGCGCGCTGCCGTTGCATCGGGCGATGCGCTCAAATTTCGGGCGTGACGAAACATTTGCAGAGGGATATGTCGCTATCGTCCCGAGTATTGGAATATCTGCAAGCGGAGTTACTCGTTTTGAAGATGGTCACACCGATGGATGTCGCGCTGGCGGGGCTGGGCGTCTGGCGGCGCCAGATGCAGAGCGCAGCGATCATGGGCATGCGCATGTCCGGCCTCGGTGCGGCATGGTCGATGCCGCCCTCCGAGGCGTTGGACCTGGTTACGAAGAGCCAGGCCGAGTTCGCCGAGGCATCTCGCAGGATGTCGCTGGCACTGCTCGAGCAAACGATCCCGCATAGGCCGGATCGGGGGCAGGGCGGCGGCGACGCGCGTGTCTGACGGGCCGGTCACCCGCGCTCAGGCGAGGTAGCGCACGAGCGGAACCGGCCTGAGCACATCGATCTCCTCGGCGAGTGGCCCGCAGTCGAGCATCACTTCGGCCTCTTCCAGCGTGGCGACGACCCGATGGTCGGGCAATGGCAGGCCCGCGGCGCGCCACGTGGCGGCATAGACATTGGAGACGATCTGCGCCTCGCGCTCCGCGGCGACGAGGATCCCGCGATAGGGCGGCCCGGCATCGAGCGTTCCCTCGTGCCGGGCGACGCAGTCACGGATCGCCACGAGATCTGCAACCGCCACGTGACCGACCACGACCCCCGGATCGTAAACGACCACCGAGTCGCATCCCGGCGCCAGGTCGCCCATGCGGTAGGCGCGTGCGACCTCGCGCAGCACCTGGTCAGTGTCGAATCGCCCCGTCAGCACCCCGAGCGCGAGCCGGCCGTCGCGTGAACGCGCAAGGCGCAGCATGGGCCGAGTCCCCCAGAAAACATCCCCTATGGTTATAGGATATACCACAAGGTAAACGCCGGAAAGAGCGCAATGCGCACCCCACGGGCGAAACGAAGCGTCAAGGGGCTGGTGCCAGGGGCGCAAGGCGTTCGGCAGAGGCACGGGACGCGCGCCTCTGCCGGTTCGGGTCACGCAGCGCGCGTCACTCGGCGGCGACGGGCGCCTTGGCGAGCGAGCGGAGCACGTAGTGCAGCACGCCCCCGTTCTCGACGTATTCCTTCTCGACGCCGGTATCTATGCGGCACCGCAGGATGATCGTCTTCTCCGTCCCGTCGTCGTAGGTGATCGTGCAGGGCACCTCGTCCTGCGGCTTCAGATCGCCCTCGAGCCCCGCGATCGAGACGGTCTCCGTGCCGGTCAGGCCCAGCGTCTTGCGGGTCTCGCCGCCGGTGAACTCGAAGGGGATCACCCCCATGCCGACGAGATTGGAGCGGTGGATGCGCTCGTAGCTCTCGGCGATCACCGCCTTGACGCCCAAAAGAGCCGTGCCCTTGGCCGCCCAGTCGCGCGACGAGCCGGCCCCGTATTGCTCGCCCGCGATCACCACGAGCGGCGTGCCCTGCTCCTGGAAGGCCATGGCCGCGTCGAAGATCGGCATCTGGCTGCCGTCGGGCCCCAGCGTGTAACCGCCCTCCACGCCGTCGAGCATCTCGTTGCGGATGCGGATATTGGCGAAGGTGCCGCGCATCATCACCTCGTGGTTGCCCCTGCGCGAGCCGTAGGAGTTGAACTCGCGCACCGGCACCTGCCGCTCGACGAGGTACTTGCCGGCCGGCGTCGTCTCCTTGAACGAGCCGGCCGGGCTGATGTGGTCGGTCGTCACCATGTCGCCGAGGATGGCGAGGATGCGCGCGCCCGTCACGTCGGCGATCTCGCCCGGCTCCATCCCCATGTCATGGAAATAGGGCGGGTTCTGCACGTAGGTCGACGAGGGCGGCCAGTCGTAGGTGAGCGAGTCGGTCGTCTCGACCGTCTGCCATTTGTCGTCTCCCTTGAAGACGTCGGCGTATTTCGACTGGAACGCCTCGCGCGTCACGGTGCGCTCGACGAGTTCGGCGATTTCCTTCTGGGTCGGCCAGATGTCCTTCATGTAGACGGGCTTGCCATCGGCGTCCTCGCCGATCGGGTCGTTGGCCAGATCCACCGACATGTCGCCGGCGATGGCGTAGACGACCACGAGCGGCGGCGAGGCGAGGTAGTTGGCCCGCACGTCGGGCGAGATGCGGCCCTCGAAGTTGCGGTTGCCCGACAGCACCGAGACCGCCATCAGGTCTTTGCTGGCGATGGCCTCGCTGATCTCCTTCTGCAGCGGCCCCGAATTGCCGATGCAGGTGGTGCAGCCGTAGCCCACGAGGTTGAAGCCCAGCGCGTCGAGATCCTCCTGCAGGCCCGCCGCCTCGAGATAGGCCGAGACGACCTGGCTGCCCGGCGCGAGCGAGGTCTTGACCCAGGGGCGCCGCGTGAGCCCCAGCGCGCGGGCCTTGCGGGCCACGAGCCCCGCGCCGATCATCACGTAGGGGTTGGAGGTATTGGTGCACGAGGTGATCGAGGCGATCACGATGGAGCCGTCGCGCAGGGCATACTCCTCGCCCGCGACCGCCGCGCTCTGGCGCGGGTCGGAGGCGAACTTGTCGGGGGTCGGACCCTCGCTTTCCATGCGGTGGGCGTCCATGCCTTCGTCCTCGCCGCGATGCTCGGCGACGACGCGCATGAAGTCCTCGGCCGCGCGGTCGAGCGGCACGTGATCCTGCGGGCGCTTCGGCCCCGAGATGGCGGGCACGACCTCGCCCATGTCGAGCTCGAGCGTGTCGGTGTAGACCGGGTCGTAATCGGCACCCCGCCACATGCCGTTCTCCTTGGCGTAGGTCTCGACCAGCGTGAGCACCTCGTCGGGCCGCCCCGTCTGGCGCAGGTAGCGCAGCGTCTCGTCGTCGATGGGGAAGAAGCCGCAGGTCGCGCCGTATTCGGGGGCCATGTTGCCGATGGTGGCCCGGTCGGCCAGCGGCAGGTGGTCGAGGCCGTCGCCGTAGAACTCGACGAACTTGCCCACGACGCCCTTCTCGCGCAGCATCTGCACGACCTTGAGCACCAGGTCGGTGGCGGTCGTGCCCTCGGTCATAGCGCCGGTCAGCTTGAAGCCCACCACCTCGGGGATGAGCATCGAGATCGGCTGGCCGAGCATGGCCGCCTCGGCCTCGATGCCGCCCACGCCCCAGCCGAGCACGGCGGCGCCGTTGACCATGGTGGTGTGGCTGTCGGTGCCCACGAGCGTGTCGGGGTAGGCGACCTGCTCGCCCGACTGGTCCTTGTCCGACCAGACGGTCTTGGCGAGATATTCGAGGTTCACCTGGTGGCAGATTCCGGTGCCCGGCGGCACGACGCGGAAATTGTCGAACGCCTTCTGCCCCCACTTGAGGAAGGTGTAGCGCTCGATGTTGCGCTCGTATTCGCGGTCGACGTTCATCTGGAAGGCGCGCGCGTTGCCGAACTCGTCGATCATGACCGAGTGGTCGATCACGAGGTCGACGGGGTTGAGCGGGTTGATCTTCGTGGCATCCCCGCCGAGCGCCACGATCCCGTCGCGCATGGCGGCAAGGTCGACCACGGCCGGAACGCCGGTGAAGTCCTGCATCAGCACGCGGGCAGGGCGATAGGCGATCTCGATGGGGTTCCTGCCGCCCTTATCGGCCCAGTCGGAGAACGCCTTGATGTCGTCGACCGAGACGGTGCGGCCCCCGTCCTCGAAGCGGAGCATGTTCTCGAGCACCACCTTCAGCGCGGCGGGCAGGCGCGAGAAGGTGCCGAGCCCGGCCTCCTCGGCGGCGGGGATGGAATAGTAGGCATAGCTCGCGCCGCCGGCCTGAAGGGTGCGGCGCGTCTTTGCGGTGTCCTGTCCGACGTTGATCGGCATGTCTGCCTCCTGGCGATGTGGCGACTGGCTGCGGGGCGAATGGTGTCGCGCCGCATCTGATCCTTCGGCGGTTTGCCGGCAAGGGAGAAACGGCGCCTGCGGCGATTTTGTATACCGTGGTGCACCGTAAGTTCAAGGCCCCTCGCGGCGTGGTCTGGCGGGCGCACCGCCGAACCCCTTCAACAGCCTATCGCAATTCCTTGATTGGTCGCGGCATGGGGCCGGGGATAGAAGCGACGGGTGGAACAGCAGCAGCATCGGGCAGTCATGCAGATCACGGGAAGGGGCAGTATCGTCGCGGGGGTCGTGGCTTCGGCGGCCACGGGGCTCGCCATGCTGGCCGGCGTCGCGGTCGCGCAAGACGGCGAGGACGCGCCGGTGGTGGTGGAGCTCTTCACCTCGCAGGGCTGCTCGTCGTGCCCGCCGGCCGACCGGCTGCTGGCCGATCTTGCCGACCGCGACGACGTGATCGCGCTCGCGCTCCATGTCGATTACTGGGATTACATCGGCTGGAAGGACAGTTTCGCCCGGCCCGAACACACCGCCCGCCAGCGCGCCTATGCCGCGGCGGCGGGGGAGCGGATGGTCTACACCCCGCAGATTGTCGTGGGCGGCACCCACCGCGTGGTGGGCGCGCGCGCGATGAAGGTGGTCGACGCGATCGAGGCCTACGCGCAGGCGCCCGCGCCGGTGCGCGTCGAGGCGGAGCGGCGGGGCGAGATGCTGGCGGTCGACGCGGTGGCGCCGGGGGGCGCGGTCGCGGGACGGATGGTCGTGCAGCTTGTCCGCTACCGGCCCCGCGAGACGGTGGCGATCAAGCGGGGCGAGAATGCGGGCCACACCTTCACCTATTCCAACATCGTGACCGCGTGGGACGTGGTGAGCGAATGGACGGGGGCCGAGCCGCTGTCGCTGCTGCTCGACGTGCCCGGCGCCGAGCACGCCGTCGTGATCGTGCAGCAGGCGGGTCACGGCGCGATTCTGGGCGCCGCGGCCTCACGGTGAGGCCGCGACGGGAGCGGACGGGGCGAAGCCGTTGCAATCGCCCGCCGCTTTGGGCAGGTCGGGGCAGACCCAAGGCGGAGGCGGCCCGATGCGACTGACCCAGACCCTGACCGGCCCGGCCCTTGCGCTCGCCCTCGGGCCTCTGGCCCTCGCAGATCCGGCATCGGCGCAGGACGATCGCACCCTCGGCCTCGCGATCACGGGCAGCAACGACGACTTCCTCGCCCCCGACATCCTCGACCGCTGGCGCTCGGGCGCGCTGTCGGTGCACGGCGTGCGGGGGCCGGGCTGGCCGCCAGCGGGCGACGTGCGCTTTGGCGAGGTGCTGGAGCTGCGCTTCCACGGCCAGATCCTGACGCCCGAGAGCGTCGACAACCCCGCGCCGGGCGACCGGCCCTACGCGACCTCGCTGTCCTTCGGCGTGCATTCGCACTGGCGGCAGGGCGGGGTCGACCTGCGCGCGGGCGCCGACCTCGTGATCACCGGCCCCCAGACCGGCCTGTCAGATCTGCAGGAGGCGCTGCACGAGGCGCAGAACCTGCCCGACCCTTCGGCCGCCGCCGACGCGCAGATCGGCGACGCGGCCTATCTCACCCTCTCGGCCGAGGCGGCGCGGCCCTGGGCGCTTGGCCGCGCGGTGACCGTGCGGCCCTTCGCCGAGGCGCGGGCGGGCGACGAGAGCTTTGTCCGCGTGGGGGCCGACCTGCTCGGCGGGTCGCTCGCCTCTGGCGGGCTTCTGGTGCGCGAGTATGCGACCGGTCAACTGGTCGAGGCGGTGCGCGGGCCGGCAACCGGCTTCGGCTGGTCGGCGGGGCTCGACATCGCGGCGGTGGGCGCGTCGGCCTACCTGCCGGGCGACGACGGCCGCCCCGGCCCCGAGGACACCCGCACGCGGGCCCGCGTCGGCGCGATGTGGGCGGGCGAGCGCTGGTCGGTCTTTGCCGGCACCGCCTACCTGACCGAGGAGTTCGAGGGCCAGGACGAGGGGCAGATCGTCGGCGCCCTCGCCGTCACCTTCGGGTTCTGAGGCTCCTACCGGAGGGGCGCGGCGCTCAATCCGGCCTCTCAATCCGGCCCGGGCACCAGAGCCATGCGATGAATGCGCCACTCCCGGCCGTCCTCTCGCAAGATTGCGAGGCTGACACCCGTGGTCCGGTGCGGCGGCTCTTCGCCGGGCGGGCCTGTCTCGGCCGACCATCCGAGCAGAGCGAGGCACGCCTCCCCCAGGGGCTCGACCTCGATGGCCCACATGCGCTTGTCGCGCTCTTCGTCGGCGAACCATTCGCCGTGGATCGCCGCGATCGCGTCCCGCCCGAGGGCAGGGGCGCCGAACGGATGGTCGAGCCGGGCGGTCAGGGTGAAGGCCTCGGCGCAGCCCGCCGCATCCTCGCGCTCGTAGGCCTCGAGGTAGCGGGCCGCCAGCACCTCGACCGCGGCCCGAAGCGCGTCGTGCAGCGCGGCGGCCTCAGTCGCCGGTCTCATCGGGCTCAGGGGGCTCTTCGCCATTCTGCTCCGCGATATAGGCGACAGACACCACTTCCTCCCCGGGCGCGGTGTCGAACACCTTGACGCCGCCCGCACCCCGCGAGCGGAAGCTGATCCCGTCGACCGGCACGCGGATCGACTGACCGGTGGAGGTGGCGAGCATGATCTGGTCGTCGGGCTGGACGGGGAAGGCCGCCACCAGCGGCCCGCCGCGCATGGCCGCATCGGCCGCGCGCACGCCCTGGCCGCCGCGCCCTCGCACCGGGTAGTCGTGGGAAGACGAGACCTTGCCCATGCCGCGCGCGGTGATGGTCAGGATCAGGTCTTCGGCCGCCGACATCTCGACGTAGCGCTCGTTCGAGAAGTCGGAGGCGGCGATCGTCTCCTCCTCGTCGCTCTCGCTCTCGGCATCGGCCTCGTCGGCAAGGCCGGCCATCGCGCGGCGCATCTTCAGGTAGGCCGCGCGCTCCTCCGCCGTCGCCTCGAAGTGGCGAATGACCGCCATCGACACCACGCGGTCGGCCTTGCCGAGCCGCACGCCGCGCACCCCGGTCGACTCGCGGCTCTGGAACACGCGCACGTCCGTGGTGCGGAACCGGATGGCGCGGCCCCCCGCGGTCACGAGCAACACGTCGTCGTCCTCGGAGCAGATGCGCGCATTCACGAGGCTCACGCCCTCGGGCAGCTTCATCGCGATCTTGCCGTTCGACTTGACATTGGTGAAGTCGGACAGGCGGTTGCGCCGCACGTCGCCCTGAGTGGTGGCGAAGACGATCTGCAGGTCGTCCCAGTGATCCTCGTCGCGGTCGACCGGCATGATCGCGGCGATGCCGGTGCCCTGGCGGATCGGCAGCAGGTTGACCAGCGCCTTGCCGCGCGTCGTGCGCCCGCCCTGCGGCAGGCGCCATGTCTTGAGCTTGTAGACCATCCCGTCGGTGGTGAAGATCAGCAGCGGCGTGTGGGTGTTGGCCACGAAGAGCGACGTGACCACGTCGTCCTCCTTGAGACCGCCGCCCGACAGGCCCTTTCCGCCCCGCTTCTGCGAGCGATACTCGGTCAGCGGCGTCCGCTTGATGTAGCCCGACTGGGTGACGGTGACGACCATGTCCTCGCGCTCGATCAGGTCCTCGTCGTCCATGTCGCCGGCCCAGTCCTCGATGACGGTCCGGCGCGGCATGGCGAAGTCGGCGCGCACCTGGCGCAGTTCGCCCGCGATGATCCCCATGATCCGGTCGCGCGAGCGCAGGATGTCGAGGAAGTCGCGGATCTTGCCGGCGAGCTCCTCCAGCTCGTCGGTCACCTCCTGCACGCCGAGTTGCGTGAGCCGCTGAAGCCGCAGGTCGAGGATGGCGCGGGCCTGGATCTCCGACAGGTTGTAGGTGCCGTCCTCGTTGACGGTGTGGGTCGGGTCGTCGATCAGCCGGATGAAGGGCGCGATCTCGGCCGCGGGCCAGCGCCTGTTCATCAGCCGCTCGCGCGCCTCGGCCGCGTCGCGCGACGAACGGATCGTGGCCACCACCTCGTCGACGTTCGACACCGCCACGGCGAGGCCGCACAGGATGTGCGCCCGCTCGCGCGCCTTGCGCAGGTCGTGCGCGGTGCGGCGGGCGACGACTTCTTCGCGGAAGGCGAGGAAGTGGGTGAGGAAGTCGCGCAGCGTCAGCTGCTCGGGCTTGCCCCCGTTCAGCGCCAGCATGTTGCAGCCGAAGGTCGTCTGCATCGGCGTGAAGCGCCAGAGCTGGTTCAGCACCACCTCGGCCGTCGCGTCGCGCTTGAGGTCGATCACGACGCGGACGCCGGTGCGGTCGGACTCGTCCTGCACGTGTGCGATGCCCTCGAGCTTCTTCTCGCGCACGAGGTCGGCGATGCGCTCGATCATCGCGGCCTTGTTCACCTGGTAGGGGATCTCGTCGAGGATGATCGAGGCGCGGCCGGCCTTGTTCTCCTCGATCCGGGTCTTGGCGCGCAGGATGACCGAGCCGCGCCCCTCGAGATACGCCTTGCGGATGCCCGAGCGGCCGAGGATCACGCCGCCCGTGGGAAAGTCGGGCCCCTGGACGTAATCCATCAGCCGCTCGGTCGGCAGATCCGGCTCATCTATGAGCGCGAGCGTCGCGTCGACGACCTCGCCCAGGTTATGCGGCGGGATGTTCGTGGCCATGCCCACCGCGATGCCGCCCGCGCCGTTGACCAGCATGTTCGGGAATCGGGCCGGCAGCACGGTCGGCTCCTGCTGCTTGCCGTCGTAATTGTCCTGGAAGTCGACCGTGTCCTTCTCGATGTCGGCGAGAAGGGCCTGCGCGGCCTTGGCCATGCGCACCTCGGTGTAGCGCATGGCCGCCGGGTTGTCGCCGTCCATCGAGCCGAAGTTGCCTTGCCCGTCGAGCAGCGGCAGCGACATGGAAAAGTCCTGCGCCATCCGCACCAGCGCGTCGTAGATCGCGCTGTCGCCGTGCGGGTGATACTGGCCCATCACGTCGCCCACGGGGCGGGCCGACTTGCGGTAGGGCTTGTCGTGAGTGTTGCCGGTTTCGTGCATGGCGAAGAGGATGCGGCGGTGCACCGGCTTCAGCCCGTCGCGCAGGTCGGGGATGGCGCGCGAGACGATCACCGACATGGCGTAGTCGAGATAGCTCGACTTCATTTCCTCGGCGATCGACACGGTGGGGCCCGCGGGCACGGGCCGCTCCGGGCGGTCGTCGTCTGTCTCGGGGGGCTCCGGCGTGTCTGTCATGTCTCTGCCCGGTTTTTCCGCGTCACCCAATATCTTGGGATTTCTTGTATCCGATCAACCAGATGCGCCGCAAGGCGCGGGGGCGGATATGCGCTGGCAGCACTCCCGGTCGAGTGCCAACATATTGTTTTCGTTGATCTTTAATCCGCAACTTGCATCATCGACGCACGCAGCAAGCAACAGGAGCGGGAATCAGCAGCGATGAGCGAGACCGAACTGCTACTCAAGGGGTATGGCCTGACCACGGCGGAGTTCTTCTACCGCATGCCCGATTATCGGAACGTTCTCAACACCTTCGTCTGGCAGGACTACGATCTGGCGCCGGACCATCCGAAGCTTTTCGCCTTCATCGACTACTGGAAGGCCGAGATCGAGGGGCCGCTGCACTCGGTCCGCTTCACCCACCGCAAGATGATCGCGCCCGGCGAATGGCGCAACGTCACCGGCGAATTCACGGTGCATTGACGCCGCCGCGCAGGGCGGCCCGGATCGAGGCGATCCATAAAGCGGCGAGGGCCAGCGAGAAGGCGGCGTTGTAGTTGGCCATCGACAGGCCGAGCAGCGTCCAGGGGATCTCGTCGCACATCACCACGGGCGCCGCGCCCGACGGGTCGAGCAGGGCCTCGCCCGACAGCCCGCCGAGGCCGGCCGCGTCGCCGGTGCACGAGGCGGGCCCCGGCCACCAGCCGCGCTCGACGCCGGAATGGTAGGCGCCGATGCCTGCCGTCGTCGCGGCCGCCAGCGCGCCGGCGAGGCCCACGGCGACGCCGGCCACGCGCGGCAGGGCGCCCGCCCCGAGCACGGCGATGGCGACGGCGGCGAGGTGCGGCCAGCGCTGCCAGTAGCACATGGCGCAGGGGGCGAGCCCGCCGAGGAACTCGAAGGCGTAGGCCCCGAGCAGCACGGCGAGCGAGCCCGCACCCGCCAGCGCGACGAGGCCGCGCCGCGTCAGATCGGTCGATGGTGGCGTCGTGGTCATGGCGCTCAGAGCACTCTCAGCACGAGGAAGCCGCCGATCAGCAGGGCGACGAACGCGGTGAACATAAGCCCGAGACGGCGCTCGATGAAGTCACGAATGGGCGCGCCGAACTTCCACAGCAGCCACGCCACGATGAAGAAGCGCAGGCCGCGGGCGAGGATCGACGTGACGACGAACGTCGCCAGTGGCATCGCCGTCCAGCCCGACATGATGGTGATGACCTTGTAGGGAAACGGCGTGAGGCCCGCGACCAGCACCGCCCAGAAGCCCACGTCGTTGAAGCGCTGGTTGAACTCGGCCATCGAGTCGGTCTTGCCGAGCGACTCGAGCACCGGGGCGCCGATCTGCTCGTAGAAGAAATGGCCGATGCCGTAGCCCGCGATGCCGCCCAGCACCGAGGCCAGAGTGCACACCCCCGCGACCACGAAGGCCCGGTGCGGCGCGGCGAGGATCATGGGGATCATCAGCACGTCGGGCGGGATCGGAAAGACCGAGCTTTCGACGAACGACACCGTCGCGAGCACCCAAAGCGCGTGCCGGTGCCCCGCGAGCGACATCGTCCAGTCGTAGAGCCCTCGCAGCACGCGTGCGCCTCCGTGTCCCGTCCCGGCGGCATCGATCATGCGGGGCAGCGGCGGTCAAGCGCCGCCGTGCCGATGGCAAAGGGGATGCCGCAGGGCGGACACGCGGCAGGCGCGCACCATCCACCGCGGCGAGAGATGCCCGGGGGGCCGGCGCCCCGCGGTGGGGCGGGGGCCGAGCGGGCCGTCGCAGTCTCGCCAGGCTTGAGGGCGCGACCTACCTGTGACAGGCGACGGGCCACAGGCGACGGGCGTGAAGCGTCGGGGCAGGGGGGAGAAATGCAGCAAGAGGGGTCTCGCCACGGGGCTGTCGATGCGCCGGGGCCGGCGGGCCGGGCGATTGGCGCGCTGGCGCGGGCCCTCGCTCTTGCGGGGGGCGCGGCGCTGCTGGCGCTTGCGCTGATGACGGTGGTCTCCATCGGCGGACGGGCGCTGTCCGGCGTCGGCCTCGCGCCGGTGCCGGGCGATTACGAACTCGTGGCCAACGGCGTGGCGCTGGCCATCTTCTGGTCGCTGCCGTGGTGCCAGCTCAGCCGCGGCCACGTCACCGTCGATCTTGTCTCGCAGCGCCTGCCGCCCCGCGTCCACGCCGCGCTGGGGCTGGCGGGCGACGTGCTGGTGACGCTCGCCTCGGCGGTTATCCTGCGCCAACTCTGGCTCGCCTTCGCCGAGCGCTTTCCGCATGGCTCGGAGTCGCTTCGCGGCGCGCTCGGCATGGGCCCGCCGCCCTTCTTCCCCGAGACGACCTTCGAGCTGCAGATCCCGGTCTGGACGCTCCACGGCGCCGCCCTTGTCGGCGCGGGAGCGATGCTGGTCACGGGCCTCTACTGCTGCGCCCGCGCCGCCCGCTGGGTCGCCCTCGGACGCGAGGGGACCCCTTGAGCGGCATCGCCCTCGCCCTCGCCGCGCTGGCCGCGATGCTGGTGGCCGTCGCCCTCAGGGTGCCCATCGCCGTGGCGATGGGGCTGGCGGGCGTGGGCGGAACGTGGGTCGTGCTCGGCTCGCCCGCCGCGCCGATGGCGCAGATGAAGACGCTGGCCTACGACACCTTCGCCAATCCCGGCCTCGCGCTGGTGCCGCTGTTTTTGCTGATGGGCCAGATCGCCACCCGCACCGGCATGTCCTCTGCCCTCTTCGCGGCCGCGGCCGACTTCGTGGGCCACCGCCGGGGCGGCATGGCGATGGCCAGCGTCGGCGCCTGCGCGGGCTTCGGCGCGATCTGCGGCTCCTCGCTCGCCACCGCCTCGACGATGGGGCAGGTGGCCCTGCCCGAGATGCGCAAGCGCGGCTACGCCGACGACCTCGCCACCGGCGTGCTGGCCGCGGGCGGCACGCTCGGCATCCTGATCCCGCCCTCGATCATTCTCGTCATCTACGCCATTCTCGCCGAACAGAACGTCGTCAAGATGTTCGCCGCCGCGCTGATCCCAGGCCTGATCGCGGTGGCGGGCTACCTCGTCACCGTGGCCGTCTACGTCCGCCTGCGGCCGGGCGCCGGGCCGGCCGCTCCGCGGGTGCCCTGGTCGGCGCGATGGCGCAGGCTCGCCGCCACCTGGCCCGTCATCGCCATCTTCGGGCTGACGATCGGCGGCCTCGTGGGCGACTGGAACTGGGCGCGCCCGGGCACCCAGGCGCTGTTCACTCCCAACGAGGCGGCGGCCTTCGGCGTGACGGCGACGGCCCTCTACGGCTGGGCGGCGGGGCGGCTGACATGGGCGGGCCTGCGCGAGAGCTTCCTCGAGACGGCGCAGGTCTCGGCGATGATCTTCGCCATCCTGCTCGGGGCGGAACTCTTCAAGGGCTTCCTCGCGCTGACCCGCGCGCCCGACCTGCTGGCGGAGTGGGTGCTGGCGCAGGGTTACCTGCCGGTCGTCGTGCTGGTGGCGATCCTGCTCGTCTACCTCGTGATGGGCTGCGTGATGGACTCGCTGTCGATGATCCTGCTGACGATCCCGATCTTCCTGCCCGTCGTCGAGGCTCTCGATTTCGGCCTCACCCCGGAAGAGGCCGCGATCTGGTTCGGCGTGCTGGCGCTGATCGTGGTCGAGGTGGGGCTGATCACGCCGCCCGTCGGCATGAACCTGTTCATCATCGCGGGCGTGGCGCGCGACGTCTCGCTCGTGCGCACCTGGGCGGGCGTGCTGCCCTTCATCGCCTCCGACATCCTGCGCGTGGGCCTGCTCGTCGCCTTTCCGGGGCTGACGCTCTGGCTCGCCGCCGCGATCTGAGCCGTTTTCGCCTTGTCGGGGGCGGGCGCCGGCGGATAGAACGCGAGGCGGTGGCCCGAGTGGCGGAATGGTAGACGCAGGGGATTCAAAATCCCCCGCCGCAAGGCGTGCCGGTTCGAGTCCGGCCTCGGGCACCATTAAATCCAAGCAAGCAGATGTTTTTGCGTGGATTTCTGAGGAAGACCTTCAGGCAGTCCCCACCTTAGCCCCCACTTTGCGCGGCCCTGCGCGCAAACTCTGGAGCGGATCACGCGAGCGCGCGCTTCTCGTCCTGAGGACTATCGCCTCGAGCGGGCGCGGCACCGATCACTGACGCACGATCCCGCTAAGGACTGTCGGGCGCCGCGTGAGGTTGGAGACGCTGCTCTTCGGCCAGCACCACGCGTTCTCGGGCACGTGGATGACGGCGACGCACTCGTCATTGGCACGGCAGAGGGAGGCGCGCTCCTCCCAGGTCACTGGGAGCGGCAAGCAGGGCGATGGTCGTGAGGGGCTGTGTCCCCGGTGGTGGTGTAGGAGGAGGCCGCGCGCGGAGCCCTTGGCGTAGCGCGAGCCGCGCGGCCGGCGGTGCCGCTGGCGGCCACCGCCGATCTTCGGAGAAGGTTCGGGTTGCAAGACCTGGAACCGACAACGGAGATGACGATGACCGACG
>OFET01000721.1_pt1 | contig 15089 bp, 20 predicted proteins | sample 1521211 | NCBI WGS metagenome assembly OFET01 (sample SAMN03766358, study PRJEB24113) | microbial mat metagenome | isolation source: enrichment culture HLUCC-A from microbial mat sample contains cyanobacterium...
CGGGATCGGGGGAAGCGGGCAACATCAGGCCCGCGCCCACACCGGCGCCAAGGCCCGCCAGCGCGAGCAACAGCGGCAGCAGCTTGCCCATTCCGCGCGCCCTCAGAACGGCAGCACCGCGTCCAGCACCTGCTGGCCGTAGCGCGGCTGCTGCATGTCGGTGATCTGGCCGCGACCGCCATAGGAGATGCGGGCAGAGGCGATCTTGTCGTAGGTGATCTCGTTGCGGCGCGAGATGTCCTCGGGGCGCACCAGCCCGCTCACCAGCAGTTCGCGCAACTCGAAGTTCACGCGCACCTCCTGGCTGCCGCGGATCTCGAGGACGCCATTGGGAAGCACATCCGTCACCGTGGCCGCGACACGCAGCGTCAGTTTCTCCTGCCGGCGCACGGACCCGTCGCCGCTGGCCTCGCTGGCGCTGTCGAGTTCGACGGCATTCGCGAGCGACGCGCCGGCGGGCAGGTCTGCGTCGGCGCGTTGCGGCAAGCCGAAAAGTTGCGGCAAGCCAAGGCTTTGCGAGCCGCGACGGCTACGATCGGACTGGTTGGAGATTTGCGCGCTTTCGTCGATCTCTATCACCACGGTCAGGATGTCGCCGCGCCGCATCGCCCGCCGGTCGCCCAGCAGCGAGCGTTGCCCGGCCGACCACAGGGAGGACTCGTCGCCGGGCTGGGGCGAGGCGATGTCGCCCGGCAGGCCGGGCGAGAGCATGGCGAAGCGTTCGGCGCCGGTCGGCGTGTCGTTGAACTCGGGCGCACGGCCGATCGGCGCTGTCGAACAGGCCGCGATCAGCGGCAGGAGGGCGAGGCTGGCGGCACGCATGGGCATTCCTCAGGGGTTGACGCGGACGGAGCCGTCGGGCGCTACCGTGCCCGTGACGCTCATCCGCGAGGACAGGTTCATGACGCGGATCGCCTCGCCGGCTGCGGCGCGGCCCAGCGCACGCGCCTCCGCGGTGAGGGTGAGTCCGCCGCGGACATAGACCAGCGTGACGATCTGGTTGCGCTGGACGAGCGCAGGCGCTGCGGTCTGCCCGCGCATGACGGGCCGGCCGGGGTAGAGCGCGACACGCGCCTCGCGGCCCACGGCCGTGGCCGGGTCGGTCAGCGCCCCGGGCACGTCGCCCTCTGCCAGGATCACGTCGCCGGGGCCGATAACCTCCTGCGCGCGGATGAGGCGCGTGGCGATCAGCGTCTCCGCCGAGAGCGACGGTGCCGCGAGGACGACCGCGAGGGCGAGCGCGGCGCGCATCAGCGCACCTGCGTCGTCGCGCCGAGCATCTGGTCGGCAGCCGAGATCACCTTGGCGTTGAGTTCGTAGCCGCGCTGCGCCTCGATCAGTTCGGTCACTTCGCGCACCGCGTCGACCGAGCTGTCCTCCAGGTAGCCCTGCCGCAGCGTGCCCAGCCCGTCCTCGCCCGGTGCGGACAGCAGCGCGGGTCCCGAGGCCTCGGTCTCGGCGAAGAGGTTCGAGCCAAGCGCCTCGAGCCCCTTGGGATTGGTGAAGCCCGCGAGCACGAATTCGCCCAGCGGCTGCGCCGGCCCGCCCTCCTCGAAATAGGCGAAGACCTCGCCGTCGGCGTTGATCGAGACGGCGCGCGCGTCCGCCGGGATCACGATCTCCGGGGCTACGGGATAGCCGTCGGAGGTCAGGATCAGCCCGTCGGGGCCGCGCTTGAGCGCGCCGTCGCGGGTATAGGCCGGCTGGCCCGAGGGCAGCGTCACCTCGAGAAAGCCGCGCCCCTCGATGGCGATGTCGAGATCGCCGCCCGTTTCCGACAGAGCGCCCTGCGACAGTTGCACCGAGACGGCGGCAGGCCGCACGCCAAGGCCCAGTTGCACGCCGGTGGGCAGCACGGTGCCGTCGGTCGCGTTGATCGTGCCGGCGCGGGCGTATTGCTGATAGTGCAGGTCCGAAAACTCGGCCCGCCGTGCGTTGTAGCCCGTCGTGGACATGTTCGACAGGTTGTTCGAGATGACCTCGACCCGCATCTGCTGGGCGCTCATCCCGCTCGCGGCGATCGTCAGGGCGCGCATGGGGCTCTCCTATTTCACGAAGGTTCTCAGGGCGTTGCGCAGGCGCTCGTGCTCGGCGTCGAGAAAGCTCTGGCCCATCTCGTAGGCGCGCTGCACGGCGACCATGCGGGCGACCTCGCCGATGGGATCGACGTTCGATGCCTCCAGGTAGCCCTGCAGGATGCGGCCTGGCGCGCCGGGCTCCACGCCGCCCTCGGCGCGGAACAGCACGCCGCCCTCGCGGCGCAGGCCCAGCGGATCGACCGGCGCCCAGAGCCCGATCTGCCCGATCGGGCCGCCATCGGCGCTGAGCGTGCCATCGGATGCCAGCGCCACGCCGGCTGCGTCGGGCGGCACGAAGACCGGCGCGCCGCCCGCGTCGAGCAGGCGGTGGCCGTCCGGCGTGACCAGTTCGCCGGCCGCGTTGGGGGTGAAGCTGCCCGCGCGCGTCAGCCGCTCGCCGGCCGCCGTCTCGATCAGGAAATACCCCTCGCCTTCGATGGCGAAGTCGAAGGGCGCGCCGGTCGCCCCGATCTCTCCCTGCAGCGCGGAGATGGCTCGCACGTTCGCGGCTGCCATCGAAAGCGAGGCATCGCCCCCTGTGCGGTGCACGAACTCCGAAAAGATCACGCCCTCGCGGCGGAAGCCCGTTGTGCCCATGTTGGCCACGTTGTTGGCGACAGCCTGAAGCTCGCGCACCAGCCCGGACTGCCGGGCGAGGGTGACATAGGTCGCGTGATCCATCTCAGCCTCCGGAAATCAGCGGCATGATTCGCTCGTGCAGGAAGGACACGAGCATCTGCGTCATGAAGCCCATCGACACCCAGAAGACGGCGACGATCGCCAACAGTTTCGGCACGAAGGTCAGCGTCATCTCCTGGATCGAGGTGAGCGCCTGGAAGAGGCCCACGGTGAGACCGGCCAGAAGCGCCGCGGTCAGGACCGGGACCGAGATGATCACCGCGATCCAGAGTCCCTGTCGCAGGGTGTCGAAGAACAGCGTCTCGGTCTGCATCAGACCGGCATCCGCAGGATTTCCTGATAGGCCTCGACGACCTTGTCGCGAACGCTGACCGCGGTCTGCACGGCCAGTTCGGTCTGTGCGAGTGCCATGACCAGCGCGTGCGGATCCGCGTCGCCGGTCATGGCGGCCATCGCCATTTCCTCGCCCTCGCGCAGGGTCTGCGCGAAATCCTCGGTCGCCGCGCGCAGGCGGGCGCCGGCCCCGGACTGCGCCGGCTCGGGCTCGGTCGCGGGGCGAAGGGCCGCGTATTCGCGGGCCGCAAGGGCGGTGCGGACGTCGATCATCGGGGTTCTCCTCTATCGGCGCAGAAGCTCGCGCAGCGCCTGCGACATCTGCCGGGCCTGGTCGAAGAGCTTCAGATTGGCTTCATAACTGCGCTGCGCTTCGCGCGAATCGGCGATCTCGATCACGAGATCGACGTTCGACCCTGCATAGTGGCCGCTCGCGTCCGCCAGCGGGTGTGCGGGGTCGTGAATCTGCGGGAGTTCGGACCGGTCGAGTTTCACCCGACCGGTCCGAACCTCGCCACCGGTGCGTTCTGCACCGGCCGCCTGCTCGAAGGTCACCGTTTTCCGGCGGTAGCCCGGCGTGTCCGTGTTTGCGATGTTCTCGGACAAGAGCCGCAGGCGCATCGCCTGCGCCCGCATGCCGCTGACGGACAGGCGCAGGGAATCGGAGAAATCGGTCATCTGGCGCGTCCTCTCAGCGGCGTCCGAGGCTCTGGCGCATGACCTCGAGCGCGCTGCGATAGATCGTCATCGCGCGGTCATGCTGCCGCTTGGCCTCGACGGCCTTGAGCATTTCGAGCTCCAGCGAGACGCCGTTGCCGTTCGGGTCGGTCACGATCTGCCCGCGCGGCTGCGACGCGGGCGCGGCGCTGGCGGCGACGGCGAAATGCCCGGGCCGCGTGACGCGCAGGTCTGCCGCCGGCGCCTGTCGTGCCAGCGTCTCGCGAAACGGCGCGAGGTCGGCCGGCCGGTAGCCTGGCGTGTCGGCATGGGCCATGTTGCGCGCGATGACGGCATGCCGTGTGCCGGCATGGACAGCCATTGCCTGCGCGGTCGTGAAGACGTTCAGCCTGTCGAACATCGGGGCTTCTCCCTCGATCGTGTCCATCAAGGCTTAACCGCGATTCCTTTAGAAACCGTTCGCAGAGGATGAAGGGAGCGAACGCATGGACCGATACGGTCTGGAACGACTGGGCGCGGCACTGGGCGGACTTGCGCCTGTGCGCGCGATGGGCCGCGTGGCGGCGGTGGATGGCGGGCTTCTGCGCGTCCGCGGGCTCGACGGGGCGCGCATCGGCGACCGGCTGGAATTGCGGCGGCGCGACGGCGGGCGGCTGGGCGGCGAGGTGTTGCGGCTTGCCGGGTCGAAGGCCGTGATGCTGCCGGAGGCCGATGCGCAGGGCGTGTCGGTGGACGATCCGGTGGCGCTGCTGCCCCCGCCCGCCATCGCGCCGTCCGACGACTGGATCGGCCGCGTCATCGACCCTTTCGGCCGTCCGCTCGACGGCGCCCCCCTGTTGCCGGGGGAACAGGTGCGGCCGATTCTCGCCGATCCGCCGGCGCCCGGGCGCCGGCGCGGATTCGGCCCGCGACTCGACACCGGGCTTGCGCTCTTCAACACTGCACTGCCGGTGGCGCGAGGCCAGCGGCTGGGGCTCTTCGCAGGCTCCGGCGTGGGCAAGTCGACGCTGCTGGCGCGATTCGCCCGCGCGATGGAGGCCGATGTCGTCGTTCTGGCCCTTGTTGGAGAGCGGGGGCGCGAACTGCGCGATTTCGTCGAGCGGGCCCTGGGGCCCGAGGGCATGGCGCGCAGCGTGATCGTGGCCGCCACCTCGGACCGTTCGCCGCTCCTCCGGCGGCGCTGCGCCTTCACCGCCATGGCGGTCGCCGAGCATTTCCGCGACGCGGGACAGCACGTGCTGCTGCTGGCCGATTCGGTGACCCGCCTTGCCGAGGCGCACCGCGAGGTAGCGGCGGCTGCCGGCGAACTGCCGGCGCTGCGCGGCTTTCCTCCCTCCACCGGGCAGACGATCATGGCGCTGGCGGAGCGGGCGGGGCCCGGAGAGGATGGTGCCGGCGACATCACGGCGCTCTTCACGGTGCTGGTCGCGGGCTCGGACATGGACGAGCCCGTGGCCGACATCCTGCGGGGCGTGCTCGACGGGCATGTGGTGCTCGACCGTGCCATCGCGGAGCGCGGTCGCTTTCCGGCGGTCGATCTCACGCGCTCGGTCTCGCGCAGCCTGCCCGACGTGGCCAGCGCCGAAGAGAACGCGGCGATCCTGAGGTTGCGCGCGCTCGTTGCCGCGCATGACGGCGCGGAGCCGATGATTCGCGCGGGTCTCTATGCCGAAGGCAGCGATGCGGCGGTCGATCAGGCGCTGCGGATCTGGCCGGACATCGAAGGCTTTCTCGCCTGCGCGGAAGAGCATGGCATCGCGCAGAGCTTTCGCCGGCTCAACCTGATCCTGCGGCGGGCCGAGACCGGCGGGCGTGGCGCCGCCTGTCTGCACCCTTCGCCAAGGCAGCTCGCGGGTTGAACGGGCCCCGATGGCGTGCACAAGGCAGAAGGCGCCAGGGCGCCGCGCGTGCATGTCGCGCCGGGCGCCATGCGCGACGGCCCTTCCGGCACGTCGGCGGGCTTCGGCAGGACATGGTACCCGGTCACACGGCGCGCCATCGGCACAGTGACCGGTGCCGAGGCCGGAGGATTCAGAGCCGCAGGGACCCGCCCCGGGCGTTCTGCAGCAGGGTCAGCGCGATCGCGCCCGGAGCCGTTGTCGGAGCTGCCGCCATTTCGGACTGCAGCAGAAAACGCCGGATCAGCGTCTCGCGCGCGGCAGGATCCGCGAAGCCCTCCACATCCGCAAAGCCGACAAGTCGCTCGGTTCGGTCACGGAACACCTCGATCTGGCGGTCGAGATCCTGCTGGCCGAAGCTGCTGGGGAGACCCAGCGCCGTCTCGACCACCTGCCGCAGTGGAGGGGTTCCCATCACGCGGAACCATTTGGTGCGCGCGCTGCCATCGGCGGCCGCCGCGGCGGCAAGGTCGCGCTCCGCATAGAGCGCGAGGCGCATCGCCTCGTCCTGCGCGCCGACTGCAATCTCGAAGCTTTGCCGCTCGAAGCGTGCGATGATCGTTTCGGCGAAGCCGGGTCGCTGCGTGGCCGGCGGGCCGGAACCGCCGAAGCCGAAGGCGCTGGAGAATTCGGCATAGCGCTTGTCGGCGAGACGATTGGCAAGCGCGTCGTCGCGCGTCGTGCCGTCCTCGAGAATCCTTCGTATGAAGAAGCGGTTGGCAAGGTCGTCCTGCAGCCCGAAGGCGCCCAGTGCCACCGTGAGCAGACGCCGGTCCGCGACCAGTGCCTCGGCGCTCTCGATCCCGCCGATGCGGGCGCGGAAGTGGTCGGCGTCGCGCGCCAGCCCGGGCGCCTTGGCGAAGGCCTCCTGCTGCACGGGCAGCGTGCGTTGCAGGAAGCGCCAGCCGGCCAGGCCGGAGAGCGGCAGGGCGGGCTGAAAGCTCATGCCCGCCGCGCGGCCGCGAGCAGCCGGTCCTCGCGCGGGATAAGCGCGCGCAGCGCCTTGAGGCAGTGATAATAGCGCTCCGAGATCAGTGCGTCGCTGGCCAGGTCGAGGTGTCGCCGGCTGTCGTGGTCGGTGAGCGCGCGGCTCAGTTCCTCGATCCGCCGCAGCAACTGCAGGCGCATTTCCTCGGGCTCGGCATCGCCGGTGAGAACCAGCTGCAGCGCATAGCAGACGCGACGCACCGGCGTTGTCGCCGCGTCGGGATGGATTGCGTCGCGCAGGCGCAGGATGTTGGCGCCAGGCGTCAGGATCGACAGCCGTGCGCGGCGCTCGCCATTCTCGATCACCGCGCCGTTCACCAGCAGCCGTTCAGCCGGTGAGAGCTTGAGGATCAACCGGCTCATGGCTGCTGCGCTCCGCCGGCGTCGCCTCGCAGGCCGCGCATGACCGCGGTGTTCATCGCGATCAGGGGGTCCACGCTGCCACGTCCGTCGAGTACGCGCGATGCGTGCACACGGGCGAACTCGCCCAGCGAAATCAGTTGCGCGCGCAGCGCCTCCGGCAAGGCGTTGCCGTCTCCGGCAAGATCAGCCGTGAGCGTTGTCCACAGACGACGGTTGGCATGAAGCGCGTCGGCGAGGAGGCGGATCTGCCTGTGCCTGGGCAGTTTGGTGCTGGTTTCTGCAGCTGCGCGCAGCTGTCGTGTGACTCGGACGAAGGCGTCGTATTCGACGCCGCGGGCCGTGCGCGTCGGCGCCGCTGGCGCGGCATAGCCTGCGCGAGCCAGGTGTTGGGCGTTCATGGCGGCTCCGTTGTGTTGCCGGGCAGGCCGGCGCATGGGGCGCGGGACGGGCGGCGCGCATCACGCCCCGCCCGGTTGTCGGAACGATCCTCAGCGGAAGAGCGAGAGGATGTTCTGAGGCGACTGGTTCGCGATGGAGAGCGACTGCGTCGCGAGCTGCTGCTGGACCTGCAGCGCCTGTAGCCGCGCCGAGGCTTCCTCCATGTCGGCATCGACCAGCGCGCCGATCCCGGACTTCATCGCGTCGCTCAGCTTGCCCACGAATTCGTTCTGATCGCTGATGCGCTTGGCGGAGGCGCCCAGATCGGCCGCGCCCTGGATCGCGGTCTGCAGGTAGCCCTCGATCTCGCCGAGCGCCGTCTCCGCCGTCGCGGCGTCGGTGATGCCTGTGCGGCTTGCCACGTCCACGTTCGCCTCGAAATCCACGCCGGCCACATCGATCGTCGAGACGGTCGGCGGGTTGCCGTTGGCGGCGTCGTTCGGACCCGCGCGATCGAGCGAGGCCAGAACGGTAAGCTGCGTGCCGCCGGAGCCGTCGACGTCGCTGGCCAGCAGGTTGACGCCGTTGAACTGCGCGGAGGAGATGATCTGCGTGATCTGATCCTCCTTCTGCTGCATGTCAGCCTCGATCTTGGCGAAGTCGGCGGTCTCGCTCGTTGCGGAGACGGCGAGCTGTTTCATCTCCTCGAGGGTCGACACGATCTGTTCGGCGCCTGCCGAGGCCACCTGCGTCGTCGCCTCCCCGACCGACAGCGAATCGGAGATCGCCTTGAAGCCGGCAACGTCGGATTCCATCACCTTGGAGATCGCCCAGACCGCGGAGTTGTCCTTTGCCGTGGCGACGCTCTTGCCGGTCGAGATTTCGGACTGCGTCTTGCCGAGGTTGCCGTTGACGGATTTCAGGGTCTGCAGCGCGACCATCGCGCTGTTGTTGGTCAGAATGCTGGACATGGGTCCTCGATTTCCTTTCCTGAGCGGCGCTTTTCGCCGGAACGTTCAGCCCGGTGACCCCGGGCGGTTCAGCCGTCGTTCTGACCGGTGCGGCGGCTCTGCTCCGCCACGCCATCCCGCAGGATGCCCCTGCACCCTTGCTCTTCAGATGCTAACGGAGCGCTAATCGCGGCGCGGCCGTTCTCCCGCATTTTCGAGAAATTGCCCTCAGGCGCGCCGCTCGATTCGTCCGTTTCCCGGCATGTCGATCGCCGCACGCCGCCCGTCGCTGCCGTAGGTATCGAGCGTGCGGCTCACCTCTCGCACCTTGACCAGGCGCTTGGCCACATCGCCAAGTCCCGCCATCGCGCCTTCGAGCAGGCGCTGGTTGCGCGCGATCTTGTGGCGCAGCGCCGGGGCAGGCGTGCCGCGCATTCCGGCCTCCGCCAGGCGCGACGCCAGCGATTCCTTTCGCACGAGCAGCTCTGCCAGCGCTTCCAGCCGTCCCGCCCGCAGAAGCGCGCGTTCCTCGTCGAGAAGCCGGTCGAGGCGGTCGATGACGTCGTCAGCGCCGGTCATTCTTCGTCTCTTCCTGCAGGGCGTGGAACAGATGCTCGGCCAGGCCGATGCCACCGGCATCGGCCATTGCGCGGGCCTGCGCGTGCCTGAGATAAGAGGCGAACTGCGTCTCGCCCGCGCCGCCGCCGAAGGCCTCGGGCACATTCCCGAGGCCCGCACCCTTGAGCATTTCGGCGAGAAATGCCGCCTCGAGGTCGCGCGCCGCAGCGCGCAGCGCCTGGTTGCCCTGCGTCTGGCCGCCCTCTGCCCGGGCCGCCGTGCGGGGGCTTGCAAGAGCGTGGGTCGTCTGAGGTATCAGCATGGGATGACTCCAATTCTAGGCGATCGTGGGCACCATGGGCGGGGGCGGTAAAGATCGCGTAACCCGTTTGGACTATTCAGCGGGGGCTGCGAACGAAGTCCGAGGTCGCGATGCACGTCACAACGCAGGCTCAAGTCGCCGCGCCAACCACGAACCCGTCGCCTTCGGCCCGAGCGGCCGGCGAAGGGTTCCTCGACGTATTCGATGCCGCGGCGATCTCTTTCGCCGCCCCTTCGGGGAAGGGGGCAACGCAGGATCCGGACACGGGTCGCGCCGAGTCCGACGGAGAGGCGTCTTCCGACAAAGACGGGGCGCCCGTGGTGCCCGACGCCCCGTCCGATCGACGCGGCGCCGCGGATCCGATGCATGCGTTCGCCGCCGGCATGGCCGTCATCCGGGGGCCCGAGACCCGCGTCGCGGAGGCGGAACCGGACCCGACGTCAGCAGCGAGCGAGGGCAGCGCGCCGAGTCGCGCCATGCTCGTCCGGCGCGACTCGGCGTCCGGGCCGGCGCCCTTGCATGTGCCGCCAGCTGCGAACGCCGTGGACGCGGCCGTCTCGATCGATACGCCCGATTGCGTCGGTGCCGGCGGGGCGGAGCGCCTCGCGGAGGCCGAACAGGGGCCGCGCCCGTCTCTGCGCGGACTTTCGGCCCGACTGCCTGTCGTGGACACGCCGGGCCGCGGGTCGGCTCCCGGCGCTCAGCCGGCGGATGAGGGCGCGGCTCCGCTGCCTCCGCCGGTCGCGGCCCCGGGGGATGCCGCCGACCGTGCCGCGTTCGCTTCACCCGGCGTCGCAAGGGGCCTGTCTGCCGTTCCCGGGTTCCGTCACGGGCGGCACCCTGACGCGATGCACGTCGCGCAGGCAAGCTTGGCAGCGCCGCACCCCGCGCATGCCACGCGACCCGGACCGGGAGAGGGGCCGCCCCGCGCTGTGCCCCCCGATGCAGGCGATTTCGTCTCCGGTCCGGGCCGCAGCGGGCCCACCGACCTGACGCGCACCATATCGATCCGAAGCGCCGGTGCTGCCGATTCCGCCCTCGGCCCCCCAGGGGAGGCCGAGGCAAGGCCGCATGACAGCCGCGCTCGACCGACGTCGGCGCGTGTGGCATCCGGCGACGGGCGCCGGCCTTCCGCATCCGCCATGGCCGCGCCCGCGGACAACGCGGCTCCCCTGCCGCGCGCTGCGTCATCCTCCGCCATGCCAGTCGATCCGGGGCGGAGCCTGCCTTCCGAAGATGCGCTGCAAACCGATGGCCGGCCGAATCGGGTCCATCTGCCCGCGGCACGACCGGGCACCGGTGGTGCACCCGCTGCAACCGGGGACGGCAGCACGCGGCCGCGTCCCGGGCGCGCGACCGATGCGTTTGCGACAGGACTCGCGCTTCCCTCGACACCTGCCCTTGCCGGGTCCGTAAGCGGACCTTCAGCCGTGGCTCCGGGTGCTCATGACCTGCCCGGCGCCGCGACGCGCTCCATGCCCCCGGTGCGCGGCTCCGTGGCAGTCATGCCGGAGCAGGACGCACGGACCGTGTCTGTCGGCCGCGTCCCGGGGCGTCCGGACCCCGCCGCAGCAACCGAAGGCCCCGCCGGATCGCCAGCGGCAACGCCGTCCGTCCCCGATCTTGCGTCCGCGCCGGCACCGCTGGCCGCGGCGGCACAGGCTCCGGCCGAAACGAGTGCGGCTTTTCCCCTGACGCCCGTGGCAGCGGCGTCGCTTCCGGACCCTGTCGTTGCGGCCGACCCGCAGGGTCCCCGGATCACCATGCAGATCGCCGAGGCCGCTGCGCAGGCGCCCGATCGCACGAGCGAATTGCTGCTGAAGCCCGAAGAGCTGGGCCGCCTCCGTCTGAGCATAGCGACGACGGAGCATGGCGTCGCAGTGCAGATCACGGCCGAACGTTCCGAAACCCTCGACCTTGTGCGCCGGCATCTCGACCTGCTTGCCGAAGACCTGAGACGCATGGGCTTTGCCGGTGTCTCCGTCGATCTGTCGCAGGGCAATTCCTGGACGGACGGACACGCCGGTGCCGGACGCAGGAGCGCCGCCGGGGCAGCGCCAGATCCGGTGCCGCCGGTCAGCGACGAGCCGGCGACCGCGCAGCCCGCCCGCGCGGATCGAGCGACCGGGAATCGCGGCCTCGATCTTCGCCTCTGACCGAACGCAAGGAAAGGATCGGCAATGACCCCAGACATCACAGCCGCCGACGGTCTCGTGCGTGCCGCGCAGCCGGGCGCCGGCCGGGCGACGGCATCGTCGTCAGACGGAGCCGGCCCGGGCCGCACACTGACCTCGGATTTCGAGACCTTTCTGCGTATGCTGACGGTTCAGATGCAGAACCAGGACCCCTTGAATCCGATCGAATCCTCCGATTTCGCGGTCCAGCTCGCAACCTTCTCCGGCGTCGAGCAGCAGGTTCTGACCAACGACCTGCTCACCGGGCTGGCAGGACGCATGAGCTCGGCACCGGGTCTGTCGGATCATGCTGCGTGGGTCGGCATGGACGCGCGGAGCGCGGCGCCCGTGGACTTCGACGGGGCACCGATCGATCTCATGCTTCTGCCACACCCCTCGGCGGATGCCGGCCAGATCGTCGTGCGCGACGACACGGGCGCCGTCGTGCAGGAGCAGCCGATACCGTCGGGCACCGACAGCCTGTCATGGGACGGTACTGCGCCAGGGGCACCGCCCCTGCCGCCCGGCACCTACAACATATCGGTACGCTGGCTGCAGGCCGGGGTGCCTCTGGTCGAATCGCCGGCAGAAAGTTACCAGACGGTCACCGAGGTGCGACTGGCGCCCGGCGGCGCGGTGCAAATCGTCCTGCAAGGAGGCGCGGCAGTTGCGGCCGACGCGATAACCGCCATTCGCGGCGGTGCAAGCGGGTCGGATGTCTGATGCGCAGTCTGCCCGATTTTCGGGCGGATCCCCGGCGTCTGTTGCGAAAATGCCAGATGATGCGCTGCCATAAGGGCATCTGTCCGAATGCCGACGGTGGACAAGTGGCTGCTGCTGCGATACCTCTGAGCTATCTGCGCGAGGGGCGGGAAGCCTCCGTGCGTTCAGTCTGGAGAGAGCCATGAAGAAATTTGCGACCATCGCCGCAGCGTCCTCGCTCGCTGTCGCGGCTGCCGCGCCGGTCTTTGCCGAATCGGCCGATCCCTTCGCCAAGGCGCAGTCGCCTGTCGTGTCTTCGCAGGCGGTTCCGACCGTCCCCGTGTGGGCGATCATCGGCGGCGCCACGGCTATAGTTGCCGTCGCAGCGAGCGACGACACCTGATCGGCGATTGCCTCACCGCAGTTTTTCGGAAGCGGCTCTTCGGAGCCGCTTCCTTTTTTGCAGCTTCTTTTCCTGGTGACTGTCTCGCGGCCCGGTCGCGCACGTCGGCCCGGTCAGATCATCGCGAGGATGGCCAGCGTCAGTCCCGCACCGCCCGCAAGACCGGCGGCCCCCCACACCGCGTGCCAGACCTTCGAGGGCTTCGGCGCCTCGTCGCGCGCGTCGGCCTGGCGGATCAGCGCGGTTTCGATGAGGCCGGGCAGGCGCGGTCCGAAGCGTGACAGGACGCGCGCGGCCGCGACCAGATCGTTGACCACCGCCCGCGGCCCGATGCTCTCCTTGATGTAGTCCTCGACGACGGGACGCGCGACTTCCCAGATGTTCATGTGCGGGTTGAGCGAGCGCGCGACGCCCTCGACCACGACCATGGTGCGCTGCAGCAGGATCAGTTCGGTTCGCGTCTCCATGCCGAACCGCTCGGTCACCTCGAAGAGATAGGCCAGCAGCCGGCCCATCGAGATGCGGGTGGCGTCCATGCCGAAGATCGGCTCGCCCACGGAGCGCAGGGCGCGGGCGAACTCGTGCACGTCGCGGTCGGCGGGAACATAGCCCGCTTCGAAATGCACCTCGGCCACGCGCAGGTAGTCGCGGCGGATGAAGCCATAGAGGATTTCGGCATAGACGCGGCGCGTGTAGGGGTCGATGTAGCCCATGATGCCGAAGTCGTAGGCGATGATGTCGCCGTTGGGCGCCACCTTCAGGTTGCCCTGGTGCATGTCGCCGTGAAAGAAGCCGTCGCGCAGCGCGTGCCGCAGGAAGAGTTGCAACACCCGCTCCGACAGGGCGCGCCGGTCGTGGCCGGCGGCATCCAGCGCGGCATTGTCGCCCAGCGCCGCGCCCTCGGCCCAGCCCAGCGTCATGACGCGCCGGCCCGAATAGGGCCAGACGATGCGCGGCACGCGAAAGCCCGGATCCTCCCTGGTGTTCGCGGCAAATTCCGAGGCCGCGGCGCTTTCCAGCCGCAGGTCCAACTCGCCCAGAACCACGCCCTCGAAATGGCCGATCACGTCCATCGGCCGCAGTCGGCGCGAGGCGGGCGACAGTAGCTCGACCAGCCGGGCGGCGAAGTAGAAGGCGTCGATGTCGCGGCGAAAGGCGCGCTCGATGCCGGGGCGCAGCACCTTGACCGCGACCCATTCGCCGGTCGTGGACAGCCTTGCCTTGTGCACCTGCGCGATCGAGGCGGCGGCCACCGGTGCACCGAATTCGTCGAAGACAGCGTCGGGCTCTACGCCCAGTTCCTCCCGGATCGTTGCCTTCGCCTCCTCCACCGAAAAGGGCGGTAGCCGGTCCTGCAGCACGCGCAGCTGATCGGCCAGATCCTGCCCCACCACGTCGGGGCGCGTGGACAGCACCTGCCCGAACTTGATGTAGGCCGGGCCCAGCGCGGTGATCGCCCGTGTGATCGGCGGCATTGCCGGATCGCCGGCATACCCCAGCCAGGTGAAGGGCCAGCCCAGCACGCGCGCGGCCACGCGCAGCGGGCGCGGCGCCTCCATCGCGTCGAGCACCGCGCGCATCGCGCCTGTGCGCTCGAAGGTCGCGCCGGTGCGGATCAGGCGCCAGATGTTGTGGGGGCCGCGCACCTCAGAGCTTCCAGCCGGAGTGCAGCGCGGCGACGCCCATCGTCAGGTTGCGATACTTTGCCTGTTCGAAGCCGGCCGCGCGGATCATGTCGAGAAACCGTTCCTGGTCGGGAAAGCGGCGGATCGATTCGACCAGATACTGATAGCTCGCGCGGTCCTGCGTCACGACCTGCCCGAGCCAGGGGATCACGTTGAAGGAATAGCGGTCATAGGCCCATTGCAGCGCAGGCACGGCGAGGTGCGAGAACTCCAGCACCATCAGCCGCCCGCCGGGCTTCAGGACGCGGAACGCTTCTGCCAGCGCATCCTCCGGCCGGGTGACGTTGCGGATGCCGAAGCTGATCGTGTAGGCGTCGAAGCTGGCATCGGGAAAGGGCAGGGCCATCGCGTCGCCCGCCACCCAGTCCAGACGGTCGCCCAGATGCTGCGCCTCGGCCCGCCGGCGGCCTTCCTCCAGCATCGACTCCGTCAGGTCCAGCACGGTGACCCGCGCCTCGCCCGCCCGGCGCAAGAAGCGGAAGGCGATGTCGCCCGTGCCGCCGGCCACGTCCAGCAGGTGCTGGCCCGGCCGCGGCGCCAGCCAGTCCATCATCGCATCCTTCCAGACGCGGTGGATGCCGGCCGACATCAGGTCGTTCATCACGTCGTAGCGCGCGGCGACAGAGGTGAACACGCCCTTCACGCGCCCCGCCTTCTCGGCCTCCGGCACGGTCTCGAATCCGAAATGAGTGGTCGCGCCGGCGCCTGCGGAGGTCTCTTCGGTCATGGGGCCCTTGCCGTGCCTGTGTCCGGGCCTTCTTATAGGGCGCCCGCGGGGGCCTGCAATGCGCGGCCTTGCCGCGACCCGCCACCTTGCAGGAGCCGCGATGCCCGAACTGCCCGAAGTCGAGACGGTCCGCCGCGGCCTTGCGCCCGTGATGGAGGGCCGCCGCATCCTGCGCGCCGAGGTGCGCCGGCCCGACCTGCGCTGGCCGCTGCCG